>Ga0105359_10000070_pt1 | contig 74846 bp, 63 predicted proteins | sample GOMGulsemesocosm_6_FD_83659 | JGI IMG/M metagenome (GOLD analysis project Ga0105359, IMG submission 83659) | Methane-oxidizing microbial communities from mesocosms in the Gulf of Mexico - GOM8C Gulf of Mexico | ecosystem: Environmental > Aquatic > Marine > Cold seeps | place: Gulf of Mexico...
CAAACAGCACCAATTTATGGTGCTTTTTTAGAGGGCAATAACATCCATAAGGCTAAACTTACGAGCAGTGCATTTATTGTGATGGGCAGTGAGTCGCATGGTATATCTGCGCCGATTGAATCGTTAATAACAGATAAAATCACCATCCCTAACTTTGGTTTAGCTGAATCACTTAATGTCGCGATGGCAACGGGCATTATATTGGATAACTTTAAGCGTTAATTAATCAGTTTTCCCATATTATTTTCACTTAACCAAAGTAGGTAACCATTCAGAAAACTACTATTTTCTTTGGTGATTTCGCCATTATTATAATGGCGAGTTACTTTTAGGTTTCCTTCGCTATCAAACTCTTTTAACAAACCATCCGCTTTGGAGTTTCTCATCGTGAGTTCATATTTTAAATAACCATTTTCGTGGAAGAAACGCTTTGGACCATTTTGCTTGCCTTGTTGGTAGCGGATCTGCTTTTTAAGCTGGCCATTTTGATAGTACTCTTTATACAGGCCATGGCGTTCACCATTAAGGAAGTAACTTTGCCACTGCAGTTCGCCAGTCTTAAAGTAACCGCTACTGCTACCATGTTGCTGGTTATCTATATAACGTTTCTCCTCTTTTATATTACCTGAATTATAAAACAACAGGGTTTTGCCGTGGCGGAAGTTGTTTTTATAGTTAACGCTACTGATTAGTTTCCCATCTTCTACATACTCTTTTGATAATCCATTTTTCATTTTATTGCGGAAGGTATGTTGAAACTGTAATGCCCCTGACTCAAAATGCTGAAATTTAAAATGTGAAATCAATTTACCCTGCTCAAAAATCCATTTATCTGAGCGTTTTCCATTTGTTAAAAAAGCCTCATGAATGCCGTCTGGCTGGCCAGCTTTAAAGCGTGATTTTTTAGCAATTGATTGAGGTGAGTAATAGGAGATAGATAACCCATCTTTTTTCCCATGTTTATACTCTTGGGTACGCCAGATATCACCATTTTTTGAGTAGTGCTTTACTAAGCCATTTTTCTTGTTATTGATTGAGTTGAATTGAATAGATAACTCACCTGTCTGGTAATAGATAAAACTCTCTTTACTTACTTTAATATTGTTCTTATAAGTGGTGATATAGGCTAACTGTCCAGTTGAGTGGTAAGTTTTTTTCTTTTCAATAAGGGGGAGCGCAACTGGTGCTGGTGTTGGCTCTATAAGCTTAATTGGATCTTCTTTGGTTGGCTGCTCTTGTACAGGAGAAGTTACTTGTACTGTGTCTTTAGAAGGTTTAATTACTTGAGGTGTGCTACAGCCAGTGATAATTAAAAATGCAGAGAAAAGTACGTATCTTAACATGGTCACTACTTTAATCTCCTTTTTATACAATAACTTACGCTGTTTTGCGGGTGATTTTATCGAGCGATAATATTACATCTCTACCTCTATTTAGCAAATGCTATTAGAAAAAGATTGTTAAAGTGTCGGGTCAAAGCTGAGAGTGGATAAACATAGTTTACAGCGGTAACTATTACCCTTTAATACCTTATTGTGCCGACGGATTGTAAGCTGGTGTGTGGTACACGAACAACGATACTGAAATTGTTTGCCTATTACATCGATGATATCAAGCTGGTGGGTGGTTAATGCAGGTCGCTTAAAAACTTTTGTCATTACCATCTGCACTCTTTACCATGTGGGCGTACTTTACCATATAGCTGAAAGGTGATGAGGTGCGCGACTTCGTGGGGGATTACTTGTTGGAAAAATTCATCGCGGTTATTTGCAAATAAAATTGGGTTTATCTTAATTAAATTTCGTTGTAAGTGCGCAGTGCCTGCCGCTTTTCCACGTTGGTTAAACTGGTAGTTGGGCCTTATAAAAGCACGATCAAAAAAGCACTCAGCCTCGATGAAACAATCTTCACCAATAAACATGAGTGCTTTTTTATCTTCTTCAGTCAGCATTAACTTTAGTGTTAATTAGTTGTTTGTTGTAAATATGCTTGTTGTTAGCAAGGAAAAAGCGCGCAGTTTATAAGTATAAATGAGCACTTTTGACGAAGCTAGCGACAAGCAGATGACCAACAAACTACCTAATTAAAATGCTGCTGATTTAAGATCTTCAACTTTATCTAGCGCTTCCCAAGGGAACTGTTCACGACCAAAGTGACCGTAAGCTGCTGTTTCTTGGTAGATTGGTTTGATTAAGTCTAACATCTCGATTAAGCCGTATGGGCGAAGATCAAAGTTTTCACTGATGAGTTTAACGATTAAATCTTTTGCTACTTTTTCTGTACCAAATGTTTCAACACTAATTGAAGTCGGCTCTGCAACACCAATTGCATATGAAACTTGAATTTCACAGCGATCAGCAAGACCTGCTGCAACGATATTTTTAGCAACATAACGTGCTGCATAAGCGGCACTACGGTCAACTTTTGATGGATCTTTACCTGAGAATGCACCACCACCGTGACGTGCTGTACCACCATAAGTATCTACGATAATTTTACGACCCGTTAAACCACAATCGCCTACTGGACCACCAATAACAAAACGGCCCGTTGGGTTGATATGGAATTTAGTTTGTTCCGAAAGAAGATTCGCTGGTAATACTGGCTTGATGATCTCTTCCATTACCGCTTCAACTAAATCGTTTTGTTGAATTTCTTCTGAATGTTGCGTTGAAAGTACCACTGCATCAATACCAACAATTACACCGTTTTCGTAAGCAAACGTTACTTGGCTTTTTGCGTCTGGACGTAACCAGTCTAGCTTGCCACTTTTACGTACTTCTGCTTGTTTTTTAACAAGCTGATGTGCGTAAGTAATAGGAGCTGGCATGAACTCTTTAGTTTCATTTGTTGCGTAACCAAACATTAAACCTTGATCACCTGCGCCTTGTTCACGTGGATCGCTACGGTCAACACCTTGATTGATATCGGGAGACTGCTTGCCAACAACGTTTAGTATTGCACAAGAGTCCGCATCAAAACCCATTTCTGAGCTTGTGTAGCCAATATCGCGTACGGTTTTACGTGTGATCTCTTCGATATCAACCCAAGCGTTAGTAGTGATTTCACCACCAACCATTACCATGCCGGTTTTAACATAGGTTTCACAAGCAACACGTGCTTTTTTATCTTGCTTTAAAATAGCATCAAGTACCGCATCAGAAATTTGATCGGCGATTTTATCTGGATGACCTTCAGAAACTGATTCTGAAGTAAATAAGTCACGTGACATGTGAGCTCCTAGCTAATTACTATAAAAAAATATGTTTGGATGTTTTTACATCTAGACGTCTATATTACCTTTTTTTGTGACGAAAGCCACCTTAAATTATCAAGGTAATTTTTGTCATTTACAATTCTATTAAATATAGTCCAGATCGGAACAACTAAAAGTGCTTTTGCATCTTTAACTAGCATAGGTATATACTGCATCTTCGCCATTTCCATAGCCGTTTCGATTGAGTTTTATTATGCCTTCTCTGAGCCGTATCAAAGCCTTATTAAGTACCTTTATCTCCTTTATTAATAACCTGCCACGTAAACACTTTTTTGCACTGATCATTTTGTTTGTGTGTTTGTTAGTTATCTCTTTTTTACCAAGCCAGTCACAGCAAACCAAAAATATTAAACGTCAGTTAACGCTGCCTGTTGTAAGTAGTGATGAGGGATATAGCAAAGCAGAGCCTATTGAGACTGAGCGTGAGCAGTATGGAAAGTCAGAGATAGATTTCACAGGTACTCATGAGATTCGATTAGTTGTTAAAGAGGGGGATTCTTTAAGTAACCTATTTCAGCAACAGGGGCTTTCAGCCGCTGTTTTACACGAACTACAAGAGGCGGATAAATCTCATCTGCGTTTAGGTAATCTAGTACCTGGTCAAGAGATTAAATTATTAGTTGATGCCGATAATCAGCTTTTAGCACTAAAAATAAAAATTAATTTTGCTAGCACACTCTCCTTTGTTTTAAAAAATGGTGGTTATGTTTCGCTCTTAGAAACAGAGAAAGGGGAGTGGCGAAACAGTTATTATCAGGGCAGTGTGACCGGTAGCTTCTATATTAATGCAAAAGAATCAGGACTTTCGGCGGGACAAATTCAGCAAATATCGGGTGCGCTACAGGAAAAATTTGATTTTAACCGTCAACTACGTGCGGGTGATACTTTCCATGTATTGGTTTCAAAGCAGTATATAGATGGGCAATACACTTATGACAGTGAGGTCTTAGCGATATTAATTAAAACTAATCGCCAGACTTATAGTGCATTTTTAAGTGAAGATGGTCGCTATTATGATGAAGAGGGGCAAGGGTTAGGTAAAGCTTACCGTCGTTCACCACTCGATGGCAGAAATCGCATCAGTTCTAGCTTTAACCCGCGGCGCTTACATCCAGTCACAAAAAGAGTGCGCCCGCATAACGGAACAGATTTTGCCGTTGGTGTCGGTACAAAAGTTTATTCAATTGGTGATGGTATTGTACAACGCGCTGGTTATCATCCTGCTGCGGGAAACTATATTGTGATCAAGCATGGCAGAAAATATACCACCCGTTATCTTCATTTAAGTAAAATATTTGTGCGTAAAGGTCAGCGTATAAAAATGGGCCGTTTGATTGGTAAATCTGGTAATACAGGGCGCTCTACTGGACCACATTTGCATTATGAATTCCATATCTACAATAAACCTGTAAATGCAATGAAGGTTAACTTGCCACTTTCAAAAGAGATTTCGAAAAAGCATAAAAAGGCATTTAATAGCCGTCGCGATGGTTTCTTGAAAGAGATGAGTGAAATATAAGGTTTAACCTGTTGCAATTTAATGCAAGTGATACGTTACCTTTTTAGCGACTAAACGGGATTTTTTTAACTTATACTAAACATTAGTCGTATGTTATGCATATTTATGAACTATGCTTTTCAACGCTTAGTAATAGGCTATATTTTAGGTAAGTTAATTTTTTAAGGATTTATGAATGCTACTTGATAGCGAAGCTTATGATGCGTGTATTGGTTATTTTGCTGATAATTTAAACCTATTTGAAGGCCCAAGTGGACCCGTTGCTGGTGATTTAATTTCTGATATCGTCTCTGATCAAGTGGCTGATATGTTAATGACTTTCTGCCAACAACAGAAACAGCTTAGTAATGAAGTACGTTTGGGTGTTATCGCAGAGGGAGATAAATTAGTTGATGATATTGAACAGATCTTAGGGCGCCTGTGGGAAAAACCCGCAACAGCGTCACAGACAGAGTTTATTGAGGAGTATTTTTTACTGCTTAAAAATAGTTTAGACTCGCAAGTGCCTGTTGTTTCTTAATTTAAGTTGTTCTTTATGACGGAGATAACTCCGTCATATAAAACTAATTATTAAGCCAGTGTATGATGTAGATGTACCACTTCTAGAAGTTGATCTTCACGTTCAAAACGACCTTCCATAATTTGTCCTAATTCAGATAGATCTCTATCAAAATCAAGTAATGCTTTATCACTGGCATTTTCTGCGTATTTATCGTTAAAGTTTAATGCTGTATCGGTTGTTTTAGTAATACGAGAATATAGCTCTTGTGCAATTTTCAGGTTTTCTTCACCATCAACCTTACACTGCGCAATAATTTGTTCGTAAACTTCAAAATGTCCCGTTGATGCATAATCTAATAACAGCTGACAGAATTTTGTGATGTGCTTTTGCTCTGGCAGACTACGCGTTTCTTGTTGATATGGTGGTAATCCAGCTAATTGGCAATACAAAATAACACAGGCTTGTCGTGCTTCAAGCCAAGTATCAATAATGGTCAAAGTGCCACCCCATTCTTCTTTTGCTTGTTCTAATTTGGTCAGCATCGCACTTCCTTATTATTACTTACGGATAAATTGAATTTTAAAAACTAAAGAATATTACTGCTATCGTCAACTTGAATTTGAGTTTAATGCTTATCTTCATGTATAACTGTGAGGTGATTAGGGATTTAGAAAGGTAAAGAATGAATACTCAAAAAAATTGTTGGTGGTTTATCATTGCTCAAGGACAAATTTTATTGCAACCACAAGGAGACTTAATTCCTTATGGTAACTTAGATGACCTGCCATTACCTGAAGCACTGGTGGCGGGAAAAATAAAAGTAGGTGAATATCAATCTAGCCCCTGTTATTTAATAGAGTTGGCTGAGCAGAAAGATATCGGATTTGGTGAGTATAGTGACTTACGATCATTGTTGGGCATTGTAGATGATCGCCTTTTTGATATGGCAGGGCGTGCATTTCAGTTATCCCTATTCTATAAAACACACCAGTTTTGCGGTCAATGCGGTAAAAAAATGCAAGCAATAGATTGGGAGGTGGCGATGCAATGTTACGCTTGTAAACATCGCTGTTACCCACGCGTTTCCCCGTGCATTATTGTAGGCATTCGTAAAGAAAATAAAATACTACTTGCGTTACATCGTCGTCATCAAAAAAGCAATCGACCGGTATTTACCGTATTAGCTGGCTTTACAGAAGCTGGTGAAACGTTGGAAGCTTGTGTCGAACGAGAAGTGTTTGAAGAGTCGAATATAAAAATTAAAAATATTGAGTATGTGACAAGTCAGCCGTGGCCATTTCCTCATTCGTTGATGATGGGCTATACCGCAGAGTATCATTCTGGTGAGATTAAGATTGATCATAGAGAGCTATGTAGTGCTGCTTGGTACGATATTAATGATTTACCGAAGTTACCTAATGAAGGGACATTGGCAAGGAAATTAATTAACCGTTTGATCGCGCAGTGCGATTAGAAAAAACAATAAAAACCATGTTAAAAGTGTTAGCATGCGCGCCATAATCGTTTTAAAAAATAACAGGATAGATAAGCATGACAGAATTAAAGAATGATCGTTATATTCGCGCTTTATTAAAGCAAGATGTTGATAAAACGCCTGTATGGATGATGCGCCAAGCTGGCCGTTACCTTCCTGAATATAAAGCAACACGCGCACAAGCGGGTGACTTTATGTCGTTATGTCGTAATGCCGATCTTGCTTGTGAAGTAACGCTTCAGCCGCTACGTCGCTTTGATCTTGATGCTGCTATTCTGTTCTCTGATATTTTAACTATCCCTGATGCAATGGGCTTAGGCCTGTACTTTTCTGAAGGTGAAGGGCCTAAATTTGAACGTCCAATCAGCTGTAAAAAAGACGTTGATAACCTGATCATGCCTGACCCTGAAGGTGAACTGCAATATGTAATGAATGCGGTACGTACCATTCGTCGTGACTTAAACGGCGAAGTGCCACTTATTGGTTTTTCTGGTAGTCCATGGACGTTAGCGACTTATATGATTGAAGGCAGCGGTTCAAAATTTTTCACTAAAATCAAAAAAATGGCCTTTGCTGATCCGCAAATTTTACACGCTTTATTAGATAAGTTAGCAGATTCAGTGATCAGTTACCTGAATGCACAAATCGCAGCAGGTGCTCAATCTGTGATGGTATTTGATACCTGGGGTGGTATTTTATCGCCGCGCGATTATAAAGATTTCTCACTACAATATATGGCAAAAATAGTTGATGGATTAACACGTAACTATGATGGTCAAAAAATCCCAGTGACTTTATTCACCAAAAATGGTGGTCAATGGATTGAACAGATTGCTGATACGGGCTGTGATGGTATTGGTCTTGATTGGACAATCGATATGGCAGAAGCCAAAGCACGTGTTGGTTCGCGTGTTGCCCTGCAGGGGAACATGGACCCATCAATGTTATATGCGTCGCCTGAGCGTATTCGTCAAGAAGTAGCAACGATTCTTGAAGGATTTGGTACGGGTAATGGTCACGTATTTAACTTAGGCCACGGTATTCACCTTGATGTGCCACCTGAGAATGCAAAAGTATTTGTTGATGCAGTACATGAGTTAAGTGTGCCGTACCACAAATAGCCTTAACTTAATTAAACCTCTTTTTAGCCACGTTTCGACGTGGCTTTTTTGTACCTTTATATTTAGCAAACAAAGCAACTTTTCCCTCATACCTATTATTAGCTTCATTATTTACCTTGGAAGCAAAAAATATTTATAAATAAATAGCTCAAATTGGCATCGTTTTCGGGTAGAATACGCGGCCTAGATCAAACTAATCTATGTTGCTAAGTTATTTAGTGATTAATTTAACCGAGGAATGAGTAAGAAATGGAAACTAGCCGACCGATCAAAAGAGCACTTTTAAGTGTTTCTGACAAAGCAGGTATTGTTGAATTTGCACGTGAATTAGCTGAAAAGGGTGTTGAAATCCTTTCTACAGGTGGTACTTGTAAACTACTTGCTGATAATGGCATTAACGTAACTGAAGTTTCAGACTACACAGGTTTTCCTGAGATGATGGATGGACGTGTTAAAACACTTCACCCAAAAATTCATGGTGGCATTCTTGCTCGTCGCGGTATTGATGAAGAGATCATGTCTGCAAACGAAATCCAAGCAATTGATATGGTTGTTGTAAACCTATACCCATTTGCTGCTACTGTTGCTAATCCAGATTGTAAGCTTGAAGATGCGATTGAAAACATCGATATCGGTGGCCCAACAATGGTTCGCTCTGCGGCTAAAAACCATAAAGACGTAACTATCGTAGTAAACGCGTCTGATTATTCACGCATCTTAGCTGAAATGAACAGTAACGAAGGTAGCTTAACGTACAAAACTCGTTTTGATCTAGCAATTGCTGCGTTTGAGCATACTGCACAATACGACGGTATGATTGCAAACTACTTTGGTACTAAAGTACCTAGCTACGGCGAAAACAAAGAAGGCGACGAAGCGTCTCAATTCCCACGCACTTTCAACATGCAATTCCAGAAGAAGCAAGATATGCGTTACGGTGAGAACTCTCATCAAGCGGCTGCTTTTTATGTTGAAAATGAAGTACAAGAAGCATCAGTTGCAACAGCAACACAACTTCAAGGTAAAGCCCTTTCTTACAACAACATCGCTGATACAGATGCTGCACTTGAGTGTGTAAAAGAGTTCTCTGAACCTGCTTGTGTTATCGTTAAACATGCAAACCCTTGTGGTGTTGCGGTTGCGGGTAACATTCTTGATGCTTACGAAGGTGCTTACAAAACAGACCCAACATCAGCATTTGGTGGCATCATCGCGTTTAACCGTGAATTAGATGCAGATACAGCTGAAGCGATTGTTTCTCGTCAATTCGTTGAAGTAATTATTGCACCGTCAGTAAGCGCAGAAGCTGCGCAAATTGTTGCTGCTAAGAAAAACCTACGTCTACTTGAGTGTGGTCAATGGGCAAATAAAACAACTGAGTTTGACATTAAACGTGTTAACGGTGGTTTATTAGTACAAGATCGCGACCAAGGTATGGTTGGTCTTGAAGATCTTAAAGTCGTTTCTAAACGTCAGCCTACTGAAGCTGAATTTGCAGATTTACTATTTAGCTGGAAAGTGGCTAAATTTGTTAAATCAAATGCGATTGTTTACGTTAAAAACAGTGCAACTGTTGGTGTTGGCGCCGGTCAAATGAGCCGTGTATACAGTGCTAAAATTGCCGGTATTAAAGCTGCTGACGAAAACCTAGTGGTTGAAGGTTCAGTAATGTCATCGGATGCGTTCTTCCCATTCCGTGACGGTATTGATGCAGCAGCAGAAGCAGGCATTAGCTGTGTGATTCAGCCTGGCGGTTCAATGCGTGATGATGAAGTTATCGCAGCAGCAGACGAGCACGGTATGGCAATGGTGTTTACAGGTATGCGTCATTTCCGCCATTAATCAGGCTATCTCTTAGCCAGTTGATTCGATCTCGGCGTCAGAAGTGCTCACTTGCAGTAGCAAGCTCCGCGCTTCTTCCTTGACCTCGAAACAACTGACGTTGAGCTAACCTAATTAATCTATTTAATATTGTAGGGCGAACTTGATTCGTCCTTCTGTTATCTGAAATAAAAAATTTTAAGGTATCCTAAATGAACGTTCTTATTATTGGTAGTGGTGGTCGTGAGCATGCTTTAGCATGGAAAGTGGCACAAAATGAACAAGTTAAAAACATCTTTGTTGCACCGGGTAATGCGGGTAGTGCACTTGAAGCTAAAGTAACAAATGTAAATATCGGTGTTGAAGATATCGATGCATTAGTTGCATTTGCAAAAGAGAATAATGTTGAATTAACGATTGTTGGTCCTGAAGCGCCACTTGTCATTGGTGTGGTTGATGCGTTCCAAGAAGCGGGTCTTGCTTGTTTCGGTCCAACAAAAGGCGCAGCACAGTTAGAAGGCTCTAAAGCTTTCACTAAAGACTTCTTAGCACGTCATGATATTCCAACGGCTTGGTACCAAAATTTCACTGAAATCGAACCTGCGTTAGCATACGTTCGTGAAAAGGGCGCACCGATTGTAATCAAGGCTGACGGTCTAGCTGCAGGTAAAGGTGTAATTGTAGCGATGACGCTACAGGAAGCTGAAGATGCTATCCAAGATATGCTTGCTGGTAATGCATTTGGTGAAGCGGGTCATCGTGTTGTTGTTGAAGAGTTCCTAGACGGCGAAGAAGCATCATTTATCGTTATGGTTGATGGCAAGAATGTTGTTGCGATGGCAACAAGCCAAGATCACAAACGTGTTGGTGATGGCGATACAGGTCCAAATACTGGTGGTATGGGCGCTTACTCTCCAGCACCTGTTGTGACACCTGAAATGCATCAGCGTGTTATGGATTTAGTAATCAACCCTACCGTTGAAGGTATGGCTGCTGAAGGTAATACTTACACTGGTTTCCTTTACGCTGGTCTTATGATCATGGCTGACGGCACACCAAAAGTAATCGAATATAACTGTCGTTTTGGTGATCCTGAAACACAACCTATCATGTTACGCATGAAGTCTGACATTGTGACTTTATGTCTTGCTGGCGTAAATGGTGAACTTGAAGGTATGGTTGCTGAATTTGACCCACGCGCTGCCATTGGTGTTGTACTAGCTGCTGGCGGTTACCCTGCTGACTACAAAAAAGGCTTGGTTATCTCTGATATCCCTGCTGAATCTGAAGGCCTTAAAGTATTCCACGCGGGTACTGCTGAAGTAGATGGTAAAGTAGTAACAAACGGTGGCCGTGTTCTTTGTGCAACAGCACTAGGCAATACAGTAACTGAAGCGCAACAGAAAGCGTATGAGCTAACTAAACAGATTAGTTGGGATGGCATGTTCCATCGTAACGATATTGCTTACCGTGCAATCGCGCGTGAAGCAGAGAAGTAGTTTCTCACTACTTTTAGATTTAAATAAAGACAAAAAAGCCGATGTATCACTACATCGGCTTTTTTATTTGCTGCTTGCTAATAACCAACCGCTATTTTTATAATTCAACAATCAGGTCAGAGTCTGCTTTGGTACTGCAACTTAATACATAGCCTAGTTCAACTTGCTCTGCTGTCAGCGCTTCACTACTACTGCTCACTATATCTCCTGATACTTTACATTTACACGCGCCACAGATGCCGGTTTTGCACGAATAAGGAACTTTAATACCTGCTCCATGCATTGCATCTAAAAGGCTCTGTTGGTCATTGGCCATTATCTGCTTATTTAGGGCTGGAAAAGTGAGTTGATGGTTGGTATCAGAGAATGCAACTTCACCTGCTTTTGCCGCAGGCACAAAACTTTCTTTATGGAAATATTGCATATCGAAGCCTGTCTCGTTAGCAATACTTTCAACTGACTTCATGTACAAGGAAGGGCCACAGATAAAAATAGTATGTTCGCTATTATCGGGTATTAATTGTGTAAATAGGTCGTTATCAATACGTCCGCTGAAGTGCGCTGGGTTATCGTTTGCTTCTAAAATAAGGCTCAGGCGGAAGTTATTGTTTTGCTTTGCAAGCTCTTCTAAAAGAGAAAGCATGATCACGTCATCATGTTGACGAGCGCTATGAATAAAATGAATGTTCACATCTGCGTTAGTATCAATCAACGAACGAGCAATGGCTAAACATGGCGTGATACCACTACCCGCGCTCATCAGTAATAGGTTTTTAGTAGTTTTATTCGCCTCAACAGTAAATTGTCCTGCAGGAGTCATCGCTGGCAGTGCAATACCGGCTTGTAGGTTGTCTAATAGATAGTTTGATACTTTTCCTCCCGGCACTCGTTTGATGGCGATAGTGACACTACTAGGAGCTTCTGGAGAAGAACAAATTGAGTAAGCACGATATAACATGTTGTTATAGTAATTGATTTCAAAAGAGAGAAATTGCCCTGCTTGAAATTGAAAAGCACGCTGATCAAGGTGCTCGAATTCAAAGGTGCTGGCATCAGTCGTTTGATCAATACGTTTAATACAGCGTAAGCGTTCAAATTGGTTGTTAGTCGTAGGCATGAGATTCTCTAAGCAGTAAATTAGGAACAGAATAATAGCAAAAAAAAAGGTGAAACCGAAGTTTCACCTTTTTTATTAAGTACTATTAGCAGTTAGCTATTAACCATTAACAGATTCTTTAAGTGCTTTACCAGCAACAAAAGCAGGTACGTTTGCAGCTTTAATTTGAATGTCTGCACCCGTTTGTGGGTTACGACCAGTACGTGCTGCACGGTGATTTACTTTGAAAGTACCAAAACCGATTAATTGTACTGGTTCGCCATCTTTAAGGCTCTCAGTGATGCTTGCAAGAGTTTGCTCTAAAGCCGCTTTTGCTTGTACTTTAGTTAGTTCTGATTTTTCTGCGATTTCTGCAACAAGTTGAGTTTTGTTCATTTATCGATTTCCATTTAGAATAAGTGTGAATTGAATGTAACTTACCGAATCAATGTATTTCAAGTGCCATTAGTAAGTAAAGCGCAATGCGCTTAAAACCATGATTAATCACTTTTAAATGTTTTTATTGTGTTAAAAATCACAAAAAAGTTGCTAAATTAGTCACTCAGCGCGATGCCAAGGTTCGTTACCCCATGGGCTTGTACGAATGTTCGGATAGACTTTATCAGCTCAGGGCTGCGCTCTGCATCCAGCATTTTTAATAATTCTGTTTGAAATTCAAGCTGTTCAATAAACAGAGGTTGCTCTTGTAATACCTCATCATCTATTTCGCTGCCTGCTTGTAACTCTATAAAACTAGCAATGGTTGAGAAGCTAGTTTGGCTAGCATTAAGTGCTTCCTCTTTTGATTTGATTAAGAAAGTATTAAATGCACAGCTTAAAATAACGCAATGTTCAATGGCAGGGTAAACACCATAAAAGTCAAAATCGCGAGAGTCAGGAATCATCTCATCAAACTGCTCTTGTTGTGTTGTGAAGTTTATTTTAGCGCCTTTTACGGTCATCTTTTCCCAGAAAAGTGCATTTACCTTATCAATCTCTTCACCTGAATCACTTTCAACCGCATCACAGAAAAGGTGGAAATGTAAACGAGTGTGTTCACTAAGCGCCATACAAAAAACACTTTGTTGCCAGCTTAATAAATTTTTAAGTGGTTCATTGATAGAGAGTAACAGCATATTATTCCTAGAGTGGGCGATAAAGCGTAGAGCATATGGGGTTATCTACAAAAAAGCCACCGAAGAAGCTTTAAATTTAACCTGTGATAAGAAGATTAAATTTAAAGCCTAATAATATTTGTTGTGCTTTATAGGCTTATCGCGTTCAGAGGCTCTGCTAGTTAATCATTAGCGTGAGAAATGCCTGCCATGTTTGTTTTTTGCATACTATCCCTATAAATGTGTGATTTTTTTCTGTTAACCTTTGTTAAATTAGTGTGTTAGCTGTTTATGCTGGCACACCTTGTTACTCGCTCAGCTTTTAATAACTCACGTCAGTTAGGTGGTGTTTTTGTCATTTGTCTCTATGTTGTATGTGCTTGGCATTGCACAAGGATTGTTTTTTGCGCTTTCTTTAATAACCACTAAGCAAGGAAACCGTACTGCTAATCGTTATTTAGCGTGTTTGTGTGTGTTAATTTCTATCACCTTAGTGGATTATTATCTCGATACTTCGTTTGCTCAAAACGCCTTGTATTTGCGCGTTTTAATTTGGCCAAGAGACTTTTTATTTGGTGTGTTTATTTATCTTTACACCAAGGAGTTAACTCAGCCGAGTTCAGGAAAAAACAGCACGTTATATTGGCACTTTATTCCAGCCATAGTTCAAGCGTTAACTGCTTGGTCTTTATTTTTACTCAGCCCGACAAGGCAGCTTGCCATTATTAGTGGTAATGGCAATGACGCCATACAAGAGCAAATATTGTCCCTGTTGCTTAATGATGTTGAATTGGGACTATCTATAATTCAACTCATTATCTATTTAACACTTTCTTTCAAATTATTAGCCACCCATAAATTACGCATTGCTAATCACTTTTCTTATCAGGACAAAATAAATCTAAATTGGTTACGTACTCTGTTATTGGGGTTAATATTTATTTTATTGATTTGGATAACCGAAGAGTTTTTGAGTGATCTGCTTAAAATGGAAGACTTTTTTTACATGCTGTTAGGTACAAGTTTAACGTTGCTTGTTTATAGCATTGCCTTCTGGGGATTAAGACAGCCTTTAATATTTAAAGCGGAAGCAAGGTTGCAAACCTCCCCTGTAAAAACCATAGAAATCAGTGCAACTGTTGAGAGTACGGAAGTTGTCAATAAATATAAGAACTCACCTTTGACAGCTGAGCTGATTGTTTTATTGCAGCAGGAGTTGGTCAGTTTAATGGACGACAATCAATATTATTTAGATAATAATTTGTCTTTGCCACAGCTCGCTAACGAAATGAATATCTCTAGCAATTACTTATCACAAACAATTAATGAGTGTTATCAGGTAAACTTTTTTGATTTTATTAATAAATACCGTATTAAAGAAGCGAAGCGACGCTTAAAAGATCCTGAACAGGCAAATGTGACTATTTTATCGATTGCCATGGCGGTTGGTTTTAACTCTAAATCGGCGTTTTACACGGCATTTAAAAAACACACAGGTAAAACGCCCACTCAATATAAGAAAAGCTAACCTTTAAAAGCCAAGTATTTGTAGTGCAGCTTCAAGCGCTACATTTTCTCCCTTTGCGATAGATGCGATGGAAAACACTGAAACATAACTATCGGGCACAATACCCGTTACTTCGAAGGATTGCCCCGCTTGGTCTAGGTAGACTTCATTAGATAGGGTGAACTGCCAACCATTAGGTAAACCTTTAGATAACGTATCTGATAACGCGCCATTGCTATTTTCCCCAACAATAAAAACCTCTGAGCGTGCCTTCATGGCAATTAAAAACACCTCTGCTGAGCTAGCAGTATCTGAAGCGGAGATAATGGCAATGGGATTAGAGTAAACACTACTTGCGGGTGCTACCGATGCAGAAATAACTGGGGTTTGCTGATGCTCTGTTCGTGCAAACTTGCTGACGACTTCAATGGGTTGATCAATAAAATACCCGGCAATCGCTAAAGCAATTGCATCATCTCCACCATTATTATCGCGCAGGTCAATAACAATGGCTTGCGTATCGGCAAGCGCAGCCATCGCTTGATCCATGATTTTAGTTAATGCACTGATATTACTCGCAACACTGTTATCTTCATCCAACACCATGGCTCTTATTCTTAAATAACCAACACTGTTATCGATAATACCCCAGCGAAATACCTCGCTATCAACTTCACTATTCTCATCAAAATAGTTTGATAGGTTATGGTTATATTGTTGGCTAAGTATATCGGCATAATCTTGGATATCATCGTACTCACTCTGCTTTGCAAAGGCTTCTAGCAGAGCCTTTGTTACCCCTTTGTATTTCTCTGGGCTAAAATCTTCAAACGCTGAAATTAAATTAATGTGTCCATCATCAAGTGGATCAAGCATCTCTGAAAGCAGTTCAAATAAAGCCTGCTCAGTTAAGTTTTCATGAATAAGCGGTTGGTATTGCTCATAAACGGCTTGCCAATCAACCCCTCTTTTATCAAAAAATGCATAGTGGTCAGCAAAGGTTTGCCAAAAGTGTTCAAAAGTAATAGCGGGGGAGTGTGCTGTAATGATTTGTGAATCTGAGCATACTTCAGGAAGCTGTATTAAGCGTTTAAACTGAGTAACAAATGCAGGGTTCTCTGCCTGCCTAACGGTTAATTCATTTTCATCTTCAGACAAGCTCGCTTGTGTAAAAATATCAGCAAGCTCATGGTTATCAACATATTCGCTTTGCAAACAACTTGTTTGTGTATATTGATATAACAGTGCACCACTATCATCAACCTGTAAAATATCACCGTAGCCCTGTCGCTCCCAAATACCGATCCTATTTTCTGGTTGCGGTTGACTCACCTGTGAACTTGAATCATCACAGCCGACAATAATAAATGAGAGAAAACTGAATAGACTTGCTTTTAACAAGTGATTGATACGATGGTTTACATTTACTGTTTTTTTCATTACAAACTCCTGAATAGTTTAATAAGTAATACAAGCTGTTTTGGTTGTATTACATTCCCTTCTCATACTGGTTGTTACTCGCCCTGCATGAAGGTCTAAACTATGCGTGGTTGCTTACCTTAAATCGTCCAGACTTATAAATCAGGACAATATTAATGTTTTTATTGAAAAGGTAAGGGGATAAGTCGTGCTGGCAATAAAAAACTAATAGATATCACATCGATATGGTCCAGTTTAATTCCCAAAAGTAACAGCGTTGCTTTTTCATTTCCTAAAGCGTTAACCAATAAAAAAGCCACACCCAGTTGCCTAGGTGTGGCTTTTGATATTACTGTTAGCTGACAGTTAATAACTGGCAGCTATGGTTGTTATTTTAACGTATCTAAAAACGCACGATGCGGTTTAGAGAAGTTGTAACCGTCAAATGCATCCCAGTTAATTGACCATGTCATTAGACCACGGAAGTTAGGCGCTGCGCTTGCTGGCACGTAATTACCACAGTTAGTTAGACTCACTAAACAACTAACAGCATCTTGTGCTGCTTTTGTAGAAGTGAAACCACTTGATGCAGAGCTACTACCTGATGGTAAGCCGTAAGCCATTTGGTCAGCACGTAAGCCTTTAAAGTAGTTTAATGGATCAGTACCCGTACCTGCTTGGAAACCTGTGATCATCATATCGCTTAGTGCAACATGGAAATCAGTCGTACCAGGGAAGTAGATAACACCATCAGAACCCGTTAACGAACCTGTGTTGTAATGTTGAACGTGTAGAAGATCAAGATCTTCACGTAAACCATCAATCAGTGGTAAGTAAGCACCCCAGATACCGCCAAAGTTTTGCATGCCACCTTGAACGTAAGCTGTTTCTGGTGCCATTGTTAAGATAAAGTCTTCACCAAAACGTGCTTTAAGCGTTTTAACAGCTTCAATCATGTAAACAATTGCAGGTGTTTTAGCAACTTGTACATTATCACCCGCTGTCATGTTCATTGATCCACCTTCAAGGTCGATATCTAAACCATTTAGGCCGTAAGTCGCAATAATATCACCCATAGTGCGGATAAAGTTATCACGCGCTGTTGGTGTATCTAACGAGATATGTGCATTTGCACCACCTAAAGAGATAAGAACGATCTTACCTTCTGCTTGTAGTTTCTTAACACCAGCTTTGAACTCTTCTTCTGTTTCAACGTTATTACAACCAATTGGACAAAGTTCAAATGCTACTTCACCTTCATGACCGCCACGTTTGTTTTCAGCAAATGATAGGTTAACAATATCCCAATCACGAGAAACATCGTCTAAACGAATGTAACCAGAGCCGTTGTCAAAGTTATGCCAGTAACCAACTAACGTACGCTTAGGTAGTTTAAGAGATGGTAATTCACCACCCGATGAACTGCTTGAAGACGATGAAGAGCTACTTGATGATGAAGAGCTTGAAGATGAAGAGCTGCTTGAAGAAGAACTTGAAGAACTTCCTGTACCGCCACACATCTGGCCTTTATTCCAAGCATCATCCCAGTGTGCGCCTGTTTCTGGAGCATAAGCCCAAGCCGCATCTGCTGAACACCAGCCTGCGATATCACAAGTGAACTCGTAACCTGCATTCTGAACTAGTTGACCAGCTGCGTATTTAGTACCGGCTACATATTGCTCCGAATCACAATCTGTTCCTGTGCCACCTGATGAGCTACTTGAAGATGAGCTGCTTGAAGACGAGCTACTTGAAGATGAGCTGCTTGAAGATGAGCTACTTGAAGATGAGCTACTTGAAGATGAGCTACTTGAAGATGAGCTACTTGAAGATGAGCTGCTTGAAGATGAGCTAGAGCCACCATCACACATTTCAGGCTCACCCCAGACAGTCCATTTCCCTGAATTAGACTCTGGTGAATCACCTTTTGTCCACCATGCTGCTTTATAAGCTTGGCCACCTTGTTGAACCTGTTTACCACCAGTGTAAACCGTCCCGTTATCCCACTCTGCAATTGCGCTACAATCAGCAGCAAATGCATTGCTTGAGAATAAACCTGCCGCTAATAGCGCTGCAGGAATTAATTTCATTTTCATTTCCATATCGTTACTTTCCTTTTCCTTTTTATAAAAATCAGCATTGCTGATCACCTATCAACAGCAACTCTAGGAATGAGCTGCTGTTAAACTTTCAATTCTATTAATTATTAAATAGCAGCCCTTGTTTGAACTTTAATATTGGCAAGCGTTTGCCAACCCAAGAGAAAATGCCATGCTGTTCAATATATTGTGCATACAAAACATAATCGGGGTCTGCCGAAAGGTGTTTCTCTTCGGTACGTGCGCGCAAAAAATAAATTCCATTTTGTAAAAGCAGTAACAAGCTTAAGCGAATTTTGTCATCAAACTCAGGGGCAACTAAAAAGGGCATAAAGATCAGCCACCAAGAGATATTCTTACTGATATAAGCAGGGTGCTTGGTAAATTTAAAGGGGCCGTTAGTGAGTATGCCACGATGCGTTAAGTTGGAAAAGCGGATACCAAATGCAACGCTTGTCCAAACATAAATCACTACAAAGCCTAAAATAAGTGCACCATAACTCACATGTAACCAAGGTAAGTCCCAGAAAGCATTGCTCCAGTCTCGACCACTGTTATAACTAATGTAAAGTGAGCCAAATACGGCACCCCAGAAAGGCTGATAACAAATTAAAGCGATAAACCAACCAAAGAAAGTGGGCTCTGTTGAACGAATATGCGAGTCAAAAAGGCGCACTGTAAAGCAGTAACCAACAGTGACAAACAGTAGGTCGATATAAAACAGAAAATTATTGAAGAATTGGTATAAATTGAGTGAGTCACGTGAATTAAAGGTACTTGAAAACGAAAATATTTGGCTAATATCTTGGTTGATGATGAGGTTAAGGTTATTGGATGCGTATTTAAACATCAAGGGTAGGAAAAACAGTTTTACTGTCCAACCTAGCAATAGCTGGCTGATACTTAACCAGTCCGTATTGTTGTTCTGCCTTAGTATCAGTGCACCTAATTGCCAATAGCCATCTTTGGGCTTAAGCATAACGCGATCAATTAAGTAAAAATAGGGAATCGCAATTAAACATAAACCCAAGCTTATATTGCGTAGTAGCAAAAAGAAGTTTTCGTAATAACCTCCTCTATATTCCGGAAATAACCAGTAGATAAATGCGACAAACAGCAAACAGGCATAAAAACCAATCAGTTTAATGACGCTACGTTTTAGCGAACCTGAATTTTTTTGTTGGAAGTTTAGACCTGTGGAATCATTTTTGTAGGTTTTGAGAAAAATAAACTCAAGAATAATAATAGGTAGTGCAAGTGCAAGACCTGCAATAATCATCGCCGAGCTGGGTGATAAAGAATCAACTTCACGTAACCATAGGATAGTCAGCAGAGAGCATAATAGACCAAAGGCATTAATGGACATGCTTGTTGGGGATTTAGGAAGCTGCATTATTATTAATCCGTTAAAAAACTTATTGCGTTTTACATCCTGTAATTCGCATATTTAACTATTGTAACAAGTTGCATTGAAAAGGCTGTGATTTGTAAAAGGTTTTAGAGCTTTATATACAAAAAAAGCGACTAAAAAGTCGCTTCTTTGTAACTTGATGGAGAATTAACCCATACCATATTTTTTTAACTTCTTACGTAGCGTACCACGGTTAATACCTAACATAGTTGCTGCACGTGTTTGGTTACCACGTGTGTATTGCATGATGATATCTAACATTGGCGCTTCAACTTCAGATAATACTAACTCGTATAATTCAGTTGTATCTTGACCATTTAATTGTGCCACGTAACCTGAAACAGCTTGACGTACTGAGTCACGAAGTGGTTTTTGAGTTATTTGCCCGGTAGCCGGAATACTAGTAGTTGTTGTAAGTGCTTCTTGAGGAATATTTTGTTCAAACATGGCTGTTAACTCTTTAATTATTCAAATAAATTTCTAATGTCTTTAACTGTTCAATAGAGCAGTCAATGGCATTAAATTGTCGTTTAAAGTAACCTAATTGATCCTGAGATTGTAGATACCACCCTACATGCTTCCTAGCAATTCTTGGCCCCATTACTTCACCGTAAAAACCATGCAATGCTTGCACATGATTAAGCAAAATAGCGGTTACTTCCTTTTTATCCAGTGGCAATTTATGTTCGCCAGTGGTTAGGTAGTGGTTTATCTCATTGAATATCCAAGGTGCACCCTGTGCGCCTCGTCCAATCATAATGGCATCAGCACCGGTGTGATCGAGCACATATTTGGCTTTCTCGACACTGGTAATATCACCATTAGCAATCACTGGTATAGTTACATTTTCTTTAATTATTTTTATTGTGTCGTACTCAGCCTCTCCTTTATAAAGGCATTGGCGAGTTCGACCATGCACTGCAAGTGCTTGGATACCGGCTTGTTGGGCAATTTGTGCTATTTCCAGACCGTTTCTACTTTCAGGATCCCAGCCAGTACGAATTTTCAAAGTAACAGGTATATCAACCGCATCAACGACACTCTCTAAAATTGCTTTTACAAGTTCAGGGTGAGGCAGTAGGGCAGAGCCTGCTTTTTTCTTATTCACTTTTTTGGCGGGACAACCCATATTGATATCAACAATCTGTGCGCCTTGTTGCACACATAACTGTGCAGCAGTGGCCATTGCAATTGGCTCAGAGCCTGCAATTTGCACGGAGCGAATACCCGATTCGCCATGGTAATCCATTCTTAACCTAGATTTTTTGCTATTCCATACACGTGGATTAGATGACAACATTTCAGAAACTGCTAATCCAGCACCTTGGCTTCTACAAAGCTCACGGAAGGGGCGATCAGTCACTCCTGCCATTGGTGCTAAAATAATATTGTTCTTTAATTGATGTGGTCCAATGTGCATATAAAACAGTCAATCTCTCTAACTCAAGGCGGCGTAGTGTACGCATTTTTGCAAATAGAATAAAGGTTAATAATTAACCATTTTGCAATTATTTTGCTTGCAAATTGCCCAATATTCAGATTGATCGCATTTCTGATAGTGTGTTGTTGGTTTTTTGAACACTATTTGCTTTTTTATATATTTCAAGTCTTGTTTTAGAGATATTTATAGGTTTTATACCCGTTATGTAAATTGATAACGGGTATAAAGTAGGCTGGTAATTAAGAGGGGGTTATAGCTTTTTTTGGCCCGATAGGCGTGCCCACTCCTCTTTTACTTCTGCTTTATCCATCTTGAACCACTGTCCATAAGTTTCGATTAACTCATCAGCTTGTTGTTCAAGAATACCTGAAAGAGCAAGTAAACCTACTGGTTTAATGAGTGCTTCGATACTTGTTGATAGCTCGCGCAGTGGACCCGCAAGTATATTGGCAACTAATATATCAGCTAGAATGCCCTCTGGCATATCTGCAGGCAGATAAAGCTCAAGTTGATCAGATACACCATTACGCTGTGCATTATCGCGGCTTGCTGTGATTGCCTGTGGATCGATATCGATACCAATAACACGTTTTGCACCTAACTTAAGTGCAGCAATTGCTAAAATGCCAGAGCCACAACCAAAATCGATAATGATTTTGTCTTGTAGATCTTGTCCATCAAGCCATGCTAAACAAAGCGCTGTTGTTGGGTGAGTACCAGTACCAAAGGCCAGGCCGGGATCAAGCATTACATTTACCGCATTTTCATCGGGAACTGGTTTCCAGCTTGGGCAGATCCATAAACGTTTACCAAACTGCATTGGATGGAAATTATCCATCCACTCACGCTCCCAATCTTTATCTTCTAGTTGTTCTATTTTATAAGCAAAGTCATCAGCTAAGAGCGGGCTAGCTTTCAGTGTGTTAATGATGCTTTGCATATTTGCATCTGCTTCATAAAGGCCGGTAATATCAGTATCACCCCACAGGCGTGTTTCCCCTGGTAGTGGTTCAAATACAGGCGTATCTTGTGCATCAGTGAAGGTTGCTGACAGCGCGTCATTACTCATTAATAACTCGCCAATATCTTCAGCATTTTCTGAAGTCGCATTTAATTTTAGTTGTATCCAAGGCATGATCCGAGTCCTATCTAATTTAATTATCACGGAGAATACAGGGGAAGTGAGCACAATTCCAATTGTTCAAAAAGTAGGCTGCTTTGATTCAGTAGACAAAATAGGCATATATCTGAGTTAATCTGTCTAACTTGATTGTAAATTCTACAAATTACAATAAAATTACACAGTTATCTTAACCGGCGAGCTTACTAGATGAATAAAATTGTAATTATTGATGATCACCAGCTATTTTTACATGGATTAAAGTTAACTCTAGAAAATAGCGATAATGAGGTGTTAATTTTTGACAACCCAATGGTTGCTTTAATGCAGATTGAGCAGTTACAGCCTGATCTTATTCTTATGGATCTATGTATGCCTGAAATGGATGGTATTTGTATGATCGATGAACTTGCAAAACGTCAAGTTTTATCCCCTGTTATCGTACTTTCTGCATGTGAAGAATATAAAGATGTTTTACTTGCTCTACAAAAAGGTGCAATGGGTTTTATTCCTAAATCGTATGCTCCTCAAGATATGTTAAAAGGGCTAGAGGCTGTTTTAATGGGGGATGTGTTTATTCCTGATGATATACAACAACAATTAGAGAGAATGATTGTTGAAGAGAAAAAAAACAAAGAGCTATACAGCCTTTCAGAGCGTCAAACAGAAATTTTATCTCTTTTACATATGGGTAAAACGAATCGTGAGATTGCCGAGTTATTGTCTATCTCTCCTGATACGGTTAAATTTCACCAAAAAGGTATCTATCAAATATTAGAGGTATCGGGTGTAAGTAGTCGTGCTAAGGCTGTAGAGAAAGCGGTACAAGTTGGTTTATTAATCGCATAATTGTTTGTTTTAATTACAGCCCTTGCTTATGATTTAGCTTAATAGTTGTCGCAATAATAAGCGTAGAGCAGCTGGTTTTATCGGTTTATGTAATATTTTGTAACTTCTAAACTCACCCTCTTTTAACTTGTCTGGGTCAACTTCCCCGGTTAATAATACCGAAGGTATTCCCTGTTTTTGTTGTGCTATTTTAATCAAGTCAATCCCATTTTTATCACCTGGCAAGCGGTAATCAGAGATGATAAGCGCAAACTGTTTATTTTCTAGTGCATTAATCGCTTGCTCACTACTCTCTGCACACTCAACACTATAACCCCAGTTTTCTAACAACATCGACAGCGCGGCTAGAATGCTGACATCATCATCAATTAATAAAATATGTTCACAATTTTCTTGGGTTATTTTCATTGCCGCTGTTTGCTCTATCGTTTCGACCCCTTGAGGAATTAAAATAGAGAAACAACTTCCATTTTCTGACGTTTTAACAGAGATTGTTGTGTTTAATAGTGATGCTTTTCGTTGTGATATAGGCAGTCCAAGGCCAAGCCCTTTAGCTTTGTTATGGTTTGGATTTTTTGAGTAATACAGCTCGTCAAAAAGTGAGTTAAGGTGCTCATGACTCATTGCTTTGCCTTTGTTGTAGACCTGAATATTTATTGCGCCATTAAGGGGGCGAGCCGCTATTAAAATTTTTCCTCCCTGTTGTTGTGCGCCATGTAATAAAGCGTTACTAAGTAGGTTGTCGATAATATCGTTGAGTAGTTTGCTATCTGTATGCAAAGCCGCTTTGCATAAATGAACTTTTAGCTGCATCCCTTGTGCGATTGCAATACTGTCATATTTTTTGATGACAGGAGAGAGGCATGTTTCCAAAGGGGTATTTTTTAAATTAGTTTGCTGACTTTTTGAGTCAAGTGTTGCTAACTCAAGTAGTGAAGATAACCACCGGTCTAGCTGATTAGATGCGCCTAATAAGTTATCGAGTAATGCCTGCTGCTTTTCATCTTTTAACTGTTTTTCAAGTAGGTGGCTATATAATGACAAGCTGCTTAGGGGTTGGCGAATGTCATGGATAATCGTTTTTAAGTACAGTGAGTTATGCTTGTTAAGTGTTGGTCCTCGTGTGGCTTTGACAACATTTCCTTTAGAGGTGTAGGTATTGTTTTTGATATGAGAATAGATGGTTAAAAAACCGAGTGTAAATAGAAATAGCAAGTTTAATATAAAGACTAGTGTACTGGTATCACCCACAACAGCAGTAAAGGTATAACTGACAATTGCAACAAAGTTATTCGCGATAAGTAATTGGAAGTTATAAGAGAGTAAATAAGCAAAAAATAGTGGTAATAGTAGTGTGAAATAAAGAAAACTATTTTGTGAAGTCGCAGTTTCAAAGTGACTATTAATAGTAATAAAAAGTGTCGTAAATAACGTTAATAGAGGGATTAATAGAATGCTTTGCTTATCTTTTTGAGAGATTAAACAGTGAATAAGATAAGCACATAAGATAATTGCAGCGAAGGGGAGTATAAATGGTAAATTGAATGCTGCTGGAGGATCAAAAGCAGTGTAACTTTGTAATGTACCTATTGCATAAAAAAATAGAAAAGCGCTGAGTATAACAATGTTATAAATGCGTAAAGACTGCCATCTTTTGAAGAGAAATTCTTTGTTAGTTTGTATATTGCTCATATGCTTAGTTTTTAATTTGTAACTTGTTGAATATTATATCACTTTAATTAATCTAATTGATGAAAAACAGGCAAAAAAAAGCCTAACAAAGTTAGGCTCGCCTGTAATATGTCTCTTATTATTACAAATTATATAACAATCAAAATCCATTTGTTTGGCATCAAAAGTGGGTTTACTACTATGCCTTAATTCCTTAAGACAAGGTAAGAATGCACTACCTAAAGCAATTTAGTAACTACCTACCCGGGTAGTTTTTCAGCTTTATTGTTTAAAATACCATTTATTGCCATGTTTATGTGATCAAAGTCTCTTTTTCTGTTTGTTTGGGCCTGATTGTTAGCTAGTCGCTAAGTAGTCGTAAGCTGATTGTAATGCAAAGCTATAACCTTTTGCACCTAAGCCACAAATGACACCTTGTGCTACATCAGAAAGGTAGGAGTGGTGGCGAAAACTCTCACGCGCATGTACGTTTGAGAGATGCACCTCGATAAAAGGGATATTAACCCCAAGTAGTGCGTCTCTTATCGCAACACTGGTATGGGTAAATGCAGCCGGGTTGATAATAATGAAATCAATTTTATTGATCGATGCATGAATTTTTTCTATTAGCTCATATTCACGATTACTTTGCAGGTGGGATAGCTCAATATCTAATTTCTCTGCTTGTTGGGATAGTTTAGCAATAATATCACTGAGTGTTTGATAGCCGTAGACTTCAGGCTCTCGTTGCCCCAGTAGGTTTAAATTAGGCCCGTTCAAGACTAATACATTCATTTTCTTTGGCATAAAAAAAGACTCCTAAATAATATACTTAGGAGTCTATCTGCTTGTTAATTAACTAGCTAGTTTTCTCTGTTTGAATGACAAACAGAGCGAGACTAAGATCTCAGTTTTAAAACTACAGTTCAGCGTTTTCTTTAATTAACTGATCAACAACACTTGGGTCGGCAAGTGTTGAAGTATCACCTAGCTGATCACTTTCACCAGTTGCAATTTTACGTAAAATTCGGCGCATAATTTTACCTGAACGTGTTTTAGGTAATCCTTCTGCCCAATGTAAAATATCAGGTGTTGCGATTGGTCCAATCTCTTTACGAACCCACTGCTTCACTTCAGCGTATAACTCAGGTGAAGAGTACTCTCCTGAATTTAAAGTCACGTAAGCGTAAATACCTTGACCTTTAATCTCGTGTGGTACTCCTACAACAGCTGCTTCAGCAATTTTAGGGTGAGAAACTAATGCACTTTCAATTTCTGCTGTGCCCATACGGTGGCCAGAAACGTTTAGTACGTCATCAACACGGCCAGTGATCCAGAAATAGCCATCTTCATCACGACGTGCGCCATCACCCGTTGTGTACATGCCTTTGAACGTTGAGAAGTAAGTTTGCTCAAAACGATCATGGTTATTAAATAGCGTACGCATTTGACCTGGCCAGCTATCAAGCATAACTAAGTTACCTTCAACTGCGCCTTCTAAAATAACACCTTCATTATCAACTAATGCAGGTTGTACGCCAAAGAATGGACGTGTTGCCGAACCAGGTTTAAGATCTGTTGCACCCGGTAGTGGTGTGATTAAAATCCCCCCTGTTTCAGTTTGCCACCATGTATCAACGATAGGGCAAGATTGATTACCTATTTTATCGTAGTACCATTCCCAGGCTTCTGGGTTAATTGGCTCACCAACCGACCCTAAAATACGTAACGATTCGCGTGATGTGCCTTTAATCGCATCATCACCTTTTGCCATTAATGCACGAATGGCAGTAGGGGCTGTATAAAGCAGTGTTACATTATGTTTGTCAACGACTTCACTCATACGTGCTGTTGTTGGGTATGTTGGTACACCTTCAAATAACAGTGTTGTAGCACCATTAGCAAGTGGGCCGTACACAAGGTAACTATGGCCTGTGATCCAACCTACATCGGCAGTACACCAGTAAATATCACCTTCTTGGTAATCAAATACATATTTGAATGTCATTGTTGCGTAAACCAGGTAGCCACCTGTTGTGTGTAAAACACCTTTTGGCGTGCCTGTGGAACCTGATGTATAAAGAATGAATAGCGGATCTTCGGCATTCATTGCTGTAGGTTCACACTCTTCTGACTGTGGCTCTGTAATAGTATCCCAGTCTAAATCACGTTGTTCATGCCAAGCAACATCACCACCGGTATTTTTGAATACAATGACTTTCTCAACGCAGTCAGTGCCTTGTTTCTCTAAAGCTTCATCAACATTTGCTTTAAGTGGTACTGCACGACCACCACGACGACCTTGATCGGCTGTGATAACGACTTTTGACTTACTATCTATAATACGTCCTGCAATTGCTTCAGGTGAGAAACCACCAAAAACAATTGAGTGCACAGCACCAATACGTGTACAAGCAAGCATCGCGATGGCTGCTTCTGGTGTCATTGGCATGTATAAACAAACTACATCCCCTTTTTGTACACCTTGCGATTTTAATGCATTGGAGAACTTACAAACACGTTTGTGTAGTTCGTTATAAGTGATGCTTTGATCTTGGTCTGGTGAATCACCTTCCCAAAGAATAGCCACTTGATCACCTTTAGTTGCAAGGTGGCGGTCAATACAGTTTGCTGAAACATTGAGTTCGCCATCTTCAAACCACTTAATATCAATATGACCAGGGTCATAAGAGGTATTCTTCACTTTAGTGTAAGGCTTGATCCAATCTATTATTTTACCTTTCTCACCCCAGAATGCTTCAGGGTCATTAATTGATGCTGCATAGTCTGCTAGGTATTGTTCATTTGTTAGTAGGCTTTTTTCAGCAAGCTCAGCTGATACAGGGTAAACGTGATTTTCACTCATTCTTAAACTCCAAATGGTTAACTAGACAAGCATTTTTTAGACTGAAATGCTTGAGGTTGTCTGATATTTCGCCGGACAGTCTAAAACAGCAACAAAAAATAAATTGTGAAGTGAGTAGAGTTTGTTAAGCAAATGTTAATTAGCCAAGTGCCTAAAATTGTTTTTGGGAGCAATATCAATAAAAACAGGTGTCTACAAATGAGCATTAATAAATTATAGTTTTATCTTATATTGGTTAGTTTACTTTTACATTTTATTTTCTAAACTTAGAGTCGGGGATTTGCTTTGTCATTGTCATATTGATCTGTTTTACGATATGAATTTGAGCCTCTTTAGTTATTATTATTGTTACTTTAAGCGTATGGAAACACTTAAATGACTTGCCCGGAGTCTATTATGTTACCTAGAAATACTGCGCTAAAAAAAATACCTTTCAAAAAAAATAAGCAACAAGGGTTTGCTGTTTTAACCTCAGCGGTGTTGCTTAGCATCGCTGGCATTATTTTTACGACTAATATGGCATCCTCGCAATTGGTTGATAATCAGATTATCGGCAACTACTACCGAAATAATGAAGCTTTTGCGAATGCTGAGTCTGGAATGAATTTTGTATTAAGTCAGTTAGACGATGTAGCCTTAGCTGAAGCATTAATTAGTGGTTTAAATGATAATAACCCTACGATCATTACTTCAGTGGCAAATCATTACCAAGTAAATGTTTTTAAAACTCATAGTAGTAAAATAACAATAATCTCCTCAGGTACTTCAATGGATGCTACTGCCACTCGTGATATTCAACTAGAGATCGACTTCTTTACTTATTTTCCTATCCCTGATGCAGCCCTTAAAGCAAACAAAGTCTCAGCAGATGAAACGGTGCTTTTAAGTCCTGGTTGTGGCGCTGTTGATGACAACGATTGTTTAGCAAAAGGTAATATTGCTGAAAACACTGTGATAAGCAACCCTAAGAATGAAACATTTGTAACTGATCCTTGTACTGGTGGAGACAGCTATTTAGGAGAGAATAAAATTAGCGTTGAGGCGATTTATGGAACACATACGCAAGAAGATATTGAAAGTGGTTTCTATACTGGCGACACAGTTAAAGTATTAGGTGAAGGGGAGAACTGGACATCGGATGTGCCTAAGGGCTCTACGGTGTTTGGTATTGATGTGAATTCAGCTGTAATCGATAACCCTGAGACTTTGTTTGAGGCAACCTATGGCATTGCTATGGATGGAGATGAAGATAGTGATGGAACTTCTAACCTTCAAGAGTTAAAAAATTATGCGGTTGAAATTGACGGCGAAAACTGTTCTGAAGAGTTGCAGGATGTCAGTGATGAGGATGATGTCATTTTCATTACTGGTGATTGCGATATTGAGCAATATTATGCAGAGCAAAGTGTAAGTTCTGAAAATAAAGTATTAACGATCGGCTCAGCGGATAATCCAAAATTAGTTTTTATTGAGGGCGGGACATTTGTAAATGCACCCAATACGGGGTCAGTTGTAAATGGCATGTTGCACTTTTTACCTAGTGCATTAGTGGAAGGTAATACCTTAACTAATTTAGATGGCTCTCACACTTATTCTGGAACATTTGATGAAAATGGCATGTTGGTTGATGAGCATGGTAATTTCCTAAACCTGGATGGCGAGACTATTGATGAAGAGGATGCAGTATCAAATAGTGACTTTGTTAGCATCGATATGGGGGGGGCGACTGTAAATGGTGCGATGTTAAGTGATTATGGTTGTTCCCATGATGGTTATGATGATAGTGATAGTACTGGCACCAAACAACACTTTTCCGCTCATTTTGACAAGTTATTACTTACCACTTTATATGAAAAAATGGGAGGAGATAATATGCTCACCAGTGGATATCGATTAGCCTCGGGGACGTGGAGGGATTTCTAATGATTTATAGAAATGAGCTTGGTTTTTCACTAGTGGAAATTTTGGTTTCTCTGTTTGTTGTAAGTATTGCGGCGGTTAATATCTCTGGTTTACAAAAGTTAGTTGGAGAGCAAAATAGGGATAACTTTGCACATACGGCTGTTGTTGAGCTGGCTACAGAGAAATTCGAAGAGGTGATGTTGTATGAAACTATTGCGGCGGTTGATGCATTAACCGATTCTAGCCCTGCTGATGTTGTTGTGGCGAATAGTACATTTTCGTTGGATTGGACAGTTACAAGTGTTATAGGAGCCGGTGATGATATTCGAAATATAGCGTTAGAGATCACCTGGGCTGATGCTGTAGGGGGGGATCAAACATTTACCTATTCAGAGCAGATATCATTAGCGATGTTGCTTGAAGGTGGAGGAGGAGGATCTGACGATGAGTGGGATTACACAATTCCAAATTTATTAGGGACAAATAAAGTAAACTATTTTGAACCTAAAATGGGTTATAAAAATAATTCTTATGTTATTTATAACAGTCAATTATTCCAGGCTACGTCAGTACACTCTGTGGGGAATGGGCATCAGAGAGATCTAGAGGCCCCGATTACTTATGATAATGGCGTTGGCACTGTTTCCAATGGTTGGGAAAACCTCGGGCGCATTGATAATGAAGAGTTAGCTCGCTTATTCACAGATTAGATAAAATAGTGATGCACTTTGTATTGATATGTTATGGTTGTTTTACATATCAATGCAAAGAGCCCCTTTCATGATCAATAGTCAAATTAAACTGCTAACACAAGCCAAAAATTATCTGCAATCTGTTACTACTGCTCAATACAATCAAATTGTCTCTCCCCTGTTTATTAGTTCTGCCGGTGCACATATGCGCCATATTCTAGATCATTACAAGGCAATTATGACTGGTTTAGAAGTTGGCTTTATCGATTATGATAAACGAAGCCGTGGTGGTGACGTTGAAACTAATATCAATGAAGCGTTAACGCTTATAACTAAAATAGATGCTTTCCTATTATCACTTTCTGACAGCCAGCTACAACAGACTGTGCAACTTTCAACAGAGGTAAACATTGAATTTCAACAGGTTGAAATTGTAAATAGTACTCTCGCACGTGAGCTGGTGTTTGTGGGAAGTCATGCTGTTCATCATTATGCAATGCTTGATCAAATATCAAAAGCACAAAAATTAACCGCGCCGGAGAAATTTGGTATTGCACCTGCAACCGCAACCTTTCTGCGTAGCAATGAAAATGAAAAAGTATGTGATAATAAAAGTAATGAAAAATGTGCACATTAACTTACCGATTAACTGAAATAGGTTATGAACTATTTTTTAACCGCGATGAGCAGCGTAGCCGTTCTCAAGCTTTGCCTCCTGAAATCAATCAGAACCTGAAAGCAAGCTACCCGATAGACCCTATTGGTAAAGGGACTTGGCTTGCGGTACACGAAAGTGGCTTATCTATTGCGTTGCTCAACTATTATCAAGCGCAGAAGAAAACTATAATTGGAGAGTTTGTTAGCCGTGGAGAAATAATTCTGAAACTCTTAAAGCATACGGGAAATATTTTCGAGGTTTTAAGAAAGATGCAGTTAAGTGATTATCAGCCGTTCCAGTTAGTTATTTTCCCTCCTGACTTAACTTTACAGAATAATAAACCACGTAGCTTCCAATGGGATGGGCACTGCTTAGCAGAGTTACAGCAAACATTGCCAATTACCTCGTCAGGCGTGGATTATCCAGAGGTTTATCAAGCACGAAAAAAAACCTTTAAAAAAATGGTAACAGCGAATAACCCGACTGCTAAGCAGTTGTTAGATTTCCACCAATCACAGCAAGGTGATGGTAAGTTGTCGGTGAAAATGTGGCGTGAAGATGCAAAAACAGTTAGTTTTAGTCGAATTTCAGTGACTGATAAAGTTGAGTTTGAGTATAACGATCATCTAAATGGACAACGTTGTTTATCCTCATTTTCTCGTGCTTAGCAAATGAGCCTAATAGGCTTAACTTTTGTTTAATCTTACGTAGGAAGAAGGGCTTAATATGTAGTGGAGAGGTTGACTTCGCTACCTTTCTAGCGCAGGTTAAATAAAATTACCTCTTTAATCTATTACGCAATGTTTCCTTTATGAAATTTACAAGGTAGAGGTAAGTCATTTTAACCAGTCAAACAGATCCGCTATTTATTCGTAGGAGGCGTATTTATCTTCTGCAAAAGATCACCTTCATAGATAGCCTGTTTAATCAAAGCAAAAGAAGCGATGGTAGAGTTTGGGTGCAATTCTGAGCAGGATATTTCTACTCTATTTTGGAATTCCGGTAGTGATTGATGCACGATGCATTGCTGAATAGCGTTAAATAGTGTGTTTTGTGCCGCGGTTATTTTTCCTGCAATAACTATTTTTTCCGGATTAAGCATGTTAATTAAAATAGCGATTGTTTTTCCTAAGTACATTGCCGCTTGTGCAACTACTTTTTCACACAGCGGATCACCGTTGGCTGCTGCTTGGTAGATATTCTCAATATTGATTGTTTTGCTATCAAAAGGGGAAGCCTCACCTTGAGCTACTGCTTCTTTAATTTTTGCAATAATAACAGTATCGCTGACTTCAGTTTCAAGGCAACCAAAGTTTCCACAGTGGCATTGCTTACCTTCAGAGTTAACTTGAATATGGCCTATCTCACCTATGTTGCAGTTTGCACCTAATAACTCTTTACCCTGAACAATAATACCAGAGCCTACGCCATGGTGGATGCTGATTACAATTGAGTCTTGTGTTTGTTGTGTTGCACCAAAATAGTGTTCTGCAAGTGCGAGGGCTCGGGTATGGTTACCGATAAAAGTGGGGATGTTGAATGATTTTTCTAAAAGTTCGACCAGTGGTACATTATTAAGCTTATCAAATGCAGTGTAGATAACTCGGCCCTGTTGAGGGTTAATTAAGCCTGATAAAGTGACCGATATTGCTGAAATTTTATTATCTTGCTCTTTTTCATCATCTATTAATGTTTGTATTTCATTATGTAACAACCTGATAAGTTGCTCGCCATCTCTATTTTCAATATTGATGCGTTTATCAACCGACTTTTGTCCTGATAAGTTATAACTGCTCAATGAGAGCAATTTACGGCCTATTTTGATCGCTATCACATATATATTCTCTGAATTTGGTGCCAGCGATATTGCGCATCGACCACCTGTAGAGGCTTGACGTTCTGTTTCATTAATAATGCCACTTTCAAGCAGGTAGCGTGTGATTTTAGTAACGCTTGCTGGAGCAAGTTTGCTCACTTTGGCTATTTTTACTCGGGATATTGGCGCGTGTTTTTCGATTACTTTGTAGATGCTGGCACAGTTAACCTGTTTGATAAGATCAATGTTAGCAACGCTAGAGGTTGGTTTTACATTTAATGGTTGCATTTGAATCCTATCCTTAGGCTTTGATTATCGTCAGAAAGCGGGAAAGTTAATAGCAACCCTCACAGTTTGATGGTTGCTATTGATTTATTGCTATTTACGATGCTTTATAAACACCATTTACAACCGTACCTGCAACTTGGTAGTCGTTGCTAAAAATAGCAAGGTTAGCGATTTTACCTGCTTCAATACTACCTAGTTTATTATCAACAGAGATAGCTTTTGCTGGATACAGTGTTGCCATGCGAATCGCCTCTTTAAGCTCGACACCAACAAACTTCACCATTTGCTCGATAGATTCGATCATTGTTACTGCTGCGCCACCCAATGTACCGTCAGCTCCAAAACATTTACCATCTTTGTAATAAACAGTGGTACCAACAAAATCAAATGAGTCGATATTTGCGCCAGCAGGAGCAGTCGCATCAGTTACTAAAAATAGTTTTTCACCCATAATTTTTTTAGAGATACGAATATTTTCATAAGCCACGTGGAAGCCATCAACAATTACACCCGCATAGATATCGTTATCGTAGATCGCACCAACAACACCTGGCTCACGGCCAGCAACTGCTGTCATCGCATTAAATAGGTGAGTTGCACAAGTTGCACCATTCTCAATCGCAACTTTTGCTTGTGCGTAAGTTGCATTGGTATGGCCTAAAGAAACAACAATGTTGCTATCACTTAGTTGTTTAACAACTTCAGCAGGGCAGTTTTCTGGTGCCAGTGTAAGCATTGCAACAATATCGCTATTTTCGCTGATAAGGTTGATCATGTCGCTATCTGGTTTACGGATAAATTCTTGGCGATGAATACCTTTCTTTTCAAGGCTTAAGTATGGGCCTTCAAGGTGCAGACCTAAGACTTCATTTTTTGTATTAGCCATGTAGTTGCGCGCAACATCTAATACGCGTTTAATGCCTTCGTCTGCATCAGTGATAAATGTTGGTAAGTAACTTGTAGTACCTGATTTTAGGTTGGCTGCTTGCATTATCTCAAGTGTCTCTTGAGTTTCTGCACCGTTTAGCATTACGCCACCACAACCATTAAGTTGTAGATCGATAAAACCAGGGCTTAGGTTTGCGCCATTTAAGTCAATTTTTTCGATGTCTGAATTAAGATCTGAAGTAGCAACTATATTTTTGATCAGATCGTTTTCAATAATAACAGCATGGTCTGTTAACACGGCTTGAGTTGTGTAGATAGTGCAGTTGGTAAGTGCGTACATTTTGGAACCCCTATTAGAATTAAAGGGGACGAGGCTTGCACCTCGCTAGTTAAAAATTAGCAGGGCGAAAGCCCTATCCCCTTGATGGTGACCTTTATAGGTTACCGATATTGTCAGCTTCTAGCTCAGTGAAGTACTTAAGCGTTTTAACTTTAAGCTCCATTGTTGCACCTTCATCACAAGCGATAATCGCTTTAGGGTGAAGTTGTAGTGCTGAAACTGTCCATAGGTGGTTTACTGAACCTTCAACAGCAGCTTCTAGTGCTAACGCTTTGTTATGACCTGTTACAAGAATTAGGATCTCTTGTGCATCAAGTAAAGTGCCTACACCAATCGTTAGTGCTAATTTTGGTACTTGGTTAATATCGTTATCAAAGAAACGAGAGTTTGCAATACGTGTATCAGGCGTTAATGTTTTGATACGAGTACGAGAAGCAAGAGATGAAGCTGGCTCGTTAAATGCGATATGACCATCAAGACCAATACCACCCATAAATAAGTTAATTTGGCCGTAGCTTTTGATTTTGTCTTCGTAACGTTGACACTCTGCTTCTAGGTCTTCAGCAAGACCATCAAGTAAGTTGATGTTTTTTGCTTGAACATCAATATGGTTGAAGAAGTTGCTATGCATGAAGTTGTAGTAGCTTTCTGGGTGAGAAGGCTCGATACCAACGTATTCATCCATGTTGAACGTTACAACGTTAGCAAAACTTACTTCACCCGCTTTGTATAGTTCAATTAAACGCTTGTAAGTAGAAAGTGGTGTACCACCTGTTGGTAGGCCTAAAACAAAAGGGCGATCTGCAGTTGGTGCGAACTTGTTGATTGCATTAACAATGTAACGAGCTGACCAAAGACCAACATCAGGTGCTGAATTAAGAGGGATTAAACGCATTTTCTTCTCCAAGATTTAAGTTATTAATATAGTTAATACGTAGCGTAAATTAAGTTTGTTTAACTTACCACCATATTTTCAATAAAAAGCCAATTATAGTTGATTATCATCACAAAATAGTTTGTTTTGATTTGCGATGGTATAGAAAGTCTTTACAGTCAGGGGTAGATTTATTGGCAGCCTCTATTTTAGAGCGCGTTAAATAGATTCAAAAAACAATTTTAAATCACACGAATAATCAAACTTTAGGAGAGTTAATAGTGAATATTCTTGGTTACATGCAAAAAGTAGGTAGAGCCTTAATGGTTCCTGTTGCTGTTTTACCAGCAGCTGCAATTTTAATGGGTATCGGTTACTGGATCGATCCAAATGGTTGGGGTGGTGATTCCGCGCTAGCTGCATTCTTAATTAAAGCAGGTGCTGCTGTAATTGATAACATGTCTGTGTTGTTTGCAGTAGGTGTTGCTTACGGTATGTCTAAAGATAAAGATGGTGCTGCCGCACTTTCTGGCTTAGTGGGTTTCTTAGTAGTAACTACACTTCTTTCTCCTGGTGCTGTTGCACAAATTCAGAGCATTCCAGCTGCTGATGTGCCATTTGCATTCAATAAAATTAATAACCAATTCGTTGGTATCTTAGTAGGTATTATCTCTGCTGAGTTATACAACCGCTTCTCAAGCGTTGAATTGCACAGTGCTCTAGCGTTCTTCTCTGGTCGTCGCTTAGTGCCTATCGTTGTTTCTGTTGTAATGATTGTAGTTTCATTCGTACTAATGGCTATCTGGCCTGTAATCTTCTCTGGTCTTCAGTCTTTCGGTGAAACGATTGCTGGTCTGGGTGAAGTTGGTGCTGGTATCTACGCATTCTTTAACCGTCTATTAATCCCTGTTGGTCTTCACCATGCACTAAACTCAGTGTTCTGGTTTGACGTTGCTGGTATTAACGATATTCCTAACTTCCTATCTGGTCAAACAGGTATTGATGCAGGAACAGCAATTATTGGTAAAACTGGTATGTACCAAGCTGGTTTCTTCCCAATCATGATGTTTGGTCTTCCTGGTGCTGCTCTAGCTATCTACACAGCTGCAAAAACTGAAAACAAAGAAAAAGTTGCATCAATCATGCTAGCTGCTTCTTTATCTTCATTCTTTACAGGTGTTACAGAACCTCTTGAATTCTCATTCATGTTTGCTGCGCCATTACTTTACGTAATCCACGCATTGCTTACAGGTGTTTCAGTATTCTTCGCTGCAAGCATGGAATGGATGGCTGGTTTTGGTTTCTCAGCGGGTCTTGTAGATATGGTTCTTTCTTCACAAAATCCTCTAGCGAAACAGTGGTACATGCTAATTGTTCAAGGTGTTGCATTCTTCGCAATCTACTACTTCGTATTCCTAGCGCTAATCAAAGGTATGGATCTTAAGACTCCTGGTCGTGAAGAAGCTGAAGTTGATGCACCAAAAGCAGCTGCTGCTAAAGAAGATGCTGGTGAGTTAGCTAACCAATATGTTGCTGCTCTAGGTGGCATGGATAACCTTGAAGTAATTGACGCTTGTATTACACGTCTACGTCTTACATTAAAAGACCGTAGTGTAGTAAGTGAAGCTGAACTTAAAGGCCTTGGTGCGATGGGTGTTGTTAAGCTTGGCGAAAATAACCTACAGGTTATCATCGGTCCACAAGCAGAAAGCATTGCTAACCGTATGAAAGCTGCAAAATAACTGTAGTCACTTAGGGCTTTCCCTAAACAACTACTGATTATAATTGAATAAAGACACTCTTCGGAGTGTCTTTTTTTTGCCTGCTATTTACCTTTTAGCTTGAGCTTAGTTGCAGAATATAAGATGATTGTCCTCTTTTTATTTTGTAACCATTTTAGAGGTGAGCAATGACTCAGGTAGACACTAGCCCAAGCAATTTTATTCGTAATATTATCGATGAAGATCTTCAAACGGGCAAACATCAGTCTATCCAGACGCGCTTTCCACCAGAGCCAAATGGTTACCTACATATTGGTCATGCCAAATCTATCTGTCTAAACTTCGGTATCGCAGAGGATTACTCAAGTGCAGCATGTAACTTACGTTTTGATGATACTAACCCACTCAAAGAAGATGTGGATTATGTAAATGCAATTGAGAAAGATGTTTCTTGGTTAGGTTTTAAATGGCAGGGTGAAGTACGTTATTCATCTAACTATTTTGACCAATTATACGCTTATGCAGTTGAACTAATTGAAAATAACAAAGCGTATGTTTGTGAATTAAATGCAGAACAAACACGTGAATATCGCGGTAACTTAACATCGAAAGGTAAAGATAGCCCATTTAGAGATCGTTCAGTTGCTGAAAATCTAGATCTATTTTCACGCATGCGCGCTGGTGAGTTTGAAGAAGGATCAATGATGCTTCGCGCTAAAATTGACATGGCATCTCCAAACATGAAAATGCGTGATCCGGTTATCTACCGTATCCGTTTTGCTTTTCATCATCAAACTGCTGATAAGTGGTGCATCTACCCAATGTATGACTTTACGCACTGTATTTCGGATGCGATCGAAGGTATTACACACAGCTTATGTACGTTGGAATTTGAAGATCACCGTCCACTGTACAACTGGGTATTAGAAAATATCAGTATTGAAGCAAAACCACGTCAAATAGAGTTCTCTCGTTTGAACCTGCAGTACACATTAACTTCAAAGCGTAAGTTAAATGCACTCATTGAAGAGAATATTGTAGATGGTTGGGATGATCCACGTATGCCAACTATCTCTGGTATGCGTCGTCGTGGTTATCCTGCTGCCTCGATTCGTGAGTTTTCAAAGCGTATTGGTGTGACTAAGCAAGAAAATACAGTTGAGCTTGCTTCACTAGAAGCGTGTGTGCGTGAAGATCTAGAAGCTAATGGTCCGCGTGCAATGGCTGTGTTAGATCCAATTAAAGTCATTATTACTAACTACGATGAAGATAAAAGTGAGCAACTTGTCGCACCAAATCATCCCAAAGATGAAACCATGGGCACACGCGAGATTCCATTTTCTGGTGAGTTGTACATTGATAGTGCAGACTTTAAAGTGGAAGGTAATAAAAAGTATAAACGTCTAAAACTACATAAAGAGATACGTTTACGTAATGCTTATGTGATCCGTGCTGATGACTATAAAACCGATGAAGCAGGTAATATCACTGAAGTTCATTGTACTTATGATGCGGGCACTTTAGGTAAAAATCCTGAAGATGGTCGTAAAGTAAAAGGTGTTATCCACTGGGTTGATGCTAAAAACAATAAACCTGCAGAGTTCCGACTCTATGATCGCCTATTTTTAGTCGATAACCCTGCGGCTGAAGAAGATATTCATGATGCATTAAACCCAGAAGCATTAGTGGTTAAAAATGGCTTTGTGGAAGTTAACTTAGCCGATGCTGTTGCTGAAAAAGCCTACCAGTTTGAACGTGAAGGTTATTTCTGTGCTGATAATAAAGACTCATCAGCTGATAATTTAGTGTTTAACCGTACGGCTGCATTGCGCGCGACGTTTTAATTAAGTTTTATAGACCTACAGAGAACAACTCTGTAGGTCTATTTTATAGTCTATATACACTTTATTTTAGCGTACCAACTCAGAAACTTTTATCCTATCTAATCCGCCCATTTTACTTATCTGAGCTAATAACAATTCAGCACAGGATAGCGCATCCACTAATGCATTATGTGCGTCATAATTCGGTAGGTTGTAACGACTTCGGCAACTGTTTAACCTAAGCTCTCCCTCTTTTATCACCTCTTGTTTACGCAATAGTCGTTGATGCTCAATGCGTAACGTATCGATTGCAAAAAGACGCTGCTTTTTGCACTGTTTTTGAAATAGGGCTTGTTCGATAAAGCTTAGATCTAGTGGTGCATGATGTGCAACTAATACTTTTCCCGTTGCTTCTTTTATCAACCATTGTATCGCTTCATCTAACGGTAATGCTTGCGCTAAATCTGCATCAACAAGACCGTGTATTGTTGCACTTTGACCAACACTTCCGGCTATTTTTATTAGTTTATGCTGTGCGTTGTTTAGTTTAACCTGACCATTAATAATGGGGATAATACCGATACTGACGATCTGATCTTTTTTAGGCTCAAGCCCTGTCATCTCTAAATCTAAAGCAAGCAGTGGTGCCGCTTTAATCGGTAAATCTAAAAGTGGTAACAGGGCTTGCTGGTAAGCCCTTACTTGTACCGTTTTCTTTAACTTTATCTGGTAGTTAAGTTGCGCTTTAAGAAACCAACGGCGTAACATTAGAAGTGCCTCAAGAATTTAAGTTTGATGCCTGTTTGGCTATCATGCACTACTTTAAATGCATCCTTAAGATGGTGTCTTGCGAGTGAGGACAAACTGTCTGGTAATAGGTAGTTTGACAACGGCTGGCCTTGTTCATATTGTAACCCTTGGTTAACGAGGCGTTTGTGAGCGATAAACTCAGCCGCGTCGATAAGGTTATATACGTCTTGTTTGTTGATACCCGTTTTGCCAATAAGCGCAGTTAAACGTTGTCGGGTATTTACAGCCTTAATACCATTGGCTAGGGCGTAGATACGCGCGATATCGTTGATTAATGCGAGCCCTTTATGTTTAAGGTCGATGCCTTTTACCTCAGAGCCGTCACGTTCAATAACAAAGCTTTTAAAGAAACCTAAAGGCGCAACCTGTTGTGTTGCATTATGAGTTAAAGCAGCCAGAAAAATATCGTTATTTTTGGTCTGTTTTAAAACGCTATTTTGTAGCTGTCCAAAGAGTGTTACTTCTCCGTAGATTGGGCGCATATCAAAAAAGATGGTTGCGTTGAGTAATGCGTACGGTTTAGGGCTACTTATCCACTTTTTAAAGCGTGTTTTCCACTGTATTAATGAGTTTTGCCATTTGGGATTAGTGGCCATGATATTGCCGGGACAGTAGGGAAAGCCACATTCATTAAGGCCATCACATACTAGCTTGCTTAGTTGTTTAAAGTAGCGATCTGAATGCTCATCGGTTTCAAATTCAAGTAACAGCGCGTTATCTTGATCTGCCCCTGCTGCTTGGTCTTGGCGTGCTTGCGAACCAAACGCTAACCAACAAAACTTCATTGGTGCTTGACCTAACTCTTGTTGGGCAATAAATATCAAACGCTTGGTTAATGCATCGGTGACTAAGGTTAATATTCTACCTATCTCCTGCGCTTTAGCATCGCTACTAATTAAGTTTTGTAATAATGAAGGTAATTGTTTACTGACTGTTATAAGGCTTTGAATACTATTTTGGCGGTCTATTTGCCCAATTAATAGTAGCGGTTGTGAGCTTTGACTGCGCATTATATCAGTACTGGTCAGCATAGATATTGGTTGGTTATTTTCAACAATAGGTAGGTGATGAATATTCTTTTCACTCATCAATAACATTGCTTCAAAAATAAGTGCATTTTTAGGCACTGTGATAGGGTCTTTTGTCATTACTTCGTTTATTAATGCATCGCCATTTAACCCTTTTGCGAGCACACGATTACGTAAGTCTCGATCCGTTAAAATACCACTAAGTTGACCTGCATCGATTATGATTAGTGATGAAACGCGTTTTTCAGCCATTAATATGGCTGCTTGTTGAATTGTTGATTCGCTATTAATACTGATCATCGTTTCTGAAATAAGTGAGCTGATACGACTGGTTGTTATTTTATTACTTTTTAAATCTCCTTGGTGGCGTAACCGTTTGGCAAAAGCTTGATTAAAGAAACGGTCAAATAGCTGACTAGAAGCGCGCAGGTGATTAAAGCTACTTAGTGGTATCTGATAGACCAAACCATCCTCAAGGATGTGCACTTTATTCACGACTTTTTCACCGGATAACATACCGCTAAAACCAAAATACTGACCATCGCTAATGCGATCAATGAGCTCTCCTTTATCTGTTGTTACTTCAAAGGCACCACTGCGTACGATATATAACTGTGGTTCATTGTTATCAACATGTACTAACTGGTCATTTTTACTGTAATAAACAATGGAGAGGGCTTGGCAACATTGTGTGATAAGTTGATTAGTTAACTGGTCGAAAGGGGGCAGGGTCTTGATAAAGTTACTGACGGGCTGCAGTTCGGTTGTGTCCATTAAAGTCTAACCTTTTATGTTATGAACAAAAAAAGCGAACAACCCTTTTAAAAGTTGCTCGCTATTGATGTTATTTAGTTACTTAATTAATGATCTTGTGCACCACCTGCGCCTTTAGGGAAGCGGATAGACTCAACCATATCAACTACAGATTGCGGAGTTGCTGCTGTTACTTTACAAACAGCCATTGCTACCGCAAAGTTAATCACCATACCTAGCATACCGATACCTTCAGGTGAGATACCAAATAACCAGTTATCAGACACATTGGCACTTGGGTTTACAAATTTGAAGTAAACAATGTATACCGTTGTGAATAATAAACCTGCAAGCATACCGGCAATTGCACCCTCTTTATTCATTTTCTTAGAGAAAATACCCATTGTAATTGCTGGGAATAATGAAGAAGCAGCTAGTCCGAATGCAATGGCTACCACGGCGGCTACAAAGCCCGGCGGGTTAATACCAAAGTAACCAGCCATCACAACACCAACACCTGAAGCTAAACGAGCATACATCAGCTCTTTTTTATCAGAGATGTTTGGCATCAAGTTCTTTTTCAGTAAATCATGTGATACCGAAGTTGAGATAACTAACAATAAACCTGCAGACGTTGAAAGTGCTGCAGCTAAGCCACCGGCTGCCATCAGTGCAATAACCCATGCTGGTAAGTTTGCCATTTCAGGTGTTGCTAATACGATGATATCGCGGTCGATTTTCATCTCATTTTCAGCGCCTTTGGTGTAAAGCATTTTGCCATCACCATTCTTATCTTCAAACTTAACTAAACCTGTTTTTTCCCAGTTTTTTACCCAGCTAGGTGCTTGTTCATGTGAAACACCTTTTCCATCTGCGCCATTGACGGTTTCAATCATATTTACACGAGAGAAAGCTGCAAGAGCTGGAATAGTTGTATACATAATTGCGATAAACAGTAGTGTCCAACCAGCAGAACTACGTGACGCTTTAACTGTTGGTACTGTGAAGAAACGAACAATTACGTGTGGTAAGCCTGCTGTACCAAACATCAATGCACCACAGATAAAGAACACATCAATCATGCTCTTAGAACCTTCTGTATATTGTGCAAATCCAAGTTCAGTAGAAAGCCCATCAAGTTTATCAAGTAGATATACGCCAGAGCTATTTCCTGTTGCATCTAATACTTCAGCGCCAAAACCCAGTTGTGGAAATATATGGCCTGTCATCATCACAGAAAGGAAGATAGCAGGTACCATGAAAGCAAAAATCATTACACAGTATTGTGCAACTTGTGTGTAAGTAATACCTTTCATGCCACCTAATACGGCGTAGAAAAATACTACACACATACCGATATAAACGCCTGTATCTACTTCTACTTCAAGGAAGCGAGAGAATACAACCCCTACACCACGCATCTGACCAGCAATATAAGTAAAGCTGATAAAGATGGCGCAAACTACCGCCACTGTACGTGCCGCTTGTGAGTAATAACGATCACCAATAAAGTCTGGCACTGTAAATTTACCAAACTTACGTAGGTAAGGGACCATTAATAGGGCAAGTAGTACATAACCACCAGTCCAACCCATGAGGTAAACACTGCCATCATAACCAACAAAGGATACGATACCTGCAAGTGAAATAAATGAAGCTGCTGACATCCAGTCTGCGGCTGTTGCCATGCCATTTAGTACGGGTGGTACACCACCGCCTGCTACGTAAAATTCTTTCGTTGAACCTGCACGAGTTTTGATTGCGATACCGATGTATACAGCAAAGGTAATACCAACAACCAAATAAGTTAACATTTGAACATCCATCTTTATTACTCCCTATTTATTCGTCAACGCCATATTTTTCATCAAGTTTATTTGCTTTTTTTACGTATACAAAAATCAGTATTAAAAATACGTAGATAGCGCCTTGTTGAGCAAACCAGAATCCTAGTTTAAAGCCCATAAATTGTATTTCGTTTAAAAAATCAACGAATAAAATGCCACATCCAAATGACACTGCTGCCCAAACGGTTAATAAAGAGATAACGAGTTTTATATTCTCGTTCCAATATTCTTTTGCTGTATCTGCACTTTCAAAACTCATTTTGTTTCCTTTTTAATCAGTTATGTATCACTTCTATTGCTGTTTTTGTCCATATCTGAAAAGACGATGTTAATACTATGTTAAAACTGATTAATTGTTAGTCATGTAGCGAGGCTTTGATCATGTTTTAGTGAGAATGTTTTGTGATGAAGCTCTGAAAAATTAATCTATGTAAAAATTTTGTGATGAGGTTAACTTTGACTTTTTCCTGTTTTAAAAATTAGCTTATTTATTACGCATAAAAAAATAGCGGTTCCATACTGTATGAGAGATGTACATTAGGAGATTAAAATGCGTACTTTTACTGTTTTATTTACTTTGTTAGTAACTGTTTTATTTAATAATAGTTTTGCTCAGCCTATTGTTGTTTGGGATCAGTTATTAACCCATCCAAACTCTATGGTGCCTGACTTATTAAAACGTGCTTTGCAGGTAACTAATGAAGAATATGGCAGTTATCAGTTAATCCCTTCAGAAGGTATGGAGCAAGGAAGGGTGATAAAGCAGATGCAGGCAAACAGAGTTGATATCGCTGTATTTGCACCAAACGAAAAAAGAGAGCAAATTGCAACTCCTGTTCGTATTCCTGTGACAGGATCACTACTCAGTTATCGTATATGTCTCATTCAGCCAGGCAAGCAGGAAGATTTTAATAAGCTGTATACATTGCAAGATCTCATCAGCCAGAATTTGAAGATTGGTCAACATCAAAATTGGCCTGATACACAGATAATGGAAGCAAATGGATTAAAACTATGGAAAGCAAATAAGTATAGTTTGTTATTTGATCTACTCGCTGCAGGGCGTTTTGACTGTTTTTCCCGAGGAGCGAATGAGGTCGTACAGGAGTTTTATACCCATGGTTATAAAGGACTTGCGATTGAAAGTCATCTTATAATCTACTATCCACTACCACTCTATTATTTTGTTAATAGTGGCAAACCTAAACTTGCCGAACGTTTGACAAAAGGGTTGCGTATCTTACAAGAAAATGGAGAGTATGAAGCAATGTTTACTGCAAAATTCGGAGATACTTTAAAGTTTCTTAACATGCAAAACCGAACTATTATCGAGCTTGATAACCCTCTGTTGACCGAGGAAACCAATCAAAAAATGCGTGAGAAGAAAGATTATTATGATGAATTAATTCGCAAAGTTGCTACTCATGAGTGACACTACAAGTTTGTGAATAATAAAATTACTAAAGTTATAAAAATCATCTGGTTAGCATGTTACTGTGATGCTTAAATCTGATATTAAAGGAATAAACAATGAATTTTGAAGAGATGTTAAATATATTGTCGAGTAAAGACGGATCTGACCTATATTTAGCGACGGGGGCTCCGCCTTCAGCAAAATTCCAAGGCAGCTTAAAAACGTTAAGTAGTGAGCTTTTTAAGCCTGGTGAAGTCGCTTTGATCGCAGATTCAATAATGGATAGTGAACAACGCGTGGCGTTTGAGCAAGAGTTAGAGATGAATCTTGCTATCTCTATTTCGAATGTTGGTCGTTTCCGCGTTAATATTTTTAAACAACGTAATGAAGTATCGATTGTTGCACGTAATATTAAAGTTGAAATCCCAAAGTTCGCTGATTTACGTTTGCCGGAAATATTAAAAGAAGTGATCATGACTAAACGTGGTTTAGTTTTGTTTATTGGCGCAACGGGGTCTGGTAAATCTACTTCATTAGCTGCCTTGATTGATCATCGTAACGAAAACTCTTCTGGACATATCATTACTATTGAAGACCCTGTCGAATTTGTGCATAAACATAAAAAAAGCATTATTAATCAACGAGAAGTAGGGGTTGATACTCGCAGTTTTCATGCTGCACTGAAAAATACTTTGCGCCAAGCGCCCGATGTTATTTTAATTGGTGAAATTCGAGACAGGGAAACAATGGAGCATGCATTAGCATTTGCAGAAACAGGGCATTTAGCTATCTCCACCTTACATGCAAATAATGCTAACCAAGCATTAGATCGTATTATTAACTTTTTCCCAGAAGAGCGTCGTCCGCAACTATTAAATGATTTAGGTAATAACCTTAAGTCATTTATTTCACAACGTCTAGTGCCAACGGTTGATGGAAAACGTTGTGCTGCTATTGAAGTAATGATGGGAACACTCACCGTACGCGATATGATTAAAAAGGGTGACTTTGGCTTACTTAAAGATGTAATGGAAAAATCTAAAAATCTTGGTATGCAAACATTTGATGGTGCGTTGTTTGAACTTGCAATAGAAGGGAGAATTTCAGAAGAGGAGGCTACGAAAAATTCTGATTCACCTACTAATATCGCACTTAAGTTTAAATTGCATAAAGGTGGTGTTGCTGAACTGGCTGAAGAAAACTCTAAAAAAGAGGGAGGCTTGACGCTTGAACCTAAAGTAAGTTTCGATGATTTAGATTTTTCTTAGCAAACAAAAATATTTGTTCGGAGAATTTTATAAGACGACTTTATGTCGTCTTTTTTATTTTGGATCTTTTTAAATATATGACTAGACGTTTAATGGTGGCGGATATTGAGAGCCGGGATTTGTGTTTAACCACTTTATTTAAAACAAAAGCTAACCAACTGTACTCGCACTTATTTAATATTTTTTTCTAGGGAATTTTACTGGAGCATAAAAACAGAAAAACCGTAATTAAGCAGATATTTTCATGTTTATTATTCCACACTGTTGGTGGAGTGGGCTGGATTTTGCCTGCGGTACTGGCGTGTCAGGTTGTTTTATTTTAAAAAGCTAACTAACGGAACTACCACTGGTTTAGTACTTTGTTTTCTATGGGGTTTTATCGGGGTATAAAAACAGAAAAACCGCAATTAAGCAGCTATTTTCTTTATCTGCTATTCCACATTGTTGGTGGACATGGTTGCCGGGGCTTTTGTTTATTTTTATGATGGTTTTTCTGTGGACTAAAAACAGAAAAACCGCAATTAAGTGGTTGTTTTCATGTTTAACTATTCCACACTGTTGGCAGAGTGGACGGGATCGTGCCTAAGGCACTAGCATGACAGGCCGCTTTATTTAAAACATAAGCTAACCAACTGAACTACCACTTATTTAAGGCTTTAATATTTAGAAGTTAATCTTTTAGGAGTTTTACAGGGGGATAAAAACAGAAAAACCGCAATTAAGCGGCTATTTTCTTTACCTGCTATTCCACATTGTTGGTGGACATGGTTGCCGGGACTTGTGTTTATTTTTATGATGGTTTTTCTGGGGACTAAAAACAGAAAAACCGCAATTAAGCGGTTATTTTCATGTTTAACTATTTCACACTGTTGGCGGAGTGGACGGGACTCGTGCCAACGGCACTAGCATGACAGGCCACTTTATTTAAAACATAAGCTAACCAACTGAACTACCACTTGTTTAAGGCTTTAATATTTAGAAGTTAATCTTTTAGGAGTTTTACAGGGGGATAAAAACAGAAAAACCGCAATTAAGCGGTTATTTTCATGTTTAACTATTTCACACTGTTGGCGGAGTGGACGGGACTCGAACCCGCGACCCCCGGCGTGACAGGCCGGTATTCTAACCAACTGAACTACCACTCCTCCGAGTGTGTAACAGTTTAATCACTTTAAATGGTGTGATAAGCCATTATTCTAATAACAGTACGTTGGCGGAGTGGACGGGACTCGAACCCGCGACCCCCGGCGTGACAGGCCGGTATTCTAACCAACTGAACTACCACTCCATTACGAGTACTGCATTCAGAACTTTTAATTTACGCTTAAAGCGTCGGTTTAAAGAACCGTTTGTTTATACGTTGGCGGAGTGGACGGGACTCGAACCCGCGACCCCCGGCGTGACAGGCCGGTATTCTAACCAACTGAACTACCACTCCAGCTGTATATAAACATTCAACATACGATTTAACAGAATCTACTCAACAACTATCAAAAGATAGTGGCGGAGTGGACGGGACTCGAACCCGCGACCCCCGGCGTGACAGGCCGGTATTCTAACCAACTGAACTACCACTCCAATTATCTTAAACCTAAGTTTAAAGTAACTGATATTCAGTTAAATCAACAACACGTTTTGGCGTGTCTCTGTTGAGGCGCTGATAATACGGAGTTGCTATTGCCGAGTCAACAGTGAAAAACAAAAAAATTGCATAATTATCGCTTAAGTTTATCAACTGGTGGTTTTGTATGCGCTAGTTGCTTATTTACCATCCTTTAAGTCAATAGGCATGGGTTGAAGCTCATCTAAATTTAGTTCATCTTCATTTTCTTCATCACTATTCTTCTTTTTCTTTTTACGTTTTAAAAGGAAAAAGACAATACCACCTATAAGTAATAACAGAGTTACTATTATTGCGATAATAACCCATAAATTATCCAATATTGATGGGGTTAGTTCTTCACTGGCAAGTTCTTCATCTATTGCTTGCTCGGTTTGTGTTGTTAATGCTTCACTCAAGTTTTTGTCTGGCATTTTAAATGGTGCTACGAGCTCAAAAACATAGTTAGGAAGTTGCAACTCAATCTCTCTGCCTTTAAGCGTTGTTGCGTATGCTTTGCCTGAAAAACTATATATATTATGGGAAAGTTGGTACGTGGAATCAAATCGACCTTGTTCTGATACATTATCGGCGCTGTGCAGGATGACCTGCTGAACAATTTTATCATTTACGTCCTTGATTACCCCATCTATGCTGACCGACGTTGGATCGATTTCACTTGCATCCACAGTAAACGATACTAGCGCTTCTTCACTACTTGCTTCCACTGGCTTTATATCGAAATCTATAGGTGATGTAAAAATGACCGCATCTTTATTAACATTACGAATAAAAATATCATTTTTAGTGCGGATATTTATAAGGTAGCGGCCTGGCTGCAGGTCAACATATAAACGTGCAGTTAACTTTCCATCAAAAGGTAGTTCATCATAGTGTTTGCCATCATCTTGATATAACGCCATTTTTTTATTTGATCCACCCACTAGTGAGATAGCTAACTTAGCATCTTCAAGGTATGTCGCATCATCCATGATCTTTTTATCGTAATAAAGAGTTGCATGTGTGGTGATATATTCGTTTGCATAAAGTTTGAGTGGCAAACGATTAACGCTAAGTTCTACTTCACTAATGAGTTTAATGCGATTATCACCATCAAGCTCTGCCACCGCTTGCCAAGGGCCTGCCATCGGATTTTGAACGGTAACGATATCCTGTGTTTCACTACTAACCCAAGCGACGCTATCAGGGTGACGTTGTTGATATAACTTACTGCCATCGGGTTTGACTAAAACAACACGTTGGTGGCCTTTTTTATGATTGAATATGAAGGTTATCTGTTCAGTTTTGGGATCAATGCGGAAACGATTATCTAGAAGAGGGATATCATTAGGGGCATAAATGGTATGCCCGAAAGAGGAAAAAGAGAAAAGTAAGCAGAAAGCAATAAATAGTTGTTTTATGATGATTGCCACAGGTTGTCCTTTATCAGTTTTAAGCGCTCAGTATGCGCGGTCTCTTCCGCTTCAGAAGCACGGATAATAGTGAGTGGAGTTAATGACTGTCTTGGTCGTCGCCCTGTTGACACTTCAATGCCATCTCCACTAGATAGATTAAGCTTAGCTTGTCCGCCACTCATTAACAGGTAAACATCTGCCAATATTTCAGCATCGAGAAGTGCGCCATGTAAAACACGATGTTTAGTATTAATACCGTAACGATCTGATAACGCATCAAGATTGTTTCGTTTTCCGGGAAACATCTTTTTAGCCATCACCAAGGTATCGGTCACGGTTGAGATATCTTCAGTGGGTTGTGTCTTTTTATTTAAAAATCGAAACTCTTGATCCATAAAGCCTACATCGAAGGGCGCGTTATGGATTACTAAGTCGGCACCGCGTATAAATTCAATAAATTCATCGGCGATTTGATCAAAGCAGGGTTTGTCTTGCAAAAACTCATCGGTAATACCATGAACGGTGATCGCTTCAGGGTCGACAAACATACCGGGATTGATATAAACGTGGTAATGGCGACCAGTTAAACGACGGTTAATGACTTCAACACAACCAATTTCGATAATACGGTGACCAAGGTAAACGGTACCGTCTTTATTCATACCCGTTGTTTCTGTATCTAAAACAACCTGTCTGATCTCTTTACTTGTGTTCATCATGGTCTCTATTTATAGTCTATAAAAATTTAGTTTAACAAAATGTGTGCAAGGTTATGAGGCAACAATGAAAAAAATAGAAATTTATACGGATGGATCGTGTTTAGGTAATCCGGGCCCTGGTGGGTATGGTGCAGTATTGATATTTAATAAGCATCGTAAAGAGTTAGCTGAAGGTTATAAACGCACGACCAATAACCGCATGGAAATGCTTGCTTGCATTAAGGGCTTAGAGCAATTATCAGAGCCTTGTACGGTTGATTTAACAACTGATAGTCAATATGTTCGCCAAGGGATCACGCAATGGATCCATAATTGGAAAAAACGCGGTTGGAAAACGGCCGCTAAAGCACCGGTTAAAAATGTTGATTTATGGAAAGCGCTAGATACAGCGCAAGAAAAACATGAGGTTACTTGGCATTGGGTTAAAGGTCACTCTGGTCACCCTGAAAATGAACGTTGTGATGATTTAGCAAGAGAAGCCGCTGAAGCAAAACCAACGCAAGAGGATGTTGGTTATGATGGTTAGTCCTAAGTATCTACATTATAATTAATATGCGGGTAGTTAATGTCGGTGATTGCGTGTTGCAATCGGTTGAGTATTAACAATGGGTTTACTGAATTTAAAAGGTGACTTGATAGGGGTCATCGGAATACTTTGTTTTTTAGCAACAATGAAATAGGTGCTACAAAAATAGGATAGGTAACGTTGACCTATGCTTTCAATACAGTTAGAAAATTTGTTATCAAACTGACAAGAGAGAAAATCAAAATGCTGTTTCTGTTGTACTTCAAAGCCAAGTAAGTGTAACCAGTCGATCACTCGGTTAGGTAAAAAGAGACGTGCAGTCGTTGGATTTTTAGGGGTTAATAACGAACGTAAGCCAAATAGGCTAATAGGGTTATAACCACTGATAATTAAGGTGCCATCAAGTGTTAATACACGGTCTAATTCACGTAGTATTTGGTGTGGGTCACTAGAGAAATCAAGCTCGTGCGCTAAAATACAAAGATCAATAGATGAATCTTGTAGAGGTAATAAATGTAGGTCTGCAAATAAGCCAATATCTTTGCCACTCGGGGCACAATTTATCTGATGGCTAATAGGGGATTTAGCACTGCTTAATTGACTACTTAGTTGCCCTAATTTTAATAGGTGATATCCAAAACAACGTGTAATGGTATGATCTATACGTTGTTGCGTCTGCTTTAACAAACATAACCCACGTGGTAGTTGCGACCATGATTCAATGGGCGTTAAAATGCGCGATGTTTTAGCTATCTTCATAATATTTACTACTTAAGAGAATTATCATGGTTAATGTTTTAACGGTTTCATCATTCAATGATAACTATATTTGGCTTATTAAAGATAGTCAAAGTCAGCATTGCATAGTTGTAGACCCAGGCGATGCAACACCAGTGCTTGAGATGATTGAATCTCAAAGTTTGATTGTTGATGCAATTTTACTAACTCATAAACATTATGACCACATTGATGGTGTTGAAGCCCTGTTATCAGTCATTGATAACGATATTAAGGTGTATAGTAAAAATAAACTTTTTTCACAATCAATACAGATCAAAGAGGGGCAAAATATCCATTTTTTTGCAGATACCTTCTCATTGAAAGTAATGGAGGTACCTGGACATACATTAGATCATGTTGCTTTTTACAGTGATGAACACCTGTTTTGTGGGGATACTCTTTTCTCTGCTGGCTGCGGACGTGTTTTTGAAGGCACACATAAGCAGATGTTTGATGCTCTTTCTAAACTAGCTGGGTTACCTGATGCGATTAAAATGTACTGTGCGCATGAATATACAGAGAGCAATTTAGCCTTTGCTTATTCAATAGAGCCAAAAAACAGAGACTTATTAAGTTATATGCAAGCGGTTGCAAAAAAACGTCAACTTGGGTTAGCCACAATTCCTAGCAATCTTGGCCTTGAAAAAATGATCAACCCTTTTTTACGCTGTGAACAAAGGGAATTAATAGATAGCTTGCAGAATCAATTAGCTATGCCACTTAACGCTGGATTAGAAACATTTAGTGCATTGCGAACCCACAAAGATAATTTTTAAAACTGAAATATAGTCATTTTTTTGCTAAAGTTTGCCACCTATTTTTTAGAGTGGCTTTTTATGAAATTTCTATTCCCATTGTTATTACTGTTCTTGTTAACAGCCTGCCAAACAACTAAGTCAGTTGCACCTATTGAGGTAGAGTCAACCATTGAAGAGGTTGTTATTAGTGAAGAGCCTGTTGTTGATGTAGTAGAAGAGGAGGGCTTATCCAACCTTGTTAAAGATAAACCTCTAAAAGAAGAGCAAGCAGAGATTGTTACTGAGCCGGACTACGAAAATATTTGGCTAAAATTAGCTGAAGGGTTTGAATTTGAGGTGCCAGAAAATAGCCGTGTTGCAAAACAGCGAGATTATTATCTACGCCACCCCAATTACCTTAAAAAAGTATCAAAACGTGCCGAACCATTTCTATTCCTTATTGTTGAACAGATAGAAGCTAAAAACCTACCACTTGAACTGGCGTTATTACCGGTGATTGAAAGCACCTTTGACCCCTTTGCTTACTCACCCGCAAGTGCTTCTGGTCTGTGGCAGTTTATGCCAGTAACAGGCGAGCGTTTTGGTTTGCAACAGGATTGGTGGTATGACGGACGTCGAGATGTTTATGCCTCTACCGCTGCTGCACTGCGCTATATGGAGATACTACATCGTTATTTAGGGGATGACTGGTTATACGCCTTTGCGGCTTACAACTCTGGAGAGGGCCGTGTTAAACGTGCTGTTCAAAAGAACAAGAAACAGAACAAAGCGGTTGATTATTGGAATTTGTCGCTACCAAAAGAAACAGAAGATTATGTGCCTAAATTATTAGCGCTGATAGATATTTTACGTAACCATGAAAAATATGGTGTAGAATTGCCTAGCATTCCTAATGAGCAGGTACTTACTTATGTTAATACCAAATCACAGTTAGATTTAGCTTATGCTGCACAGTTAGCTGATTTAACGGTTGCTGAAATTCAGTTATTAAACCCTGCATTTAATCATTGGGCTACTTCACCTGACGGCCCTCACAAACTGCTAATTCCTACCGTTGTTGCAGAGCAATTTGAACAAAAACTCAGTGAGATCGATAAAAATGAACGCATTCGTTGGTCGCGTTATAAAGTACGCTCTGGCGATAGCTTAAGCGTAATTGCTCTGAATCATGGTACTACGACAAGTGTATTAAAACAGATTAATGATCTTAATAGCTCATTCATAAAAATAGGCCAACCACTGTTAATTCCACTGGCAAGTAAAACACAACAAGATTACCTATATAGCCAAGCGCAACGTTTTGAGCGTTTTGAGGCAAAAAACAGTAAAGGGAAGCGTAAAGTAACGCACAAAGTTGTTGAAGGAGATACGCTTTGGGATATCAGTCGCTTATATAAGGTGACCTCAAAAGAGATCGCTAAATGGAATCAGATGACCACCAAAAAAACGCTACGTTTAGGTCAAAACTTAACCATTTGGAAAGCAAGTAAAGCAGTTAAAACAGATAAGCAACAAACCCGCCGATTAACTTACAGAGTTCGCTCTGGAGACTCTTTAGGGGGGATTGCGTACAAGTTTAATGTGAAAACGGCAGACTTAGTGCGTTGGAATAAGCTACAAAAGCAGAAGTATATTCAACCAGGGCAGAAGTTGTTGGTTTATGTTGATGTACGTAAATCTCGTGGCTAAGACTGCTTAGCAATCACCTTTGTAATCAAATTGTCACATTAGTTTCTTATTGTTGTTGTTATTATAACAATGATAAGAAACTACTATGTCAGTTACCCTGCCTGCCTCTCTTGATTCGATTATTTGCGACAAAAAATTAACCGTTTATTTTCAACCTATTATTGCAAATAGAAAAGAAAAAATATTTGCTTACGAAGCACTTATCCGTGGTCCTATTGGCACACCCTTTCATTCTCCCCTTTTACTATTCAAAGAAGCAATGAAGCAAGGGCGTCTCGTTGAGTTAGAGCTACTATGTCGTGAACTGTCTATTCAACAATTTCAGCGTTTGCAGTTACCGGGCAAGTTGTTTTTAAATGCCAGCCCAGAAACTCTTTTTCAGCCTGGTTTTCGCTCTGGTCAAACGCTCAAAATGTTAAAAAGAGCGAAATTGTCACCTGATCGTGTGGTTATCGAGTTAACAGAGCATAGCCCATTGGAAAACTACCAAACAGTACGAGAGGCGCTTAAACATTATAAAGAGATGGGGTTTGAGATTGCGATGGATGACTTAGGATCTGGATATTCAGGGTTACGTATGTGGTATGAGTTGCGCCCTGATTACGTAAAGATAGATAGGCATTTCATGTGTAATATCGGCACTGATAAGGTTAAGCAACAATTTGTATTATCTATAAAAAATATTGCTAAAGAGCTTAATTGTGAAGTGATTGCTGAAGGGGTTGAAACGTTAGATGAGTTTCAGTTTATTGAGAAGATCGGCTTGCCATTCAGTCAAGGCTTTTATATCGCTAAACCGAGTCCACTACCATTAAGAAGAATTAAAAATGATATTTTTTCTTCCCCGCAGAATAAAAAAGGTGTGTTTGTTGATAATCAAACACCGACCATTGCAGAGTTATCCGAAAAAATACCCGCAATCAGTGAACTAGCAACAGTGGATCATAGTGCCAAGCTATTTAAACAAAATCCAGATTGGGAGAGTATTCCTGTTGTTGAATTAACATCATCAGGTAAGCAGAGGCCACTTGGGCTCATTAGGCGCAACTGTCTAACACAGTTGCTTTTCTCTAACTTTGGGCGTGAACTGTCGGGTAAAAAAAGCATCAGCTCCTTAATTGATAGAAATGTATTAGTGCTAGAGTCGCAACAGGCGATAGAGCAAGCAAGTCATGCGATTAATAACCAGTCACAAACACAAAAGGCGTTAGAGTTTATTATTACTGAACAGGGCTATTACCAAGGTATAGGCTCAATCATAGAACTCATAAAAGCGATTACTAACTTACAAATAACCAGTGCACGCCACGCTAATCCGTTAACGCTATTACCCGGCAATGTTCCCATTAATAAAAAACTAGATCAATTTATAGGTTCTCAATCCCCCTTTGTTATCGCTTATCTGGATCTAGATAACTTTAAACCTTATAACGATTATTATGGTTATGAAAAAGGCGATCAAATTATCACTGGTTTGGCGGATATTTTACGTAGTGTTGCTACTGAAAAGCAGGATTTTATTGGCCATATTGGTGGTGATGATTTCATTTTAGTTACTGCCAGCGATGATTGGAAAAAGCTTTGTGACGAGATATTAACGCAATTTAGTGAGTGGGTGAGGCATCGTTATTTTCCTGAGGATCAGATGATGGGCGGGATCTCTGCAAAGGATCGTTTGGGACAGAAACAGTTTTATCCAATGCTTAGTTTGTCAATAGGTTGTGTTGTGCTAACACCTCCTTTTTGTAAGAGTTATCATGATGTTGCAGTACTAGCGAGTCATGCAAAATCGATGGCAAAAAAACAAAAAGGTAACTCTTTGTATATTGCTGAAAAGCCAACAAATGTGGTTATGGTTGAAAATAACCAACAGCCAGTGGATGTTGGTTATTCATTGAGTGCTTAAGCTAGGCGTAACTGTTTGGCGGCTTTAACCATATTGATGAGTGCAGGCTCTACCTCATGCCACTGTCTTGTTTTTAATCCACAATCAGGGTTAACCCATAGGTGTTCACTAGGGATACGTTGTGCTGCTTTTTGCATCAAATTTACCATCTGTTGCGTATTAGGCGTATTAGGGCTGTGGATGTCGTAAACGCCTGGGCCAATCGCATTAGGGTAATTAAATGCTTCAAATACTGCTAGTAGTTGCATGTCTGAGCGCGAGGTTTCAATGGTGATCACATCGGCATCCATTGAAGCTATTGCTTTGATGATGTCATTAAACTCTGAGTAACACATATGTGTATGGATTTGTGTTTTATCGTGTACACCATTTGCAGTGATTCGGAATGCTTCGATTGCCCATTGTAAATATTCTGACCATTTTGATTTGTGTAATGGTAATTTTTCACGCAGTGCCGCTTCATCGATTTGAATAATATCGATGCCTGCTTTTTCAAGATCTAATACCTCTTTACGAATGGCTAAAGCAATTTGATTACAAGTAGTTTGTAGAGGCTGATCATCACGTACAAATGACCAATTAAGAATAGTTACCGGCCCGGTCAGCATGCCTTTCACTTTTTTATCTGTTAATGATTGTGCATATTCAGCCCAAGATACTGTCATCGCCTCTGGCCGTGAAACATCACCAAATAAGACGGGGGGTTTTACACACCGAGATCCGTAAGATTGCACCCAAGCAAACTGGGTAAATACAAAACCTTCTAATAGTTCGCCAAAATATTCCACCATGTCATTACGTTCAGCCTCACCATGTACCAATACATCCAGGCCAATTTTGTGTTGCTGATCAATACAGAATTGAATTGAGTTTTGCATCTCTTGTTGGTAATCACTATCACTTATTTCACCTAAACGTTTTGCTTTGCGGATTAAGCGGATCTCTTTTGTTTGTGGGAAAGAGCCAATGGTTGTGGTTGGAAAGTCGGGTAGATTAAGGTGTGTTTTTTGTAACTGTTTACGCTTCTCAAAGCTTTGTTTGCGTTTTCCTAAATCGCTATCGATAGCTTTTACTGCATTTTTTACTGACTCGTTGTGGATGCGACTGCTATTTTTACGTGATTCAATGGCTAATTTATTTTCAGTTAACTGCTCAAATACACTTTCAATATTAGTATTTAGGGCATGACCTAATAAGCTTAATTCATCGAGCTTTTGTGTTGCAAAAGCCAGCCAATTTTTTATCTCGTAATCGAGCTTATGTTCACTGTTTAGATCAACCGGTACATGTAACAGTGATGAGCTGGGTGCTAACCACAGGCGATCTTGCAATAAGTCATGAACGGGAGTTAACCATTTCAGTGTGTTGTTAAGATCAGATTTCCAAATATTACAGCCATTAATTACACCCAGCGAGAGTACTTGCTGAGGGGCCAGTAGTTCAACTACTTGTGTCACTTCATGCAGGGCGTTAATCGCATCGATATGCAGGCCCGCTACGGGTAGTTGACAAGCGAGTGCTAAGTTATCTTTTAACTCACCAAAATAGGTGGTTAACAGTAGTTTAATTTCTGATTGGCCCAGTGTTTGATAACTTGCATTAATGGCCTCTTGCCAATTTAAATCTAGCTCTAATGCCAAAATAGGTTCGTCAATCTGAACCCACTCAACGCCATTTTCCAATAGAATCTGTAGTAATTTACTATAGGTTTCTAATAGAGAGGCTAATAACGCGAGTTTATTAGTTTCATCTTTTTCTTTACCTAACCACAGATAGGTAACTGGACCAATAAGCACCGGCTTTACGTTTGGGTTAATCTCTTGAAGCTCTTTGATCTGTGTTAATAGGTTATCAGGGTTAAGTTCAAAGGTGGTCTGTTTATCAAATTCAGGCACGATGTAATGGTAGTTTGTATTAAACCACTTAGTCATTTCACCTGCATCAGTTTCGCCACTACCTGGGTGTATTGCAGAACAGCAACTCTGTTTTTGCGAACGTCCACGTGCCACTCGAAAGTAGTTATCGAGCTGATTATCGCTTTGTAATGCGCGGTTAGGTAAGTTACCGAGTAATAGGCTGGTATCAAGCACCTGATCATAAAAAGAAAAATCTCCTACAGTATGAAAATCAAAAGCTAAATCTTGTTGTGAGTGCCAATTCTCTGAACGTAATTGTGTGGCTGTTTGTTGCAGATATTGTTCGGAAATATCGCCCGCCCAGAACTTTTCTAAAGCAAACTTCAGTTGGCGTTGCTTGCCAATACGCGGAAATCCAAGGTGGTGTAATTTTGCCATCTGTTTATCTCATCTGTTAGTTGAAGTGAGTGATGATTGTATTTACAATTAAACATGAAGAATAATGATGATTTACAGCTGAACCGTGAGGGATATTCATAGTGATCGAACCACTACACCTTAAAATAATGATCGCGCTGGATGAAAAGGGCACATTAACCCAAGCTGCTGATGCACTATTTTTAACCCAATCTGCGTTATCACACCAAATACGCCATCTTGAGAAAAAATTGAATGTGAAGTTATGGCAACGCTGTGGACGCAGGTTGCGTTTAACAGATGCAGGAGAGTTGTTGCTTAAGACGGCTAAGCAGGTTATGCCTGCTTTGTTACAAACGGAAAGCGCATTAAAAGCAATGGCTGAGGGGCAACAAGGTGTCTTGCGTATTGGAGTAGAGTGCTTTCCCTGCCATGATTGGCTTACTAAGGTGGTGGCGCAGTTTTTAATTGATAAACCCAATATTGATATTGATATCATTCGTCAATTTCAATTTTCTGGTTTGCAGGGGCTGTTACACCATCATGTGGATCTGTTAATTACCCCTGACATTGGTGAGCACGAAGCACTATTAAATGTTGCTTTGTTTGAGTATGAGCAGGTTTTACTGGTGGCCAATGATCACCCATTATCAAAACAAAAGAGTATTTTTCCGGCGCAATTACAGGATCAAACCCTGTTTACCTTCCCAATAGAAAAGCAGCGTTTAGATATTTTTAATCAGTTTTTATGGCCTGAAAATATTGAACCTAAAAAACACAAACAACTAGAATCAGTTGCTATTATTTTACAGATGGTGAGCCATCAACGTGGCGTATGTGTTTTGCCTGAATGGCTAGCAGATAACTATGCTAATCAGTATCAAGTTAGTAAGTTACGTTTAGGTGAAAAGGGCGTATTTAAAACACTTTATGCCACGCTGAAAAAGCAGGATAAAAATATTTCCTATATCGAACACTTTATGGATATTGGTAAAGTCACTAATGCTTTTTAGCGAACTCAGTGAGGTCTTCAAGTGAAAGTGGTTTAGAGAAGTAATAACCTTGGTAGATATCACAGCCAGCATCAAACAAAATATCGGCTTGCTCTTTTGTTTCTACCCCTTCTGCGAGTACACTCATGCCTAGGTTTTTACCCATGCTAATAATACTATTTACCATCGCTTTGTCGTTTTTATCAAAGCTAATATTATCAACGAAACTTTTATCTATTTTTAATTCATCAATAGGGATTTTACGCAACATGCTCAACGATGAATAACCCGTACCAAAGTCATCGAGTGAAAGGTCAATAAAGTTAGCTTTCATTTTATAAAATAGTGGTAACAAGGTTTCTACACTCTCTATAAACAGACTCTCCGTAATTTCGATGGTGATATCTATCTGGCCACTGGTGAATTGTTTGCTGGCATCCATTAGCTTATCGATAAAGTCAATTTGAATAAATTGACGTACTGAAACATTGATCGCTAACTTAAAGGAAAGCTTGTTTTTTTGCTGTAGGTTGTCTATCTCCTGCATCGCTTTCTGCATGATATACAAACCTAACTTTGGCATTAACCCTGTATTTTCGGCAATGGGAATAAATTGGTCTGGGGAGATAAAACCGAGTTTTTTACTGTGCCAACGAACGAGTGCCTCGACACCAAAAAGTTTATTGTTTCTATTTATCTGTGGTTGATAAACCAAGCTGATTTCATTGTTTTCAATAGCATGATGCAGTGCTTGCTCTATCTCGATATTGCGCATTAATTGATGGTGAACTTGCTTAGAAAAAAACAGGAATTGATTACGTTTTTTCTTTGCCATAGTCATGCTGTTATCTGCATAACTAAGCAGGGTTTCAATGTGTGAAGCATCATCGGGAAAACGTGCAATACCAATAGATGAGCTAATACGAAATGCATTTTGATTGATTAAATAGGGCAAAGCGATACTTTCTAATAGGTGTTTTGCATAATTTTTTACACTATCACGATCGGCTATCTCTAAAAATATAACAAACTCATCACCGCTATAGCGAGCAACTAAGCCATTATGCAGTGCTAGGCTTTGAGTGATACGTTGGCTCGCTTCAATAAGAATGGTATCACCATAGCTATGGCCAAAGGTATCATTAATGTTTTTAAAGTTATCTAAATCAATGTATAAAAGTGAAAAAGCGGTTTCTCTCTTATTCTGTAGTTCTCGGAAATGGCGTTTAATGATTGTGCGGTTAGGTAACCCGGTTAATGTATCGTGTTCAGCTTTATAGGTTAACTCATTAATTTTAGAGTTCTCAACTTTTACTATCCAGCGGAACAGTAAGAAAACAATACTGATGAGTAAAATGTAAAAAATAGTGTAGAAAATAGAGTGCGAATATAAGCGATCAGTGATCTGCTTATAGGGGAGTTTCGCTGTGACCCAAAAGCGATAGGTTTCATTGTATGCAATGGTGTAAAGATCTCTTTTTTTCCTTTCGAATACCGTGGTTTGTAAGAAGTCTGCAGTCCCTTTTTCAGTGAAGTAGCGTTGCTTTAAATTATTGCTTACCGGCTGCGCGTGGTTATAAAATTCCTCAAACCGAGAAATGCTGACATTATTCTGTAAAATTCGGTAATTGCCATTTTCTAATGTCGCCTCAATATGGTGAGGCTTAGCTTTTTGCCATTCACTTTGTAAAACCGCTAAATCAAGCCCCGTTGAGATAACAGCGATAGTATTGCCTGAGCTATCAACTATTTTTTTACGCAGTGGTAGGATCCATCGGTCTAGACTTGATAAAAAATAGGCGCGTCCGATAACCATCTGTGTGCTAGCAAGCGTTTCACGAAACCAGGTGCGGGTATTAGTATGGGTAAGTAGGTTAGTTATTTGTTGTTTTTTAAGATTAGAGCTTGTGACGAGCAGGTCGCCCTGCTTAGAGAATATCCAGATACCTGCAGACAGATGGTTCTGTTTTAAGGCAACATCAAGTGACTCACTAGCAAAATCGCCTTTATGCAGGTATTCATCAGCAATTAAGTTTTGAATAACCTCTTGCTGAGAAAACAGCGAGTCTAATGTATTAGAAAACACATGACTCAGGTAGAGCTGATCGTTTTTAGTCTCGTTTAATACGTCATTATATTTATTGTATAGCGCAGTACCTAATAGAGCTGTGCCAATGAGAACAATTAAATAAAAAAGAGCCCATATGTTTTTATTTTGGGGGTACATAAGTAAAGGTAAATTGCCCTAAATCCATTTAAAGAGTATCTATAAAACTTTCCAAGTCCGCTAAGTTTAACGGTTTTGAAAAATAATATCCTTGGTAGATGTCACACCCTGCTTGTTGCAAGATATTTGCCTGTTGCTTATCTTCAACCCCCTCGGCCAACACTTTCATGCCCAGGTTTTTTCCCATGGTAATGATGCTGGCTACCATCGCACAATCATTGTTGTTAGTAACAATGTAATCTACAAAACTTTTATCTATTTTTAGCTCGTCGATCGGTACGTTACGCAACATACTCAGTGAGGAGTACCCTGTGCCAAAGTCATCTAGTGAGAGAGATATATTCTCATCTTTCATTTTTTGAAATATAGGTAGCAGGCGGTTTATATTTTCTATAAACAAGCTCTCAGTTATTTCAATGGTTATCTTGAGGTAGGGGGATTTATAACATGCGATGCAATCGAGCAGGTTTTCAAAAAAGTTGAGTTGTACAAATTGACGTGCAGATACATTAATAGATAGCTGAAATGATATCTTTTTCTTGTATTGTAATGCTGAGATATCTGCCATTGCTTTATTCATTATGTAAGCGCCGAGCTCTGGCATCAAACCTGTTTCTTCTGCAATGGGAATAAATTGATCAGGGGGAATAAAGCCCAGTGTATCGTTGTTCCAGCGGACCAGAGCTTCAACGCCACAAAGCTGTCTTTGGTTATCAAGTTGTGGTTGGTAAACTAAACTTATCTCATCTTTAGCAAGTGCAGTATGTAGTGCTTGCTCTATCTCAATATTTTTAATTAGTTGCTGATGAATTTTTTCGGAAAAGAAAACAAAGTGATTCTTGGTTTTTTTGGCAATCAACATACTGTTATTAGCGTAACTAATCAGCGTTTCCATGCCCGTTGCATCTTTAGGGCTTTGTGCGATACCAATAGAAGCACTAATTTTAAAGTCGTTATTATTAACGATATAGGGTTTGTTTATATGACCTAATAATGCCTTGCTGTAATCCTCTAGTTTTTCTCTGTCAGTTGTTTCAATTAATATAATAAATTCGTCGGCACTAAGTCTAACAGCAGTACCATTGAGTGATTGTAAACCTGTTTTAATGCGTTTACTTACTTCAACTAAAATAATGTCACCATAACTATAACCGTAGCTATCGTTAATGCTTTTGAAGTGGTCTAAGTCGAGATAAAGCAGTGAAAAGGGGTGGTTAGATTTGTAATATTTTAAGTTTTTATTTTTTAAGACGCTACGATTATATAACCCTGTTAATAGATCATGCTCTGCGCGATAGGTAAGCTCTGCTATTTTGTCTTTTTCAATGCGTACGATCCATCTAAATAGGAAGTAGATAACCACGAGAAAGAAGAGGTAAAAAATAGTATAGGCTACTACCTGCTGTTTCAGCAGCTGTAGCAAGGTGTAATTAGACTCTGTTGAGCTTATCCATATTTTGTATTTTTTGTTAAAAACTAGGGTCGTATAGAGGTTACTTTCTTTGATATGCACTTGAAGTTGTGCTGTTTCACCAGAAGCTCGTAACTTATGAACTGATAAATCTTGTTTAGCGAGTTGCTTTTCAAGCTTGTTTATATTTTTTTCTGACACCGGCGTATTATAAATCTGTTCATATTTATTCAGCGGGACACCTGCTCGTAAAATACGATACAAACCATTATCGAGTGTTGCTTGTATTGTTCGTTGCCCATTTGTACCGTCATCCCACTGTGTGGACAGTGCTTGAATATCTAACCCTGATGCAATAACACCAGTTACTTCTCCTTGAGCATTAATGATGGACTTGCGAATAGGGATCACCCATTTTTTTATCGCTTTAAGATAATAAGGACGGCCAATGGTCATTTTGTTGGTTGTTAGTGTCTCTTGGAACCATGGTTTTGTTTCGTTGCTCTGTAATAGGTTGGGAAAGCGCACTGCATGCAAATTACTACTTGAGGATTGAAGAGTGCCGTCGGTATTAAATAGTGCAAAACCAACAAGCAGCGGGCCTCTTGCTAAAATGTTATCAATGACATCTATTTGTAAGCTTTCCCCGAAGCTGAATTCATAACTAATGAGATCTAACATTGTTTCAAACTGAAAAAAAGCAGACGAAATATGCGAATCAAAAAGCTGGGTGACGTAGCGCTGCTCAGTTTTTAAGTTATGCTCTAGTTCATTGTGCTTCAAGTAGGTAGAGGTAATTAATGTTAATAAACCACTGAAAGCGAGAATATAAAAGATTAACCATGTTTTTTTTAGTAATGAACTCATATAGCGGAATAGATTCTCGAATAAAATGATAGATGAGGTTTAATAGTAGGTCAGTTGCCTGAAAATGTTCTTAAATAACGCGTTATTACTCACAATTATTCACATTAATTGATACCTATTATCAAGTGTTTTATATCAAGTTTAAAAGGGAATGTTAATGAATAGTAGGCTATTGGTTAATAATGCTTCTTTTTTACGAAAATAGTTTGTAAAAAAATGAGTTAAAAATGTAGTTTTTTTACTCATTTTGGAAAAAACTTACAGAAAATGATGTAAATCAAACCCTCCCCCCCTATTAAAAAGGTAAATTAACCTCCATTGTGATCGATGTAACAAAAACTTTCGTCTATAATGCGAACTGAAATAAGAATGCAACTAGGAAATGTTGCAATCAACAGTATTACAGACAAGCCCATAAATAGAACGGGCGTAAATCAGAATTTTATAGTTTTAAATTTAAATAAGGACACATCATGTCAGTAAAGAAAATGGTTGATCTAGATTTAGCAGGCAAACGCGTATTTATCCGTCAAGATTTAAACGTGCCTATCAAAGATGGTAAAGTAACTTCTGATGCGCGTATCCGTGCTTCTATCCCAACAATTAAATTAGCCCTAGAAAAAGGCGCTAAATTAATGATCACTTCTCACTTAGGTCGTCCTACTGAAGGCGCTTCTGCTGAAGAAAATGCAGCATTCTCTCTACAACCTGTTGTTGACTACCTTAACGAAGCATTAGACGTACCAGTACGTTTAGCAACTGATTACCTGAACGGTTTAGAATTAAACGCTGGTGAAGTTGTTGTTCTTGAGAACGTTCGTTTTAATAAAGGCGAGAAGAAAAATGAAGAAGTGCTTTCTAAGCAACTAGCTGCATTATGTGACGTTTACGTAATGGATGCATTTGGTACGGCTCACCGTGCTCAATCTTCTACTAACGGTGCTGGTGTATATGCTCCTGTTGCATGTGCTGGTCCTCTTCTTGCTGCTGAATTAGAAGCACTTGGTAAAGCAATGGATAACCCTGCTCGCCCATTAGTTGCTATCGTTGGTGGTTCTAAAGTATCGACTAAACTGACTGTTTTAGAGTCGCTTTCTAAAATTGCTGATCAGCTAGTTGTTGGTGGTGGAATTGCAAACACATTCATCGCTGCACAAGGCCATAACGTTGGTAAATCATTATACGAAGCAGATTTAGTTGAAACAGCTAAAAAATTAATGGTTGAATGTGCTATTCCAGTAGCAACTGATGTTGCCTGTGCAAAAGCATTTGATGAAAATGCAGAAGCTGAAATCAAAAACGTTGCTGACGTTCAAGATGATGATATGATCTTCGATTTAGGCCCTGATTCAACTAAAGTACTTGCTGACATCATTAAAGATGCAAAAACAATTCTTTGGAATGGCCCTGTTGGCGTATTCGAATTCAAAAACTTCCAAGCGGGTACTGAAGGTATCTCTAAAGCAATCGCTGCATCTGCTGGTTTCTCAGTAGCTGGTGGTGGTGATACTTTAGCTGCTATCGATAAGTTCGATATTGCTGCTGATGTTTCTTACATCTCAACGGGTGGCGGTGCTTTCCTTGAGTTTGTTGAAGGTAAAGCATTACCTGCTGTGACAATGTTAGAGTCACGCGCAAACGATTAATCAATACTTTAAAGCGAGATAATATCTCGCTTTTTTTTAAGCTTTTTTTCTAATTTCATTTGCGTGCTTTTTGTCACATTATTGTGTAAACTACCGCCCGAAATTAAACCAAATTTAATTCAAATAAAATAGATAGGATATATCTCATGACTAAGATTTTAGACGTTGTAAAGCCTGGTGTTATCACTGGTGATGATCTTCAAAAAGTATTTGCTGTTGCAAAAGAACACAAATTTGCACTTCCAGCGGTAAACGTTGTTGGTTCTGATTCAATCAATGCTGTACTTGAAGCTGCTGCTAAAGTTAAAGCGCCAGTTGTAATTCAGTTCTCTAACGGCGGTGCTGCATTTAACGCTGGTAAAGGTCTTAAACTTGAAGGTCAAGAAGCTGCTATTCTTGGTGCTGTTTCTGGTGCTAAGCACGTACATGCTATGGCTGCTGCTTACGGTGTTCCAGTAATTCTACATACTGACCACGCTGCTAAGAAACTTCTTCCTTGGATCGACGGACTTCTAGACGCGTCTGAAGCACACTTCGCAGAGACTGGTGCTCCATTATTCTCTTCTCACATGATCGATCTTTCTGAAGAGCCTCTAGAAGAGAACATCTCTACTTGTGCTAAATACCTAGAGCGTATGTCTAAAATGGGCATGACGCTTGAAATCGAACTAGGTTGTACTGGTGGTGAAGAAGACGGCGTTGATAACTCTGATATGGATGAGTCTTTACTTTACACTCAACCTTCTGAAGTTGATTACGCATACGTTGAATTATCTAAAATTAGCCCGCGTTTCACTATCGCTGCTTCTTTTGGTAACGTACACGGTGTATACAAGCCAGGTAACGTTAAACTAACTCCTACTATTTTACGTGATTCTCAAGCATACGTTTCTGAAAAGCACGGTATTGCATCTGACGCACTAAACTTCGTATTCCACGGTGGTTCTGGTTCTTCTGAAGCAGAAATCCAAGAGTCTATCGGTTACGGTGTTATCAAAATGAACATCGATACAGATACACAGTGGGCTTGTTGGGACGGTATCCGTACTTACGAAGCTAAAAACCGTGATTTCTTACAAGGTCAAATCGGTAACCCAACGGGTGACGACGCTCCTAACAAGAAATACTACGATCCACGTGTATGGTTACGTGCTGGTCAAGATTCTATGGTTGCACGTCTTGAGAAAGCATTCGCTGACTTAAACGCAGTAGACGTACTATAATTTAACTTTTAAAGTTAAATTAATGAAGCCAGCTTAATTGCTGGCTTTTTTTTGCCTAGCGTTCAGTGATCTACTTCTTTTAAGTTTTTGAAGCCACGTAGATGGGTTCAATGGTTGCCGATAAGGCGGCATTAAAGTCACTATCCGCTTGTCCTGCAAATAAGTTATCCGTTAGAACACGTGAGAAACTGGCGATAATACCGTTATTTTCGCTTAATCGACGGTTTGCTTCATCAATTGGGAATCCACCCGATAAAGCAACCACTTTAACCACATTAGGGTGACTGATACATTCTTGGTAGAAGTTTGCCGACTCTGGTAAAGACAGCTTCAGCATCACTAACTCATCGCTGTTTAATTGCGCAAGTTGTTTTACGATTTCAATTTTTAATAGCGCTTCAGCTTCGGCCTTTTCTGGGCTATTGATATCAACTTCTGGTTCAATAATAGGGACTAGACCTGCCGCACAAATTTGCTTTGCCACTTCAAACTGCTGTGCTACTAACTGTTGAATACCAAGCGGGTTAGCCAGTTTTACTACTGAACGCATTTTTGTACCAAACACATCTTTAGCTTTGGCTTTTTTTAATAGCTTATCTAGCCCTGGAATATCTTTCATTAACTGCACGCCATTTACTTGCTCTTCTAAGCCTTTATCAACCTTAAGTAGTGGCACTACATTTTTTTCTTGCCATAAATAGTGAGAAGAAGCCTTACCTTCAATTTCACGGTCTAAGGTGTTTTCAAATAAAATGGCACCAAGTACACGATCACCATCAAAGGCTGAACTGGTAATAATACGAGAGCGCATTTGATGCACTAAATCAAACATCTGTTCATCAGTATCATAAGCATCTTCATTTACACCATAGGTTTTGAGTGCTGTAGGCGTACTGCCACCACTTTGATCTAAGGCTGCGATAAATCCTACTTCTGTTTTAAATCTATTAAGCTGTTTTTCAAATGTTTGCATTGCTAGTTCTCAGTTAGTTAATGAATTTGTAGTTAATATACATTGAAATAAATCAAATGCAAATGGTTATCATTTGTGTTTGTGGTGTTTTTTAAAGTAGCTAAGTTGTATACGTTAGCTATCAGAGCTATTTTTTTTAACCAAGGAACTGTTGAGGTTATTTAGAGTCATAAAGAAATACCCATACCTTTAAACGAGTTAGGAGTTTTTATGCGTTATATTTTATTACTTACTTTGTCACTGTTTTCATTCTCCACATTTGCGAGTACTTTTCCTGATGACCCTTATGTATCAGTGGTAGGTAATGCCTCAATGGAAATAAAAGCCGACCAAGTTGTTATTAATTTTCAGCCGAGTGTTATTAATAAAAGTGGTGAATTGGCCAAAAAAGAGTTGGATAAAAAGGTCGCATTAGCATTAAAAAACTTACAGCAAGCGGGTTTTGTTACGGATACGATTGAAAGTATTAGTCAATCAACTCGACCTGAATATGATTACCAAAAAAATAAACGTGTTTTATTAGGGGTACGTGTTACGCATGAATTGAGTTATCGTTTAACTGATATCAATCAAGCTAATGCGTTTATTGATGCATTATTAAAGGCTAAAGTTGAAGCTATCTCGCCATTACAATATGGTTTGCAAACCCCTGAACAGTGGCAAGCTAAAGTACGTGAAATAGCGGTACTAGACAGTAAACAGAAAGCGCAGGATCTCGCTAAGTTATATGACGCGAAGTTAGGTAAGGTTTATTCGATTAACTACCAGAATAATCAGGTTCGCCCTGTGCACATGCGTGCGATGGCAATGGAAAGCGATGCGGTCACCATTAAACCTAAAAATATTACCTTAACAGATCGTGTTGAGACTATATTTATTCTTAAACCTTAATATTTTGTAACTACTCAGGTCGTCGCCATTTAAGGCTATTTCATCGTTGAAAAATGCGCATTTAGAGCACTAAACTGTACTTTTTCGCCTTGAACTAACCATAAATGGCTTAGCCCTGAGCATTTACAGTATCTTTTGTGCAAAAAAGCAATTTGAATGAAGTGCTGAATAGTTACAATTTTTTCTTATTTAAAGCATTTTCTGGGTATTAATACCGAGGCTATTTTCTGATGGCTTGAATGTCATTAAATAGGCGCGTTGTGGTTTGAATAGTGAAAGTAAATTTTCATGAAATTCTGCCACTTCAGTTTCTGATAAATTAGATTCAAAACTGATATAGCTACTCTGTTTTTCAGGGGTAATATGAAGCGTGAAATAGCGCTGTGCGTCAATCGCATTAAGCGAATAACCTTTTGGCTCAAAGCTGTGTTGGTCGATATTAAAGTCATTAAAGTGCTTCGCTAGTTGTAATTGTGAAGCGACGTCTTTTGCTTCTACTTTTCCATGTTGTAACTGTTGAAAGAAAGCCCCTCTGAGATCATGTAACATTAATATATTCTTAGTCGCGTAATTTTGTTGGTTATTTCCAAACAGAAAGATATCCCCGCAATAATCCTCTGACCAATGGTGGCTATCACCTTTTAACTCTTTCTGTAGTTGTAGGCTGTCTTGCTGAAAGCTGCTTTTTTGCTTTTCAGGATAATGGGCTTGATGGCGTTGAAACAACAGTGAGGTTATTTGCTGACGCTGCACATGTTTTTGGAAATAGAGTGATGCCTGTAAAAGGTGAGTTTCACCACAGGTGATTAATAACAGACGGTTTTTCCAAACAAACAAACTAGACTCTGAAAGCAGGAATGCTTTTAGTTGATCATTTTCAACCTGTGAGATGATATAAGCACCTGCCTGTTTTACCATCTCTTGCCAAAAGCTACTATCAAATTCAAGTAGGTTTAAACTACTGGTTATTTCTAAGCGTTTTTCGCTGCCCTCATAAAACATAACTACTCTCTGTTTTCTTGAGCATTAGTCAAACCAGCGCTTACTAGACTAGAAACTACAATTGCCATATAAAATACTCCCACAATTGCTTCTACATAAACAAGAAAGCGCGCAAGTGGACTGATAGGCAGTAGGTCGCCAAAACCTAATGTGGTTAATGTAACAAAACTAAAATAGATAAAATCGGGGAAGTTTTCTTGCCATGAACGTTGCTCAAGGCCTGCAAATGCATTTGGAGTGAACTCTGCGAGCAACAGATATAACATCACCCAAATGAGTCCCAATAACAAGAAGATACAAATAGAGCCAACGATGTTATTACTGGTTACTTTGCCTGCGAACAGTGCTTGTTGTGCGGCAAGCCTAAGCGTGATTAAAAAGAAGTAGAGCATCAATAGTAGGTGGATAAATTCAAGTTCTGCTTTATCCAAAACAATAATAACGGCACTGATAATAATGCTTGCCACAACTAAACCAATTGCGGTATTAAATGCGTAACGGCTAGATCGTAAACTCCAAACACCTATCGACATACTAATCACGGTAAATGCGATCACAAAAGATTGCCCAAATAGGGAACGATCTAAAAACTGGTCAACAACGGCACTGGAGAGTAAAAGAAAAAACAGACTGAATAGCAGATAAGAGAAGTTATCTTTTTCGGTTACGTTTTTTCTGGAAAGCAATGAATGCATCTTCTAGCCCACATAAAAAAATAGAGGGATTAGTTTACGGGTATTTATGCGATTTCGGTAACGCTTTTTAATTGTGAATTAGTTATTAATTGGCATGCAATGTATAAATATTGAAAATTAACCTTGTGATATAAAAGGAATTATTATGAGCAGTAACAATAGCCCTACGCTTTAGACCCTATTAAAGAGTACCAATTTAATACCCCGCAACGCATGTTTGTTGCTTATACACTGGCTGTATTGGTTGACCTAGTTGTTATAGGGATTACTTTCTGAGTTCTAGGACTTTATTACAATCGATGCACTCTCTACCGCTTTAATGGTTGCTATTTTTCTGCAACTTCTCTTAAAACTTACCATTTCGGGTGAGTACAATTAGCTAATTACTTTAAAAGAAACCCGGTACAGCCACAAACATATATCGAGCTGTGACGACTTACATTATTTTAATGGGCTCAAAAATTGTCATGTTAGACGCGGTAAATATTGTCTTTGCTGATGCCACTAATTTTTCTGGCCCGTGTGATGGCATTGTTGCATTTTTTGCACTAATTTTTGGTATTTTGATTGCTGAATTTATTGTTTCTAAAATCTACTTTACTGCCTTCATACAAGCGCAACCCTATAGCTCAAACTTATTGATAGAGCGAGTGGAGCCACAAGTGCTTAACTTATCGGTGACGACTTTTCGCCAGCAAGTCGCCTTCACACTCGCATCAAATTAGCATATAACCGAGGCGGTATTGAACTTTACTAAAATGCCGTTTAATGGTGGTTACCTGTTAGTTGATACAAAGGTAACGATTAAAGGTGAAAGATCTGGGGGCGATTATCGCTCTGTTTCGCAGGGGAAGTCACTGCTTATTTTGACAAGTTAAACAATGATATTGATCTGAGTGGCGATGCTCAGAAGAAAATAGAAGCAGAGGATGCTGATTATAAAACCTATTATGTTGAACTAGACTGGATGTTCCCCTTACTTGGTCAAGTCGCACGCAAAGAGGGTTATGACTTACCTAAACCATTCGGTATATCGCTGGTGACTATGATGCAAGAAACCACTATGCATATGACTAGCTTTGAGTTAAATGGTAAGGATGTGGGTAATATTATTGGCGGTGATAAAGCAAAGGTAAAGAATACTGCAGCTATGTTATTACGTGCAGACATGTGGGTATGACCGTTTTATATGGTGGTGGGGCGACAATAGCGAGGGGAGTTGGTGATTTTTTTAGCACCGTTGATATGCAATATATTACTTCTTATGCAGAAGCTGCCGATGCAGAGCTAACGATGTCAATTATGACCCCAATTGTTGGTTACAGTTTCACGAATTATGGATTACGTGCTTTATTAGGAGCGCAGTATCAAGATACCAAGGAAACGATTGAAGCTACCATTGCTGGTAAAGATGCAGTGGTAGGATTGCGTTCTGAAAAGTGGGCTGAACTGATCGGTGTTGATAAAAGTTTTGATTGGCACTGGAGTGGTTCGCTAATGTATAGCTACGGTGAAGATCGCAATAATTTAAGCGCAGTGTTAGGTTATCGATTTTAGATCGAATTGTTTGAATCAAACACTTTAATTCAACATGTTAACGGCTAGAATAAAACTATTAATATAAATATGGACTTTATAATGGAAAATAATCAGTTTACAAAGAATGCAATTGAGGCTGCTATCCGCTTGAGCTTAGTTGCGGCTGTTCTCTACTTCTGTGCAAAAATATTAGCGCCTTTTGCAATGCCCGTTTTGTGGGGGGCAATTATTGCAGTGGCAATTTACCCAATGTTTACACGTTTTAGAAAAGTGTTAGCTGGCAAAGCTAAATTAGCTGCTTCTTTATATGCCATTATTGCTATCTCTGCGTTAATCACACCAACGGTGATGATCTCAAACTCACTGATTGATACCTCGGTTGCAATTAACGAACAATATCAAAGCGGGGCATTAAAAATTCCACCTCCGAGTAAAAATGTCGCTGAATGGCCATTAATCGGAGAAAAAACCTATGCTTTTTGGAGTGGAGCTTCAAAGAATCTAGAAAATACATTAAACGCATATCTACCACAGCTTAAAAGCCTTGCTGGTGGCGCATTTTCAGCGATTGCTGGTGTTGGTGGTACAGTCTTACAATTTGTACTCTCTATTATTATCTCTGCTGTTTTTGTTGCTAGTGCAGAGAGTGCTTATGCCGTTCTCATTAAAATATTCTCTCGTTTAACGGACTCTAAAACAGGTAAAGAGTATACCGACCTTGCGCGCGATACTATTCGAAGCGTTGCACTGGGCGTGTTAGGTGTGGCATTAATTCAAGCTACTTTAGCCGCATTAGGTATGTACATCATGGATGTGCCTGCATGGGGGCTTTGGTCACTCATTATATTGGTGATGGCCATTGCGCAACTTCCCCCTATTTTAGTGCTAGGTTTTGTTGCTTCCTACGTTTTCTCCGTTGCAGATACCGTTCCTGCAACCATCTTCCTTGTCTATGCATTGGTGGTCAGCGCAAGTGATGGCTTCCTAAAACCTTTGTTCTTGGGCCGTGGCATGGAAACACCGATGATGGTTATCCTGTTGGGTGCAATTGGTGGCATGATGATGTCAGGTATTATCGGTCTGTTTGTTGGTGCGATTATCTTGGCATTAGGTTATGAGCTATTTATGAAGTGGTTAAATACCAATAACCAAGCACAATCAGTAGAAGAGCTGAATTTAAGCGAGAAAAAAGATGTCTGAAGATAATAAAAAAGAAGAAGCAACTGCAGAAACGCCTGTCGAGCCAGTTGTTGCTGTCAAAGATCCTGTCAAAAAGATCACTAAAATTGTATTAATCGCTGTCGCATTTGTGTTTGTTTGGTATGTGATTGCCGACAGGCATGCTCCTTGGTCTGACCAAGCTCGTATACAAACCTACGTGATCCCAGTGGTTCCGCAGGTCTCTGGGCGAATTGTTGATGTGAATGTTGAAAAAGACCAAGTGGTTGAAGCGGGGGAAGTCTTATTCCGTATCGATCCGAGTGATTATGAACTTGCTGTTGAAAGTGCTGAGTCGGCATTAGAGCTTGCTGGTCAAGAGATTGGGGCTGGCGTTGCAACAGTGGTGACAGCACAAGCGCAACTGGTTGTTGCGGAGACAAATCTAGAACATATTCAAGCGCAAAGCGCACGCGTATTTGAACTTGAAAAAAAGAAAGTATTCTCAAAATCTGAAGGTGATAAAGCACGTGCTGCAATTAAACAGGGCAAGGCGCAAGTGCGTAGTGCAGAAGCGGGCTTAGATAAAGCAAAACAAGCATTAGGTGCTGAGGGAGATAATAACCCACGTATTCGTAGTGCAATGGCTAAGCTAAAAAAAGCACAACTCGACTTAAGCCGTACGATTGTTTTAGCACCTTCATTTGGTGGTATCACTAATTTACAAGTGGGCACAGGTTTTTACGCTAATGCCGGGCAACCTGTGATGACATTTGTTGAGTTTGATAATATTTGGTTACAGGTAAATCTACGTGAAAACAATCTTGCTAATCTCCAGATTGGCAACCCAGTTGAGATCTCTCTGGATGTGCAACCGGGCACTATCTATCGTGGGAAAATAAGTAGTATTGGTTTTGCAGTCAATAGCTCAACACCCGATGCAATCGGTGGGTTAAGTACTGTTGAAGGGACGACTGGCTGGTTACGTGATGCACAACGCTTTCCTGTGATGATCACCTTTGACGATATAAAGAGTATACCTAAAGGGGCGTTACGCTTAGGTGCGCAAGCAGATGTACAGGTTTATACGGGTAAAAATTGGTTTGTGAATAGTTTGGGCTGGTTATGGATAAGAGCGTTAAGCTGGTTATCTTATGTCTACTAGCAGAGAAAAAATAGGTTTTTGGAGTGCTATCAAACAAGATGCTACTCGTATGCGTCAAATGCGTTTTGCATTTGGCGTAACTATTGCAGCTGCTCTTGCTTACGGTATTAATTGGCCACTCGCTTTTTTATTGCCTATTTTTAGTTGTATGTTACTCGCCTTACCGTTGCCTAAACCTAGCCTAAAAGCAAGTTTGAAAAACATGCTTAATACTCTAAAGGCATTCGCATTAGGATTGGTTTTTTCACTGTTCTTTTTGCAATACCCCATTGCTTATATCCTTATGCTCGGCTTAGTGCTGTTTCATTTGTATTATTATTTAAACAGGGGGGGCTCATTTTGGTTAACATTGATGAGCCTTATCGCTATATTAATATTACCCATGTTGGCCAACTCAAATGAAGGTTTAGCAATGAGTTTTTCGGTGGGTTTTGTTTATTCAAGTTGGTTAACCATTGCTATGATCTGGTTAATGCATTATATCTTCCCAGATCCTGAGTTTACGCAGTTTCCGACACCGCCAGGCTTTCAAAATAAATATTCCAAAGTTGCCGCTCAGTTTGCACTTAAGAGTACCTTAGTGACCTTTCCCATTGCTGCTATTTTTATCAGTTATGGTTTAACCGACTACCTATTGGTAATGGTATTTTCGGCTATGTTTATTTTAAAACCGGAATTAAGTGCAGGAAAGGAAGCGGGTAAAAACTCAATGATCTCAACGCTGTTGGGGGGATCTTATGCATGGGTATTTTATTGGTTAATGGTGGCGGTACCTCATTACCATTTTTTCCTGATGTTACTGCTTGCAACTGCGCTTTATTTTGCGCGTAATATTTTTTCAGTAAAAAGCACCGCCAAGTATTACAGCTCAGCTTTGATTGCAATGTTAGTTGTATTCAATAGCAGCATGGCCGCAGGTGCAGATTTTAATGCCATTCTGATGGATCGAATTTTTCTTATCTCTGGTGCTATAGCCTACATTGTTGCAATGTTAAAAGTGTTAGATCACTTTGGTATTGCAAGTAATAAAGCTTAACAGCCATTAGTGCGCAGTACGCTTTTTTAAAAGCCTAGCCACGAGAGTTGCTAGGCTTTTTGCTTTATAGGCTGTGATAAGCCTCAGAGGGCTTAAATGATAGAATCTCGCCTCTGGGCTTCAAACTAAAAGTAGAACCAAAGACTTACATTCAGAACCTAAGTAACAAGTTACTTAGGTTCTGAATGATGGTGCTTCGCCTCTGGGCTTTAAATTGAAAGTTGAACCAAGGACTTCCTTGCAAATACAAAAAAGCCGCTAAAGTTTTCACTTTAACGGCTTAAATGATGGTGCTTCGCCTCTGGGCTTTAAATTGAAAGTTGAACCAAGGACTTCCTTGCAAATACAAAAAAGCCGCTAAAGTTTTCACTTTAACGGCTTAAGTGATGGTGCTTCGCCTCTGGG
>Ga0105359_10000080_pt1 | contig 70478 bp, 103 predicted proteins | sample GOMGulsemesocosm_6_FD_83659 | JGI IMG/M metagenome (GOLD analysis project Ga0105359, IMG submission 83659) | Methane-oxidizing microbial communities from mesocosms in the Gulf of Mexico - GOM8C Gulf of Mexico | ecosystem: Environmental > Aquatic > Marine > Cold seeps | place: Gulf of Mexico...
ATTATATTTCCGTGAAGGCGCTTATGTTTCATGATTATCCCTAATTATTGTTATTTTTAATTATGGTAATACTTTAATGAATGAGTAGGGAATTGCAAGTTTTGCGCTTACAAGAGAGGTTTGGGGAAGAATAAAGGCGAGATGTTGTGAATATTTCATAGGAAAAATAACTCACTGGTTTTTCAGACCAGTGAGTTATTGGCAATCAACAGAGTTTTTAGCGGTTAATCATTATTTCATCTACAAGGCCATATTCTACGGCGTCTGCTGCGCTCAAAAAGTTATCTCTATCAGTGTCTTTTGTCACTTGCTTTAAATCTTGGCCTGTGTGCTTTGCCATTAATTTATTAAGTTTATCTTTGATGCTTAGAATTTCTTTTGCATGAATTTCGAAATCCGAAGCTTGACCTTGGAATCCACCTAATGGTTGATGGATCATAACACGCGCATTAGGTAGGCAATATCGTTTGCCTTTCTCGCCGCCTGATAATAGGAAAGCGCCCATGCTTGCAGCTTGCCCGATGCAGACAGTGCTGATATTTGGTTTGATGAAGTTCATCGTATCATATATCGCCATACCAGCGGTTACTGAGCCACCAGGTGAGTTGATATAAAGGAAAATATCTTTTTCTGGGCTTTCTGATTCTAGGAATAGTAGCTGAGCAACAATAAGGTTTGCCATGTGGTCTTCTACTTGTCCGTTTAGAAAGATTACGCGCTCTTTTAAAAGTCGAGAGTAGATATCGAAAGACCGTTCGCCTTTAGGTGTTTGTTCTACTACCATGGGGACTAGGAGAGATTGTGATTCTGATTGTTGAGATGATATTGATTGCATTGGATTCTCTTTTTTAAAATGATTGTTCTATTGTCAGGATTTTAATGCTTAAAACAAGTTAAATATTATTTAATTTCTTGGTATTTCTGAAACACGTTTACAAGATGATCGCGAGCAGTTTTGGTTATCCCTGAAAAAGCGCTCTCTAGCTCTCCTACGACGTTAACTGTTTTAGGCTTGATGAGGTTAAGAAAAAGCATCGTTACTTCAGAATCAAGGCTCTTAGGGTTGATGGTGATGCATGGGATGCCTTTGCCTCTGCAATAATCCGCCACTTGATTTCCAAATGGTGAGTCGTTCGAGAACAGTATTGTGGCTTCAGCTTTTTCTATATTGCTTGCTGTCCAGTTGTTGTTTGTACTTTCGACTAACCCGAACCGTTCTTTTAAAAGTGGTTGAGCACCTTTTTCAGTAATATAGTCTTTTTGGGTTTCACCACCCGTCATGATCCCGCAACGTTCAGCTGCTAATAATCCGGCAAGGTTTGCGCCAGTATCTCCGTAACTTAATATTTTAGTAATCATGTATTTCTCTGTGAGTAAGGGTCTATTTTAATGAAATTAGAAATACAAGCAATCATTTGTTTGTATTGGAGTTACATAAAGTAAATACAAAGGATTGTGAGTTTATAAACAATGAAAATTGGCGTCAAGAAATTTGGTGATAGAATGATGATAGGTGGGTTGGTTTCTTTACTAGCTTTTGTATACCTGATTTTTATAATTGAGACTGATATTTCAATTGGTTGGTTGGTGTTCTTTCATATATTGCTTGTACTTGCGGCTACATCGGTAAAGTTTGGTTATATTTTACGATTAATAGGTGGTGATTCTGAAGGTAAGTGATAACGTGGTTGTTTGCTGTATAGTAAGTATTTAGGTTTGATGCCTAAAAGTTTACTATACAGCAAATATTTTATGAATACTCGCGGGTTTAGGCCGCAGATGTCATCTCAATAAGATTAAAGTTTTCGATATTATTACCTATAACTTCAAGTGCTTTTTCGGTGTTTTTGTACGCAAAGTTTCCGAATCTGAATCGGTGATTATTCTCGCCTAAATTAAATGTTTTAAAAGATATATCCGGAGATAACTCTACCACGGCTTTTCTAGGATAATTTTCTGTATAGCCAGCAATATGACCCCAGTGAACTATGTCGTCTTCATAAATATCAACACCATTTACGTCTTTACATCCGATGTACTGGCTCTTTGCAATCAATTCAAACTCAATGTGTTCGTCAGGATTAGCGTCCGTAAAGATTCCGTGCTCTTGTGTGTCTTCGTTTAGCTCTCTTACCATAGATTCGTGGGCAAAATCGCTGTCGAGCAAATCATCAAGTGTCTTGTACTTGAATTTTACTGTTGCGCCTACGGCAAAGGCAAATCTAAATTTAATATCTCTCATACGTTTCCTGTGGTTGTTTTCCAAATGTGGGTTTTAAAATTACGAATGCCTCGTGACGTATCAATGATTGAACAAGTGTATTGAAAGTTTTCACCAAAAATAGTCTCATTTATAACTGCGCCAGCTTGATACATTCTGCCATTAGAGTCGTAGCATGTATCTTCGTCACGTTGCGGGGAATAAAGTGATACTTCTTGTTTGGTAATGCGCCAGTCGTAATTGTTATTGTCTATTGCCTGGCACTGATATTGATAATGTTTATTTCCTTTCTGCGTTCGGATGGTGGCGGATTTAGCGTACATATCGCTATTGTACTCGCAGCCATTCGAAGATAGTTTGGGCTCTGATTTGATATCCTTAACAGAGAAGAGTGTGCTTGTGATAATTGCGGCAACTATTACACCTACTACGACTCCAGATAGGGTGAATGGTGTGATAATAAATGACTTATAGGGATTATCCATGATGCCTCTTCTATTTGGATGTTATCGAGCGTTGATGTGTCGGCCAGTTCGCGTCGTCGACTTCGCACTTACTAACCTCAATTGATGTTACGTCGACAAGTCTGTTGCAGACATCAAGTTGAATTTTTGCTGGTATGGCATCGCTGTTGATTTCAAATATCGCACATGCATTCCCTTCTCTATCACTTGCAAAGCCAAGTACGAGCCCTAGATCAATGGCGATAACGACCAGTTGTTCTAAAATGTCGTCGTCTTTTGTTTGAGGGTAGCCGTGGGAAAAGCATATTTTAAGTGTTTCAATGCGAAATTCATTGAGCGCTAATTTCTTATTAAGACGCCTGCTTCGTTTGGTTTCGCGTGGTCTTGATGACTGAAGATAGTTTATTGTAAGTGCGATGTTCATCTCCTAAGTTTGTAGTTTGTTTTGCTTGATTGAATACATTTTAAATTTGTTTATTTTATCAAGTTTGTTGTTGATTTGTAGTTGATCTAAAAATCCCTCTACGCTCTCATATTTAAAATACCTTTCAATATCACCGAAGAGTTTAAGAATAGTCTCTTCAAGTATCTCTTCATTATTAAGCACATCGCCTGTATATGAGTCATGCAGTCCAAATCTAGCGGCTTTACAGGTTGTATGCTGAGCTTTGGTACAGCCCTTTAATATACTCATTAATACAAGGTTTTGTTCGGAGCTTGACTGAGTAACTAATGGCGATTCAATGGTATTGTCGTTTCTGATGTGCCGGACGTGATTTACATAAGAGCCAGCAAGATCATTTGCTTCCTCTACAAGTCGAGACAATAACACCAGATGATTATCTTTTGTCTTTTTGTGGATGATTGAGAAGTTTCGGCCAGCAAAATAGGTGAGGTGGTGATTGAGTAAATCAAGAGCAGCTTCTGCTACTTCAGTGAGCTCTTCTAAAACGAGAACAAGATTGTATTCAGTAGTATTCATTTATATGTGGAATCTATTAAAAAAAAGATGGTTACTACTTTAATACAAAAGCTTTGTTAAGTGTATATTAAAAGCAACTTTTTCATTTTTGAAGCAAAAAAGGAGCCTAGCGACTCCTTTTTTAAAATTAGTAAATAATGGTTAATTACAGGCTACTGGTTTCTTTGATATCTCTGCATTAGAGGCATCTAAAGTGATTAAAGTATCTTCACAAATAAGGTCATCTCCTTTGTTCCCGCATATTTTAAAAGCATAGTCATATTTCTCTGGATCAATGTCTTCAACGAATTCATTGCCCAACTGGGTAGTTAGAAATACATCATTTTCTGCATTGAATTCTGTACCTTTTGCTGTTTGGTACATAACAAATGTATTGTCGGTGGAACTTACTCCGCCCAGAAAATCAATTTCGTATAGTGAACATAGTTTTGCTGATGCTCCGAAATGCTCTACATACCAGGCTTGTTGGCATTCGTCTTCTCCTGAGAGTGCGTGTCGAATCGTGCCCATTTCACCATTTTCGGCCTTTAAAGCAGCAATAACTAGGTTTTTGGCATTAAGTTGGCTTTTTCCACAACCGAGTGTTTCGCATTCAACGGCATTGTCAGAAAACTTATCGCCTGAGAACATTGTTAATAGCTTAATGATGTCACTAGGAACGGAAGGGGCTGCAACTTTTGCAAGAGCGACAGCGGCAGCTACTAAGGGAGATGAAAAACTTGTTCCTTCCCACCAACCTATTTGATTTGTAGTAGACGTAAGACCGATTATGTCTACTCCTTGAGCTGAGATGTCATTGCTTTCCCCGTAATTGCTAAAGGTTGCCCTTTCTCCTGATGATTGTAACGCGCCTACGGTTATTACATTATCGCAATTAGCGGGTGAAAATCCAGCAGATGGCGTGTTATTATTGCCAGCTGCGATGATGATGATAACGCCTGCCTCTACTGCCTTGTTTATGGCGTATTGCATATAACTTGGGCAAACAGACGAAGCACCTCCTAAGCTAAGATTAACCACATCAAACGGCTTGTCTCTTGTTGGAAGGTCGGGAAAGGTTTCAGCATCAAGTGCCTGATTTCCTGAAAACAACACAGCATTAGCAGTATCTGATAAATAGCCTGTACCGCAATCCATGACTCTAGCTACAGATATGTTCGCATGATTGTTAGTTGCTCCGGACATAGCTATTGTGTTGTTTGATATAGCACCTATTGTGCTAGAAACAGCTAGCCCGTGCGGGTTGTGGCAATCGGATTCTGAAGCAGGAGTATAGTCGGGGCCTGGATTGTTATTGAATACTGTTGCGAAACTGTATCCAGAAACGAACATCATATCTTCAGTCTCCCCCATAAATGCTGAATCTATAACTAATACATCTGCTTTAGTGCTTTTTCCCTCAAGAAGTTCCCAGGCACCTTCAAAGTCGTGACCAACTGAAGCGTAAGGGTTGTTAATGAGACTATTATTGCTTCTGAGGTATGTTTGATAAGAATACGTGGGGTCGTTAAGGGTTAAAGAAGAACTTTTTATTAACACATCTTCTTCAACGCTATTAAACCAACCTGTGCCATTTAGCGTGTTGATTACATCTTCAATACCCGCGCCATTGTCATCAATAGTTACTTTTGAGTAAGATATCTCTGAAGATCTTTTAACATCCTTCATATCAATACAAATAACCTTGCCCGTATCGATTGTATTTGTACATCTTAATGTTGAACTTTGTATTGTTACTGACGCGTTGCCTGTTGCCATTGATTGGGTATGGCCTGATACAACAAGTCTGATTTCTTCTGCGTGTGATGTGAAAGTGGTAATTGCAATACTCAGCACTGCAAATAAATTTAATTTATTCATGGTTATCATTCCTATTATTCTTCATTGCATTGTTGGTTTTCTGGAAAAACGATATCATTCAAAAACTGAAGGTTATTATTAAAACTCCATATGTCGTCCGTTGTTCCAAGTGACGGGTTTTTCCATAGCTGTGAATACTTTCCATTATCTAAATCGAAATAATATTCTCCGAGTTGGATGGCAGGGATGATGTTATTGCTGATGCTGGATAAGGCGTCACTAATTATCCCGTTAATGGGTTCAATATAACTTTTAAAGTTAGCGTCTAAATTGCTTAGGAGCATTCGAACAGTCGTTTCATCGACTTCAAAACTGTCTGATTTAGTCCCTTCTAATTGTGCTTTGATGATGTTAGCAACATCTACATTCAATACTTTAGAGATTTGAGATAGTGCATCGTCTTTTTCAAAGCCCGTTATCTTGCCTGTTATGTAAGCAAGATTGGATATAGTGTTTAATAATCTTGTTTCTTCGCCTGCATTAATTAATGAGTCAATGTTGTCTTGCATTGCTTTTAATTGCGCGAAGTCTAGAAGGGCTGAAGTGTTTAATACTCTTAAGGTTGCGTCTTTAACATTTTTTGTCCCTTCGCTATCCGTTGCAGAAATTGCTAGTTTAAGAATTTTAGAGATTGTAAGCTCAGAAACATTAATAGTGACAGTTCCGGCCTCCGCATCAGAATTAACCGTATGATGAAATCCTTCGAAGTTGGTTCCCAGTAGATCCACTTGTAATGTTACATCTCCTCTAGGGTTTGTGTACTCCAATTCAAAAACACCAGTTTTATTTTCGCCTATTTCGATGGTTTCCGAGTCAATAGTGAAGCTAAAGGGTGGGAGTTCTTTTACTGAAAAAGTAATATTGTCAGTAGTGGTGTCTATCCCATCACTTACTGTTAGCTTTAGTGTAAATGAACGACCTTCAGCGGTATTGGGGATTGATATTTGTAAATTTCCTGAATCATCTACTTGGGAAATGTTTAAGACTGGAGATTGTGGGGAAGTTTGTGACCAAGCGTAGCTTAGGGCGTCTCCATCAGCATCGGTGGCAGAAACATTAATATTGACTGTATCTAAGGCATTAATATCAGAGCTACCGACTTTAATGTCAACTGTTGGAGCAGTATTATTGCCTGAACCAGGGTTTGGTTTGGGCTCACTGGAGCCTCCACATGCAGTTAGAGCAAGAGTGCAACACAGAATGGCAGCTTTTTTAAAAGAGGACATGTATAGATTGTTCCTTTTGTTTTTTTTGATTATTGATACGGTTGTTTTTATTGGTGTTGAGCCACTTAGTTGGTGAACTGGCGATGCGCACTCAGTTTAGTGGTTTTAAAAAAGTATCGTAATACAATCTAAACCATCGATCTAAAATTGGTTATGTCTGAAATACTCTATAAAAAACAAGTAGGTTTTGAGGGTAATCGATATTGGTTTTGTGAATGTACAGTTGTCTATCCACTGCTGGTAGGTAGAAGATATTTTGGTTGGGTTTTATTTTGATACAGTTTGATGTTTTTTAAAATCCCGTTAGTCGGAGGTATGTAGGTTTATAGCGTGTGTTTTAAATATACGTTTACATGAGAACAAACTAACTAACGGATTAATTTAAGGATATAAAATGAAAAAATTATTAGTGACATTACGCTCGCATGCGATTAAAGCAGTGGGATTTATCACAGGTAAAATTGTGGTAACTAAAGGCGAAGCCCAAAAACTCTTTAGTGTGTTTACATTCCTTGAGCAAAAAGCCTACTTTGAAGCAAAGGCATTCGCTTTAGAAGTATGTGAGAGTAACTGTGGTGTTTCAAAGGCTTTTGCCAAGGTGAGGTTGAATAATTCTATACAAGATCTCAAAGCAAAACATGTTGTGTTTTGTCGGGCGCATTTAGTGTGTTAGGTAATTATTTTTGAACTTTCTTGAACCACTCCTAAAGAGTGGTTTTTTTATGTGGTTCATGCATTGTTTTCCGTAACCTGTTACCGTGTCTATATATGATTGAGATTATAATTAATTATTAAGGCTACATTATGAGACAAGAAGTTCACACAGCTATTAACTGGTTAGATGAAGATAAAATGGTTGGCATGATTGAAAATGCTGGTTTTGCTAGTAATGGTAATAATGAAGACGAAGTTCGTGAAGAGTTTCGAGAGCTTGTACAAGAAGGTGATATTAGTCCTGAAAGTTTTATGGATTAATTAACTTTTTTCTAATACTAAGTCAGTTTTGCATTTTGCATTACTGACTTTTTTTAGGTTTGCTCTGCTAGCCACAAAAGGGCAAGTTTGTGGCTAGGGAAAGCTTTCGTATTGTGCTGTTTTCTTGCGGGAGCTCTTATGTTGAGTATGTCGGTAGTCATATTGGAGCCGTTCACAATTGCTTTTGCTAGCATTTTCTGTGAATTAAGCCAGATATTGCAATTATTTATTTCTGTATAGGCTTCTGGAGTGGCACCTTCCACGTCAGAGTAATCTAGTAATAGTTTAAAGCTTTCCCCTTGTACCTTTCCAATGAATTCTTTTAATGTCTGGCTGGTCTTTAAGGCACCTTCTTGATTAAAAGAACCGCTAGCTTTCATTGTAATGATATTGCTTGTGAGGGTAAATGTGCTTTCCCCATGTTCCATAACTGGTCTCCGTTTTCCTGAGGTAGGTTGGTGTTTTCGGAAGTACATCCCCTCTCATTAATATGTACATATTAATGAGAGGGCTGAGGTTGTCAATGTTATTTATTGATGGAGTGATATCTAAATATAGGTGTTAGTCTTCTTGATATAGTTTATGTGGAATAAATACATGGGTTAAATGTTGAATGTGCTGATTCGAAAGGGGGTTCTAATTAACTTCCTTATTTGATAAAATCACTTAATTAATATTAGGGGAGTTGATGTTGGCATCTTGGTTTTTAAGGCGTTGGAAGCGGATATCTGACAAAGCATTATTTAATGAGATCACTAAAGATATAAGAGAAGGGTTTTTTTCTTATATTTTGTTGGTTATGGTTGTCTTTACTGCGTTTGCGATTATTTATGTTACTCATTTAGGGAGGAACTTGACGTCCGAGATCGAAAAGACGTCTGATAGGGTGGGTGAACTAGATACTGAGAAAAGACACTTGGTCTTAGAGATATCAACATTGGGAGAATACAACAGGGTAGGTCTTATTGTGCAGTCAGAGTTAGGGATGAGAATACCAAGCAACGAAGACATTATCATGTTAAAAATTAAACATGAAAATTAATCGAAACTTTAGATTGTTGCAGGTAATGTTTTATGGAGGGTTAGTGAAAAATCTTCTAATCGGGGTGATTATATTATTGATATCTCTGTCAGTGTCTGTATTTGTAATTATTGAGGAAACGCAAGGTCATGTATTGCATAGCAAAGACACACCGTTTGTTCAGGGCAGCAAAAAACTGGGGGGAAGGTCAATTAGGGGCATCAATGAGGGTTCGGTTATCTTTGACAAAAATGATAATGAAAAAAGACAGAAAAAACAAAAAAACGAATTATTATAAGGGTTGCTGCATTCTTTATTCAGTGTTGTTTTAAAGCACTTTGCAGAGTTTTAAAAACGTTGTTTGCAAGTATTCCGGAGGTGATTTTAAATTATTGTGCTCTAGCACCTCCAGCCCCACTCTCGTCTTTTATTAAAAGTTATCCGGCCACATATTTTCGGTCAGCTTGTATATGCCGTTTTCTTCTTTGCCTTTCATCTCTTCTTGAAGGAACCGAGTGAATTCCTCATGGTCATGTGTGTACCGTTCCACATCAAAGCGTTGGTCTAGTGATGTAAGAGAATCAAAAAACGAATGCCGCTGCTTCGCGGTTAGTTTAGCTCTCTTTTTTGGGGTTCTGTAGTTATTAAGTTGGTTTAGTAAGTAATTAGCAGCCGTCTTTCTCTGCTCTGTGGAAATAAAGCTTGTTGTTGACATGTCTAGGTTGTACCTGACCTTTACTTGATTCTTAACTATGGTCTCAAGATATACGTTTGTGGCAAAGATAGACCTTAAAAAACGAAGTACGGCGTAATTCTCAAATTCTGGATATGCTTTTAAAATTTGCTCTCGAATATCATGCGCAAGAACGTTTGTTCTTGAAACAAATAGCTCTGGATGATTTTTTGAAAGCTTCCTTTTTGCTCTTTGGAACGCTTGGTCTTTAATTACCGTTTGAGATAATTTAGGTGTATTTACCTTACTTGTGGGTAGGGGGTGCAGGAGAGTTATTTGTACAACATTGGTATCCTTTGAAGTGTCCGGTGTTACTGTGGGCACTAGAGACTTTAAATACGGTTGAGCTTGTATTAGCGCGTCTAAAGCTTCTGAGGGCACAAAAGGTTTGAAGTTCGGTTGAACTTGCATTTAGGATAGTCCATTAAAATTTAAAGGATAAATTTACCTAATAACGTTTATTGAGTCAATAATTAATTTTCAATAGTATGGTTAATCATGACTTTGATTGGATTTTACAAAATCATTGTAATTGGGATATTTATCATTAAGATTGTTTTCAATATAAAAAAGAGGCTGTAAGAATGCACATTGAATTAAGAGTTAAAGAAAGTGGTGTCGAGTTGGATATTACGCAAGAAGTTGTTGACGCAAATGAAACAACCGTTAATGAGATTAAAGAATTTATACTTCATCATATGCCTCGAAAAATTATTACGGGTGACTTTTTCTGTTTGCGCCTTAGTGAAGTAACTCCAATACAGGAAGCTAATGGCATAAAAAGCGCTACTGCTGCTTTTGAAATTGGTGTAAGCACAGAAGATTTAAAAGTCCAATCATTAATTAAGCACTTATCTCAATTACTATTAAAAACCGTTAATTACACGAGTAGTGCGTCAGAGGGAGTTGAAGAGGAGGGCGTTTGTCCTTTATGTTCAGCAAATAACGAGATGGAGTTATCTCACGGTGCGGTAATGGAGGTTTCAGGTTCCAGAGAGATTGACGAAGACAATCAAGATATTACAGCTATCGTTTCGGAGATTCTGTCGTATGTTAAGCCATCAGCACATTTATTGGGTGATGTAGATTTGCGCAAAGCGATAATTGCAGACGTTGATAATAAATTAAAAGTTATTGATGATATGGAATATGACTGTAAGTTAATTCGAGCCTTAACTTACAGTGGTATAAACGCATTAATTGCTGGTCAAGATATCGATACTAATAGCCCATTGTTCGAACCGACATTGGGTACGCTTATTCATGTATTGGATTATCCAGACAATTGGGAGCATGAAGGTGAGTTTGAAGGGTTTGATATATTCCATGAATCACTTGGATTGCTTGTTGTGCATAACTCTAAAGGGTGTTATTTAAAAGAAAATTTAGCGAAACCTTTGGAAGGTTTTTATAAAGAATATTTAAATGGAAGAAGTGCTCCCTTATTGAGTTGGGAATCATATTTTGAATTAAGTAATAGCTTGAAGAAATAGTACAGAAGTTAAAACCTGGACTCTAATAATAAAAGAGAGGTGATAAATTGAAAAACATTACAGTTATTGTTAGTAAAGACAATAAGTATGCAGTATCGGATTGGAACGCTAGAGATTGGTATTTATCCCTTAAAGATGGTGATACGGCTACTGTCGCTTCATCGATCATGTTAAATGAATTACGTTTAGGTGTTAGAAGTGGTGAGATAGCGCCTTTTTCGTTTGATTTTGATGGAAAAAAGGTATCTTGTGGTGACAAAGGTCAACTTGACGAGTGGCCTACTGGTTTTATGGATCATCTGGGCATTCAAATGATAGCTTTGATGAAAGGGATCACCTACGACAACGCCAAATTTGAGGTGCAGAGTAAACTCAGGGTTAAAAAACAGGTTCATTAATAAAATCAATAACATTTCGGGGAATAAAATGATGTTCGTATTAAAAGGAGGAGTAGGGGTAACTTTTAATAACATCAGAACTTCAAGTGATATTTTTCAAGCTTGTGAGTTTAAATCTAACTATTCCAATGGACGAGTTCGAACATGTAAAGTGTTTTCTTCGCGCCGTCGAAGGTTTGGCAGATTCGATTAACTAAAAAAATGAACGCTATATGTTAAGTATAGCTTTCATTTTTTAGAATAAATAAACACCCCAATCCCAGCAAGTATTAATCCCGCTGATAATAACTCTATCTTATTGGGGACATTCCTGTCTAAGTAATAGCCAATAAAGATTGAAACTACGATTGTCAATCCAGTGGACATGCTTGTTAACAGGAAGTAGGAGATATCTTGCTTCATGCCGTTTACATAATAATACGTGTAAAAGGAATTAACGAGCACTGCAATTGGTGCAAGTATAAGTGAATAGAACAGTATGTTTTGATAGGAAGTATTTTCTCCTATATTGTTGATCAGGTGCACGTTAATTGAGTGGACGGTTAATGTACCCACAATCATGGCAAGTAGAATAAGTAGCATGGCTTTTCTTTTAAAATTTTCTGAGTATGGATGTAGGTAAGCTGCTTGCGCACGAATTGATATTTATCTTTTACTTAATTTAAGATACAAAGGAAAAATTGCTACTATGATGTCGAAAAAGACGACTATCTTTTTGTAATTGACAATATAGTAGCAATTTGTAGGTGGCACCCCTAGAGAGATTCGAACTCCCGACCTTCACGTTCGTAGCGCACTGCTCTTATTCCACTGAGCTATAGGGGTATTTTAAAAATGGCACCTCTAGTAAGATTCGAACTTACAACAACCGCTTTAGAAGAACGGTGCTCAATCCAGTTGAGCTATAGAGGCATTTTAAAAAATTGGTGGGTATAGGTGGAATCGAACCACTTGCTCAGAGAGGGGAGATTTACAGTCTCCTGCCGTACCATTACAGCCTTACTTGCTACACCCGAATATGGTTGGTTAGGCAGGACTTGAACCTGCGAGTCTTCCGGATATGAGCCGAATGCATTAACCATCTTTGCTACTAACCAAGTATTCTTTTTCTATGTATTTGGTTGGCCTGGGTGGAATCGAACCACCATCAATTGCTTATGAGGCAACTGCTTGTAACCAATAAGCTACAGGCCATCTAACTTTTGTAATTGGTGGAGCTAGCAAGAGTTGAACTTGCACAGTATAGAAACGCCTGATTTACAGTCAGGGGGGCTCGCCAATGCCCAGTAACTCCGTTGTTTATTTTAAATCGTCACAATCTCACCGTTCGGGAGTTTGATCTGTGCGCTAAACTCCCCTCCAACTGCCTCAGCGAATTTTTTAAGCTTTTCGAGAGAAACGCTTCCCACTGTCTTTTGCTGCAACTTACACACATTCGATTTTTGGGTGTGTAAAAGCAGTGCCAACACATCAAGTTTGGTGTTTTCAGTATTTAGAGACTTTAAGTTTTGGTTAATGCCATTATCAGTTTTCATTTTTATTACCTGTTTTATCTTGGAGATAGACGGGCAAAAAAAAGCCCAATACTAAGACTGGGCTACCGATAAAGGTATTCTGTTTGCGCCCAGGAGTTTTCCTCCTGCACGCTTAAATGGCAGGAGGCTACGTCATGTATCTTCGGTAATATATTCGTATTGAAAAGTTCATATTCGTTCTGCCTTTTAAAATTGTTTTGTTTCGTTGTTCTAATTAAGTAGGGCTATGATAATGAAATTATCATAAAGTGCAAAGCCTAAATGGTTTCCAATTTGGAAACCTGTCTTATTTTAGTTAACAGCATTCTCAAAATAGGGCGCTACAAGTAGATTTACACTCGTTTGTAGCGCTTGGGTTTTAGTTTAAAAGCTATTCGTTATTTTACGTCCCTAAGATCGTTAAGCGTTTTAGTTAGCATTGCGGAGCCTTCATGCCCTTGACCAGGCATGTGTGCCTGTTGTATATCTAGTTTTAGAGGGCTAGCGCCGCGAACCATTTTATCTACAGTCCATAGCCACATACCTGGGAATAGATGTTTTGGAATGGTGACTTCATTTGCTTTGGCTTGTTGAATATGCTTAAACAATATGAATGCAGGGCACTTTTTGCCTTGTTCGGTTTGAGGGACACAGTCTTGCATAGTCAGGAGAATATCGTCCGCTATTTTCTCGTCGATAATGTCGGCCAAGAACCAGCCCACTAAGCTAGGTGCAAGTCCTGCGTGGTTTCTGATGCTTGTTAGATCTTTATCTTTCAGTTTGGCTAATCTTTTAATTATCGAGGGGTTTGCCTCTAAAAACCTGTACAACTCTACTGGAGATGGAGCACTTCCTCTTAAACTGTCTACTCTTAAGGATTTAGATTCTGGACGGTTAGTGGAGGCATAGAATCTCGAAACATAGATACCATTTAACACGGATGCTAGAATCGAGTTGGATATTCCTTTTATCGGTTCAACATCATAGATTTTCATAATGTCAGTTAAATTTCTTTTTTTACCCTGATCCATGGATTCGATTTGGTTAGATTTTAATCCTCGGATGACAAGGTATGTGCAGCTTTGCCCTGATGATACTACGCTAGAAAGGCGGTGCTGCCCATCGGCGAGGCCTTCATCGTCAAATTTTATAGATTCGCCATTTGCAAATGACCAAATTAACTTTTTGACTTGGTTTGAGTATTGAATGACCGTTTTTTCACTAATGGGGCGTTGTTTCTTTTTATTCTCGCTTAGCCATTTTTTTGCTATTTCTACGGTAACCGTTTCAAATGAAAAATATAAACTATACCCTTCTCCAGGTACTGGTAGTTCTGCTTGGGTTAGTATATTCTCTGGTAAATTCTTCAAGGTATTCTCCGGTAATTATCGTAATTATATACGTCCAAAGGTTTTTTGGTGTAGGGGCGTGTTCTGCCTTACTCTTCTTTGGATGGTCTATGAAGCTCTTTTTCGTCCTGATGGCTCATGTAAAAAAAATATCCTATAATTTTATTGCGCAAGGGTACACGAAGTGACCAAGTAATCAATAGGTGCGGAGAGGTTTAAAGTTTGCTTTGGATTTTAGATCTTGTTTTTAGGTATTGAGCGTACTTAGTTTAATGTCAGAAAACATTAAAAAACAGGGTAATTTGTGTCTATAAAAACTTCTAAAACAGAAGATATGATGACGGTTAATAGCTTCCCTAAGTGTATATTTTCTTTATTTATATGCTTAATAGTTCTTTTCATTTTTGGGGGGATCTTTGGAGAACATAATATGAAGATTGTTGATTTTTCGATAGTCACTTTGGTTTTATCTGTGGGGCTTCTCATTCAGAAAAGTGTTAGGTTAAGTTTTTCTCGTTTAGATAATAAATTGGCCGTTACTGAAAAGAGGATTGTGGGAACAATAACTCGTGAGTATGTTTTATCAGACATTGAAGGTTTTCAAGTTGTCCATGGTCGAGGTGGAGGGAATGCCAGAGGTGGTGCTATTTATGCAAAAATCAAAGGAGAAATGGTGTATTTGATCCCTTCTGATTTGTGCAATCAAAATGCAAATAAAAAGGTGGATGAAATCTCTGAATGGTTTTCATTCTCTATGATCGCTTAGCGTCAAGGGAATTGGTTTTCTGAATACAATATTAAAGCAGCTATATAGCTGCTTTTGTTTTTTAGGCTAACTCCACTTTTCTTGGGGAGTTGTATTTTCCATCTTTGTTTGTAAAATACTTTAACTCTTCTTGGCATATGTCGCAGTCGAAGACGTCGCCTGATAATACATTATCTTTTTCTAACTTATCTTCGTCGATTGCAAGCTCACAACTTGGGCAGATCATAAAAGTACCTTTATTTAATGAATAATTCATTTTTACATAGGAGGGTGGTCGGGGATTTTAAAGAGGTGTTGTTTTATTTTTCAAAAAATATATCTATTCTCTTGGGCAAAACAGGTTGATTAAGACAAATAAATCATTAAGATAATTTCAAGTTAACAAATTGAACAGGGCAAGGGTCATGGCTAAAGTAGCATTTTTTAAAAAAGTAGACTTATCATTATTGCAAGTAGGTTCATTGATACATCAAGAAGGGCATAGTTACCCATCTCAAATTATGATTCACGGAGACAACTATGTTCTTAGGTCGACAAAGAGTCATTGCATTTTGAGGTCTCCTAGCGCCAAAAGAGTAAGTTCGGAGGAACCATATATCTCTGAAGAGACGTTTGTGGAATTGACACGTTCGTTTAGAGAGGTTCCTGATGACATGGAGCCCTTTACAATGGATAATAAGTTCGTTAATGAAGCAGAACAACGATAGTTAGGGGAATATAGAATGAGTTTATCGACAATAATAAAAAACGCATTGGCTTGTAAGCAGGTTTCTGTCTCAGCATCCGCGTTAGTTGAAGTTAAGGCGATACAAGAGAAGCTAAGGGCTGTAGATACTGAACGGCAACTATCTAAAGATGGAAACAATTCAAGAGCATTTTCCTTTATTCAGTTATCTCCTGTTAAGTTTGATAAACAACATTTATTTGGTTCTCACGTAAAATCAGATTGTGCTCAAGAATTAACTGTTTGTCCGGCTAAGAAAAATAGTGAAGGTGATTGGGTTCCTGATACTGATAATCTTTATTTTAAAACCTTGATCAGTCAGCGTGAGCTCAGTGATGCGATGTTTAACGTATCAAAGTATGAAGGTCAGCCCATCACATTTACCGAGTTAAATGGTAGCTCTGTTGATGCTTACATCCCGTCTATTACGCCAGAAGACCAATATGACACTTCGGTAAAAGAAGCAATCGAGGATGCGCAAACTGCCATTCGAACGGCTTTAGCGCAAGCACAGATATTATTAGACCCTGATGTAAGGTTAAACAAAACAAACAAAGAGCAGTTGGTTAAAGCACTAGGGAGTTTATCTCGCTACAGTTCTCAGGGTTTCGACTTTGATTTAGAGTTGGTACGCGAACATCTTGAAAAAGATGTGCATCATATAAAGACAGAGATCATAAGCAGTGTGACGGGTTACATCCAGAACCTTTCTAAAACATTGCAGTTAGAGTATAAGACTAATAAAGTTGAATCTTATTTTAAGAGCTTCTTTGAACTTTATGCTTCATACAAGAAGAAATCTGGCCTAGAAGAATTATTGGGTAAATATTATGAATATTGCTCTGAAGATGAAAAAGCATTAATTCAGAAACAATTAAATCATCACGCTGATCAAAAACAAATGAAGCGATTCAAAAATGCACAGATTGCTAGTGGGATGTTGAAAATTGGGAATCCGCAGGGTTCTCCAGAATACTTTTTCGGTGATGCAAGAAGTGTAAATAGCTATTTTCAGATGGAATTCTCATTTGGTGTCGATAACGTTAGTGATTATGGCGAAGTCCGCTTTACATCGTCATCAAGCTTATTGACTCTGCAATTTACGAGTTATCAGTTGATGGAGTTATTGCAATCGAGTCTTCAAGGTCACTGGGTTAAAACTACTTTATCTCGTTTTATGGGTGTTAGAGTTGAGCGTCCTGAGTTGAAGGAATTAGAGCATGATGAAATGCAAATAGATATTCCTGGTAAGTGTCCTGAGTCTATCGAGCTTAGTAAGTTGATTGATGATGCATTGTCTATTGTGAATACTAAATCTACGAGCATGGCGTCACGTATTGCTATTGATGAAAAGATAACACTGATTGCAGAGAAGCTTAATATTGAATCAGATGCTCGCTATGAGGCATTCTCAGATGCTAAATATGAGTTATCAGATAAGTTTATGAAAAAGGGAATAGAGTCTGTTTCTGATATGCTGGAGACTGTTGGTGAAAGACATCCTAACCTGCGAGAGAAGATTATGTTGTTAACCTCTCAAAACTAGAGTTCTTTGTAAGCACCTCAAAAAAACCCAATCAAATGATTGGGTTTTAAGTTTATTAAAGACTAGTAAGCTGCTTCAACTAAATATTCCAAAATATTTACTCGTTTAGAGTCATCTGAAATGTAGTTTAAAAAACCTTTCTTGTCTTCTAATTCATCAAATTGCTTTTTGAACTGAGATGTATGTCCGTTATGCCAAGACATAATGGTAATATCATTGAAGATATCACATAGCGCTACACCTTCATAAGTTTCACCTTTAAGGGCAACTTCAAGTGTAATTTGAAGTCCAGTTTCAAGATTGTTTTCTTCTAAAAATTCAACCCATGCTGTTTCGGCTTTACCTTCATCAAAATCAAAATACTCTTGAGCGTTATCGATTACGACTTCGTCGCCGTCATTATCATGTAAAGATAATTCGATGTTCGCGTTAAACGTATTAAAAGCTTCTTGAAAATCCATAATTTGTCCTGTTATTTAATTAAGTTAATATTCTCAATTTTAAATAGGTTTGTAAATGGGAGATATTGGATTGATGGCTTTGCAAAAGAAAAACACTCTCAAATGAGAGTGTTTAGTTATTTGAATTATACTTTATGGAGTAAACCAGTCAGTAAGTTTTCCGTTCCTTTTTTGCCGTAAAAGGCTATAAGCCTCTTAATTAGTGGCGGTGTGTCATTTTGATAGTCTCCATGAGTCCCTGTTAGCTTTGCTAGAAAGTCATCTTGCAAATCAATAATAAGATCTAATGTTTCTTCATGTCCGGCTTCAGCTAATTGAGAGCTAAACGGATTATCGAATTCCTTGAGCCAAGAAACTACTATATTTCCGTCCGATTCTTTATCAATCAGATTAAAAGATTCGTCCATTTTCTTTTTCTGCCAAAGTTCATTGAACTTGTGCGCGTAACTTTCAGGTTCAGGCGTATAATCGTTAAACGCTTTCATGAATTGATTAAGCTCTATTCTCGTTAGTTGTTGGCCTTTCTAAATACACTCAAAACTATCTGACCCAAAAAAGAAAAACCAACAATAAAAATATTGTTGGTTTAGTAAGTTGCGTTTAAAGTCTACATGACTTTACTATTAACTATAAATAGGAGATATAATCATATTTCCCTTTTTAAATGCTATATCAATAGATTCAACAACCTTATAGCCAAGAGATGCTCTAATAACATCTAGTTCAGCGTTATTCACCTCACTTAGATAGCGCATAGAATCAATAGGATCTATACGCATGCTACTAGTCGAATCTCTATAACTAGGCGTTGGAATATGAGTCACAAGCATTTTAGGCTTAACAACCTTAATACACGCCATCCTGTGATGGATTGTCTCAATACCAACTGTAGTTATTGTTGCGATAGCTATTGTAGCGATAGTAGTTATTAAATTTTTCATTTTGACCTCCATAGGCAGGGATGACTCCCTAAATAATATTAAATTTGTCCACTTAATACTAAGTAAGCGCCTGTAATGGGAGTTTTTTGTAGAGTCTTATTTGTAGGTGATCAGTTTCATAATTAATCGTTTTGATTTGATTGCAAGGATAACTAATCACATATTTTATCGATCAGCGCTTATCTAGCGCACCACTAGGCCACACTGCTTTTGCTTTGATGGTTTTTACATCTCAGTCTGATTATTTATATGTAACACCGAACCCATTAACAAGCTCAGATTTAACCCGCCATTTTTTTTAATACCTTCCATTGCTCGCATCCATCCCAGATAATTCGCAAGGTAATTGCTGTTAACTCCATTAAAACGTGCCATCCATGATCTGAACCGTCCCATATAACCATTAACGCCCTGGATGTGAAATGCCTCACCAATAACGCGAGTTCCTTGGGAAATGATGCAACGATAGTGTTTAATACCAATTTCTTTGGCTAACGATTTATAGACCATTGCACCATCAGAGCAAAGAATCGAATCTTCATTAATAATTGGTTTTAGTGCGGCATGAATTTCTTTTTTAGTGTTATTTTTCAACACAAAGTCAGATAAACCACCGCTTCTGTCTCGGACGATCAACACAGGAACTCGCTCGCCTTTTTCTTTCGCACTCCCCATGCCGCCACGCTTTCTAGGAGGTCTACCTTCAATATTACGATGCCCCTTTAGGCTGGTAGGAAAAAACATTTCATCTGCTTCGATAACACCCGCAACTTCAGAAACTTTGGATTGTGTCGGAGCTTTAAGAAAACGATGTCTCCAACGGAAGGCCGTTGATACCGCGACACCTAATTCTTCAGCGACACGCCAAATAGGTAAGGCATCTGTCATGCAATCTAAGTTAGTTTGCCACCTTTCTCGGTATCTTAATCTTGCTAAGGGCGTTCCTGTTAGTGCATTGAAGGTTTTACCGCAAGCCTTTTCTTTGCATTTGTAACTCTGGAGATTGGAAACAAAACCCCACTTTCCGATAGCTAGCGAACCGCAATAAGGGCAACCGATTTCATCTTCATTTTTACATCTATCGATCAAACTGCCAGTTTCATCGCTATTTAATTCGGTATTGAGCTTAGTGCTAACTAAATGCTTTTGATTATTTGTGAGCTTTGGAATTGCTTTGATGATATCGTTAAATAGATTGTTCTTCATAATCGCGCCGCATATGACCTGTAGTCAAATTAGTATAGTACAACTTCTGAGATACACATTTAACGCGAATATAGCTATTGATTAACATTGGCGATGAAGCCCATGTATTCAAAATATGTGTCATCCGTTTTTACATCCGCACAATTAAACGATGTCATTACCGAAGACAGCATTCCGTTTGCTCTTTGGATGCTTACACTTCCCTTTAGGTAATACACTTCGCTGTTCCCATAATGAGTTTCATCAGCATTGTCTTTAATGAAAAACACTACATATGGAGTTTCATGCTCTAGGTCAAACTTAAGCATGATATCTAAACATTGGTCACCTTTAATGGTTAAGAATTTAGTGGCTCCGAAGTAATTCCCTTCGCCTTCTAAATTGTCAGTACCTTTAAATAGCATGTATCCAGTTTTGACAAGTTTCTCAAGTTGAGCTTTGTTTTTTAAATTATTCATTATTTGTCCTGTTTTGATTTAATTGCCGAAAGTTGGCAAATATAAAAAGGATCGGAGCGAGGTAGTTATTTCTTCCAAATACATCTAGTTGCTAGCGCTGGTTGACTTGGAAGGAAATATCATTAATGTAGCATTATTGAAATGAGGAGAAAATTATGTGCTTTGGAGTTAACGCTTTTAGAAATCCCGACATTATGACAATTGCTCTTGAGTATGTTGTCGACGAGAGTTTCTTTGCGCCCGTAGAGGTTGCCTGTGAATCAGATAATTCTGCGGCAATGTTTTGGGAGCAGATAATGTTGGCATACACTTTAGAGCACGAATCTTTTGATGAAGACGACTTAAGTCACGTTGTTCAGACTATGCAGGAATGTTTTAGTTTGGAATTTATTATTAAGATTATTGATAATGAAGCATTGTATATTGATGATCAGTTGTTGGATATTATCGGCCTAGCCCACTCTTCATTTTTGATGCGAGATATGGCAAAGAACTCCGCTCGCTGGTTGTTTGAGCAAGAGATGGATGTTGATACTAATCGGCGTTTCTTTAATGCGTTTTCCTCTCTTCCACAACCATTTAACGATAAGCGTTTTGATGTTTATCCAGTTGCGACACATACGACAAGTGGTGGTCATGCGTTTCCTGAAACGATATATGGGTTGACTGGTGGGCTAGTGGAACATCTAGTTGATGGAGTGCAAGTATTGCAGCGTGCCGAATCAGTGAATGAGAGCTTCACAATGGATGCCTTAATGGGTTTGATTTTCTACTTTAAAAACAAACCGAGTTTTCTTGTCAGCTTCAATGTGGATGGTGTAGGGGATATTTACGTCAAGCAAGTGCAGTGTCAACACAAAGACCGTGGCAATTTCAAGTTAGGAAAGCAGTGGCGAGAAAAAGCTGTTGAATATGTTTCATATGTATTTCCGCAAAGTCAGGTGTTTTTAGTTGATGGTGCTATGGTTTCTGAGCGCATTTTCAGTGGTTATCCTAAAGGACATCCGAGAAAAACAGATTTAGCAATAAGAAAAAGAGTTAAGCAGGTTTATGATGGAATGTTTGCCGGAACTGTCGATATGATGAATGTCGTTATGGCTGGTGAGCATCAATACAGACAAATAATGTGAATTTAAATGCTTTAAAAGATAGTGTTGCCAATACATGTTCATACGTAACTCAGCATAGGGCATTTTAATAATAGGAAAAATTATGGACGTAATAGAAAGTGAATTCACAAGTGAGTTTCACATTATAGAAAAAGATAACTTAGAAATTGGTGGAGTAATTCCGTCTAGTTGGGATTTAGAACCGTTCATTTGTCCTGAAGAGGCTATGAGCGCTATGAAATCTAAAAACGATGATACGTTGGCTACTTATGACTTGTCAGGTTATTTTACTCACCAGTTGAGTGAAGTTAGCCAGGCTGAGCAATTCGATTCAAAAACTACATTGTTCGTGGTTGGAGTTTCTCGTGGTGGAAGTACACCAAAGGAATCGAAAGTTTATAAGCTTTTTTCGGATGCTAAATTGGCTTTTGCAGCGCGTGATAAAGCAAATGTCGATTACCAGTGTTATGAGATATTTGTTTACGATTGCAAGATCGTATCTAAATTTAAAAACTTAGAGGATGTTGCTAAAGTTTGGGAGCTATCTGCTTAAGAGTTATTTTGATAGATCTATTAAGGCTTTATTCTTTTGAATAAAGCCTTTTTTTGTAATTAATGGAGGTTATTTGAGGCGAATATGCTCATGTCTTTCATCGGGTTTGAGTGTCCATAGGATGTGGCTAACATTTTGAACGGGAACTTCCCAGTCGTCGTCGATTACAAGCACTTCGACATCTCCTTCGTGATGCCTATCTGTGACAATTCCTTTGAGCTCGCGTTTTGTATTGTAAACGCTTAGGCCGACTAATTTAGACATTTGATGATCCTTTAGTTGATTAGTTTAGATAAGGCGAAAGATTGAATGACCGTAGTGTCCGTAAGATAGAGCGCACTCGCTCACTTCTAGAGCTTCAAGTTCCTCTTGCTCTTCTGCATCCCAACCACAATCGGTAGTGATGATATTTTCCCACCATAATGTACATTCGTATTCGCGATCTTCACTATCTTCGTCTTTGCGTTCAAGCAATTGCTTCCAATGTTCTAATTGATAGAATGATTCAATAACGGCGATGAATAATTTTTTATGCTCGGGCACGAATTCAGGAAAGCGTTTGATTAACTGGTCAATAGTGTACTGCGTTATTTCTTGTTGCGTGGCCTTAATAGTGTATTGACCCCATTCGTCATCCTCATTGGTGTCAAACCCAACGAGTTCACAAGTAAGGCTGTAAATGGCATTACCAAGATCAATACCTTCTTCGCTGCACCAATGTTTATCGCTTTCATTTTGCAATACAGTATGAGTGGCACATAGCGCTAGGATTTGTTTGAACTTTTCTTCTTTCGTTAGTTGGATTGGCATGTCATATCTCTTAGTTGTGATTAACTTCTATGAAATATATTAATGAAAAACATGCCTTGGTCAACTAATTAATTTTAAGCAGTTCTACTATAAAGATTAGTGTCGAATTTGGAGGTATATCTGCCATGCTTCTTGTGCCGTAGGCAAGATGAGGAGGAATGGTGAATTGATACTTTGCACCGATTTGCATATATGGGATACCTTCAGTCCAGCCTTTAATTACTTGTTGGAGGTTGAAAGACGCTGGAGTTCCTCGATTGTATGAGCTGTCAAACACATCTCCATTAGTGAGGGTTCCGTGATAATGAACGGTTACAGTGCTATTGGCTTTTGGGTAGTCTCCGTATCCTTGCTTGATTACTTTGATTTGCAATCCGCTTGGTGTCGTAACTTCCTCGGCTGATACTGGCGCAATAGATAATAATAGGAGAAGTGGAAATAATGCTTTAAATATGCGTTTTTTAAATATATTCATAGTTCATTTTAAGAGTTGATTTTGGCTAATAATAAATAATAACTTCGAGAATTCAAAAACATCATTCTGCTTTGCTATGGATTTTGGATAAAGAAAAAGGCGATCATAAGATCACCTTTAGTATTATAGAATTAGAAATCGTTAAATGATTTAACGTCTTCTACTTCAGTGCCGTTAAGAGCCATGTCTACTCCAGATATTTGCTGCTGTAAGTAAACTGATTGGCAATCCTCAGATTTTAATCCATTTACTTGCATATGGAATGCCGTCAAGCTTTCCATCTGCTGTGCCAGATCATGCATTTGCGCTCGAAAATTATCATAATCGGGTGCTGGTGTACTGTTTATACGTTCGTCTGAATCTATCCAATAAAAGATGTTTTCGTTGGCATCATTGAGTGACCAAACAAGAGCTTTAGGTTCGATTGTGGATTCTTTGATAATTTCTAAGATATTATCTCCGTCCATTTCTCTACCGTCACAAATCCAGATTGAGCCGTCAATGCCGGAGTTTTTCCATTCACCACCTACAATGTTAGTCATCATATTAGCGATAACATCCCCATCGATTATTCCATCTATAAAGGTGCATAATTCCTGGACTGCTTGTTCTTGCTCGATGATTCTAAAATTATCAGGATTAACCCAATAAGCGTCGGTACTTCCGGTTTCAATAAATCCACCTTCTTTGCCTTCTATCTCATTAGAATCGTGAAGAAGTGCTTCTTTTGTATCTAAGCTCCACTCGCAATGGTCATTCCAAGATGTTAAGAATTTACTCTCTCTACTAAATACTGCTAATTTCATAATTATGTCCTGTTTTAAGTGTTTAAAAAATGTCATAAGAGACAATTTACATAGGGACAAGTAGAGGGTCGTTTGGCGTTGCTTGGTGGCTAGACAAGTTCAAAGCAGTGAAAGTGGCTACCTACGATTTCCAATTTAGCTTTTGGGTGCATCATCTGGACTTCATGTCCGCCGTAAGACATGGTGTTGTATCTGCCCACTAATTTTTTGGACTTCTTATCTAAATTATATCCGGCTTCTATCATGCGCAAAACAAATGCGGATACAGTTATTTCTTCATTAACTTCAGCGCTAATAGATTCAGCAACTTCTTTAATTTTTTGCTCAATGTGTGTTGGGGATTTAGGCACTGATTGCTCCTATTTTTATGAGTTTTCTCTTTTTGTCATCTAAATAATCTAGTCCGACAATAAAAGTCCAAACCAGTGCAATTATGCTGACAATAGCGGTAAATGTTCTGACGCCATCTGAAGCGTGTTTTAGTCCATCTATGTATGGGTTTAGATCGACAAAAGCCTGTGAGATTATCATTGTGCCGATAACTATCGAGACGAGGATGGTGGCAAATAGTGTGGTGATGAACGCTGTTTTGGATGTTGAATAGTATTCCAGGCTTGCATTGTGCTCCTTAGACTTGGCGCTCTTTATTTTTCCTACAGCTATTCCGGATGTTAGGAAGATAACAAAAGCACAGGTAGAAGATAAAGCCCACCTGACAAATTCACTGGCGATAGTTAGATTTACGAAATCAAAGTCCCATTCAAGTATTACGTTGAATAGGATAAATCCAGATGTTGCTAGCGTGATGTAGGTTATCTGAAGTTTAAGAGTTGAGAATATGATGTTCAGAGTGTTTATGATAGTTTCTCCAGGTAACGTTTGGGAATTCTATCTTTAATTCATATAACTTCCTATCATTTATGGTGAATTGGAAATGTATAACTTTGTAATTGTTGGGGAGTATTATTTTCTACCTTAATCTCAAATACTTGTTCGTTTTGATATGTGAAGGCCGTTGATTTGCTTTGTTACTGTTTTGTGATATTGACTAAAAAGCTCAGATAGCATGATATTGCTGAACTTGCTGTTAGAAGATTTTGTATTGTTGACTATGTCAGACTCGGAAATGACAATAGGGTTTTTGAGTTCGGTTAGTTGTTCTGTGAACGCTAATACCATTCTATCAAAGGTTATGGGGTAATGAATGACATCAAAGTTATCGCCGGACTTTAGTTTGACTCCCGATACAGCGCACTTAACTGTTCTGTTGAACTCTAAGTCTTGATAGGTTTGTCTTCTTTTGGTTTCAATCGTTTCTCTAGCGCTTTCTATGCAAGATTGGTGGATCATTTTATTAAGGGACTCAGGTCGCGTTAAATTATCGTGATTATTAGATAATGTTGAGTGCTGATCTAACACATCAGTAATAAATTTCTGGGCGATGTTGGAGGGTACTTTTCTGAACATAAATTGGTCATTATTTTCCTAAAACAACAATCTAGCACGGGAAAATCCCTCTCTTAAATAAGGCTTATGCATTAGGTTGGTAGAGTCGAACAAAGTGTTGTTATAATCATAGAGTAATAGGATATTGGAGGTTTTGTTTGAAAATCACCCTCAATGAAAACTATCTATTGATATATATCTATTTTTAACTAATCACAAGGATGTGAATATGAATATCAAAACAGGCTTAGCGGCCATCTTATTAACTGTTGGATTTTCAGTCCATGCTGAGACCGATAACTTCAACGTGTCATTAACGGGCACCTTCGATAACACTGTACCTGACGTTTGTACAGTCACGCCAATAGGAGCAATAAACTTAGGCACACTAAGTATGTATGATGTCTTGGCGAATATGGAGTCTAATGGCACACATGTTATTGGTGAAGATGCTTATGATACAGGCTCCACAGTCGATGTGGTTGTTAACTGTACTGTCGGAACTAATTATGAGTTCGGTATAGATAGTGACGTTAATACAGACGGCAACACTGGTGCACGCTTCTGGTTGTTTGACGCTGTCGGAGGTAATTTTCTCAACAATGGTAACTTGGTTGTTATTACTGGTACAGGAACTGGTGTTGACCAAACCCATACGTTAAAAGTGAACATTTCAAATGGTGTTAATCCAATTACGGACTTATCGGGAAACTTATCCATAGTAATTCCTGCCACGCTCACTGTACTATAGATGAACTTTTAAACGGTACATCGAAAATGACACTATTCATAGTGTCATTTTTTTTCGACTTTATATTGAACAGAAGTATTGATATAGGAATTTTGTCGAAGTTATATTCTCTTGCACATCAGTTCTAATTCCCGATTAGCCTTTTCTTTCTATCGCAGTCTTGTTAAGAGTCGTTGACTTTGTGATCAAAATTATTAAACTCAGTTAGTGAACTAATTAAACCCTTTTGGAGTGAGCATGTCCTCTGCGTTAACAGAGAAACAAAAAAAGTTTATTAGTATTTGGTGTGAATTTCGCATTGCGTCTGGCATTTCACCTACTAATCAGCAGATGAAGAGTTGGTTGGGATTTAAGTCTCATAATGCTGTGCCGGAGTATTATCGGGTATTAATTGGTAAAAAGATTTTTACTAAGAAGTCAAAGATAGCAAGAGGGGTCACTCTGACGACAATTGGCGCAAAAATGATGGGTCTGGATTTAAATGATCTTAATATGCCGTTGTCTGATATGGACTCGACTTCCTTTACTAATGAGGAGAATGAATTAGTAGGTTTATACCAAAATCTCTCTGGGAAGAACCAAGAAATGATGGTGAATTTAATCAAGCAATTACAACCGATAACTGAAGGTGTTGCGATATGAAATTATTATTGGAGGTTGATTATAACAGTGGCGGCGTATTGCCGGATGGTAAAGTCTCTGAGTGGGCGAGAAAGAAGTTGGAAGAGGCAGTATCCTCTGAAGAGCTTATTGTGCAAAACGTCGGTTCTGACTTAATGGTCACCGCAATGTGCCACTGGGTTAAGAAGATGAAAGTTGGCGCTGGAGTTGTAGGTCTTCACTATGTAGGAGGCCTTCATCATACTGTTGAGTTAGAAGATAGCATTGATGCTGACGGTAAACTGGGCTATGTAGGAAAGGGTGGTGATGTTTTGAGTGAATTGCTAATTGAGCTTTTTTAGTATGACAAACCCCAATATAGTTATGACTTCCCATTTCCATTAGAAATAGTGGATTGAGTTTCAACTACAGGTAAAAAAAAGGCTGAATTGATTCAGCCTTTTTTTTGTTTAGATATTGGTAATTCATACGCCGCCATTGGCGTAGTAGTCTTGTATTCTTTTCCCGTAAAAATAACCGTGAATAGCAACTAGGATTTGGGTTAATAGTGCTGCAACACCGAAACCTACGCAAGCTGCTAATGCGAAGATATCGTTCTTTCCTTTCCCTGAGGCCATCCATATGGCGCATACGATTCCAGCTCCAAACCAAACTTGCTTGAATAATTCTTCGTTTATGTTGTGGTTAAGGAAGAGGTAGAGCATGACAGATCCAGTAAGGAGGAAGGAGATCATATACGCAATGAATGTTGCGCCATAAATATCTTTTGTGGTATTTTCTCTGCTATATCTTTTTTCCATAATAATCTCTAATGATTGCCTTTGTTGTTAATTGTAGTGGTTAATTAGAACGCCATGTCGATAACGTGGCAATTAGGTGGAGTGCAATTGCTTGTAGCACTCATTTTACCAATTCCATCTTCCGGTAGGTGGAAGAGGTGAAAATGCATACGAAAATCGCTTAGTGCAGAAGTCATGGCATCTTTTAAGCTTTCTGCATTTTGAACTGCATATGTTTTTGCGCCAGCGCCGCAGAATAAAGTGATAATGTGCTTAAGGTTATTATTTTCACTCATACTTATCCTTGAGAATTATTGTATTGAGATAATACTTTAATGATAGTGAGGTCATTGTCAAATAGGTTATCACAAACAAAATATTATCGGCTTGTTTTTTTTGTGTGTCACGGGCTTATTTTAACGCTATACTGTGGTTATATACAGCGTGTAGATTTATTAAATTATGAAAGTTATTCCCTTATACATTGGCGCAGGCATCACTGGATTTGAGAGCCCTGCAACCGAATATAAAGAGTTGAATTTATCGCTCGACCAATTGATGATAGCTAATCCCTCAGCCACATTTATTGGTAAGTGCCAAGGAAATTCGATGATCAAAAAAGGCATCTTCTCTGGAGATTATCTTATTGTTGATAGGGCTAGGCCTGTTAAGGATGGGGATGTAATTGTCGCCAACCTTAATGGGGAATTTGTTTGTAAGATATTCGATAAAGTTAATGCGAGATTATTGTCAGCGGCTGATGGTTATGATCCTGTAGCTATTACTGAATATGATGAATTTCAAATTGAGGGCGTTGTTCCTTTTTCTGTTAGATTGCTAGATGAGAGTTTTAGTCCCCTATGTTTGCCTTGACGGACGCTTTTGGTTGCTTCGCTTCTATGGAAAAGGTGTTCGACCCGAGCATCCGAAAGCGGCCAGTTGTGGTGCTTTCAAATAACGATGGTTGCATTGTAGCTATCTGCCCAATTGCGAAGCGTCTAGGTATCCCTAAATTCCAACCTTATTTCAAAGTAAAGTGGTTGCTTCAAAAGCACAGTGTAGTGGTTAGAAGTAGTAACTACGAGCTCTACGGTCAGCTATCAGATCAGATGATGAGTGTCATCTCACGTTTTAGTGACAATACTTACCAATATTCCATTGACGAATCCTTTAGTGAGTTTAAAAACTATGAGGGAATTATTAGTGATTGGGGTGATTATGGACGTGAAATTAGAAGGACGGTCTGGCGTGAGACTCGACTTCCCGTGGGAGTGGGGCTAGGTTCTACTTTAACACTTGCAAAGGTTGCATCTCATGCGGCTAAGAAGTTACCGGACTCAAATGGTGTAGCAGTTATAGAGGACGAGCACTATAGAGAGCATGTATTACGTCAAATGGCTTTAGATGATATATGGGGCATCGGTAGTAAGTTAGCACAAAAACTGAGCCTACAGGGTCTAAAGACAGCATGGGACTTGTCTTGTCAAAGCCCTAAAAAAATTAGACGCGAATTTTCTGTTTTAGTTGAACGAACGGTTAATGAGTTGAATGGCATGCAATGCCTTAGTTGGGATGATGTAAAGTCACCTAAGAAAGAGATTTTTTCAACGAGGTCTCTCGGCCAAAGAATAACGTCCTGTGATGATTTAAGAAAAGCATTATCTAATCATGCAGTGGCAGTTTGCAATAAAGCGCGAGAGCAGGGGTCTTTAATAAAAACACTCTATATGTTTGCATCAAGTTCACCTCATGACGAGCGTTACTTTAAAAAAGGTATCACATATGAATTCCCGTTAGCAACGGATGATGTTTTTAAGGTTTCTGCTGCTGTGTCTGAGTCTTTAGGAGTTTTGTATGCTCCAGGGGTGCCTTACTACCGATGCGGAGTTGGGGCTTTAAAATTGGAATCTTGCGCGTTTAAGCAACCAGATTTGTTTATACCTAATGGTGATCCTGCTTTAATGGAGTGTTATAGCAAAATAAATAGTAGATTTGGAAAAGGCGCTATCCAGGTAGGTAGCGAAGGTAAGCGGGAAGCTTGGGCTATGAGGCGTGAATTCCTATCCCCTAGATACACTACGAAATGGTCTGATGTGCCGATTATATCTTGTAAATAACAGAGGTTGTAATTTTTGTCTGCTACTTCTATTTTTATGGAAATCATACAGCTCTTTGTCTATTACATTTCCAAAGCATCGTGTATGCACAAATCTGTCGCCATCCTGAAAAACGTTGGAGTTATATAGGATATAAACAACCTTATGCTTTCCCTGTACTCTTGCGGGATAATTATTGAAACTTTCAAAGCTTCCTAGTTTCTTTAGCATGAAATCTAGGGAATCTTTATCTAGTTGAAATTCTGAAGTGTTATGACCAACATACTCATCATATTCGTAATCGAGCGTCTCTAATTCAAATTCATTCGCGTATTTAATGATGCCGTCTGGCGATACTGCATGGATGCAAATTGAACTTTTTTCAATAAAGTCCTTTGGTTCTTCTATGAGCATCTAAATACATCCAGTTATTTTTTATTGAATGTATAGCAATCAATGAGGCAAGTAAATAAAATGGTTGTATTTAGATTTGGCATCATTAGAATTGATAGTAATAGAATTTCATAACAGTAGGTAATAACGATGTCGAATGCAGATGTATTGAGTAGTGCTCTCGAAGTTAGGAGTGAATACAAGAACATTATAGATGGTGCGCTTAATGAGTTAAAAACTGCTCAAGTAGTGAGAAATGTGTTTTTAAAAGAGATTGCTATATCTTATCCAAAAGAATCATTGGTTGGTTCGGATACCATCTACACCCGCGCTAAGTGGGGCGACGCTAAGCCGAGGTCAGGTGTGTTAGGGGAAGATCAATACACTAATACTCATGGGGATTTGTACTTGAGTTATTATGATATTGTCAAAGGAGTCGAAGCAAAGGGTGTTCTAGAAGGCATTTCCGCTAATGTAGATGATTTGGAGATAGACCTTGCTGGGGATTATTTGCTGATGGTTTTTTATGAAGATACATTTGAAGTTCTAAAAAGTATGGATTCGGGTTTACAGATATTAAATCCGCCCTCTATCGATGAGTTCTTGTTCATTAAAATATAAAAAGTATCTCTCTTGCTATATTAGTATCAAGGCTCTGCTCTAGTAGGGCTTTTTTGGTTCGCTAACTAGTCTCTTATTAACCATCCACGCTAAGGTTACTATAATTAGTATCCCACCAATTTCTGCAAACAGCGTAGTATTAAGCTCGATAAGCCCAGTTATTCTCATGGCGGTGGTTAAGACTGCTATAGCGGTGGAGACTAAGAGTGTAATTCTCATTAGTTTGATTATATGGGTATTCATTATACTTATCTCTATTAGGTGAACGCTTTATTCCAATGGAGTTTTTCTGTCATGGTGCTGAAGAAGTTCCAATTTTCTGCGTGCAGTATTCTGACTTTCTTTTTAGAACGCTTAATAGTTATGTTTTCTTCTGCCGACAAATCAAAGCAAGAGATTGTTTGTCCGTCGAGTTTTAGACAAGCAGTGCTTCCTTCTTGCTCTCTTAGGGTGACATTTATTGTTTTATCGCCCGAGATAATAAGTGGCCTTGTCGTCATGGACATGGCAGCAACGGGCATTATCTGAAATACATTTAAGGCAGGCTCTATTATTGAACCGCCTACATTTAGTGAATAAGCTGTTGAACCTGTAGGGGTTGAGATTATTAAACAATTCGCTTTGTGTTCACCAACTGATATTTCTTGTCTACCGATTACTGTAAGTCCATATTGGATTGCTTTGTCTGATTCATTGTTTGATAAAGTGATTTCATTAAGAGCAAAGTGCTCTGTATTGTTGAGTGTCGTACTTAGCATTATCCGCTCTTCGATAAAAACATTTGTGTCATCAATAGCGTTGTGAATAAGGGTAGGTAGAACAAATGCTGGAAATTCAGTCAGAAAACCTAGGTTGCCGAGGTTGATGCCTACAACCAGTGCATTAGATTTAATGGCGCGTCTTGCGGCATATAGCATGGTGCCGTCGCCTCCAATGGCAATGATTAATGTATTCTCTGTATCTTGGTCTTCATTTTCATGAAAAGAGATATTAAGGGACGCGGCAACTTCTTTTGCTTTGTTGATTGCGTGCTCAATTTTAGGGTTGCTTGGATCGTTAAGCTTTCTTACAACAGTGATCGCATTAATGTTTGGGCTCATTGGGTGGCCTTAAGTGAGAATAGCAAAGAGATTAATATATCATGGATTATTTGTTGTTCATAATATATTGATGTTCATAAATTTTGAACGTTTTAAAATACTGAACAATTTTAAAAAGTAAAAAGCCTCTAGACAGAGGCTTTAAGTGTGGTTGAGTTAATAATCAATAACGTCCAGTTCAGAGTCGAATATTTTTACCAGGAGGTAATTATTTTCGTTTTCTTCTTTTTGGGTCAAGGCGTTTTCATAATAGCCGTGTGAACCAAGAGGGCATCCTGTTTTATTATCTACATCTTCTTGAGATTTATATCCCATAACATGAAACGTTTCGTCGAGATGAGTGATGCTATAAACTCTAGCTAACCCTGTTCCGTGGCACAAAAACTCATGTTTATTATGAGTGATGTATCCGAATCGTTCGATTTCTTTTATGTCAGCTTCTTCTAAACGTAAAGAGTCACCTGGGTATTGCACCTTCATAGTTAATTCTTTTAGTAAGTGAATACCGCACCCGTTATCAAGAAAGCGATCTTTTTTAGTGATAATATGCTGGTTTTTATTAGTACCTAATGTAAGCGTAGTAATCGTCTTATGTTTAGATTTTAAAATGTACTTGTTAGTCATGTTATTGTCCTATAGGTGTTAAGTATTTAAGGATAAAATCCATAAATATAAATAGGGGGTAGGGTGGGTAAGCATTGGATTGTTTAATTTATAGGTGTTGGATAGTTCAGGTTTGTAGTAAAAGCGTTGAAAGGTGATATTCCAACGCGAATATGTTCGCGTTGGAATATGAATGATTTAGTGGTGGGTTGTGAATGATTTAGATTTCCTAGATTTTAAATGACGTCGTGCTTTCCCTAGTGAAACTGCCCACTTATCATCTAATTCTATCTCTAGTAATTGAGAGAGAAGTATAGTTGCGGCTCTTGATGCGTTGATGCTTTGGTTAGATTTTTTAACCATTTCTTCTTCTTTCATTAAAAGCATCGCGGATTTGGCTAGCAACTCAGAGAAAGTGCCGTCTTGCTCGTAGTCTTCGTCATCTTTAGGGATGATTACAGTCTCAATAGAGCTTGTAATAAGCTCTGCATATTGAGGCGATTTGCGATTGATGCCAATTTGCACCATGGCTGTAATAGTTAGCATGTCAATAGATATTGATATTATCTCTTTACCAAACGGTGAGTCACTAAGGTGCTGGTATTGCTCTCTTACTTTTTTATATATTTGCGGTTTATCGGTAGTGCCGTAATGTTCTTGGATTTTAGGATCGTCAAAATCTATGGTGTAGCTCGGCATTACGGTTGCAATCTTATCTAGATCGGGAAGAGCCGCACCTAGCCCTATAATAAGAGCAGCATATCTTGCTTTATCATTATATTCACGCATGTATTGCAACGAGTTACCGATAATTATTTGACCATAGATGTTAGAATTTAGGAATGATGCTGGTAATGCGTCTCCGAATTCTTTTAGTTGTTGATTTAGAGTTGGAATGAGTTGTTTCACGAAAGTTTCAACATCATTTTTTTCTTTTTCGTTAAGTTTTGTTTGCGTATCCACTCAGATTCTCCGGCGTTTTAAATAATAGAAAGTATATTAATGATTTGTGCCATTAAGTAAACCTTTGTCTACTGCTTAATCCTTTTTATGCGGGTGATCTTACTTGGGATATTATTTTTCCTTTTTAGATAAAGGTGTTGGATGTGATTTCCGTTATTGAAATGAGTGAGGTAGTGTCTCGTTACAGTTATATTGAGGAAGCTTTTTATGGTCTTTTTTTGATGGGAGTGTGTACTATTTTTGGGGTATTCATTAACTATATGTCTAAGAAAATATCAGGACTAGATATGCCCGATAAGAAAAAAGATATCATTGAGCAATGTTCGAATGGTGCTTTCGTTATTGTGCTTATGATTTTATTGGTCGGCTTGGGCGTGATGTCCTGTTCCGCTTCTTCATATATTCATTATGAAAAAGAAATTGATATAAGGAAATACGAGCGACTCATAGAGCGAAGAAATGAAATGCCTTTAGCTAATCAATTGTTGTTTAAAACACGTTTTAATCAATACATGGAAAACGACAATAAGCTCACTCAGAGTGAGGTAGATGTGTTATTTAATTATGCCAGCGATGTACGAGGTGGGGTGGCGCTAGATAAGAAGAGAATTAAGCGACTGTCTGTTATTAATGATTTAAAAACCAATCCTTAGGAGTTGTTATGAGTGGGAGTTCAGAAGAACAAAGTAAAAGTACACGGGGTATTTTATTTCCTGATTGCTTTGAAAATATGGAAGAGATTCAAATACCGAAAGAGTTGTTGAACTTTGATTGTTTGCGTACAAAATACCCATTATGTGGATTAGAGCTTACCGTCGATGAAAAAATATGGAGAGCCAATCAACTGAATAACTCAATGGAGGGATTGAAGAATAAAAAATAAGCACTCAAAGAGAGTGCTTAGTATTATAAAGCTAAAATTTGATTAATTTCAGCTTTAACTTCTTTGAAGTTTTTGATGTCAATGACGTCGCTCCCTACCTTTAAAACGAGTAAAAGTTTATTCTTAAAATCATCAAACTGAATGATGATTGTACCTTCCTTGTTAGGCTCTGCACTTTCAACGCTTCCGTATTTGATGGGAAGTTTTGATTTATACAAAGAGCCTTTTGTTACATATTCTGGTTCACCTGCCTTATAAAGTTCAGTATCACCATGAGTAAAGGTTATTTTACCTAGTGCGGCCATCAAAGCTTTGGTCATTAAATCTTTCATTATTTTGCCCTAATTAATTAAGTTATAGTCTTCGATAATATATAGGAACTTTGCGGGTTACTTTTAGGCTAATATAAAAAATGCACCATAAGGTGCATTTTGTTCTCATTTATCTTGGTATTTTAAAATTACATACCAGGGCGGTAAACAAAGTTGAGCATCATTGTATCTTCATCTGAATTTTTTAAGTAATTAAATGATACGCCGAAACTGTTGGAGAAATCATATTCTGCGCCAACAACGAAAGAAGTTGTGCCGTCAACATAGTCAACGCCAGCGGTCATGGCTACTTCATCACAAACCATGCGCTTGTAATTAGCAGCTACTGTTGCGAATGTTTCATCATCTTTCATGCCCATATATTCAACAGCTGCTACACGAGCGCCACCTTCAATTTCCCAAGAAGATATGTTGTCTATCTTGAATTGCTTACCAATAACGGCATTGATCATGTAGTTCTTCGAATAATCGCCTTCAAGGTTCATGTAGTCGAATCCTACATAAAAGTCGTTAGCCCATTGACGATTGACTTGGATGCTGTATCCATCAATAGTCTCGCCGAATGAATCTGAGGTTACGTAGCCGATTGTATTGCTATTGTTTAATAACATTGACTCATTTTCAGTTGGGGCAGCAGATATTGCGAAAGAAGAAACTAAAGCAATAGATAGTAAAGAAGTTTTAATAAATTTCATATTTTTCTCATGTTGTTTTTAGGCATGTAAGCGTTACATGTCAATTAATTCAAGGGTTATTCCATCATAAAGGATTTGTTGTCGCAATAGGTGTTTAGCGGGTTTTAAAAATAAATCGGGGGAAAATTGTGGTGTGGAACATTAACAGCGCGAATCGCAAAGAGAGATTTATTAGAGCCCTTAAATAAAATTCATTTTAAAACAGTGGCTTTTGAACTGAAAAGTGTTAGTGTGGACTTGTGCTTATCCTGCGCGTGTATTCACGTCTACCATAGACGAAGTCCCCTCGGACTAGGGTAATTTTTTTAAAATCACACACATTACTTTTATGTGGTTGGATTTGTAGACGTGGCCTGCCACAAATAGGAGTATTGTATGACTAATAAATCGTTCCCGTCTGGCTTGTCTGTAACAAGAGCCAAAAAGAAAGCTAAATCATTCTCTAAAGAGTGGGAAATCCCTCTTCACAAAGCACAAGACAAGATAGCCATGGAGCACATTGGTGTCCCTTGGCATAAAGCTATTGAATTGTTAAATAAGCCACCTAGTAACTGTTTGGATTGTCCGTTACATCAGGTATTGCCCGACCCCGATCCTGATGATTGGTTTAACGACGATGACTGCGCCTCTGTTTGTACACGAACAAAGAATGAATTGCAGGATAATATGGCTAAGTGGTTCATTAGACGGTCTGACTTTAGACCAATAACAGTCAGTGCTAGACCTTATCAAGTGCGCAAAGAGTCTGAAAGCCCCGATTGGTGCCCTTTAAAAGATAAAGAGTAGTAGGTGTAGATAATTAGATTGGAAGGTCTCTTGAGATGTAAGAGGCCTTTTTTTTGTTTTAATCTATGGTGCTGGCTTAATAATCATGTAGAGGATGGCTGCTCCCGCTATGAAAATCATGTGTTTCTTAAATGAATTTCCAATGATGTATGCAATGATGGATAGTTTTTGCTTGCGACTTAATCGGATTATAGCGCCATGTTCTGGGTTCTCTGCTAGTTTGATAGCTTTAGGATACCCAAATAAAAGTGCAGGAATATAGATACAAATACCGCTAAGGGCTATTATTATTTCGCCAGTTTCCATTTAACCTCTAATAATTGTTGGTTGTTGAATCATTAAGTAGGGAATTAGTTGGAGGAGTATGGGTTTTCTTTATTTTAAAAAGATATCTTCAGGGAGTTTGTTTTTCGATATAATCGCTTCATAACAGCACTTAGCATCCTGTAGGCTAAACCCTTCCCATACAGAGCCTATATTCTCCACCGCTTCCGCGCCAAGTTGCAGTGTCTCGTTGGTGGGATTGGTTATAAGTTCAATTATGTTTTTCAGGTATGTTATTTTTTCAATATTATCGGAATTATCAATAGGCGTGATCCCTCTTACATTCCAAACTTCGACCATTTCTTCTATGCTTGTGCTTGTGGAGCTAAACCGGATGGTTTGGCAGTCTAAGCACGTCATTTTGTGCTTCGTGATCAAGAATTCGTCTTTACTAGTATTGCCGCAAAAGCATGGTTCTATTTTCATGCTACTTTCTCTTTGGGAATATATTTGCGTGAGTAGATAATAGCTCGGCAGTAGTAAGTTTATTTTCTACGATAAAGCCCCTCCACACTAGTGGGTCTCTGGAGTCGTATTTAGTAAATGCCACTGGGAATGCAAGGGAGTCTTCTTCCGTAACAGGTAAGCTTTTAATTGCGAGTTCAGTGAATTTTGCAGATAGGGCGCTTCTGGCAATAGACGCCATCGTTTCTTGTTGGGTTTTAAGTATGGGTTTAATTATCTTTGTCATACCTATGAGAATTGTTGTGCTTATTAAAAGTGCTATACCAATTGCATTTGCGATAGGGGAGTTTGAAAAAGCAAAAAAGTAAAAGCTTGCAAGCGCGATAAAACTAGTCGCCATGGTAAATAGGAAATAAAAGCTTTTAAGTATTACGGCTTGATTGCTTATCATGGACAAGGTGTTTCTTGCTTGCATGGTTATTTGTGCTCACTAGTCGAGTATTGTGATTTAAGAGTTTAATGATTTACTCAGTAATATCAATATCTACTTTTCTAGAAGTCGAATGACAAGTTAAACCCTGCACTTCCCTTTTCAAAGTAAGGTGTAAAGCTGAAGTTCTTCGGTTTGTTTTTATCTGTTAAATAATAAGCGGAAGCTGAACTAAAGAGCGCAGTGAGTAATACATCTGTCGTCGAATGTTTCTTAGCCTTAACTCTCGTGTAGCCAACATAGGTGGCAGCGGTGTATCCCGCAACACCATGCCAAAAACCATATCGTTCGTGCAAATATGCAGCCGAAGAAAAGCTGCTTGCAGCATGTCCGCTTGCAGCGCTGGCGCAACAATTGCCATTAGGTCTTCTTTTGTGGACATGGTCTTTAACCAGTCCGGTTACTATTTGTGAAACAAAAAGGCTTTGTGCTAAATCTATTGAGCCGCCCCAATCTTCATTGCTAATTGAAATAGTAAGGGCGACGATAGGCAGGGTGAACGCTACGTAGTCTCCGGCCTCTTCTTGGTTATCCCAAACAGATAGTACAGCTTGTGAAGGTAGTGATATTGCGAGCAAAAGAGTAAAAACAGTTAAACGTAGCATAAGTATTCTTTATTAAAAAAGAATAAACATTAACCGATAAGGTTGATTTTAAATAAATGAAATTATGTCTAAAGTCCGATTTTAGGTGGTTATAGTTTTCTATTGTGAGGCAACCCAATAAGATTGCCTGTGACTAGGCAACCATATATAGTTGCCTGCTTGGTTTCGATGCGTTTAAATTTTATCGTATTCTTTTTTAATTTTAATTAATGCATCGAGTGAGTTTAACTGAACATGTAATGCATTACTTGTTGGGCTTGGTTCTTCTGGATTAATTCTGATTAAGTTAGTGATTTTCTGGCACTCCATGCGCACGAATGGAACTGCTTGTCCGGCACCTATTTCTATAGCTACTATCTTTAATTTTCGCTGTTGCGAGTAGCTTTTCCATTGGTTGAATGCTTGTTGTTGCTTATTTATTCGCTGACCGCACCAATATCCATCAGTGAACAGTAGTACATTGGGTCTTGATGCTTCTTCACAGTGGGTACATTTGGGATATTCATCAACAACGTAATGATTTGTGACATCACTATCTACATGAGTGTTATCAGCACTCCATGTTACATTTTGGCAATTTCTGGCACATTGTAGGTGGTGTACGCTGCCATGGCATTCTATTATATTTTCTGGTTTAAAGCCTGCTTTTTGGAATTGACCATCTACGTTACTCGTGAAGATAAAGCTTTTATGTTTCTTTTGATCGACTATTTCTTTTAAAATGGCAAATCCGTGATGTGGATTGGTGTCTCGGTAAAGTTCTAGGCAGTGACCATAAAAATTCCAGGCCATGTTTGGTTTGTCGGTAAAATACTCGCATGAACTAATGTCTGTGTAACTGATGTTTTTATCTTTTAAGGGTGGATATGCATTCCAGAAGCCTTCATTCCCTCTGTAATCTGGCATACCTGAGTCAACGCCTATGCCAGCACCAGCGCCGATAAGTAAGCAATCTGCTTCATGAATGAGTTTGGATATCTTTTTGTACATAGTGTGATTTTGTTGATTTATGGTGGTTAATAGTAACAAAGGCAGTTTGCTAGATTGTATTGGAATTAGGTTTGGTTGAATATGCAATCCAAACCTTAGGGTGAGTCTTGCCTTTAGTTGCAGAGAAAGCTTGTTGAAACAGCCAAAAGAAAGGTGGTGAGAAGGCGAATTTTTATCATTATTTAACGTTTATATTATCCAATACATATGTTTGTAGCAAGTTATCAAGTTCGAGATACTCATGGAAAGTGGCATTATGCCACCTCTAGTTATAGGCGTGTTTTTCGCTTTGTATTTAAAAAGAAAAGCACCTATAAGATAGGTGCAATATATTTAACAATAAATGCTAATCTCGAATATCCGTCCATATGTAAGAGCCATATGGTACGACAATGGTTATTCCGAGTTGTTCGTTTTTTTCAACAGTTCCGATAGGATCGATAAATGCTTCTGAGTCATCGATGTCGTAATCTTCATCGGCGTCCCAGTAATAAATACCGTTTCCGTCTTCAACACGTTTCTTTTGCGTGCTATACGCTTGGGTGGTGTGTAATTCTCTAGATCGTGTCGGATCATTTTCATCTCTATGATAATTAGGCATACCTAGATAAATAAAATCTGGATTTAAAGATGTAACGATAACTTCTACAAGTGTTCCGTCTTTAAATTCATTGATTTTATCTTTCATTCGTAAAAGCTCAACGGCTGAAAGACAAGGTCTTCTTTCTGTTACCATTCTTCTCATACCATTTCCACGGTCAGTCATTTGTGTCCATGTGAACACCACCAATGCGATGTAGCATTGCCTTTTTTGTAATGACTGTAGATGAAGATGAGATAAATCTTCGATGTATAAAGGATGGTTCTCACATCCATAAATACGCATTCCGAAATACCCGTAATCCTCAAAACCTTTTGGGTTAAAGCTCTTGTTATTTAGCATATCAAATGCTTTTGTGATCGAGTCTGTTTTAAATACTTTCATAATATTGTCCTGTTTAAATTAAGTTAGTCTACAAAGATAAATAGGGAGGGAGTAGGGGAGAGCTTGCACTTTGATTTAGTATCATTAATATAGCGCTATTAGTTAATTAAGAATCGAGAGTGAAGTGCCTCATATTATAAGAAATCAATCACCAGGTGGTGGGAATATTTGGGAAGCATTCTGCGGAAAAACAGTATGGTTTCATGATAAGCCTTTTCGTGACGCAAAGCATGCTGAAGAATCTGGTGACGCTATCTGCCGAACTTGTCGTAAAGCTGCGGGTATCCCTCCTAAAAAGAAAGTGCCTGTATTCTCTTCAATTGAGTTCCGTCTTGATAGGATGCAGTTAGCGCTGACTTATGAGTCCTCTGACAATGTTATCTTAGGGTTAAGCTTTAGAGAATGGGTTGGATATTATTTAGATGACAACTCGGAGTCGAGGTCGTTGGATAAGGTCTCTATGTCTAATATTAAATCTTGTTTAGAAAAAATAAACAAAAAGTATAAAGAAGATCAAGAAAAAACAAAAATTAATAGGGATGATGTTAAATTGGTAGCTACGGCTATGGTTCATTTGGAGTGGATGGCGCGTAAATTAACAGAAGGTGGCGACCCTCCTTCTGATATTGAAGATATTATCGCTACTGTTAATGGATTAAGAGATCTTGGCGTAAAAATAGATAAAGTTCTTTAGTTTTTGATACCTTCCTCATTAAAGCTTGGTCGATATTCACAAAAGTGATTGTTAGTTGTATTGCGGTTTTGGGGTTTTCTTAGGCTTGATTAATCCTATAGCATAAGCAGGTAAAACTGTAATTGTAAGTAGGATTCCAGCGGCAATGTTGACAGTCTCTTGGTTAGGGAAAATATCTTCCCAATATAGTAATTGGTTTTGAGTCCAAACAGGTATGATTAGCAGTGTTAGTAGGGCTGTAATGGGATTGTGTTTTTTGCTTAACATGCTAAATGTTAAAATGATGGCGAATAATGTACAAGTGTTTACGGTAAGTTTGGCATAAATGCCAATAGATTCTAAAAATGTAAAAGGGACAAGTGCAAATCCTAAAATTAAAGCAATAGAGATTATTTTTTCGGTTGGTTTTAATTGAGGCATTTGAGTTTCTTTTGTAGAGAGTATTGTTTAGTAATTGATTTTAAATTAATATCGAATAAAAGACCAATAGGAATAGCTATGAGTATAATTAATATTGTTGAAGATACAATGCCTTTGTTTGATATTTCAGTAGTGTCATCTTTGGAGTGTTTTAAAAGTGTATTGCCTTTAGATACCTTTAAGTTCAATTGTGCGAGAAGTGTTTTGTCGAATATTTGTCGGGTTTCTGGAAGTAAGGTTACTTATGAGATGGCGTCAATCAAAGGGGCTCGCTCTAGGGTTTGTACTTTGAAAATCGGGGATGTTAGTTTTAAAACGAAACAATATATCGGTGAGGTCAGAAAGCAAACGCTTCAAGAGTATGCCGCCATAGAGATGCTTGGATTGATCCTCAAAGATATCGCGCCAAAATTAGAAGAAAAGCTCGTTTTAAAAAATGAACAAGATAAAAAGAATGATGAATTAGAGCAGTGCTTTGATGCAATTAAAGCTAAGGTTCAAAAAGCATCCCCTGTTGTTTTTGATGATGATGCTCCTTTGGCGCTTGCACCTTGTGTAAAGGGTGATTTAATAGAGGCTACTGGTTTATCTAGAGAAGAAGTGAGTTATTTTCTTAAAAAATGGGTAAAAACTGCGCCTTACTTGAGTGTATTGGCTTCTGCTGAAAGCAGATTTGATATGAAGGCTAATGCTTTATGTGAAGTCAAGTCATATGATCGGGGTTTGGCATTATCGTGGCAGCGTAAAAACAGAAGCAAGAAAAAACGACGAGTAGGTCAATTGGATAAATCGTACTCAGTTTTAAAACAACAATTCCCACTACTGTTCACAAAACCTTATATTCCTCTAGATTCTGTTGTAATTGAACAGATAGTTGGTAAGGTTGGCGAAAATTATCGGGATCACATAACTGTTCATGTTAATCATGTGCGTAATAATCCCGTGTATTTAGATACCTTGATCTATGGGGATTCTTATTTCAGAGATATCGATGGTAATAAAACCACTCAGATCAGTGAAGAAGATAAGTATAAGGCAAGGCGAAAGCTCAAAAGCGCATTAATTTATGGTAAAGGGAAATACCCTAAGCGCTTGGGTATTGAAGTGTTTAATGACCTTTGTGAACGTGCTGGCGTAGACTTAGAGGCCGCTTAGCAATCTAAACTAAATAACCTCATAAGTAGAGTGGCGCGAAGTATCTACACTGCTTATAGGGGTTTGATTTCATAATTAACTTCAGGCTCGAACAAGCACGTTAGCCCTCCTGTTTGATACTCCTTGCCAACTAGCTTACAAAAAACACCATCACCTTTTTTGTGGTGCTTTCCATCAGTTAGGTGTTTAGCTAAATGTGTAAAACCTCTTTCTTTTGCATCTTCTTTAGTTATTTTCATATTAATAAGCTTTTGTTAGTGAGGGGATTGTTGTCGTTAATTTTCTTATATGAAAAAGGCGCTAATAGCGCCTTTTTTTATGCTTTTGATTAAATGCTACGTTTACTGAAAGTGCTCAGTGTCTTGTACTGATTCTGTTGTACTAGGCGAGTCAGATTGGGCAGGTGCGTCAGGTACTATAGGGCTATCTTGATCTGCTTTGGCAATAGTAGGGGCTAGTAACGACTCTAATCCTAGTCCTTTTTCTACTAAACCAGTTTCTTGTAGCATTGCATCTACCAAAGGTACTTGTGCGCGATAGTTAAGAGCTGCATTCGTCATTTGTTCAGCTAAACCTCCACCTGATGACATGGCGCTTCCGTTTGTTGAATTTCCACCGCCGTTATAACCTTGAAGAATTTTAATGCCTTCAATTTTAAGTAATGGCTTAACCGACTCTGCGATAACGTTAGGAAGTTGTTCGATTTGAGCAAGTTTCTTTTGAAGTTCAACTTGTTCATCAGATAATGAGTTTTTAGCTTTATTGAGGGCTTCTTGTCCTTTAGCATCAACTTCGTAAAGTTTCTCTTTACCTTCAGCCTCAAGGATATCGGCATCTTTTTTACCTGTTGCTTTGGCTACAATTGCCTCAGCTTCATCTTTAGCTGCTTGTTTATTGGCAGCGGCAGAAACAGTAATGTTCGCAGCTTCCACTTCGGCTTCCTGGGTCGCTATGGTGACGGCAACTTTCTTATTACGATCTGCAACAGCCACTTCACGTGCAGTAGTTACGCCTTCTTCTTTTTCTACACGGTCTTTATCAGCTTCAGCAGCTTTAGCTTTGGCCGCATTTTCTTCTTCAGACTTTGAAGCAATGGCAATAGCTTTATCTTGAAGTGCGACTTCTATGTCTTTCTCTTGCTGTATTTTAGCCTCTTTAATGAATTTAACTTTTTCAATATCCGCCGCTTCGATCCCTTTTTCACGAGTAATACGTGCAGTCTCTTGAGATAGCTTAGACTGCTCTTCTTTGCCTTTAATTGCTGCTGTTTGAGCTGCTGTTTTCTCGGCAATTTCTTGCAGTTGAGTAAGGGTCGCTTCTTGTTTCTTTTTGTCGATAGTCAACTTTTGTTGTTCAGCTTCAAGATCACGTTGCCTAATTTCTACTTCGGTAGATTGTTTGATGTCGTTTGTTTCCTTACGCTTATCTTGAATGATTCTTTCAAGTTTCGCACGACCTTCCGCATCAAATGCATTATTCTCATTAAAGAATTCTAATGCTGTTTGGTCAAAATTAGTAAGAGACACAGACTCTAACTCAAGTCCGTTTTTCTCAAGGTCAGCTTTAACTTGTACTTGAACTTTTTGAACGAATTCGGCTCGTTGCTCGTGCATTTGAGTCATTGTCATTTCAGCAGCAACGGAACGAAGCACATCAACAAACTTTGATTCCATAAGTTTTTTTAATTCTTGTGGTGCCATTGTTCTAGAGCCTAGTGTTTGGGCAGCGGTGGCAATACCTTTTGCATCTGGTTTGACGCGTAAGTAGAAATCCGCTCTAACATCAACTCGCATTCTGTCTTGAGTGATTAGTGCGCCATCTCTTTCTCTGCTAACTTCGAGTACCAACGTATTCATATTAACTTCAATAGTGTCGTGGAACATTCCGACAACAATAGCACCACCATCTTTAACAACTTTTTCTCCGCCTAAACCAGTACGTACAAAAGAAACTTCTTTGGTAGCGCGTTTATAAAGCGCTGCCATGACTACGCCGATAACAATGGCTAAAACGAGTACAGCGACAACACATCCGATGATAAATCCTAGGTTAGAGCCTGCTTCTACAATTTCATGATTCATTCAATTTGACCTTTTTATTTTAAAATAAATGTTTAGTAATGGGTTAGATGCTTGATTGGTTAGATGAAGAGAATTCGTCACATAACCACACGCCGTTTTCTTCAGTAAATAAAACCACTTCAGTGTCTTGAGGTAGTTCAATATCTTTTTCAGGTTTGACTAATATGTAATGATTTTGACCGTATTCGTCAGTAACCATTGCTTCTGCTGGCATTGACTGTGTTGCTTTACCTATAGTAATGCGTGCAATCTTTCCTGCAAAAGTAGTGGTGCATACGGCAGAGCTTTCATCTTTAGGCATTATTCTGCCTACAATCGCAGATACTGTTCGTGTAAAAGGGATTGAAGCAATAAAAGCAATGGGTGCGATTATGTATGGAGTTATTGAAAGTCCATTCATTTTAAAAAGTAGGAAGTTGATCGTCAATCCAGCAAGGCCGAATCCAGTGAGTAGAATGGCTAGCCAAATAATGGCAGGAACTTTGCTGATATTTGTCCATTCTGCGAATGATGTACTTGTTGGGGTGACATCGTGATTGAGATCTATGTGGAAAAAGTCATCTAAGATATTTACGAGTGACATGCCGATAATCATGGACGCAACCTCAAAGGCCGCAAGTCCGGCAACGATTGCTAGGCAAGTTGAGAAAAGTACATTGTGATCAAGTAATAAAAACTGGAACATGTGCTATCTATTAATAAAGAATTGATGGCACGATATTAAAAGGAATTATTTTTTATAGATAGGTATTGCGGGGTTTTGGAAATTTTTTAAAATTGTTTTGAGGGCTTTTTAAAATTGATAGTGGAGCCATTGCTAATTGGCTCCACAAAAGTAGTGATATTTATGTGGTTGAGGTTGTACTGGATTGTAAGTCTAATTGTATTGACGACATCTGAGAGAAAAGTAACTCATATGAGTCCTTTAAAGCTGTGTTTGTGATGTTAGTCCCGTGAAGGGCTTCCGTTAGTGAATTTATATAAGAAGGTTCACTGTCGTCCACGAGGATGTCTATATGTTCAAAAAACCTTTTTGGAGGGGAAGATATATTTTCTGCTCTGTATTCATCTAGAACAGTATCAATAAAACTTTTAAACAGGGCGTTTTTAATATCATCTAAATGTTGATCTGCTTTGACAAGTGTCGCCAGCATAAATAAAGATAGTGCTGTGCACCAAGGATTACTTAAAACGATGAAAAAGCTTGATGTAGCATCTTGTCCTAGCGTTGAACCAAGGAGCATAGCCAATGAGGTTATAAATAAGCAAATACTGCTAATTAACGGAATAAACACTGTATTCTTGCAACTATTAACGTTGTTAATAGCCTTTGTGGAGTTGCTTATAAAATGAGGTGTTATATGGCTCATGTTTGGTTCTCATTTTTTTTAAATACAGGGCAGATATTAGCTTTCGCATCGAAAAGTTTATCCATACTGCTTTGGCCTATATAGACTTTGTTGTCGAAATCGATAGAGAATACTCCTTCGTGAACTAGCTCTTTAGAAATTGTCAGGAGCTCATTGATAATGTCACCGTCCGATCTAGGGTTAAATCCTGGGTTGTCGAGGGATGCGCTAGGATAGAGAAAATAATGCCGATAGCTATTAACAAAACCATCAAAGGTTATTTTATTCATGGGGTGCATTAATACTTTTTCGATGACCCAATTCTTTTGGTCGTTCTTGTGGTAGATGTTTACTTTTTTATCAAGAGTTTTTGAGAATGCAGATGTAATAATTAGCACTTTATACCCTTGAGCAAGTAACAATGCTGCTTCTTCAGTATCATGGCTAGATTGCATCGTTTTGCCTTCAAACAAAACTTCTTTGCCTTGATATGACAGAGCTGGTTTGAACTGAATTTCGCCGTATTCCCAAGAGTATACGAAATCTGCTTTAATATTGGTTGGATCGAAATTGTCCATACTATCTCTTAATGTTGTTATGGATGTATGGTACTAGTTTAATGATTTTAGAGGTGATGTCTATGTGTTTTTAGGAAACACTTTGACTGCGACTTGATTAAGATTTAGGCCAAGCCCATTGACCCACCAGTAGTTTAGAATTTCGTTCCTGCCTACTTGCCCATGTAGCTCTATCTCTTTTCCTTCTTTGAAGGTTACGAGCATTTTGCATGGCTTTAATTTGTCGAATTCGAAGTTAATGAGCTCAATTGACTCTATATCATCTTCGGTTAGCATTTTTCGCACCATTCCTGGGTTTATGTTTCCGCGCTGACGCACCCAATTGAGGTTGATGACTTCTAGTTTTTCATACTTTTTATTATTCATGATTTATATTTTACAGTTTGATTCCCTTATGTCTAATTACGATTGTATTTGGGTGACAGTTTGTTTTTGCACCCCTTCTTCTTTCCAGATTATTTCTCTTTCGAACCAGCTGTGATGGCTCCACCTAGTTGTGCCTTTATCATCAGTAAGCATGAACTCTGAGCTATTTGGCTCGTCATTCATTGACGATGGTTGCATCTGTAAAATTGGATAAAGCTTGCCTTCAGTGAAGGAAACGTTTTTGAAATTTTTGTGTTCGTTCTTGGCTTTTACGTAATACATGGCAATTGTTTCTTAATTTTAAATTATGTGGGTATATTAAGAATTAAAATTGAAATAGCAAGTTTATCAAAACATTCCGATACACCATATTGTTCGACGCAGAGCGTCGCCGGAAGGTAATTCACCCTTGTGTGAATAAAGGGATTACTGTTTATTCCAGTTTGTAAATATATTTTGGTTTAGACTTTTAAAAATAAAATATATTGGGGGTATGAGATGTTGCTTTTAAAAACAGGTGTTTTGTATGGTGAGAAAAACTCATTTGAAGGCGTAGTGCCTATGTTCGTAGGAGATTGCGAAACACTAATGCAGAAATGGTCAGAGCTTGATGCTCGTAAAGCTGAGCCTTTTATTGTTTATGTTCAAGGCGATTCGTTGAAAATAAATGGAAAGGAAGTAGACAAGTCTTCGATTTTAAATCATATTCTGATCCCATCCCCTGATCAGCATTACAATGAATGTGGTCGAAGTAAGTCAGTTAAGTTGTCAAAGTTAGGTAATGAAAACATGTCTGATTGGAAAGAGTTCAATAAAACTGAAGACATTGTTGTTGATTTTCATTTAAGTAACACTCAACCAGTAAGAATGTCTTGTTTCGATATTATGAAGGAAGAGTCTGTTTATGTGTTGAGTGATGATAGAGATGGTGTATTTATAGGAGGATTGAGCATTACAAGGGAGCTAATGCCGATCCAGAAAATAATTGCCGGAGAAAAGGGGTACGTTTTTACTATTGACGCCGTGCAAATATGTGAGATTTATTTGGGGTCTGGGTATTCATACGGTTTTTTATCATTGATAGAGCGAATAGTTCTTAATGATTTGCAAGCTATGAAGGCTTTATACGTGTCTTCTGGGTTACCGTTTAATTATAACGTGAAGGCAAATTGCATTAGTAAGAGTGGTTTAGTCTTCGTGAAAAAGGTCAATAAGATAATACAGGATTGTTGGGATGAAGTTTTATTGAAATAAAAAAGCGTAAACGACGAACATTCTAATTTAATTTTAAAACCACATTGAGTTGAATGTGGTTTAGTCGATTTTAAGTTGGTTTTTTATATCCCTCGGCAATCATAGCTTTTAGCTTTAGCACGGCTACATATACTTCTTCATTCTTCATTCTTTATGCGTTTATGTGCCGGAGGTGATAGTGTGTACGACATTGTGATGGGGAAGGTGATTAGTAGTTCCTCTTCATCAAAGTCTCCAGTGAAGACCCAGCAAGAGAGTAATGTCGCGATTGCTATTCATCTAAGTTTATGGGTTTTAGTTGCAAGGATGTCATTAGCTTTTTTGACCTTTTTTATAATTATCCCATTCATTTTCTGTGTGAATTTCTTTCACTTCAAACCACTTCGAGATTTTCATAACTATCTATCCTTGCTCTTGTTTACCTTAATAAAATAATTAATTAACCGTGTTAAAATTATAACTATATAGTTGGTGTTTTGTATTTAATTGTAATGTTGGAGTAAGATTTTGTATTATATTGGCGATAAAAAACCCACAAGAAGTGGGTTAGTTGGTTGATGTTAGAAAGGTTGGGTGAGTTGTGTAATTTCACCTGTCCAATTTGTCATCGTTATCACAGAAAGACTTTCTAATTCCTCAATGCCTATTTCTTTTAGCATATCGTTGATATCTTCCAAATTGTGCTTTTCAGCCATTTGCAGGGCTGTGTCGCATCCAGTTTTTTCTTTCAATTGCGAAAGCATTTTGTTTGAATTTTCAGTATAACTCTCATTTGGATCGTCATATTGGATAAACATGTTTTCGAGGTCGATAATGACATGTTCCCGCACGTAAGAATAAAGGCAGTTGCCTTTAAACTGATAAACAAAACCGTCTTCCGTTTGTTTATCTTCCAAGAACTCATTTACCATATTATTCATATTAGCGTAGTGCCAAGGACTATCTTCGAGCGTTTCATGTTTTGAATTAATTAAAACGTGATCGCCATAAATGGTTCTTGTGAAAACTAAGGTTAGTTCGTGATTACCATCAGTTGGCCCGAGGTGTCCCCATGTTTCATGTTGTGCCGCTCTTATCTTATGTGTCATATATCCACTTACTGCGTCTGCAATACTCATAGCTTTGTCCTTTAGTTAAAAATTAAATAGTGTTCTTCTTATTAAGTAGGTTCGAGTAAGGGATTCGTTAACCTTGTCACTAGTTACATTTTTTACTTGTTGGGAAGTTAATTCGTGTTTGGTAATTTTTTTAAAAAAGAGCGAGAGTTTGAATTTATAAATATCGCGGGTTTTTCTGTTCGTGTCGAGAGTGTTAAGAAAGTCACTAAAATAGTTTTCGCTTTGTGGTCACGCGACAACCAAGAGGCCTTTGATGCTGTACATAGAATTTTTGGTGATGGTAGTGTGTTTGAATTATCATTATCTCGCCCTTTGGGTTTAGATTTCTTTACCGAGGATGATGGTTTTCAGGTGAAGGGTGATAGTATTTCTGCGATTGCGCATAATCTTAGGATAAAACATTTGGGTGAGCGGTTACGGGATGTAGAAGATAAATTTATTACTGATAAATTCCCAGCTCTATTTTGCGAGTACGAATTTGAACACTGTAAAAACACCATCGGTGGCGGGGGTGAAATCTTAGATAAAGTCGAATTAATGTTGAGCAATTTAAGGGTCGATTTTGTTGGTTATAGTCCGGTCTGTTCAGGAGTGTTAAATAAAGATTTTGATTATGAAAAAACATGTAAATCTGTTTTTATTCCAACTAAGAGGCTTATTCAGGCAAAGTTGGGGCGGCAGGGTTTTAAGCAAGAATCTTCGATATTTATTGACCAGTACGGCGGGTTGGATAGTTTCGACCTATATCATCCTGGTAGTAATATGAATATGATGCAGTATTCTAGTGGAGGAAGTGGTGGTTATGCGTTGGCTTGCGAGTTTTTGACGCGACAATTGAGCCTTGATAGTCAACTTACAATAGTCGATTGTGGTCGTGGGTATGAGGGTTTAGTAAGGAGGTTAGGGGGCGAATTTCATGAAGTAATGCCTACTGGTTTTTCTCTGAATCCAATGGAATTGATATCTGCTGAGTGTCAATTGGATAGTGTCCAAGGGGCTATTTATTTTAGAGAATTTGTGAGCATGTTAGTATCTACATATTTGGGTGATAGCTCGTTTGTGAAAGATATTGTCAAGAAATCTGTGTATATCGCTGTAGGAAATAAAGAGCTTACCTTGGGTGCTGTTCTAAAATATATGTCTAATGATAGTGTAGATGTTAGGCATGCATTGAGTCCGTTTATTGATGGTCATTTTAAGCATTGGTTTTCCGGTACGCCCACTGTTGACTTTTCCAACAAGTTAAATGCATTTGAGTTAGAGGGACTTAAGTGTGAACCTCTTATTATGGGGGTTGCAACTGCAAGTATTTCATTGATTGCTAATTTGCAGGCAAGAAAAAAAAGCAGGGAACAGCAACAAAATGGGGAGTCTGTTTGTCGTCAGATGTTGTTCATTGAAGAGGGTTGGGATGTAGTCTCAGAAAATCACTCTACATTTTATGAGTTTATTTGGAGAATTGTACGAAAGCATAATATGTCGATGTACGTTAAGACAATGTCCCCTGTAGATATTATTAGAAATAGTTCACTTGCTGCTATGTATCGTAATTCACGGTTTTCAATTTACGGGCGTGGTTCTCAGGATTGTAAGGCATTTTTCAGGAATCACACGTCAAGCGAATACGCAAATTATTGGTATGAGAGATGTAGTGTGGATAGGGTGAATTCTCTTATAGGGTTTATGTTGTGTGACGGAGCAGAATATAGATATCTTAGAGCAGTGAGTGATGATTTCACAGAAACTTTATTTGGTTTTAATCCTAGACATATAAGGAAATCGCCTGAGGTGGGAAAAGGCGGATGGAGTGAATCTGAATATTATTGTGCTGTGAACGTACTAAAGGAAGAAAAGTCTAAGTAGCGCACCAAAAAACCATTCTCTGGGAGAACGGCTTTAGATTGGCGGTTTTGACTTTAGGTATACAACAGTTATCTATTGCAGGTTTGCTTTCTAATAAGCCCTACAACTAGTAGGGTAAGCATAAATAGGTTTGTTGAGCCTCCGCCTCCTCCGTCGGAATTATTGTCTTTAGGTGGTGTTACGGGTGCTATTTTGACTTCAATCGATTTTGTTTCTGTTCGGCCATTGCTTGTCATTGTTAATTTAAAGTGTGTAGTTTCCCTGACTCTGACATCTGGTGCAGTAAATGTTAAAACGCCTGAATCGCTATCTTGAGTAAAAGTAAGATTGTAGCCACTTTCTATCTCCCAATTAAAAGATAAGTTGTCACTCGAATTGGCAGAAAAAGTAGGGGTGATATTTGCTGATGCTCCTTCATTGAATGTATAAGTTTCTTCAACTGAAATCACTGGGAATGGAGCTATTTCTGACGTTATTGTATCGAGTGACATGTTGTTTTCACCATTGATATCAACGACGAAATCATTTGAATATATTTTACTGTCAATAATGTAGGTTCCTGCTGGCGCAGAAATGGTTATATCAATGTCTCGGTATTCCTGAGAAAGTAATTCAGATTGAGTGCACGATAGCGTACTCTCAAGTATAGAGCAGTTATCAGGTAGAGCATTGGTGATAACATTCATACTTTGGGGGATGTCTAGTTCAATGACTATATCACTTACCGTTTTGGTAGATAAGTTGGCTATTTCATAGGTTATCGTGGATTCTTCTGTTGGAGAGATGGTTTTGTTTGAAATAGATATTTTTAAGTCAGAAACAAAACCTGTTCCTCTGCACCACCCTATGTCACATAATATATAAGCGGCAGCGCCTAAATCCAATACGTTTTTTCCTGCTGAATGCATTAGTTGTAATGGTGCCACGTTGGGGGAGAAGTGCCCAACACTTTGTCCGTCCCAAGTGCCATCATCGTTCATGCCAGAATGAAGTTGTATTCCATTTTCTGCACTAACGCCTCCTTCAAGAACAGTATTTGCATAATTTAGTGTTTCTTCACTTCCTTTAAAATATAGAATGTCGGGAATATTTCCGGCAGTGTTTTTTTGATCTATCGAAAGGTTATTCCAGAAAGTATTATAATCCGATTCAACAAAGACAAACTGATTGTAGTGATTATGAAGTGAGATGGGAGCAGGAATACACTCATTAAGGCAGTCAAGCGTCGAAAATCCCATTACGTGCACTAGCTCATGTAGAACATTTGCCGCAAATCTTTGTCCTTCGACTGATGTGTCAAAGTTGTAGTTTTCAGCTGTCTTTGTGAACCGAGTATTGGCATCATTATCTCCTTCAATGTAAGGTTCTCTTTCAATCAGATTAAGTAATGAGGATCTTAAAACGAGAGGGTATGAAAGTCCCACCTTAAATATTCCGTATTCATCAGGTATTGAGGTGTTAGTGAACTCAAAGAAGCTCGGCCCTATTGTCATTGCGCCATAGCCAGGTATTTCGTCAAAGCTTACACCCCAATAGATAGGGGTTGATATCGTTAATTGGGTTGAAATCATTTCAACTGTTCGTTCTAGAATATATTTGCGTGCTTCACCGAGAGTAGTGCTTGGGTTTGTATTGGTGGGTGAAAAGGGTTCGGTGCTTTTAAATCCAACTCCTGCTTCATCGAGATAGTCGATTTTAAAATTTGATGCACAAGTGCTGGCGCTGACAAACAATGCAGCTACAAGGAGTAGTTCTTTCATAGTGATGCTCATAAAGTTTATAGAACTAAATAGTTTAATGTTTTAAAAGGATGAGTAAAGTTTTAATTTTAAAATATTTCATATAAACGCGAAGCGGCACGAAGTGAGGGGGAGTGTAGTTTAGGGAGAGTGTTTTAGGTGTATGAATCTAGCCCCCCTATTTAGTTAGCTTTTCAAAATCATTATTGCTTTTGTATTTGAACTTCCGTTTTCTTTAATATAAAAAAGGATGCTTAGCATCCTTTTGGTATGTTTTTACTTTAGATTATGTGTACTAAAGTAAGGTGTGACATTCATTGCCTGAGTGAGGTGCATTGGCGGGTTCGAAATTAACTTCGGATTCCCACTTAGTTTCTTCGCCGTCGAAATCAAATTTATAACTATTTTCTGATAGTCTTACTAGTCTCATCGGGATGCTGCCAGCACCAAAGTCGACGTCTATCAATAGTTTATTGGCGTCTAGTTGCTTCCACTTGCCTTCTAGCAATGTTCCTTCAGTATTGAGAGAGTTGTCAGGATCTTTTAAGTCTTGATAGCTAACGCACGCTTTAAGGGTTCCGCCGTGGGAGAAGTACAATTGTGCTACCGCCGTTTTTTTGCTATCAGATTCATTGATATTTAGAAATCTACCTTCTACATCTGGTAATCGAGCTTCATCGGATAATACTAGGCTTGTGGGGTTGACCAGTGTCCAGTCCGATCCTTTTAGAGGAGATAGATCAGATAGCTCTTGAGAGAGTGCTGTTCTTATTTCTCTTCGAGTAGTAACTATTTCAGAATTCTTCTGAAATAGTTCTGTATCGAGGTCAGTGTTTTCTGATAAAGCTTGTACGACTTTTATTGTGCCATCTATGACGTCTGCATTGTCAGTGGTTACAAGATCATCAATGGTTTTAATGAGTACCGGAATATTGGTAGTGAGAGAGTTGAGGTTGCTAGGTAGATTTGGAATCGCTAGCCCCAGTATTTTATATTCAGTTATGGCGCGTTGTATACTAAGGTTAACAATCATTTGAATGTCTTCATCAGTTGCTGTGTTGATAAAAGAGCTATCTGCGCTACTTTCTTGTATGACAAAGTCGGCTGCGCTATAAACAACGTGAGACATGTCTGTAGGTAGGTCTGGATTATTACCATACTCAGTAAACGTAGCGTTAAGCTTTTCGCTGATTGCTGAGAAACTTTTGTGTATCTTTAATGCTAGAGATAACTGATTGTAGTCAGCATCAGAAGCTAAGTCTAAAAAGTTATTCGAAGTATTCTGATCAGAGGCTGATTTAAGCGTGCTTAGAGGGGAGATAGAGATGAATCCTTCTCCTTCAAAGCGATAGCTAAGTTGCGCTTTGTTTTTGTTGCCGCCGCGTTTGTCATAGCCCCCAGCAACAACAATGAGAGTGCCAGCTTTAGGGGCTAGTAAACAATGCTGTGAGTCGTCAGTGTCACAATAGTTTACTTGAGTTTTAGGGTTGTATCCAATGTATCCGTCGGCATCAGTAAATGCTCGCTTTTCAAAACTGTCGAGTTTATAATTTTCATTAATATCTGCGTATACAATAGCAGAGGTTAATTCAGGATCGAGTGCTATAGCTTCTAATGCTGGCGCTTCAATGCCTGTATCTTGTTCTTTTGGATCACATGCTGTTAACGTTGCAATTGCAATTGTGAGAGGTAATATTAGTTTTTTCAATGGTTATTCCTTTTTAAAATTCAATGCCGACTTTCAAGCTGGCGAATGCGCCGCGAGGTATTTCTTGCGAGTCAATAGTAGTGTTATCAAGCGAAGTTCCGACGTTGAAGTGGGCTATCTTAAATAACGATAAACCTATGCTAGCATAGGAGAGCTCTGAGCCAACTAAGTTCTTATGCACTGCAAAGCTTACAGATGGGAACCAAAAACCTTCTGGTGTGTAATGCGTTTTAGCTGAAACCCATTGTACTTCTTCGCCTGTAAAGGTGTTCGTTTTCGTTTGCCCCGCAACTTCGATTCCATATGTATTTTTTTCATTGTGGAGGGCAAGTGTTGCAGATATTTGTGGTGTCATTTCAAAGCGCTCATTAAGTGCTATTTTATCGCTAAATGATTGGGCGGCGAAACAATTATCAACGGATACTCCAGTCTTAGTTGAACAGTTTTTTCCTAGCTCTCCATAGTCGAAGGTAGGTGTATTTAAGTTAGCGCCATTTAAACCTATGGTGTAATGTTTTGCCTTCCAGATAACTCCGGCGTCAATAGTAAATGCAGTTGAAGATACTCGGTTGTCTTCGAATGTATCCATGACGGCGTTATCTAGCCCTTCATCGCTATCTACACTATTAAGCATAAGAACTTGTTTAGATAAATTAACTTGAGTGACATTTATGTGTGTTCCGAAATAAAGTTGGCCGTGCTCGTTTTTATAAGCAAGGTTTGAGTAGCCGAGAGAGATATTTGCATGCTCTGCGGATTTAATGTAAATCGATGAACTTGTTTCTAATTCTTGGCTAATCGGGTTGTACTGAAGTGGGCTGTTTAACACGGATAGTCTTGCATATGCATTAAAAGAATTCTTAAGAGTAAACGTTCCGTATTTTTCGGTTTGGTAATACATTGAAAAAGGAAGTGCTCCCCCGATATTTGAACTAACATATCCGGAGGTCTCCGCACTAGATAGTACACTGTTAAATCTTGTGATAATTGTGTTTGCTTCATCGAGGCCGATATCATCTCTATCAAGATCATCAATTAAGTCTTCGAGGTCATCTACAAAGTCGGCTTCACCGATCTCTATATTGCCGGAAAGTTTTAGTCCTACTGAGATTCCTAATTTATTATCAGCATAAGCGGCTGGAGTGGCTGCATTTATATTAGATAGTGGGCTTGAGTTGGTGAGGTTTTGTAGTTGATCAACTGAATATACGTTGGCAAACGACATCGTTGAAAATAATGCGCTTGAGAGTATTATTTTTTTCATTTATTAAATCCATTGTTGTTATCCCATCTTTGGGTGCTCAAGCTAAGTAGGGTTGTGTGTGGAAAAACATAGAGAGTGTCTGATTGCAAACTAGAAACATTATTTTACGGTGGACAAAAACGCGAAGCGGCACGAAGTAGTTGGAGTTGGAATTTTGGGAGGAAATTTTAGTTGTGGAAGTTGAGCCAACCTATGTAGTTAACGTTTAGTGACTTTGCTTTGTTAGGTGTCTTGCTTTTTTATTTATGTCTTTTTAGGTGTTCATTTACCGACATTAGTTTCTACTTAATCTTGTATAAAAGGATATAAACTAACAAATAAATGAGGTTACTATGAGTAAGAAAAAAGTAGATGAATTGGTTTCAATCTTTGTTACGCATGATGAAGAAGGTTTGATTGACAACATTTATTCTAATGAAGAGGATTGTGTTGAAGCAACTGAGTTAGGTGACGAAGAACTGAAGTGGGATGAATTGCGTATTAATGAAGACGATGACCCTGCGTACCTTCTAGGAACAAATATCGATGAACATAAGAGAGCTGCATAGCTTTTATTGTAATTAAGCAACCTTAGGTTGCTTTTTTTGTATCTGGAAAGTTATAGGCGCTCATAGGGAGCGCATTTGTAGCTATTTCTGTTAAAAAGTGAGCTCTACTGTTTTGATTTTATTTGCATAGAACTCTGTTGTTGAAGTTGTGCAAGATATCGCATCAACAGTGAATACTGAAAAACAATCTTCGTCAACATTTTCAAATGTTGACGATTGTAGATTGAAGCTTTCAATATTGCTCTTATCACTTTGATTAATGTATAGGGTATTGTCCCGTAGGTGCCATGACATTCTTTTGTTGGATGTGTCAATATCTAACAAAAGCTTTTCTTCTAAAAGCATGTCTCTTGTCCATATCCCGTTCATGAATTGCTTTGTATATACTATTTGGTTGTTGTGATTTATTGCTTTGTTTACGCCCGTCATGTACATGCTGGTGTGTGCGTTTAGTTCAATATCGTATTTCCACAAGCTATTTTCTTTTCCTGCTGTTTTGACATATAAGATAGAGTCTCCGGATATCGTTGGATTGATACCGTTAAACTCTGCTACGGGTTTTGAGTTCCCGTATTTGTACGTTGATATTTTGCCTTTGGACTCAATTGCAAAAACATTGTCACTAAAAAACACATTTTCGAAATATTGATATGTAGGTACTGAAGTTAATATTGTATGTTGTAGGGTTTTCTTATTGTATGCCCATATTTGGTTGATTCCTGTTGTATCAGAAGAATAATAGGCCATTTGTTGGGTGGTGAACAGTGCTCGATTGTTAACGCCTTTTGTGGTTGTTACGTTTACTGCTTTCTGTTCGTTTAAGTTAATGAGGGATATGTTGTTTGAATTTACAGATCCTTCCATTATTGTAAAGCCGTCTTCAAGGTAGTTGGGAGAATGTGTTGGGCTTGAACTGAGAATGATTGTTTTGTTTTTTTCTCCTAAGTGATCTTGTATTTGTATGTTCCCGTTGGCCTCTTGGTGGATGATGTATTCATTATGAAGCGCAATAGATGCTAAAGGGAGATCTATGATCTTACTAGAGATTTCATTAAAATCATTCACGTCATAAAGGGTGATGCTCGTTTTCCAGTAATCTTCAGACGTTAGTGTAGCTAAAACCTTTTTATTTGGAGAGAGAAATACTCGGTAGATGCCTACACCTTTTCCGCTAGGAACATTTACACTGCTTTTGTGACCAGTTGCAATATTTATTTTATATATCTTTGCGGGGTATTCGGAGTTTATTGATTCGGATATGTATACGTATTCATTGCTTAGCATAGCCATGCTGAATACGTAACTATTCGGATTACATTGACTGATGTCGACGGTGCTTTTTATTGATAGGTCTGTGTTTAATTTTAGAAGCACAATCGAGCAGGACTGCTCATTGGACGTTTTGAAAACAATCGAACTTTGCGATACCCAAATTGGGTTCGTTATGTCTTTTCCTTGCCTTTCATAATTTGAAGAACCTCCTGATTTTACGTTCCGGATTGAAACGCCCCAAAACTGTTCATTTTCGGATTTACTTGAAAACATGTAGGTGGATTTATCTCGATTAAAAGACACGTCATTTTTTTGGTGTTCACCGTCGTAAAGTTCTTTTACTGAGGTTACTTTTACACTTATTTGCTCGTTAATAAATCGATTCGTTTTATAGGTAGTATTAAAGCAGGATATCGTTACAGCTACTAATAGTATTCCCAATATGAATTTTTTATTGAGGAGGAGGTTGTGGAATTTGTAGTTGTTGACGCTTCTATTTGGAGTTGTCTCGATTGCAGTTATATCGCCTGATGTTTTTGCAACTATGTCTTTTGGTGCGGTTGTCTCACCTATGAATTGATAGCCTTTAAGGGGAGTGTTTCTGATTTTTTCCGTTAAATCTTCAGGGTCGAATTCTTTCAAATCTTTTCTTAATCGAGAAACGGCACTTGCAAGTTGATTTTCACTTTTTGTGATCGTTGCAGGCCAAAGAGTGAATAGCTCTTTTTTTGTGATCACTCTTTCTTTGTTTGTTATTAAGCATTTTAAAATACTGCACTGTAGCGGTTTGAGCACCTTGTGGGTGTTATTCGTGGCATTGCGTAGTGTACTCGTCCGTGGGTTATAAAATATAACATCCGATATAGCCAATTCTCTGTTGTTCACCATTTTTTTATTGCTCTTTTTTAATATTCAAACACATTGAGATAATTTTCATCTTTATTTTTGGTAAGCGCATAGCTGAAGAGGTATGGCCTTTTTATACATTAATGTTTTAGCGTGTTTTGTCAATGGAAATTGATAATTCTTTCTTTGGGTTCCTAATTGAGTTTTGCGTGTTCTTGTCTTTACTTCAAAAGCTCTAACTCACCAAGAGAAAGCCTGAAAACATAAAGGGTAATAGTTGGTAATAACGGGTAATAACGGGTAATTCACCTGTAAACACAGGTAATGAGGGACACGGTATAAATGTGTTTCTTTAATTAAATGTGAGAATAAAAATGAAAACAGTAGTATTGATTGCCCTTTTAGTTGCTTCAACCAACTCTTTGTCAGCATCTTCTTTTGAAAAAGAGTTGGTGTTGTCAGCAGAAGTATCAGCTTATGGTTGTAGTCCATATCCATTATGTAAGCGAAAAGTTGTGTCTGAGAAAACTGTTCCTGCGCAAGACTGGGAAGACTTGATCTTTGGGTGCTCGCCTTATCCATTATGTAAGCGTTTGTAAAAATAATTATGTAAAAAGTGGTATTTAAATAGAAAAAGCACTCTTAAAAAAAGAGTGCTTAAATAATGTTTAAAGTATTGCAGCGAGGTATTCGCCGACATCTTTAGCTAAATCATATTCCATTTTGCCATCGTGCTCAAAATAGAGTGACGGTTGCGAATTCGCTTCACCATCAATAGTAATCACTACGCTTTCTGTGTCGCTATGAAAGGTAGCGTTTGCAACAATATCTCCTTTGATGTCATGCACATCAACTTCTCCTGAACTGCGATAACCAGCAGCGTAAAAGGTAATGCCATTTACTGTGATGGTTGCTACTGTTCCGCCTTTACTTTTAATTAACTCTAAAGTAGTCATGTGTTTGTCCTTATTTGTGTTTTATTGTTCAACAGCAAAGTTGATTGATTCGTTACTAAACTCACTCATGCATTCCACAACAGCTTCGCTATCGTCGTAGACTGCAAAAACCTCTTGGTTCGACATCCAGGTTATGAAAGCTTTTTGAGGGCTTAAATAAGTTCCTACGAAGTTCCTAGGTGATTGTGGCGCTTCTTCACAAAACCCTTCAGTTAATTCAAGTAACCCAAAAATAACAATTTCGAGTTCTTCATCTCCATTGCCATGTGTGCTTGCAAGACATTCCCAGCAAAACTGGTCGTCGTCATTGCATTGCTCGTTGATAGAGACAAGCTTGCCTTTTTCTTCAGCGTCATTGAGGTTTTTAAACGCATCAAAGATTGCTTGTTGTTGTTCACTAGTTAATTCATCAAAAATTTTATTCAATTTCTTTAACGTTTCAATATTCATGTTGAGTCCTGTGTGGTGCAAGTTGTTTGGTACGAATTTGTACTGATTGTAAATAGGGGTGAGATAAGGAGAAAACAGACTGGTGATTGGGTGGATTTGAAAGTAAAAACCCAAATCAAAAAGATGATTTGGGTCAGGGTAGAGGTTAAATGCGAACACGGCCTCCGCGTTTTGTAGCTGACAAAGTCATGTCAGGAAAAAACACTAACTTAGCATTTTTAGCTACAGTTGTTGCAGGTGTTGATTGCACAGTAACTGATAATTCAGATACAGATGCAGCAGCTGTTGCAGATAAAGATAAAGTTGCAGATGCAACAATGGCTAAAGCGATTGCTAATTTTTTCATTTTTATATCCTATGGGACGGTTAGTCCACTTTATGTAAATTAAAATTATGTCTTATGACACTAGTAAATAGTTATGGGAGTGGCAGATTATTGATGATTATTTTAAAAAGAAAAAGAGCCCTAAAAGGACTCTAATATGTTGTTTAAGTGTTATTTAATGAGAGAAGTGAAAGAGAACTCCTTCTTATCGTCTACATACACTTGCTGTGCTACTATTTTTGCAATTTTGTGATTGCTAATGTTGAAAATGATATTCTCTTCATCAGGGTTGTAATCTAAAGTGGTAAAGAAATCTCCAGCTTCGAGATTAGCTATTAACGCTTCCGGTGTAACGTAGTCATCAAGAATTAAAACATCTTGTAAAACTGACGTATTGTCCGCGTTAAAGACAACTCTTATGAACTTAGGATTAATATTAAGTTGTTCCCATTCACAATTATTAATACGAGCAAATGTATTTAATTCTTCTGAAATGGCTTTTAATTCTTCATCCATAGGTAAAACTTCGCCGGAGTACGCTGGGTCTAAATTGAAATACAAAACAAGGTCTATAGTTGTTTTTCCATCTGAGGTGCTATAAGCGCCTGCTCTGGGTTCTCCACCTTTTCCAAAATCGACGTAATCTGTAGTAATAGAGCTGTCGTCTTGAGGTCGTAGTCTCCAATTGCCCGTACCACCGCATTCGTCGTTATAATATTCTTGAAAATATTCAATCGCTTCTTTTTGAGAGAGCTCTTTATTAATAACAATATTAAGGGCGATAAAGTAAAATTGTTTTGGTTGGCTTAAGATTTTGTTTAGTGCTAATGTTTTCATCATTTGTCCTGGCAATATCATCTACTCCTGTTATAGGAATAATTAAAATGTATTGGTTCCTCTAAATAGCAACAACTCTGGGTGGTTTTGGTTGTGGTAGGTAGCTATGTATTATTTTGGTCAAAAAAAGAACTGCAATTGAGTTCTTTAGTGGATAGTTTGGATTGAAGGTACAAAGGTAGCCTTCAGCAATTAACTATCAGTTATCTTTTCCCACTTGAAGCGCTTGCCGTTGTTTTCTTTTGTTCGAACGCTCGATTGTAATACTTTTTCATTAGTGTACGTCTCGTTATTGGTAACTATCTGAAAAGTGACAGGTAGTGAACTTTCGCCAAGGTGGGTGTTATATTTTGGGATAGAGCGCTTCGCTGCCGTTTCCGATGTGTATCCTCCATCCATGTAACTTTCGGAGCCATCTTTATCGATTCTTTTTGTGCCGATATTGCCAAATTCGATTGTCATAATAAAACCTTGTCTTGTTGTTTTGTCATGTAGAAATCTCTTAACTCCATAAGAAGGATTCCCATCATATTTTTACCTTCGCCATCAATTCCTACGCCCCAATATGAATCTTTAGGACTATTCTCAATGATAGTTAAAGGGGCAGTTTTTAGTAGTTTGCCTCTAAGTATTGTATGCTGATCGAACTTCGCTTTTATTGCTATGCGCATAGAGCTTAGCTTGTGTTCATCGCTAGGCCATCGATCTAATCTTTTGCAGGCTTGGCGAGAAACAAATTTAGAATTCAGCGCTTTCTTCTGTCGTCTTACTTTTGCGATAACAACAGGGTCAATATGTTTCATGGCTTGATAGTAGTGTTCAGACGTAGGCCAGATAACATCGTCTATTTCTATGGGTGCATCAAACAAGTTGGAAAGAAATCCGTTTTCTTCTTCTTGGTGCCAAAACTTAACCAGTGCTTCAGTTACTTTGTTTAATGTTAGTTTAACTTCTACCCATGGGTTTGGCTTACCGAGATATTTAGTTAGCGCCGCTTTAGCATATTTGGGATGACTGTACGTGCGAGGAAAATAGCCATCAAAGTTTTGCGTTCCGTTGTTTCTAAACTCTGGTTCTACAAAAAGCACGAATTCACTACCAATATGTTTTATAAAGAAAGTGTATTTATCGCCATAGTTAGTTTTGATAGTTTTATAACTCATTCGACTATTCTCGTTTCTCTGTTTTTACACTCGATGCCTTTATCTTTTAGCTCTTCAGTCCAGAGTTTATATTGTTTCTTGTGCTGTTCTATGTCGTTTTCATTATACGTAATTGAGACAAAGCTATCGTAATGTTTGCAGACAACACAGCGAGCATTCATCCCTAGCTCACGAGCTAGTTTAGCACCTTTCTTTGCTTCTACTGCTGTCCAATCAGCCATGCCGATATTCCCTAGGTTGTTTTGACTTCGATATTATACTGACTGAACTGTTTACTTTCTTTGAACAGTTTATGAACAAGTTCGCGATACTCATTGAGTTCTTTCCGTTGAGGTTCGCTCAAGTCATCCGGAAATCGTTCAATTATTTTGGTGGTCAAATCGAGTTGACGGGCACTTAAGTCATAGGTGGAGTCCATCTCAAGGGCGTTATTCCAGCCATACAGGAATCCGCCATGCATTGAAGCTCTTTGACAGGTGCTGTCGTAATGTTCTTTTGATAAACGTAGCAATAAAGACATAAGTCCGGTGCTAATGTTTAGCTCAAACCTGGGCTCTGCAAATATAGTAGCTTTCAATTATTACCCCTCATTAAAGGTTGTTAGATCACATTTAGACTGCTGACCAGTAATAGCGGCAGAGAATTCCTCTGCGGTCATCTCTACTTCAACAACCTCATTAGATTTATCGTCAGTTATTAGCAATAGGTAGCTTCCCTTAGTTGTGCGGGAAAAAGATATTGCGCCTCGTTTTTTGATCATGATTGTTCCTTTATGTTTCTAGACTGAATTTTTGCGGAATGAAAGAGGTTAGGGCATTCTGCTTTGAGTTGCACCATGTAATCGTCAACAAGCTCCTTGTCCGTCGTCCAATCTTTGGGTTTGTTATGTATTACGACTCTGTGCTCTTGTTTCATAAATTATTCCACAACATTTGATTAGTTGGTTCCTATTGGAGATAGGTCTGTATGGGCTTCTTTTAAAAACATGCCACAGCCAAATAATTTCTTACCGCATGTTAGCTCAATTCTAATTTCAAAATGAACTATATTCAGAGAGATTATTCTCCTTACTTCTATGTCAGCTTTATCAGTTAAAAGAGATTTAAATCGTGAACCGCTTTTTGCTGTCCGAGAATACATTCTCATGTTGAATTTTGCGTTCATTATTACGCCCAATAGCCTTTGACTTCAGAGGCAGGGATTGATTTAACGCCTTCAGATTCGCTCACGTATTTTAAAACTCGAACTTTATCGTCGGTTTCGACGCTATCAATAAACTCTGTGCTGGGATGTTCAACAATAAAAGGTTTCTCGTTAACGAGTAGGCATGTGTTTGACACTCTTAACTCGTCAGTTGAGCTAATACTTATCAGTCCGTCATCTTTAGTTTTTACAGTATTCATTTTAAATCCCTTCACCGATTGATGAAGGATATATTAATGATGGATCGGTAATAATCAAGGGCCGCAAATAAAAATAATTAAAAATAATTAAAAATATATTTATTGTTTATTTTGAGAGGCTAGCTCATTCCAAAACCGATGGTGTTTGAAAACTCTTCAGGACAGTCAATTTTTTGATACATTTCTGATTCTGTATTCCATTCATACCAATGTGCTTCATATTCATCACAAGCGCACGCGTATATTCCTTCCGGATAGCATTCGATGATAGCTAAAGGGTAATGTCCGGCTTCATTACGATCTCCAGCGTTATTGACTAGAGTTTCCTCGGCCTCTTTAAAGTTAAACAAATAGCCGACAGTCCTCGTGCTGCGGTATTTGTATGTGCCACCTTTGATGTCTAATCTGTCTTTTGGGTTTTCTATCGTGGTAATGGTGAATATTCTGTCGTTCATCTGATTCATCTATTGTGATTATTAATAGATGAATTATCAGGCAAATATGATACACAAACCACAAGAAGAAAGGGCGTAGTCTTATAGCGTTGAATGAAGAAGGTCTTGCATAACGCTCGAACAAATAGTTAATTTATACATAACTATCTATTGAAGCGCTAAAACGTACATAACACTCGATTAAGATGGCTCAATTGAGAATTTTGGTTGTTCGCTTGTTTGTTCATGTTTTGCCGGATTTCTAATAAACTCACGAACAAGAGGTTTTAGAAGTCGACGATAAGTATCTCTCCAACCTCCTCCTGTGTCGCTATATCCACAAGACTTGGTAATAGAAGAGAATACGCTATCGTGAAGAGCATCTAAGGCTGAATCAAATTGATATTCTGTGCCATTGAGCGTTAGCTTTACGCCGATGTCTTTTGATGGTTGTTCGTATTCACAAGAAAGCTCTTTATCGATATAAATATCTTCCAGCTCTGGGATTAGTCCGCCAAGAAAATGTCTTGGGATAAATGTACAAAGGATATTCTTCTTGCTCCAGATCTCTTCTTCTGAGAGTTCTTGTTCAAAGTGTCGTTCTGAATATCCCTCATTGGCTTTACTAGCGCCAATATAGTGCTGAAATTCTAGTATGAGTTCTTCAGTGTCATTAACGAAAAAAGCTTCATGATCAGTCGCACATTCTGCGAGTGTTCTGACAGTTGGTTTGTCGTCAAGTTTTGCACACCATTTAGTACACAGTGTAACGAAATGGGTTCTTAACTTATTGTTGGCGGCATCTCTCTGGGTGATTAAGGCATTGATTAACGTTTTGGTTGCTGACATAGCATTCTCTTTTGGATGATTCATTGTGGATATATTAATGAATAGCTTTCGAATATCAAGGCTAAGTTTTGTGTTTTATTAGTTCGCTAAGTGGAGTGTTATTTAGATATCAATATAACTAAAGGAAAAGCGTATGAGTAGCCCAATTGAGTTGTTGGTAGAAGAATTAGAAAATGAATTAAAAATACTCCTGATTGATGTGGAATCTGTTAGGCATGGAGGTATACGTGATAGTATTGAACTAAAAATACTTAGCATTAAATCTCGAATAGAGCGTGCTAAGGCATAAAGAAAAACCTCGTATGAAACGAGGTTTAATTTAATTAAATTAAGCAGCGCATTGTTGTGCCAGTTGCGTTAATTTTTGTTTTGCTTTCGGGTATGCACTGTGGCTGATTGAGCGAGTGAACATGCCCTTAATAAACTTAATATCAGCTGTTTTAGTCAAAAACCGTAACGTTGTAAAGATTTCAGCGTCATAACTATTGTATGGGAAGCTTCTATCATTTATCTCGTCATTAATGTTATCTGATTTTTGTAGTTGCTCTAAGTGAGTCATGAATACTTGCTCTGGCAATTCTTTGATCATAGCAATATCCATGGTTTGTACGTGATTGATTAATCCAGGGTGTTCGACTAGATATTGTTCTGGTCGTATATATTCCTGCATTAGTCTTCTGCGTTGGTGTTTATCAAAATTACTTAACGCAAATTCGATTTCTTCTTTGGTGATTTTCATTTTATTGATCCAAAGCTCAATGTAATGATCATGCGTTCCAAAAGCCTTCGCTAGTTCTTGTACTGATTTCATCTTTTTGTCCTTTCTATTATTAATAATATATTAGTTTATCGTGCAAAGGTAAATAGCTTCGGGGATGGGGGATGTTTTGGTTAGTTGTTAATTATTAGACTTTCTTTACTGCGGACTAAGTTTTTAGCCTTATCGGATATGGATAATCGGTTTAATGGAAAAAGAGAGAAAACAGGGCTTGTGTGAGTGGAGTTGCTGGCAAGGGGGTAATATTTTAATTGACCACCAGATAAGCCGTACCAGTCGACTATTGTTTTATCTCCTAAAGATCCTCTCAAGCATTTATCGCTACTAAATTTCCAAACTAGCTCTTCGTTAATATTCATTTTTAAAACGTGTATTTTGTAGAATATAGATGGGTCTTTATTTGTCGGTTTTGAATATGAAAAAACAATATGACGGCTCTCGTCGAAGTCGATCTTTTCGACAGTTGACTTGCTTTGTATTTTATTTGCTATCTCAACAAGCTTGCTACCGATTATGGTGGCTTTTGAGTTATTGCCAAAGTCACTTTCTTGCAAGTTGTGTTGTTTTAATTCATTCCATATAGTCGCTGATGAATTGGTTAGCTCTAAATATAGTTGTCCGTTGTCTAGGTTGAATAATTTTAATGGAGTTCCTACGCACTTTGTTTTGATGGAAACTCCTATCATTTTATTTTCTTTTGGGATCACAACATCAAACACATCTTTTTTCTCAAGGGTTTTCCCGTTAAAAAATTCGGCGCAAGTTCTTTCAATATCTAACCATCCAGGGAGAGAGTTGTATTTTTTTGATATGGACTTAAGTTGGCCGGAGCCGTCTGTAAATGTACTAAGTAATACTGCTAATTGGTTTATATCTTTGTGGTTTTGTATTCTTGTTCCTAAATCCAATAGAAGTCTTGTGGTTGTGTGATGTATGGATGTTAGGGAATTGAAGCGCTAATCGGAAATATCAGTTATGTTTTTGTTGTTAGTGATTTACCTTCTTTGGCTCTTATTTGTAGTAGTGAGGACAATTTTAATTAAAGAGGTAACTATGAATAATTTAGGTAGAGATTTAGGTCTGTCTATGATGTTGTTAAGTGAAGCTGCTAAAGCGGTAGAAACGGCGACACCTATTAAAGATAGTGATCATGTTATGAATGAAATCAAAGCGCGTATGTTGACCGTTTATGATTTTATAGAATCAGGTGATATGTCTTGGGTAGGAGAAGGAAACAAGGATTACAAAGAGCTTTATGCTCATAGTAAGTGTTACATCTTGTTTGATTCATTGTATGAAGTGTTTTCGGATCTGCGATTTAATATCGAAGGTTTGATAATGGTAGATGATGAAGGAAATAATGCTCATTACGTTTTAAAGGTAATGGCTGATAAGAGCACTACTATTTATGTTGACGCTTATGGTTTTTATAGAAATATAAGTGATATTGAAGCTAGATATAAAGATACGACCATAGTGTCGCATCAAAAATTCACTCCTCATGAGGATGATGAAAATGAAGATGTGATTGATGAATATCGTAATTTGTTTATTACTGTTTTCGATGAAATCGAAGGGGTAGTGTTCGAAAAATATGGTGTTGAAGATATATCAGATATTTGTGATTATGTTCAACTGTTTGGTCAAAAACAGGTACTAGCTTTGTTCGAGTCACTCGATGATGTATTAGCTACCAGTCGTGCTGAGCAATATTCACAATCTGCTTAGTTTGATGATAATGATTTAACTAGAAGCTTTAGCTTCTAGTTTTTTTTGTTTAAAATAAACTCAAATACTCATATACTGTCGAGTCTTAGTGTTTTTAAACAGGAGTGGTTATGGGTCATCGTGAATCTAGTGAAGGGGAAGTGGGAGGGCATTTCTCAATGGCCGAACATGCTGATGAATGGATGGAGGCGCTTGGGCAAAAAGAAGATTTAATGCGCAGAATCAACGAGAGTGCTGCGAAAGCTCAGTGGAATAATATGACTCAAACAGGGCAGTTTAAAATGGCTTTCTCTGCTTTTAGAAAAGGGAATCCAAAACAGCCCACTCATCGCATCTATCAGAATGCCTTAGATGAAAGTGGTGTTAGTTCAATTCAAAGGAAAGCTGAAGCCATAGCTCGTTTTCTTATAGTTAAGGGTTCAGCTGTAGGGGACGATGTTAACTGTCCAGGTTGTAATATTGGTTTTACTAAAAACACTTATCAGCAGACTTTCTGTAAAGAGAAAAAGAAAGGTTATTCCAGTTGTAAGGATTTTATTAATAATTGGTTTGATGCTAAACGATTGGCACAAACCTTAAAAATAACAGGTGGTTCCAAGTAAGGTTTCCGTGTCTCTAAGTAATGGAAAAGCCTCAGTAAGTAGAGGCTTTTAGTAGATTGCTGGCAATTTAGCTAGCTAATTATGTTTGTTCTAATCCTTTACCTATACTGCTATAAGGAGAGGGATTTCGATATCCTCTAATTCGGTTAGCTGTACTTTGACTGACGTCATTAAGTCAAGTATTAGTTTCTTTGACGGGTCAGAGCTTGAGCATTGATTGAACTGGTTAGCTAGCCCTAGTGCACGTAAAATCATCTTCAATTCACCTTCCGTAAAATCCGATGTATCGTTTTCTTGGATTTTAGAAAGCACACTAACTATTAGCTTTTTTCTTGAGTCCGAAGTGGGGATTTGCATCAATGTATTGGAATGCTCAAGTGCATTTTTTAAAACTTCGCTCTCATTTTTAGAAAATTTCATGTCTATGTCCTGTTGTTGATAGCAAAGTCGCTATAGTAGTAATTAGGCAAGCAGCAGGGGTTTTGGCTTTTGAGGCTATTTTAAAAATATAGCAGAGCTGAATACCTGACCGTGCTTATGATTGGGTAAATGTTTTACGGTATTCTAGGTACTGTTTGATGAATTTGTCATCGAATCCAGATACCCAGCCACAATCGCATTTAAACTGTGCGCCGTTAAATGTTGTTCTTGGCATACCTCTGGTGCATTTATCTTCACCACAATACGGTGAGTAATGTGGCCTACTCATTAGATTACTTCTCACTATGCTCATATTATTCCCTACTTCTTTCTGCTTGAATAAAACTCTTTAAGACCCGTATCATAGCCACTTTCGTATGCTGTCATTACAGGTGTTCTTATCCCATTTGTTGTGCCGGAATAAGGTTGATAACATTCAACTGCGTGTCTATAGCCTTGTAAGGTTGCGGTTATTAGCTCTGCACGTTTTTGCTTCTTATGTTTTATCTTTTTTAACCTGTTCATGTGTGGCCTTATTAGTATGCGGGTTTGAATCTGCTGATCTTATTTTTGATAGCTCATGGCTTATTTTACTTGATGGATTTAAATGATAAGGATTTCGAACAATTAATCAAGAATAAATAGTGAGGATGTTTGGATTTACTATTTAGAAAGTCAGTTAATCGGATTTGCCATAGTTGTTAGCAACTTCCACAAATGTGTTTTTATGTTTGTCTTGCGCCTCTCCTGTTTCTAATTAATAAAGAATCTATTTAATTTAGGGATAATAATGATAAAGCAGGATGCAGAAAAATTAATTTTTAAAAACAAGTTCGTGAGTTTTTACAATGATGAAGTGACATTCGCTGGTGGATTAAAAGCTCATTACGCAAAAATCCAAATACCAGGGGGTGTGGTGGTGCTTCCTATTCTAGAAAATGGCAATATTATTTTGCAGGAAGAATATCGTTACGGTATATCTAGTTGGGTTTTGCAGTGCTGCATGGGAGGTTCGATTGAAGGGAAAACTCCTGTAGATGTAGCTACTATTGAGTTGGAAGAAGAGTTGTCTTTATCTGCTAGTAAATTCATTGAGCTTGGTGAATATGTTAGCTCTCCTGACAGGGTAGAAGCTTTAGGAGGTACTCGCATGATCTTAGCTCTTGATTGTAATCCTTGTGAGAATCCATTGCCTCAAGAGCCAACAGAGTTTTTCAGGAACCGTATAGAGCTCCCTATCGACGATGCTATTGCTATGATTTTTGATGGCAGAATAAAGTGTCTGGTGACGCAATCAATTATAATGAAAGCGTTTATTCACCAGCAAAAGATGGGGGTTAATGTAGGTTATCGGTGTCTTGGTGATCACCGCATTTATTAGTGATACAACCTACACACATTTCATAGAAATCTAACTTAGGCAGTTCTTTGATAAGATTAAGCACGCATTCTGTATGATAAGGGGTTTGATCGTATTGTGTCATCCCTATAGAGTCTTCTTGTAGGTTATCACCTTCATACATTCTTGATATCATCATTTGCGCGACACCATCTTCATCACTAGTGATTAAAAACTCACCTTGCATTTCGCCGTTAGCCAACACGATAACCCAGTTGATTTTGAAGTCGCCGAATTTTATATCTACTTTTTTAAAGTAGGACATGTCGTGCGGCAAGCCAAAGGTAGTGCCTAAAATGTATGACGTGAATGAGGACATAACTGTATGTCCGCTTAGTACGGGTAGTTCTGTCATATGGGTGAACTGGTTTTTATCGGTCATATATAAATCCTAATAATTCTTAATGCCTTTATCTTAATGATTGGGCGAAGAATTGCAAAGAAAAAGACCCTGAAAGTAGGGTCTTTAATTGGTTAAATTAAATATGTGTAAAAGTGATAAAACCGTCAACCATTTTTAATTTTGCATCGTTGAGCCTGAGTAGCTTAATAAAGTCCTCAGAATCTGCATCTAATTCACTATCTGTTGTATTATGTGCAATAGTTTCAATTACGTCAGACATCGTTGTATTGTGAACTCCAAAGAGTGTTATTAATCCTGACTGAGAGAATTCACAGTAGACACCGTAATCTCTAAGTTTTCTTAGGAGTTTGATGTCACATTCATCTTGTCGATATACTAATGATTCTTCACCATCTGATGTTCTGAGTTTTACGACCTCATTTTCATCAAGAAACGATAAAAGAACTGTGGTGTCTGCAACCTCATGAAAAAAATCAAGAGGCTCGTGGCTGTACCCTCTGCATTTATCAAAGTCTTCTTTAGTTTTGTAGCTAATAACTTCCCAAGATGTTCGTTG
>Ga0105359_10000094_pt1 | contig 65232 bp, 57 predicted proteins | sample GOMGulsemesocosm_6_FD_83659 | JGI IMG/M metagenome (GOLD analysis project Ga0105359, IMG submission 83659) | Methane-oxidizing microbial communities from mesocosms in the Gulf of Mexico - GOM8C Gulf of Mexico | ecosystem: Environmental > Aquatic > Marine > Cold seeps | place: Gulf of Mexico...
GCATCTTGCTCTAAAAAAGTCCCCGTTGGGTTATTAGGGTTAGCAATAAAGATAAGTTTTGTTTTATCTGTGATCGCATCTGCCATCGCATCTAAATCATGGCCAAAGTCTTTAGCAGCTACAGCAACCGCTGTTGCACCAATTGCTTGTGTTACCAACGGGTAAACCACAAATGCATGCTGTGCAAACATCACTTCATGCTCGCTTGTAACAAAAGCGCGTGCAATCAGTTCAAGCAGATCGTTTGAACCATTGCCTAATGTCACTTGATCAATATTTACCGCGTATTTATCAGCTAACGCTTTTTTCAGGTAATAACCATTAGCATCAGGGTAACGTGTTAATTCAGCAAGTTCATTTTGTAAAACATCTTTAACTGATTGCGCTAAGCCTAATGGGTTTTCATTAGAGGCTAGTTTAACGATATCGGTAATGCCCAGTTCACGCTCTAATTCATCGGTCGGTTTACCTGCTTGGTAAGGGTGTAACTTCTGCACACCTTCATTTGCCAAACTTAAAAAATCACAACTCATCTTATATTCCTTTAACAGATAGCTGATAGCTGTTCGCTGCCAGCTTTCAGTATTATGCGTATTTTTTTTCAAATACCTGCATGAAATCAACTAACGCTTGTACACCTTCAATTGGCATTGCGTTATAAATACTTGCACGCATGCCACCGACTAACTTATGCCCTTTCAGCGTTAATAATCCCGCTTCTTTGGCTTCGTTTAGGAAGGTTTCATTAAGGCTATCGTTCGCTAATGTAAACGGCACATTCATACGGCTACGTACGCTTGAGTCAACATCGTTTGCGTAAAAATCAGAGTTATCAATAAAGCCATAAAGTAACTCTGCTTTAGCTATATTTTTCTTTTCTACTTCAACTAAACCGCCCTGCTCTTTTAGCCATTTAAAGACTAAACCCGCTAAGTACCATGCGTAGGTAGGCGGTGTATTGTACATCGAGTCCGCTTTGGCTTGTATTTCGTAATCAAAGATTGACGGAATCGCTTTACGCGCATGCCCTATCAAATCATCGCGTACAATCACAATTGAAAGACCTGAAGGGCCAATATTTTTCTGTGCGCCCGCATAAATCAGGCCAAATTTAGACACATCCATTGGACGAGATAGAATCGTTGAGCTCATATCAGCAATCAGTGGTACAACACCCGTTTCTGGCACATCAAAGATTTCAATACCTTCGATGGTTTCATTTGGGCAGTAATGCAGATAAGCGGCACCAGCGTTAATTGGCCAGTCACTACTAGGCTTAACGCTCTTTTTGCCATTAGCGTCAGTTACCAAAATATCAGTTTCACTAATACGCGCGTGTTTCTTTGCTTCAACCACAGCCAATTTTGACCACTGACCCGTTAATAGGTAATCAGCGTCTAACTTGTCACCTAATAGGTTAAGTGGTACAGAAGCAAACTGACCACGACCACCACCGTGACAAAACAGTACCTTGTAGTTATCAGGGATTTCCATCAAATCACGTAAGTCTTGCTCAGCAGTTTCTGCCATTTGGATATATTCAGGGCTACGGTGGCTGACTTCCATGACAGAAACGCCTAAACCTTGCCAGTTACAAAATTCGCTTTGTGCTTGCTGCATAACAGCGGTAGGCAACATTGCAGGCCCAGCACAGAAGTTAAATATATTACTCATTTATCTGTTCTCATTCGCTTTAAATAAAATAAGCGACCTAGGCCGCTTATTTATTAACAATTTAAGATTTACTCAGTAGTTTCATCACTACCTGGAGCTTCAGTTTCTTGACCTTCCTGTTGCGCACTTGACTCTTCGCCCTGCACTTCAGTCGCCTCATCTTCAGACTCGTAAACCGGTAAGTCTTTTATCTCTTCGATACGTTGTAACGCTACGATTTGCTCATCGTCACGTGTTTTGATTAACGTAACACCTTGCGTATTACGACCAACAACAGAAACCCCTGTTACTGGCGTACGTACTAACGTGCCTTTGTTAGAGATAAGCATGATCTCATCGTTTTCATCAACCTGTACCGCGCCAACCACTTTACCGTTACGCTCACTCACTTTGATTGAGATAACACCTTGTGTTGCACGACTCTTCGATGCGTAATCTTCTAATGGTGTACGTTTACCGTAACCGTTAACCGTTGTAGTTAAGATATGGCCAGTTTCATTTGGAATAATTAATGAAACAACTTTCTCGCCATCTTTCAGTTTAATACCACGAACACCGGTAGCGGTACGACCCATTGGGCGAACACCTTTAAACTTAATCTCTTGAAGACCGTTCTCATCAAGAATCGCATTACCTTCTTCATCAACAGCAGGAATCTCTTCCGCTTCTTTAAAGCGTACTACTTTACCAGCGTCAGAGAAGATCATGATTTCGTTTTCACCATTAGTGATTTGCGCACCAATTAGCTCGTTATCTTCATTTAGGTTGATTGCAATCAGACCACTTGCACGTGGACGGCTATAAGCGCTTAGTGCTGTTTTCTTAACCGTACCGTTAGCGGTTGCCATGAATACAAACTTATCATCTTCGTAATCACGAACAGGTAGAATCGCAGTAATACGTTCGCCCTCTTCAAGCGGCAAGATATTAACAATCGGACGACCACGCGCTTGACGAGAAGCTAATGGTAATTGGAATGTTTTCAGCCAGTACAAACGACCACGTGTAGAGAAACATAAAATTGTATCATGGGTACTTGCGACTAATAATTTCTCAATGAAGTCTTCATCTTTCATCGACGTTGCAGATTTACCTTTACCACCACGACGCTGTGCTTCGTAATCGGTTAATGGTTGGTATTTAACGTAACCTTCGTGAGAAAGCGTTACCACAACATCTTCTTCTGTGATTAAATCTTCCATACAAAGATCAGTTTCACTTGCTGTAATTTCTGTACGACGTTTATCACCAAAGTTTGCACGAATCTCTTCAAGCTCTTCAGTAATTACTTCCATTAGACGTGCTGGGTTTTCTAAGATAAACAGTAACGCAGTAATAACATCAATAAGCTCTTTGTATTCGCTTAAGATTTTTTCGTGCTCAAGGCCTGTTAGCTTATGCAGACGCATATCTAGGATTGCTTGTGCTTGTACTTCAGTCATAAAGTACAAATCATCACGCATACCAAATTCAACAGCTAGGCCATCTGGACGTGCAACATCAACACCCGATGCTTCAAGCATGGCCGCTACATTACCTAGTTCCCAACCTTGTGATTGAAGACCTAATTTAGCTTCAGCCGGTGTTGGAGAGTTACGAATTAATTCGATAATCGGTTCAATGTTTGCTAATGAAATAGCAAGACCTTCAAGTAAATGAGCACGATCGCGCGCTTTACGTAATTCGAATACCGTACGACGTGTAACCACTTCACGACGGTGACGAACGAATGCTTCAAGCATCTCTTTAAGGTTAAATAGTTTTGGCTGACCGTGGTCAAGTGCAACGGCATTAATACCAAATGAAACTTGCATCTGTGTTTGTGCGTATAGGTTATTTAATACTACTTCACCTACTTCACCACGTTTCACTTCAACAACCATACGCATACCGTCTTTATCTGACTCATCACGTAGGGCACTGATGCCTTCAATTTTTTTATCTTTTACAAATTCAGCAATCTTTTCGATTAGACGTGCTTTGTTTACTTGGTATGGCAATTCATGAACAACGATCGTTTCACGACCTGTTTTTTCATTGACTTCAATATCCGCTTTTGCACGAATTTTTAATTTACCACGACCGGTTTTGTAACCGTCGATAATACCTTTACGGCCATTGATGATACCGCTGGTTGGGAAGTCTGGACCCGGAATGAATTCAATTAACTCTTCAATAGTGATGTCTTTGTTAGCAATCAGTGCTAAACAACCATCAATCACTTCACCTAAGTTATGTGGTGGAATGTTAGTTGCCATACCTACCGCAATACCAGATGAACCATTTACTAATAAGTTAGGAATTTTAGTTGGCATTACTTCAGGAATTAGCTCAGTACCATCATAGTTTGGTACGTAATCAACCGTCTCTTTATCAAGATCGGCTAATAGCTCATGTGCGATTTTATCCATACGGATTTCGGTATAACGCATTGCTGCCGCGCTATCACCATCAACAGAACCGAAGTTACCTTGACCATCAATCAACATATAACGCATTGAGAAGTCTTGTGCCATACGAACAATTGTATCGTAAACAGCGGTATCACCATGTGGATGGTATTTACCGATCACATCACCAACAACACGTGCAGATTTTTTGTAAGGTTTGTTCCAGTCGTTACGTAATACGTTCATTGCAAACAGAACACGACGGTGAACAGGTTTTAACCCATCACGTACGTCAGGCAATGCACGCCCAACGATTACACTCATTGCATATTCGAGATAAGAGTTTTTTAATTCGTCTTCAATGTTAATTGGAGAAACGTCAGATGCAAATTCGCTCATAGGGATAGAAATCCTCAAAATTTTAGGGTGACACACTCTATCATGAAATTGTGCAGTTACCTGTTTAATTTACAAGCAAAAGCGCCTCAGAATCGTTTTATGGGACAAATAAGCACAATTAACGATTTAGCGCTCATTTTTCAACCACAACAAAAACAGTTAAAACGCCTTAAAACGCCAAATAAAGAATCGTTACAAAATAACTTACTCTAAATTCTTTCCAAAAAACCTCAACTGACTGATTATTTTGAAAACAAAAGTTCAAGTAATGTTGAAGCCGATGCTAAATCAATTTATAATTTTTTGCTTATCGTTATAATGCCTATTCTCCTATTTACTCGGTATCGCTATTTATGTCTGCTAGTACAACTTCTATTGAAAACACGCCTTTCACCGACAATGTTGATCCTAAAGAGATTGAAAAATTCTCTGCAATGGCCGAACAGTGGTGGGATTTAGAAGGTGACTTTAAACCCTTACATATGCTCAATCCAACACGTCTTGAATATATAGAACAAGGTGTTGAAGGTTTGTTTGGCAAAACTATTGTAGATATTGGTTGTGGTGGCGGTATTTTAGCGGAAAGCATGGCGATTCAAGGTGCAAACGTCACCGGCATTGATATGGCACACGCATCATTACAAATCGCGCGTTTACATGCGATGGAAACGCAAACCAAACTTGATTACCAAAAAATCACCGCTGAAGAGTTTGCTAGTTTGCATAATGAACAGTTCGATGTGGTGACTTGCATGGAGATGCTTGAGCATGTGCCTAATCCCGCTTCTATCATCAAAGCATGTTGTGATTTGGTAAAACCCGGTGGTACTGTGTATTTCTCGACCATTAATAAAACTTTTAAAGCTTACCTAATGATGATTTTAGGTGCAGAGCATCTATTGAAGTGGGTACCAAAAGGCACACATGAATATGAAAAGTTCATCCGCCCTTCTTTGTTACTCGCTGATATTGATAAAACGTCGCTTAAATGTGAACACCTGTGTGGCGTTGAGTTTAGCCCGTTTACAGGTGGGTTTGAGATAACAAAGAATGTCGATGTGAATTATATGCTGCGTTGTACCAAGCGAGTTTAAGCACAACCATTATGCTTTGTTGTTATTTTCGTAGTTGTAAATTTAAGGGATAAATTTGACAAATAGACATTCATGCAAAGGTTTTATATTTGATGTAGATGCAACTCTTGTAAACACCACACTGGTGATAAATAACATTTGGCAGAAGTGGGCTGAACAAAACGGAATAGAATTTTCAATTGTATTTCCACACGTGCATGGTAGAAAAATTACAGAAACACTTGCATTAGTTGGCTCTCAATATGCAAATGAAAACGAAGAAAATAGAGTAAAAAACATTGCAATCGAAGCGATGGAATCAGCAACTGAAATCGACGGTGCATTAAGTTTTGTAGAAAATATACCTAAGCATTCGTGGACAATTGCAACGAGTGGCCCAAGGAAAGTTGCAGAGACAAGTTTACTTGCATCTGGATTTAAATTACCAATGAATATGGTGTGTGCTGAAGATGTTAATTTTGGTAAACCACACCCCGAACCATTTGCACTTGCTGCTGAAAATTTAGGCTTTAAAACGATGAGTTGTGTCGCTTTTGAAGATTCGCCTGCTGGAATTAAATCAGCTAAAGAAGCTGGATGTTTTACTGTGGCTATCTTAACTAGTCATAAAGAATCTGAATTAGTGTTAGCTGATTTAATCGTTGATGGCTTTTCAGACTTAGTAATTAAAGAGAATAATGATTCGTTTGAACTATGCTGGTAAAAAGAGCAAATAGAAACAGCGAGCTAATCACCAACAGGATGAACTTGAAAAACTAGAAATCAAAAATACTTATGTAGCCATGCCCCCCCAAAAAAAGACCTTTAAACCGTAGGGAAAAGTGGCTCTTAGGCCTGGTTAGTAAGGCAACAACAAGTTGATAATATATAACCGTGGCACCATTTTTACACTTAGCAATAAGAACATATTAGCAACCATGCTCTTATTGCTTTACCAGAAGCGTTTTATTTCTTAAAACGTCGTTGTATTACACGCACCTTGGTAACCACCTGACCACATACAAATAGTTTCATACGTAGCTCCAGTAGTAACCCACTGCCCATCTCTTTTCCCATTAACGTACTGGCCAATAATAACTCGGCCGTAGCGTTCTTCCCAATATGGCCCATTTTCAATACTGCTAACATAAGTTTTGGTGACAACTAAAAGGCCATTATTATAACTTTTCACAATACCTTCAATCTTTCCATCAACCCAGGTTTGAATGCTACCTTCACCATCCTGAGCAGAATTAAACTCCCCATGGAGGACACCATCTACATAGTTAGCCGTTGACTCAATCGATTTATCTTGTCTATATTGAGTCCAAAGTCCGACTTGATTACCATCACCATTTAAACAACCAACCTGCTGCCAGCTAGCAGAGGAATATTCATCAAATGCATTACAAGTTTGTCCACTTGAATCCTCTGCAGTATCAATAGCAATGGTTTCAATAGTAGAAGGTAAACCAACAACATAATCATTAATGCCTTCACCTGTATCTAAGACAGCAACAACTATCCAGCTGTATGTTCCATCAGCTAAGCCACTGTCTGTAAATGTTGTCGCACTCCCACCGCCAACAGCAGCATACGGTTCAGCCGTTATATCAGGAGTACCCGTTTGCGAGTAGTAAACAAAATAGCGATCAGCGTTTTCAACTTCTTCCCAAATTAGCTCCACACCATTTTTACTAACAACCGTTGCACTAAAATTGTTAGGCGCAGAGAGTGGCTCACCAGCTGGGGTCGGAGTAACTGTAGGAGTTGGAGTTGGAGTTGGAGTTGGAGTTGGAGTTGGAGTTGCATTAATTTCACTAACTAATTGAGCAAAATCCAGCTGTATTTCATCCGAATTACCTAAACCAATGTAAGAGCTATCAACATCCTTTTCCTTTACATCTATAACCAGATTATTAAGCCCCAGTGTAATATCTTTAGATTGTTGCAATAGTTCTTCTTGAGTATCTGCAATATATTCTTGTGCAGAGTTAAAAGTATTATCAATAGAATCACTATCAATACTTTCTTTAAGCTCGATTAAAAACGCTTCTGATTTTTCAAATAGAGACACCATTTTATCCATATTCTTTAAAACATTTGAAAAAGGTGCTGCTACATAAGTATTTAAGACTTCAAGAGCATAAGCTTTAATAGTTTGATCAAGGCACTCACTATCAAGTATCGTACTATCATCACAAGATGAAAGGTCAAACGTGCTCTTTAACTGAACTGATGACTTAGTTGCTTCCTCAAGTTCATCATTAATTACTTCACCAAGTTCATCAATATAATAAGTCGTTTGTTCGCCTGTCGGGCTAGTAACCAATACAGACTTTTCAGTGGCTACCTCACTTGAATATTCAAGTAAATAACCGTCAATTGATAGACTCTGATAGTTATCTCCTTTAGAGAGTGTTATCTCTTTACCGTCTTGATGAATAATTGCAATGATACTTGAGCCATTAGGGCCAAGCGTATTTTCTTTGAAATATGTAACATCGGAGTCACCATCTGTAAGTGTAGTAACAAACAGATCTTGATTCGAACTACCAATAAATTGGTCGTACTTCACTGTTTCTACTGGTGCAGGAGCAATTATTCCTTCTGATGGTGCAGAGCCTCCCCCACCACCACAAGCGGAAAGAGCAAGGGCAGCTGAAAGTGAAATCATAATTGGGGTCATTTTTGTCATATTTTTCTTCCATGTACTTGGAGCTAGTAAATACCCACTAGCTCCCTTAGTGATATCAATAAATTGAAGAGCTATCATAACAACAGTTTTCAAGCTGGTACGAATTACACAGAAGCAATACAACTAAATTAGAGCAATAAACGAGCTAACACATTGTTATTATTTAATAACCTAACACCATTAAATTTTAGTGAAATTTTCAAATGAAATACATCAATAGAAATTTCTTGTGCAGTGTACTTTTGATATGCAAAATACTTAGCCCCCCGCAGTATCATAATAAATAATAGATACGCGAATAGTAAGCTGAATGAGTACTCTATGCTTTTTTCATTAACAAAGAGGGACATGCATGCTTTTTAGATTGATTTAAAAGTCAAAAAATATATTTGCGTCCCTCGAAGCTTTTTTCAAAGCAGAATCAATGTGTTCACAAAGAGCTCCTTTGCATTTTTCTTGCCCAATTAATTCCTTTAGCAAGTAGAGGCAAGACTACCTCTTAGCACAGAAATGTGCGTACCAAACTGGTGCATTAAGAAGGCGTTTATTTAGTAACATAAAAATTATGACTTCTTAACGCATCGTGTCTGCATGCATACCTTCCAAAATTGCCTCAAATAAGCCTGAACTATCGCTCAATTAACTCCATGATTTCTTTTGTCAAAGTCAGACTTTCAGCAGCCCCCCCTACTGCTCGCAACTTAGCCATTAGGCTAGAAAATATTTATGGAGATCTCATAACTTTAGGGTTTACCTGATAAGTAGACACAATGCGTACACATCCCCCCTTGCATTTTTATTGCAAAGAGGTGATTGCTTAGCAAGACCAACATGCAGCGAATGATGCGCCAGCACATGGTTATACGGTTTGAACTGGTACGGTTAAGCTTCAAATCGTGCACTATAAAATGGCAGTGGCGAAATCACTTTAATATAAGATAAAATTCACTAACAACGAACGCCAGCACAATAACTAATATATAAAAAGAGCAGAACACTTGAGCATTTTTTATAACTTCTGCTAAGTTAATTTATACATCAGCCAATGGAGTGATTTCATATGAAAGCATTATTATTAGGTTTAATAATTAGTTTACCAATCACAGCTCAGCAAGTGACCTACCAAGTGCAGGGGAAAAATTACCAAGGTTACTTTGCAAAAGCACAAGGGCAATCAAAAGGCAGTGTGTTGCTCATTCATGATTGGGATGGCCTGACTGAATATGAGAAAAAGCGCGCAGATATGCTTGCTAAACAGGGATATGACACCTTTGCAGCAGACTTATACGGCGCTGGAAATAGACCCGTTGAAACAAACGCAAAAAAACAAGAGACCGGGAAGCTATATAAAGACCGCGAAAAAATGCGCAACTTAATTTTAGCTGCCATGACAGAATCCAAAAAGTTAAGTAAAACTGAAATGGTTGTTATGGGGTATTGCTTTGGCGGTGCGGCAGTTTTAGAATTAGCTCGATCAGGAGAAGCGTCATACGTAAAAGGTTATGCGACATTTCATGGTGGGTTGGCAACACCGGAAGGGCAGAATTATGAAAATTTAGGTGCACCTATTTTTGTTGCACATGGCGGTGCTGACAACGCAATCCCACTAAAACAAGTTTTAGATTTAGGGGAGCAACTTGAAGCTGTAAAAGCAAATTATGAAATACAAATTTATTCCGGTGCACCGCATGCATTTACTGTGATGGGTTCACCCCGCTACCAAGAAGTAGCAGACAAAAAATCATGGAATACATTTCTAGATTTTCTTGATACCAACTTATAACCTTCCATAAATTTCCCTAAGCGATACTAGGTTAGCTTGATAACGTTACCGTTATTAAACTTGAAGAACGAGAAAGCGTGCAAATAGGCTCAAGCCTTTAACCTGAACTTTACTCGTCACTGTTAATTAAAAGTGACGAGTGTGAGACAAGCTAGCTTGATGCGTTTATATGTTCTGTGGAGTTAGTTAAACGTTTACGTTTAAAACGTAAACCCTTCTTAACCCTGCCTCGCTTTAAAGCGAGGGTTGCTTTTACAAATCACATATAACTTACCTTTACGCCTTACTATTTGACAGTCTGGGTGACGTTTTTTAGCGCTTTTTAATGAGCTTAATACTTTCATCTTTTTCTCCTAAGACTTTACCTTACCAAAACGATTGTTGAATTTAGCAACACGTCCATCCTGCGTCACGACGCTTTGCTTACCAGTATAAAACGGGTGTGAGGCACTGGATATATCAATGGCAAAGTAGGGGTAAGTTTTCCCATCTAGTTCAACGGTTTTATCCGTTTGTAGTGAAGACCCCACAATAATGTAGTGATCAGCTGCTGTATCGTGAAAAGCAACATCTTGGTATTTAGGGTGAATATTTATTTTCATAACAAACCTTAATTGAGTAACAAACAAAATGTTATAATATAACAAAACACCAAAAGATAATAGTTATCATTAAGAATTATTTTGAGGTGTTTTCAAATAACAAAAAAACGAAGTCACCTACTTAGCTTGGCTTTTGAAAAAATATATAGGTAATACCTGAGCCAGGCGGAATGACAAATCCTAGTTTGTACTTTTGCAAATAATACATTCAAACATATACTTTAATGTGTACAAAAAACACACAAGGAATGGCGATGCGATTTAACTTGGAAAACTGCTCTTTACGCACTAAAGCTACTTGGGTCTCTTTTTTCATATTTTCGTTAACCACATTGCTTTATGTGTTTGTATTTAATATTCAATTTGTCATGCTACAAAACACTTCTTTTGCTGACCATAAAGTGCTCTCAAAGATAGAAGATAAAGTCATCGCATTAGGCAGTCAAATGACCAGTGTTGAATTAAATGAACTTCGCCAACTAGCCCAAAATTACCAGCAACGAGTAAAGGAAACATATAGCGATACAAACAGCTCACATAATGAAATAGCAGATCTTATCTGTGTAGAAACTGAAAGGTTAATCAGCAAAAGTCATGAATATATTAACGTAGGGGTTAACACCCAGCTAAAACAACAAATAGATAACCAATTGAATCGCTTAAAACTCAGTTTAATCACCCTATTAAGAAACAAATTAGCCCTTGTAGAGCAAGAAGCAGGCAAAGGGATAAAAAGAGTCTTTTATTATGAAATAATTAGCTCATTTATATTTTTTGGCATCATGATGCTATTCATTACCTATATGATTGGTTCACTGCTTAAACCTTTAAATAAGCTAAGATATGAAATGGAACAATTTCAAGATCTAGATATTAACAATGAAAAGGGAGATGAAATTAAGTTATTAATACGCTCATTTAATAACATGCGCGAAGAGATAAATAACAAGCAAGAGTTATCAGTGCATGCTTTACTGAAAGCTAAGCAAGCCAATGCGGCCAAATCTGAATTTTTAGCCAATATATCTCATGAGCTCAGAACACCAATGTTGGGAATATTAGGTTTTGCAGAGCTTGGTGTCACTAAGATCGATCACATTAATAAAGACAAGTTATTAAAGTACTTTGATCGTATTTATACGAGTGGCTCACGCTTACTACTACTGTTGAATAATTTGCTGGATTTATCAAAACTTGAAGCTGGTAAAATGAAGTTTGAATATAGCACCTATTCCATCAATAAAATCCTAAAAACCGTGCTAATAGAGCTTGATTCATTAATTAATAGTCGTCACTTAACAATTAAAATTAAGTGCTTACAAGATAATATTCAAGCAGAAATAGATAGTCATAAAATCCACCAAGTTGTATATAACCTTATTTCCAACGCAATAAAGTTCTCCCCAGAGCACGGAGTCATCACCATATCTATGCTAGATAATTATAAAAGTAGCGAAGACCATCCTACTTCAATTAAATTTATAGTTTCCGATCAGGGTCTTGGTGTACCAGAGGATGAATATAAGTACATTTTTGAAAAATTCTCTCAGTCCAGTAAAACCAATACGGGTGCAGGAGGAACGGGCTTGGGGTTATCTATCTGCCATGATATTTGTAAGTGCCATAATGGGAAAATTTGGGTTATAAACACATTGCCACCACTTCAAGGCGCAAACTTTATATTTACTCTTCCCAAAGTGCATCAAGAATGTCATTCACCGGTTAGTAACTAAACCAATAACAATGATTGCACATTACAGGAGCATTAGCTTTAGCGAGGATAATACATCCAATAGGCTAAAATATTGCGTTTTCCATCCGGAACACAAATTGAGCTCTAAAAGACTTTTCAAGTTAACCAACTGATTTAGTTAGTATCAACATATGGGCATCCAGAACTTTAGATTAGTTAACGTTTAGGTTTTAAATAATCATTTTTATTAGCGCGGTAAGCAGCATAATAAAAACTAAAATAGGAATTATTTTACTGTATTTGGCTTGTTGCTGTTCATCAACTGGTTTAGCAAAGCGCTCAACTAAAGTAACCATCAAGGCAATGGCAGTAAATAACACCACTAAAATAATTAACACGTTCATAGCGCAATACCTTACACACGAGCAAAAGAAGAGAAAAGTACAATTATAAAAAAACAACCGAGCATATCAATACCTTTAGCTTTACTTTAAAAAGGTTGGTTATCATCGTTAACTTTGTGAAGGTGCAAACTGCTCATACCATTCACATTCACTGATTAAATCTTGCGTAGATTCTAATTGGTCAATAAAGGTTAAGCCATTTAAATGGTCTAACTCATGTTGAAAAATACGCGCAATAAAACCACTTAACTCTTTTTGTTGCTCATGACCCTCTCTGTCAAAATAGCGCACTGTTATTTGATTATATCTAGGCACTAAACCACGCATGCTCGGTACACTTAAACATCCTTCCCAGCCCTTTACTTTCTCACTAGAGTAATGAAGAATTTCAGGATTAATGATCGCCGTAGGCCTCATTACTGGCGCATCAGGGTAACGTGCATTGGGTTTAGAGCTGATAATGAAAATACGCAGACTATGATGAACTTGTGGCGCAGCAATACCGACTCCACCAGCTTCTGATACAGCCAACATCATTTTTTCAATTAGCTGTTGGCATTCATCATTTTGTATATTCTCTACCTCCAGCGCCCTTTTCCTTAAAACAGCATGACCTAATTGTGCAATGCAATAGGGTACATTATTCGTCTGCTTCATATTTACTTTCACCTTAAATAATATGAACCTTTACAGTAAACGCGCTTGCAACCACTCAGAAATATCTGCAATTTGCTCAGCACAAACACTATGTTGCATGTCATAGGTTTTATAACTTGGTTGAAAGCCTTTATTAATTAAGTCCAACTTAGCTTGCTCTCCTAACAAAGGAGCAACTACTGGATCTTGACTACCATGCATGATCTCAATATCAAGTTGCTTATTACAATTTTCTATTTGAATCGACGCTTGCGTTGCAAAATAGGTCGACATAGCAATCAGACCCGCTAGTGGTTTTTTATAGGTTAACGCTGCATGGTAAGCAACCGCCCCGCCCTGAGAAAAACCAGCAAGAACAATTCGTTCAGCCTTAATTCCACGTTCTATTTCACGATCAATCAGCGCCTGTATTGCATTTGCTGAAGCAATAAGCTGCTTGCTATCCACTTTTCGCTCAATACTCATATCCAAAATATCGTACCAAGCAGGCATCACCATACCACTATTAATAGTGACGGGAATGGAGGCTGAGTGTGGAAAGATAAAACGAATGGCTAACTCTGTTGGTAATTGTAATTCCGGTACAATAGGCTCAAAATCATAACCATCAGCACCTAATCCATGTAACCAAATAACCGATGCGCTTGCATCTCCTTTAGGCTCAACTTCTACACAGTTTAAATATTCCATAAATATCTTCTTTAATTTGTCCAAGGGGAAATGCTCTATTTGAAACAGCACTATATCATTGTTTTTATTCAATGCGCACAGAGCAGTGCTTAACTAACAAGAACAGCTTCTTACCACTTATTTCCTCATTTAGAGTGAAGCATACAGGTCATAACAATTGTGACTAAAAGGGATCAAATCAAGTGGCAATACTAGCGCTAGTATTGCCAACAAATATCAACATTAAAGTCTCAACGACATCTCATTGCCTTCGCAAAATAATAGAGGCAACAGTACTCATTTCACAGCAATAAAAGTCGCGTAGAATACGAAGCACAAACTGATGCGATTTAGTGTAAGGTTTACGCTTGCATAGGAAGTGTAATTTTAGCTAAAACAAAGTGAAAGTAAGTATGATTAATAAAAAGCGATCTTATAATAAAAAATTCTGGGCGGTTTTTATCATTTTTATTACCGTTATTTATATGAATTTTTTTTATATTAACAATGAAAGTGCGTTAACGAGCTCAAGTTCAAAGCCTGCAGAACAACGAACTATAAGCCAGTCTTGCTTACTCGATGAAAGCTGTGATGAATACCTTAAACATGCTGTTTCGACTATTGCCCCTGCTGTAACAACGCAGCCTGTTGCAACAATAAAGCCCACGCCGCCAACAGTATCAACAAAGCTCCCTATCACTATCTATCCCGTTTCCCCGCCCCCCCCTGCTGATAGCATCAATACAGAAAGAGCATCGATTAAAATTAAACTTCAAGGAAAGGAAATTTTAAAGGAAAGTAATTTTTTAAGTGAAGATATACATCAATGTAGGATTGAATTTGATAAACAGTCAGTATTAAAAATTAATTCCATCATTGAGCAATTTAGCTACGAAATAGATCTCAGTAAAAGCACTTATAAGATTAATCACAATTTGAAGTTAAATGTTATTTCGCCGAATTTACCTGAACACTTTAATGAAATACTGGTTTATAAAATACAAACTCTGTTACAAATTTATAGGCAGTCTTTTGGACTTAATTTGCACAAAAAAAGTGAAATTAATTTAGTCATCCTGCCAAGCCAAGCATCCTATGAGGATTTTATAACCAATTTATCTCTCGATAGTACTAATACGCAAGGTTTGTTTTGGGCAAGAAGCAATTATGCTTTTGTTGCTTTTAAAAATATCGAACAGGCGGGAGAAACTGCCTTTCATGAAGCCGTTCACGCGATTAACTTTTCGTTAGTGGGGTTGCAATCACGATGGTTAAATGAAGGGCTTGCTGAGGTATTTGAAAATATGAAAGTGACTCAAGAAAATGGCAATAACATAGTTAATTTAAAATTCCCCCAATTAAATAACCAACCAATACCAATGGGTTATCAAGAGTTGGTCTATGCAGAACAACAATGGTGGGATTCCAATCAAGTTCAGCACTTGTATTCAAGCTCATTATTTTTCACCAGTTACTTATTTGCTTTTAAACAAGGTATCGATATTTTAACTGAATTGCTTAAAGAAGAGAGCAATAACCCTTGCTCTACATTACCCATGGACCAATATTTCCAACTCATCGATGAAAGTATTTTCTACTTACCCACAACTTTTGATGAATGGCTTTATGCAGCGAGTTAAAAGTTTAAACGTAAACAGCAACAATGGACACGACATCAGCGATTAAACCCGTATATTTAACCTAACTTTCTGTTTAAGACTGACTATGTCCATGAGTAAAACTGATTATCAGCAAAAACTGCAACCTGTTATTCGTTACCTAGAATCAAATTTTAAAAACCCACTAAACCTTAACGAAGTCTCTGAAAAAGCTTTTCTTTCCCCTTACCATTTTCATCGTCTGTTTAAAGCAGTTACCCATGAAACCTTGGCTGATTACTTAAGGCGCTTAAAACTCGAATATGCAGCCCAACAACTTTTCTATAATGAGCAAAACATTACCGAAATTGCATTGTCATTGGGTTTTGCTAGCTCACAAAGCTTTGCCAAAGCATTTCGTCGTCACTTTGGCCTTAATGCTACAGAGATACGTAACCGCTTGAATCTAAAGCAATATCGCACTTTAATAGCACAAAGCAACATTGGACACCTAGTAAGCAATAATGGAAACGTAAAAGCGCCACAAAGTGAATATGCTTGCTCTCATATTCAAGAAGGAGAGAAAGTAATGATCAACAAAATTACCGTTGAAAAAATATCGCAAAAACAACTTGCCTATATTCGAGTAACAGGACCATACGGCAAAGGTTACCAAGAAGCGTCTGCTAAACTTTATGAATGGGCAAATCTACACTCTTTAGCCACTGGGGAAAGTATCTATATCTATCACGATAATCCAGAGGTAACTCCGAGCGGTAAATGCCGAACCGATATTTGTATTTCGGTGCCAATGGAAACAACTGTACCCAAAGGCATTGAGTTACAAACATTACCAGCGGGTAGTTATGCAAACCTACGCCAAACCATCACTGAGTTTGACCAATATGCAAGCTGCTGGAGCGACTTAATGCAACAATTAGTGACATCAAAACTAACACTTGATAATCGTCCTTGTTTTGAGCTTTACCACAGCTATGACTGTGAACACAATATCGCTGATGTTGGTTTCTACACCGCAATCCATTTATAATTATGAATAGCAGAAATGGAAAAGTTATCTATTGGTTAACCCCCTAAACTGGTTGGCGAATCAAAAGGAAAGGAAGCTCAGTGAGTAATCAAGTTAGGCACACAAAGAGAATGAAACAGGTGATGAGTTACATCGAAACACATCTTGATGATAATCCAACACTGAAAGAGTTATCCGCTATCGCATGTTATTCAGAATTTCATTTTCAACGTCTATTTCAGAGTTTTGTAGGTGAAGCGATTCACAGCTATAAACGGCGCCTATTGCTTGAGCGCGCAGTACATCACCTGCGCTACTCACAACTCACTGTGACTGATATTGCACTGCAATCAGGGTTTGAAACATCAAGTGCCTTTAACAAAGCATTCAAAAAACGTTTCAACCACTCTCCCTCTGTGATTCGTACTCGGCACGATATTGATACCCAATATACGCCTTTACTTAAAAAATGGAGTTTAACGATGAAAGCAGATATACAACAAATTGAAGATATTGCAGTTATAAGCGCACGTGGCACAGGAGAGTATTCCGATGCGGCCAAACAAGCTTGGGAAACTTTAATGCCCTATGCTTACGGCAATCGCTTGATGCAAAAAGAGACGCGTTCATTTGGCATTGGCCACGATAATCCGCAGGTTACCGAAAGTGACAAACTACGTTATGACGCTTGTTTAGATTTACAGGGCGATATTAGTGATTACCCTGCACTGCAAAAACAGGTTATTAGTGCAGGAAAATACGCGCTGTTTATTCATAAAGGCGCCTATGAAAACCTCTCGCAAAGTTACAACTTTATCTACAACGAATGGTTAATGAACAGTGACTTTGAGCTGCGTGATATCCCCTGTTTCGAAGAGTATCTAAATCGCGATCCACGGCGCACTAAACCCGAGAACCTAAAAACGATTATCTATATTCCTTTGAAATAACGACAAAGGGAACTAGCGCCTCACTGTTACAAGTTTATATTGAATAGTAGGTAACTTGCCAACAGTAGCATCATCCCACCTATCAGTGAATCAATAATACATTGCACTTTTACACTGCTTAATAAAGGCGCGAACTTTGCGCCTAATAACGCCAAACTGAAAAACCATATAAATGATGCACTCACTCCGCCTATTACAAAATAGGGACGCTCATTAACCGTTAAGTTAGCGGCAAACCCACCTAAAATAACAATAGTATCAATATATACATGTGGGTTTAAAAAAGTAAAAGCACAACATGCAGCCACAATCACTTTAAAGCTGCGTTGTTTTGTATCAGTTTCAATCGCCCCGCCTCCTTTGATTGCACGATGCAAACATTGCACACCATAAACGATCATAAATAACGAGCCCAATAGGGTAATAGTGATTAATAACCACGGGTAAGCATTAAACAGAACGGCTCCACCCCATACTCCTACCGACATAAATAGTGCATCGGACAGTCCACAAAAAGCAGCAACAAACAAGTGATGCTGTTTACGAATTCCTTGGTTTAATACAAATGCGTTTTGTAAGCCAATCGGCATGATCAAAGTTGCCATAAGCGTTAATCCGGTAAAGTAAGTTGCTAGCATTAGTATCCCCTGTTGATGAAACTGGACTATAACTTTCAAACCATGTTAAATATAACTAATAATATTAATGGTTAATTAGTTTTACTAATAACAGCTAAAGTAGAGGCGATCGGTGCAAGATTACAAACTATTAACAGCATTAAATGCAGTATTATCTGAACAAAGTTTTGATAAAGCCGCAAAACGTTTACACATTACCCAATCTGCAATATCACAACGTATTAAATTGCTTGAAAGGGAGTATGGTCAGCCACTGTTAGTGCGTAAACACCCTATTCAAGCAACAGCACTTGGGCAAAAGTTATTGGGCCATTACCAGCGGGTTTCACAGCTGGAATCTGAATTTAATAAGCAACTTGATAAAGAGAAGCAGCTACAGTCACTGTCCCTTGCAGTTAATGCAGATAGTTTAGCAACTTGGTTTTTTGATGCCTTGGCGCCACTACTTCAACAGCAACAAATAGAATTAAATTTGTTTGTTGAAGATGAAACAAAAACCTGGGAAAGGCTTTCAAACGGTGAGGCACTCGCCTGCATCACCAGCAAGTCTCAAGCAATGAGTGGCGGGGAAAGCCACTTTTTAGGTTATATGGAATACTTATGTGTTGCCACACCCGACTTTGTCACACGCTATTTTTCACAGGGTATTAATCAGCATAGTTTGCGGTTTTCACCCGCTATTTCATTAGATCAGCACGATGACATGCATTTACAATTCCTAAAAGACCATTTTTCTTTACAGCAGGGCCAATATCCTTGCCATACCCTACGTTCATCACAAGCCTTTGTTGACCTTACACTTGCACATGGAGCATATAGCCTGAATTCACGGTTACATATCGAGTCTTATTTAAAAAGCGGTGAACTTGTTCACATATTGCCGGAGAAAATTGTTTATGTACCACTATACTGGCATTGTTGGCAATTATCAGGAGAGTTAATGAGTGAGTTAACAGGTAGGATTGTTAGTCATTGTCAGCAAGTTTTATTACAAACAAAAAAATCAGAGTAACCAGTTACTCTGATTTTCTAAAATTTAACAAATGCAACAATTAAGCAAACATTTGGCTCTTAGCGATAGGCTCAAGACAAGCTTCTAGCTCTTCATCGGTTGTTGGCATCATACCAAGCTCAAAGGTCATACGAGACCCAAGCATATAAGCGCTTGTTTCACCGTGGTCGTGATGAAACCATTTTCCATGTAGGCAAATATCCGTATAACATTTTGGTTGCATAAGTAATTTCATCGTATTCCCCTTAAGTGGCTAATCATTGTTAATAGTAGCTAATCTTATTGTTAACATTCTATTAACCTTGTTGTCCTGCTATAAAAGCGCAATATTTAAGCGACAGCCTTGATTTAGATCAAACACAGTAATTAGTAATCAAATTGTTACCAGTTTGTTACAGGTAATTGTGAGCTAGCCCTCTATAAATTCTTCTGGCGCATAATTGATGCCAAAGTAATCAAGCAAAAAACAAAATATCACAATTAATCATTAAAATATGAAGCTGATTCAACTTCTCGGCTTTAATTTATCACTTTTAATTCCACAAGATGATGCAGAATATTTTTACAAATAATGTTTGCATTTCATTAAAAACATAGCAGACCTAAGCACAAATGTTAGTGACTACCAACATCAATTTTTATACTGATTTTATCCACAAAATTATCCACTTCAACAATGAAAATATTCACTTGAAAAAATGTTTAAAAGGGTTATCTTGTGCCTCCTAAATATTCACAACACTATATGTTGTGTTTAAAATGAACAAATCACACAATTTGTGTTCAATAACCGCTTTGTTACAAAAAGATGTTATTGCACACAGCATAGGTAATCGGGAAGGTAGTCATAATGAATAAAAACCTGTTTGTTACTAAACGTAATGGCAAAAGAGAGAGCATTGATCTCGAGAAAATTCACCGCGTCATCACATGGGCGGCTGAGGGTCTAAATAACGTTTCTGTTTCACAGGTTGAGTTAAATTCTCACATTCAATTTTATGATGGTATTCGTACCGACGATATCCACGAAACAATTATTAAAGCGGCTGCTGACCTTATCTCTGAAGAGTCGCCAGATTACCAATATCTTGCAGCCCATTTAGCCGTTTTCCATCTACGTAAAAAAGCTTACCAGCGTTTTACACCACCAAGCGTGTTTGAACATGTAAGTAAAATGGTGTCAAAAGGTAAATATGATGACCATCTATTAGAAGATTACAGCAAGCAAGAATTTGAAGAGATGGAGAAATTCATCGACCATAACCGTGACTTGAACTTCTCATACGGTGCAGTAAAGCAGTTGGAAGGCAAATACCTTATCCAAAACCGTGTAAGTGGCGAAATCTACGAAAGTGCACAGTTTTTATACCTAATGGTATCAGCTTGCCTATTCTCAGGTTATGAAAAATCAGTACGCCTTGATTACGTTAAACGTTTTTATGATGCTGCCTCACAGTTTAAAATTTCATTACCAACACCAATCATGGCCGGTGTGCGTACTCCAACGCGTCAGTTTAGCTCATGTGTATTAATTGAAACCGGTGATAGCCTTGATTCAATTAACGCATCATCAAGTGCTATCGTTAAATACGTATCACAACGTGCGGGTATTGGTATTAATGCGGGTCGAATTCGCGCATTAGGTAGTACAATTCGTAGCGGTGAAGCTTTTCACACGGGTTGTATTCCGTTTTATAAACACTTTCAAACTGCCGTTAAGTCTTGTTCACAAGGTGGCGTTCGTGGTGGCGCAGCGACTGTTTTCTACCCTATTTGGCATTTAGAAGTTGAGTCATTATTAGTACTTAAGAATAACCGTGGTATTGAATCAAACCGTGTACGCCATCTTGATTACGGTGTACAACTTGGTCGTTTATTCTACCAACGTCTTATCGACAAAAAATCGATTACGTTATTTAGCCCATCAGACGTACCTGGCTTATACGATGCCTTCTTTGAAGATCAAGATGAGTTTGAACGTTTATACACGCTTTACGAAGGTGATGAGTCAATTCGTCAAAGCAGTATTCCTGCCGTTGAACTTTTCTCACTGCTAATGCAAGAGCGTGCAAGTACAGGCCGTATTTACATTCAAAATGTCGATCACTGTAATACACACAGCCCATTTGATAGTAAAGTTGCACCAATTCGTCAAAGTAACTTATGTCTTGAGATCGCGCTACCAACAAAACCATTACAACATATTATGGATGAAGAGGGAGAGATTGCCCTTTGTACGCTTTCAGCATTAAACTTAGGTGCGATTGATGACCTTAGTGAGCTAGAAGAACTTTCTGAACTTGCAGTACGTGCACTTGATAATCTCCTAGATTACCAAGACTACCCAATTATAGCCGCTGAAAAAAGCTCAATGGCCCGCCGTACACTAGGTATAGGCGTGATCAACTATGCGTATTACTTAGCGAAAAATGGTGTTAAATACTCAGACGGTAGTGCGAATAATTTAACCCATAAAACCTTTGAAGCGATTCAATTCTACCTATTGAAAGCATCAAACAAATTAGCTAAAGAGCGTGGTGCTTGTCCTAAGTTTAATGAAACACGTTATTCTCAAGGGATTTTACCGCTTGATAACTACAAAAAATCATTAGATGACATTCACAATGAACCTTTACACTTAGACTGGGAAACGTTACGTGCAGATATCGTTAAAGATGGCCTGCGTAACTCAACATTATCAGCATTGATGCCATCGGAAACCTCTAGTCAGATTTCTAATGCAACCAATGGTATTGAGCCACCTCGTGGATTTATCAGTGTTAAAGCAAGCAAAGATGGCATTTTAAAACAGGTTGTTCCTGAGTTTGAAAAGTACAAAGATAATTATGAGCTATTATGGAATATTCCTAATAATCAAGGTTATTTAGAGCTGGTTGGTTTAATGCAAAAGTTTGTTGATCAAGCGATTTCAGCAAATACTAACTACGACCCTAAACGCTTTGACGATGATAAAGTGCCAATGACGAACCTGCTAAAAGATCTGTTAGTGGCTTATAAGATGGGCGTTAAAACATTGTATTACCATAACACTCGTGATGGCGCAGATGATGAAAAAGTAATCGAAGACGATGGCTGTGCAGGCGGTGCTTGTAAAATATAAGCGAATAATAGATAAGCTGTTGGCTAATCACCTTCAGCTAACACATAATTATAGAATTTAGATATTTGGAGCACTCCATGGCTTACACAACTTTCTCTAAGATTGCTAATGATGCAATGAAAGAGCCAATGTTTTTTGGCAACCCGGTTAACGTTGCACGTTACGACCAGCAAAAATTTGAAGTATTTGAAAAATTAATTGAAAAACAATTAAGCTTTTTCTGGCGCCCAGAAGAAATTGATGTAAGTCGTGACCGCATCGACTTCATGAACCTACCCGATCATGAACAACATATTTTCATCTCAAACTTAAAATACCAAACACTGCTTGATTCAATTCAAGGGCGTAGTCCAAATATTGCCCTACTTCCAATCGTTTCATTGCCTGAACTTGAAACATGGATTGAGACGTGGTCGTTCTCTGAAACGATTCACAGCCGAAGTTACACGCACATTTTACGTAACCTGTTTACTGACCCAAGTGAAGTGTTTGAAGATATTGTCACTAACGAAGAGATTCAAAAGCGTGCGAGTGATATTGCTGGTTATTACGATGCACTGATTCATGCAGTACAATTTATGCAACTACATGGATTAGCAAAACAAGAGAGCATTGATTATATCAATCTTGATGGTCTAAAAGAGAAGCTATCTCTGCGTAGCATCAAAAAGAAACTTTACTTGTGTATTTGCTCAATCAACGCATTAGAAGCGATTCGTTTTTACGTTTCATTTGCATGTTCATTTGCCTTTGCAGAGCGAGACCTTTTAGAAGGTAATGCTAAAATTATCAAATTAATTGCACGCGATGAAGCACTACATTTAAACTCTACGCAACAAATTCTAAACCTATGGGCCGATGGTAAAGATGATCCAGAGATGGCAGAGATTGCTTTAGAGTGTTTTGCAGAGGGTCGCGAAATATTTTTGCAAGCTGCAGAGCAAGAGAAAGAGTGGGCTGAATACTTATTTAAAGATGGCTCTATGATCGGTTTGAACAAAGAGATCCTATGTCAATATGTTGAGTATATCGCTAACCAGCGTATGCAAGCGATTGGTTATGAAGCGCCATTTGAAGTAAAAACCAATCCAATCCCATGGATCAACCACTGGTTAGTTAGTGATAACGTACAGGTTGCACCACAGGAAGCGGAAATCAGCTCTTACCTTGTTGGCCAAATTAACAGTAAAGTAGACAGCGACGACTTAAGTTCGTTTGAACTATAAAGATATGTCTAAAACATTGACCGTTGATGGTATTGAATATCCACTTGATACACAAAAAACATTGCTTGAGAACTTAGAATCTCAAGCAATAAAAGTGGAGTTTCATTGCCGTGATGGTCATTGTGGTGCTTGCCGCTGTGCCCTACTCAGTGGCAAGGTTAATTACATAAGTTACCCAATGGCTTATGTACGAGAAAAAGATATCTTAACCTGCTGTAGCCAGTCAGATAATGATATAAAAATAAGTACATATTAAGCTCATAAACAATACCTCAAAATACATAACAACGTGATTGTATTCACATTTACCTTAGCATTTTAACGTTCTCTCCAATCCTGCCCTACATAATAAAAAAAATGCCTTATACTTTAAGGAATTACCTATTTATGGACCCTAAAAAGACTGGATGTTAACGTGGCTTAGACTCACCCCTACCGTACTATTTTTGTCGACGCTGTATAGCGTTGAGGCACTGTCACGTACTGATTTCACAGCGGGATATGAAGCAGCACAAGCTGGTGATTACAAACGTGCAATTGCACTTTGGACACCACTTGCTAACAAAGGTGATGCCGCGGCTCAATATACGCTAGGTTGGATGTTTGAAAGTGGTCAAGGCGTACCACAAAACTATCAACAAGCCGCATTTTGGTATACAAAAGCAGCTAAGCAGGGAGATGTCGCAGCACAATATGTTTTAGCCACTATGTATAATAAAGGCACGGGCGTGCCCCTCAATGATACAGTGGCAGTAGAATGGTTCACTAAGGCAGCAAACCAAGGCGATGCGGTTGCACAGTTTAAACTAGGCATTCATTTTCAAAAAGGCCTTGGTGTAAAAAAAGACTATTTACAGAGCCTAACTTGGTTTACTAAAGCTGCTGAGCAGGGCCACCTTACTTCACAAATCAACCTCGGTAAAATATATCAATCGGGTAAAGGTATTAAAGAGGACTTTAAAAAAGCCATTGGCTGGTATGAAAAAGCAGCTAAACAAAACAATGCACTTGGCCAGTATCACCTTGCTTTTATGTATGAATATGGCCGAGGCGTAACACAAGACCTAAAAAAGGCTAAATCCTATTATTTACAATCCGCTAATAAACAATACGCACCTTCTGCCTACAAACTCGCTGAGTTTTATGAGCTTGGTAAAGCAGGCGACATTGATTTTAAAAGTGCAATAAAATGGTATTTAGAATCAGCTCAAAAAGGCAATAGTGGTGCTCAGTTCAAACTCGGAAATTTATATAAAGAAGGCAAAGGCGTAAAAGAAAATATCCGTACCGCCATCAATTGGTACACGCAAGCTTCCAATCAAGATCACGCACTCGCTTTTTATCAGTTAGGTGTTATCTATGAAGAGGGCATAATAAGCAAACAAAAATCACAATCGATAAAAGCGAACTATAAGAAATCGTTAAAATTTTTCCAACAAGCTTCTTTGCTTGGCTACCCTAATGCACATGCACGTCTCGCTTACCTATATGAAAATGGTTTAGGCACAGAAGTAAACTTAATTAAAGCATCAGAGCTATATCAGAACGCAACCCAGCCCTGGGCTATTGGTCGAGCTCATTCATTGAATGAACGGTTAAAATGTTACCAAACAGCTACAACCAAACTTTTCTCAGTCAGCATCGCATGTACATCACGAGATATACTGCGTGAAAAAATCAAACAACAGAATATTATTGCCATTGATGAGAATATTAACCACTGGTCAGATACTTATTTTACTGGCGCTATTATAAAAGGTAGCAGTGAATTGCAAGTCACCTATACCCGTGAAGATCTATTTGTTAGTGCAAAATATACCTTTGTGGGCCGTAACAAACCCACACTTATAACAAGAGTAAAAAACAAACTAACTCAAAAATATGGTCAGCCTAATAAACAAAGTGGTGAAGAGAAGCAAGGCATTGCCAGTTTTGAATGGATTTTAGAGGATGGCATCCACTTAACGGTTAGTCGTAACTGGCCTGATACAACTACTTTTGTACTCTATTTTTCACCTAAGAAATTGCAAATACTTGAAGCCCAACAAGCACAATCAAATAACAAGGCATATCTTCCAGTAGAGGAAGAACCGAGTCACCGAATTGAGTCAGATCTTTTTTAAAACAATTGGTATACTCTTTTCACACCCATAAAATCATACAGATAGATATTTACGAAAGTTGACATAATGGATACAACACTACTCTTTTTTATTGGCACAGCATTCACATTTGGTATGGTTATTAACTTTACCGGCCTACCACCTATGGTTGGTTTTTTGCTTGCGGGATTTGCACTTAATTACCTTGGTTTTGAAGTCACTGAGGGGTTAACTACTCTTGCTAACTTAGGGGTAACCATCTTACTCTTCTCTATCGGTTTAAAACTCGACATTCGAACATTATTTAAAACAGAGGTATGGGCTGGTGCCTCTATCCATATCCTGGCAAGCATCCTATTTTATGCTGGATTACTGTTTCTATTAAAGCAACTCGGCTTGCACTTTTTCATGGATTTAGAGATAAGCTCTCTACTGCTCGTTGCTTTTGCCTTGAGTTTTTCGAGCACCGTTTTTGCCGTTAAGATACTTGAAGAAAAAAGTGAAACTAACTCATTATATGGACGAATCGCAATTGGCATCTTGATTATGCAAGATATCTTTGCAGTGCTATTTTTAACCGTTTCTGTCGGGAAAATCCCCTCTATTTGGGCACTTGGACTTTTTGCATTGCCACTTATCCGCCCTCTTTTATTTAAACTGTTAGACCGTGCAGGCCATGGAGAGCTATTAGTTTTATATGGTTTCTTCTTAGCATTAGTTGTCGGTGCGGGCTTGTTTGAATCTGTTGGTATGAAAGCAGATTTAGGTGCACTGATTGCAGGCATGTTATTAGCAGGCCATGCAAGCGCTAAAGATATGGCTAAATCGTTATTTAATATGAAAGAACTGTTTTTAATCTGTTTCTTTTTAAGCATCGGCTTAGGTGGATTGCCAGATTTAGACCATCTCTTAGTCGCGCTCATTCTCTCGCTGTTATTGTTAGGGAAAATAGCGCTGTATTTTTTAACACTCACAAAATTTCAGCTACGCTCACGTACTTCCCTGTTTGCCGCTTTTTCACTAGCCAATTACAGTGAATTTGGTTTAATTGTTGCTTCTCTTGCTACCTACAAAGGTTGGTTATCTCAAGACTGGTTAATTATTACTGCCATCGCAGTGTCACTGAGCTTTATTATCGCTTCACTATTTAATAAATATGCAGACGCGATATACACGCACTTCACACCAACCTTAAAACGCTTTCAATCCAAACGATTACACAAAGACGACCGACCGGTACGTGTGGGTGACGCACAAATATTGGTAATGGGTATGGGCCGTATCGGCGCGGGGGCATACGATGCACTTAAAGTAAGTTACGGCGAACATGTAATGGGCATAGATTACAATCACCAAACAACCCTTAAGCACCGAGAACAAGGTAGGCGCGTCATTACCGGGGATGCTTTAGATTCCGACTTTTGGAATAAATTACAACTGACGGATAACATTAAACTTATTCTGCTAGCGATGCCCGATCACAACGGTAACCGCTATGCAGCAGAGCAGCTCAATAAAATGGAAAGTTGTAGCTTTAAAGTGGCTGCACTAGCACATTATAAAAGTGATGAAGTGGAGCTGAATGAGTTGGGAGTTAACCCCGTATTTAATATGTATGAAGAAGCGGGTTCAGGTTTTGCACGTCATGTTTGGTCGGAATTACAACCTCAGATCACTAATGGTAGATCTGACCAAGAGTTATAAAATTTAACAAAAAATCAACATTACAGGCATAATGAAACAATTATTTCTCTATTACAGATAAATTGTGACTTAGTAAGCCCTATTTGATGTGACTTTTTGGCCTTATTCTGTAAAAATCCTTATTAAATAACTTAAAACAAATTTATTGCTTTAACATTTGTTAAACAATGAAAAATTAAAGGTAACATTATGTGTTCTATTTTTGGTGTATTCGACATTAAAAGCGATCCTATTGCTTTGCGTCAACAAGCGATTGAGATGTCAAAACTTCTACGTCACCGTGGTCCAGATTGGTCAGGTGTTTACGCAAGTGAGAAAGCGATTCTTGTACATGAACGTCTCTCTATTGTAGATGTTAATACCGGTGCTCAGCCTCTATACAACCAAGATAACAGCCATATCCTTGCGGTAAACGGTGAAATCTACAATCATAAAGACTTAGAAGCAAAGCTAACCTGTGGTTACCAATTCAAAACTAAATCTGATTGTGAAATCATTCTTGGTCTGTATGAAGAAAAAGGTAACCAGTTCTTAGATGACCTAAATGGTATCTTCGCATTCTGTTTATACGACGAGAAAAAAGATAAATACCTTGTTGGCCGTGATCATATGGGTATCATTCCACTTTATATGGGTTGGGATGAGTTTGGTAACTTCTACGTTGCATCAGAAATGAAAGCACTAACACCTGTTTGTGTAAAAGTAGAAGAGTTTCCACCAGGCCACTACCTAGACAGTGAAATTGGTGAATTAACTAAATACTACATTCGTGATTGGATGGAGTTTGATGCTGTTAAAGATAACGGCGGTAGCGCAGCTGAAATCGGTCAAGCATTACAAGAGTCTGTTAAACGCCAATTAATGTGTGATGTACCATACGGTGTATTACTTTCTGGTGGTCTAGATTCTTCAGTTATCTCTGCAATCACACAAAAATTTGCTAAGCAACGTATCGAAGATAACGATGAAACTGGCGCTTGGTGGCCACAACTTCACTCTTTCTCTGTTGGCCTTGAAGGTTCACCAGATTTAGCGGCTGCACAAAAAGTTGCCGAAGAGTTAGGTACTGTTCATCACCCAATCATCTTCACAGAACAAAATGGTATCGATGCCCTTAAAGAAGTTATCTATCACTTAGAGACTTACGATGTAACAACGATTCGTGCATCAACGCCAATGTACTTAATGGCACGTAAAATCAAAGCGATGGGGATCAAAATGGTACTTTCTGGTGAAGGTGCTGATGAGATATTCGCAGGTTACTTATACTTCCATAAAGCACCAAATGCACAAGAATTACATGAAGAGTTAAACCGTAAATTGAACAAACTACATATGTTTGACTGTTTACGAGCTAATAAATCAATGTCCGCTTGGGGTGTTGAAGCGCGTGTTCCTTTCTTAGATAAAGAATTCTTAGATGTTGCAATGCGTACTAACCCAGAGCTTAAAATGATCAAAGATGGTCGCATTGAGAAAAACATCTTACGTGAAGCGTTTGATGGACAGCTATTAAGCGAAGTATTATGGCGTCAAAAAGAGCAGTTCTCTGATGGTGTTGGTTACAACTGGATTGATACGTTAAAAGAGCATATCGAAACACAAGTAACAGACCAACAGCTAGCAAGTGCTGAATTTAAATACCCAATTAACACACCAGATACTAAAGAAGCTTACTTCTACCGTAGTATCTTTGCAGAGCACTTCCCATTAGACAGTGCAGCTGAATGTGTACCTCACGGTAAATCAGTAGCCTGTTCAACGGTTGAAGCATTAGCTTGGGATGAAAGTTTCCAAAATAATGCAGATCCATCGGGTCGTGCAGCGGGCATCCATAATGATGCATACACGCAAAAGTAACTGAGAGCTATAATCTGATATACTAAAAAGCGCTCAGTTGAGCGCTTTTTTTATGGTTAAAATTTATGATAAACGAACAAGCCCCTTGCCCCTGTAAAAGTAGCGTTAACTATGAAAATTGTTGCCAGCCTTTTCACAACTTAACATCTAAACCGAGTAGCTGTGAGCAATTGATGCGTTCACGTTATTGCGCATTCATTTTACAATTGGGTGAATATCTATTTAACACCTATCACCCCGACTTTCGCGGTGACTTAACCATTGAGCAATTATCAGAAAAAAGCTTAGATTGGCAAAGCTTAGAGATTATCGAAACAGAAAGTTTACAGGAAACTGGCTTTGTAGAATTTAAAGCGTGGTACAGGATTGATGGTCAACTCAACTATCACCATGAGTCTTCAAACTTTGTGAAAGATCATGATCAATGGCTTTATTGTGATGGGACTTTTTATCCCGAGCAAAAATCAGGTAAGATAAAGCGTAATGACCCCTGCCCCTGTGGTAGTGGCAAGAAATTCAAAAAATGTTGCGCTACAAATTAAAAGAATTGAGAAGATAATGGAAAAGAAAGTATTACTGACCGACTGCCCAGATAGCAAAGGTCTGATTGCACAAATTACTAATATTTGTCAGAAGCACCAACTAAATATCGTTAAAAATAATGAGTTTGTTGACCATCAGCATGGTCGTTTCTTTATGCGTACAGAGATTGAAGGTTACTTTAACGATGAAACACTTCTTGCTGATTTAGACTTCAGTTTGCCTCAAGGCTCACATCGCTCTCTTATCTCAGCGAAGAAAAAGCGCATTGTTATCTTAGTAACCAAAGAAGCGCACTGTATCGGTGACATTTTAATGAAAAGTACCTATGGTGGCATTGATGTTGAAATCGCAGCCGTTATTGGTAACCACGCGACACTAGAGGAACTGGTTAGCAAGTTTAATATCCCTTACCACACGGTAAGCCATGAAGGTTTATCACGTGAAGAACATGAAGAGAAAATGTTAGAAGCGATTGCTCCTTACACACCTGATTATGTTGTGCTTGCAAAATATATACGTATTTTAACGCCTAAGTTTGTTGAGCAATATGCAAATAAGATAATCAATATTCATCACTCATTTTTACCTGCGTTTATTGGTGCTAAACCCTACCAACAAGCATTTGATCGCGGTGTAAAAATCATCGGAGCAACTGCGCATTTTGTTAATAATGAGCTTGATGAAGGACCTATTATTACCCAAGATGTCGCACATATCGACCATGCCTATAGTGCGGAAGATCTCGCAAAAGCAGGCCGCGATGTTGAGCGTTCGGTTTTAAGCCGTGCACTTCAGCAAGTATTGGATGATAAAGTTTTTGTATATGGAAACCGCACGGTGGTTTTTAAATAGACCTACTCTCTAAGCAGACAATAAAAGTACACTACTTAATCAATCAAGTGTGTACTTCCCAATAAAGTCCCCCTTTTTATATCGTCACTTCAAACTATCAGTAGATATCAGTATTAATTTAGATTAACATCACAAAAGTTCATTAACTCATTGATCTTAACTCATGCTTTAATTATTTAAATAATCTACTTAATTTGGAACCACTATGAAAAAATTACTTTCTACAATTGCCGTTGTTACTGCATTAACTTCTGTTTCTGTTCAAGCAGACCAAACACCAGTTATGTTTTCATCTTTAAATGGCTTTAATGCACCAGCAGCAGACTCTGTTGGTGGTGTTCGTCTAGCTGTTTTACACGGTAAAGTAAATGAAGTTAAAGGTGTTGATTTTGCTTTAATAGGTATGTCTGAAACAAACAAAACTACAGGTGTTAACTTAGGGATCTGGGGTGCTGCAAAAGTAAATCAAAGTATGACTGGCGCCTCTTTAGGTATCTTTAACTGGATTCCAGGTCAAACAGTTGGTGCTAACCTAGGCGCAGTAAATATCACTGGTGATGTTAAAGGCGCTAACCTTGGTTTTGTAAACTACTCTGAAGGTGATACTACATTTGATTGGGCTGCAGTTAGCATCTCTAAATCATCAACAGTACAACTTGGTTTTGTTAACATGACCGACAATATTAAGGGTGTTCAAATCGGTTTATTAAACTGTGCTGACAACGGCTTCTTTAAATGTTTTCCAATTATCAACTTTGCTAAATAAGTATTAACTAATTCAAAAATACCCGCCAATGGATACATTAGTGGGTATTTTTTTAGCTGTAGAAAACAAAAGAATTAAACTGATACTACGCTGAAAACAGCCACACTCTATTGAAACAATATCACATATAAGTAACTTTAAGAGGCTTCTTATCTAATTGCAACGCTTGATACTTTTTCAGTAAATCATAATCAACACCATTAGCATCCGTTTCAATACTAGCCTCTATTTCACTGTTATTTTTCAAACGTGTTTGCGATAAAAATGGGAGGTTATCAACTACTTCAGCATCAAAAACCACGTCAGATTGCCTAGTCAGTAATGCTTCATTATATAATATCGACTGTAAACGAATATCTGAAAAGTGCTTTTTATGCGCAGCAAGACTTAGCTTTTCAGTTTGCTGTAATGATAATCCTTTATTAACTAATGGTTGTGGGTCAGGCAAAGAGAAAGACTCACGTAATTCTAATTCGCTAAGTGAAGCTTGCGTTGCTTTTGGCAGGTCGAACTGAGGGAAGTCACGTGCATCATCGGATAGCATACTCAATAGCAGATTAAATTTATCACGGGTGCCATTAGTCACCGCAATATTTAATTGCGCCCCTAATTGCCACTCGTTGACTAATAATCCTGCTTGGATCTGCTTGTTATTCATTCAATTTTCTTAATTTATCTCCGACAATGATAGTTATCGGCAACAAACTGATTTTATTTAGGATTTTTATCGATCTTTTTTTACTTTAGCCCTTCACAATAGAAATTATTCTGATATTATTCACCGCGAAATGAAGGAGGGGTTCCCGAGTGGCCAAAGGGAGCAGATTGTAAATCTGCCGCGAAAGCTTCGGTGGTTCGAATCCACCCCCCTCCACCATTTCTCTTCAAATAAATCCCCATAATATATCTGTCAAATAACAAATTTAATTTTAATATTCCCCTTAATAATCAGTTTCATCTACACTTTGTGCATTGAAGTTTTTTAAGGGTTATAATGTTCAGTTACAAAAATAAACGTATTCTAATTGTTGATGATCAAAAGCCCTTTCATATCATGCTTAAAACCATGCTCACCAATCAGGGCGCTAAAAATATCAGCTTTGCTGATAGTGCAGAAAGTGCAACAAAGCTTGCTCACCGTAAAGAGTTTGATATCTACCTCATCGATTACAACCTCGGTTCAGGAAAAAATGGTTCACAACTGCTTGATTACCTTCGTCATAACCAACTAATTCCTAGCAGTGCTTTGTGTTTTATTATCACAGGCGATAATAATAAGGGCATGGTATTAACCGCGATTGAAAAAGCACCCGATGATTACCTGATGAAACCTTTTTCACAAACACAACTCTTTAATAGGCTCAGTAAAGCGAGCCAGAAAAAGTTAGTTTTAGCTGACATCTTTGACGCATTAGCAGAAAAAAAATATGATCAAGCAATCTTATTATGCAAAGACAGAATAATTACCGAAAGCAAGTTTAGAGGACTATGTAAGAGCCTACTGGCTGACATCTTGATTACAACGCAACAATTTGATGCTGCAGAACAGATTCTAAAAGCACTGGTAGAAAAACGTCCATTAGTTCGTGTCAGCATTACATTAGGCAAAGTTTATTGCCTACAGGAAAAATATCCTGAAGCGATCAAAATTCTAAAAGAGGTAATTTCAAATACCCCATTGCAGATGGAAGCATATCAGTGGTTATCTCGTGCTTATCAGGGCTCTGGAGAATTAAATAAAGCACTGAATATATTAACTCTCGCAGCAAACATTACTCATCATAGCATTGAGCGACACCAAGAGGTTGCGTTGCTTGCCAACGAAATAAATGAGCACAAACTAATGCTCAGTAGCTACCATTCTATTTTGCAACTCAGTCGCAACTCTTTTTACCCCGACCCTTGCCACCTTGCTAATTATATTCGTAGCATTCTTAACTACGCTAATGCACAAGAGGAGATGGATGAACGTAGAGTAATATTGAAGCAGGTCAACTCAGCGCTTTACCAAAGTCGCTTTGAAGAGGGAAGAAATAAAAGCTTTGACTTCAACCGCTTTGATGAAATATGCCAAGCAAAAGTATTCTTTTCATTGGGTGATACGTTAAAGGCAAAGCGTCGCATTTTAAACACACTTGAAAAAAATGACTCGGCTATCAATGAGCTAGACAGTACCTTTTTATGTGAAAGCTTGTTTTCGTTACTTGATATTGGTGAGTTTGATTATGCATCATCTTACCTAGAAGAGCTTGGTCAACGCGATATAATTGATCAAACAACCCAAATTGCAATAAAAGAACAAACTGGAGATGCACTTGAGGAGCGAATTAATAACTTCAAGATTCACAATAAACTGGGGATTCAAGCCTTTTCAGCGAAGTCATTTAGTAGCGCGTTAGAACACTTTAATAAAGCCCTTAAGTTAGAGCCTTTAAACTCAGGCGCACTGCTTAACCGAATTCAAGTATTTGTTCAATTACTCAAGCAAAGCAGTGGTGACGAGCGCAAAGCGCAAGTCACTAACTGTCAAAGTAGCTTTAACCTGTTAAGCAATACTCATCTGCCAGACGAACACACTAAGCGCTGTAGAGAGCTACAGAAGGAGTTTGCAGAGCTTAAAAAGAGCTAACCCTTTAACTCAGTTAACTTTTGTTTCACACGTTTTGCTGAAATGGGGTATGCAGTCCCCAACTGTTGGGCAAACAGTGAAACACGTAACTCTTCCATCATCCAATATATTTCAGCAAGCTCAGCACTCTCTTTTTCATTACTGAGCATAGTTTTACAAAGTGTTAAGTATCGTTGCTCCAGCTCATGTAACTCAATAGTATTTAAACGGTCTTGGTTTGGATTAACAGGTAATTTTTCAAGACGTTTTTGTAATGCTTGCAGGTAACGTTTCAAATCTGGTAGCTTCTGCTCCCCAACTTGGCAAGCAAAACCAGGGAATATCAGACGCTCTAACTGAGATTTTATGTCGCCCTGTGCAACTAACATAGTTAGATCGATCTTGCCCTTCAGTTTTTTACTCACGCCATGGGCAAGTGTTAATACCTCTTCAACCAACTGAGTGATCACTAAAGTTCTATCGGCCAATTCAGCACGTACTTTCTCTTTCTGAACTTCAAACGCATTTGCATCTTGAGGTGTTATCTCGCTTTGCAATATAGAGTCAACTGCACAGGCAATACAATCATCAATGAGATCCTTAACTTGCCCAAATGGGTTAAAGTAGAGCCCTAATTTAGCCTTGTTAGGTAAACTTTGTTGTAAGTATTTAATCGGTGAGGGCACATTGAGCAATACTAAACGGCGTAAACCATTTTGGTTAGCACGCTGTGCTTTGGCTTCACTATCAAAGAGTTCAATTGCAACACTTTTACTTTTATCAACCAATGCAGGATAAGCTTTAACCTCATAACCACCATGATCCTTTTTAAAGGAGTTTGGTAATTTTCCAAAGTCCCACTCTACAAGGCCAGTTTTTTCTATGCCCTGCTTGGATACTTTAGAAAGCGTTTGTTTTACTTCACCTTTCAGATCATGTTGAAGTTGCAATAGATCAGTCCCCACTGCAACCACTTTTTTATTATCATCAATAACGGTGAATTTAATACGTAAGTGTGTCGGTAACGCATCAATATCCCAAGATTTTTCAGGAATCCTTACACCTGTCATGCGTAGTAGTTGTTTTTCAAACGCTTCATAAAGAGGGACTTTTAATGGCTCTAGGTTTGCCATTGCAGCCTCAGCATAATTTGGTGCTGGCACAAAATTACGGCGAATAGGTTTAGGCAGGGTTTTAATTAGCGCAATTAATAACTCTTCACGTAAGGCTGGTATCTGCCACTCAAATCCCTCCTGTTTTATCTGATTTAATAAAGCCAGTGGGATTTTTACCGTCACACCATCTTGTGCTGTACCCGGCTCAAAGGCATAACTCAGTTGCAGTTTAAAGTCGCCCTGCTGCCAATAATCAGGATAAGCATTAGCGGTGACATTGGCTGCGTCGTGAGACATTACGTTTTCACGTTGATAGCTCAATAGTTCAGGTTGTTTTTTCTTCTCGCGGTTCCACCAGCTATCAAACTGTTTTGCACTACATACATTTTGAGGAACATGGTTATCATAAAAACTGAATAGCGTTTCATCATCGACCAGAATATCGCGGCGACGTGATTTATGTTCAAGCTCTTCAATATCATTTAATAATGCTTGGTTATCTTTAAAAAACTGATGGCGAGTATTAAACTCCCCTTCCACTAAAGCATGACGGATAAATAGCTCTCGACACAAAATAGGATCTATCGTTGTGTAAACTACTTTACGCTTAGTAACAATGGGTAAACCATATAATATTTGATTCTCATAAGCGCCAACGACGCCCATTTTTTTCTGCCAGTGAGGCTCAGCGTAACTACGTTTAATCAGATGTTGCGCTTGTCGCTCTACCCATTCAGGTTTAATACGCGCACTGATACGGCCAAACAGTTTTGAGGTTTCAACAAGCTCGGCAAACATGCCCCATTTAGGTTGTTTTTTAAATAAACCAGAGCCAGGAAACATAAAGAACTTACTGTTTCGAGCACCTAAGTAGTGCTGCTCTTTATCTTTGTAACCAAGGTGTGAAAGTAGACCCGCTAATAGGGCCTGATGGATATTATCAAAATCAGAGACTTGCTGATTGACTTTAATATCAAGCTCATCAACCACCTGTTTGATCTGTGCATAGATATCTTGCCATTCACGCACACGCATATAAGCCAAAAACTCTTTTTGGCACATTTTTCTAAACTGATTACTTGAAAGCGCACTGCGCTGCTCTTTGATATAGGTCCAAAGATTTACAAAGGCCATGTAATCTGAATCTTTATCATAAAATCGGCGGTGTTTTTCATCACTCGCTTGTTGCTTTTCCATCGGGCGTTCACGTGGATCTTGAATGCTTAATGCAGCACTGATCACCATCACTTCATGTACACAGTTGTATTCTTTAGCGGCTAAAATCATACGTGCTAAGCGTGGGTCAACGGGTAATTTGGCAAGTTGACGACCTAAAGGGGTTAGCTTTTTATTGGCATCTTGTGTTTTTAGATCAACCGCGCCTAACTCTTCAAGCAGGCTTAAACCATCTTTAATATTTCTGTCTTCTGGTGGTTGCACAAAAGGAAACTGATTTACCTCCCCAAGGCCTAACGCCAGCATCTGTAAAATAACCGATGACAGATTAGTACGTAGAATCTCCGGATCGGTAAACTCAGGACGCGAAATAAAATCATCCTCACCATACAATCGAATACAAACACCCGCACTAACACGACCACAACGGCCCATACGCTGATTTGCACTTGCCTGTGAAATTGGCTCAATCGGTAAACGTTGTACTTTAGTACGATAGCTATAACGGCTAATGCGCACAGTACCGGTATCAATCACATATTTGATACCCGGGATTGTTAACGATGTTTCAGCAACATTGGTGGCTAATACGATGCGTCGTCCACGATGAGATTGGAAAATTCGCTGTTGCTCTGCACCACTTAATCGGGCAAAAAGTGGTAATACTTCGGTATCACGTAAGTTACGTTTAGTTAATGCTTCTGCGGTATCACGTATTTCACGCTCACCATTCATAAAGATGAGAATATCACCACGACCTAAACGTTGTAGTTCATCTACTGCGTTAAATATGCCCTCTATTTGATCGCCACCGGCATACTCTTCAAGTGGGCGATATAATGTTTCTACCGGGAAGGTACGGCCAGAAACTTCAATGATAGGTGCTTTGTTACCCTGCGCATCACTAAAGTGGGCAGAGAAACGTTCTGGGTCAATGGTTGCCGAGGTAATAATGACTTTTAGATCTGGACGGCGTGGTAACAGACGTTTTAAATAACCTAAAAGGAAATCGATATTAAGGCTACGTTCATGCGCTTCATCGATAATAATAGTGTCATATTTTGTTAAGAAGCGATCATGTTGAATTTCGGCTAATAAAATACCATCGGTCATCAATTTGATGTAGGAGTTATCACTCACTTTATCGGTAAATCGAACACGATAACCCACGATATCGCCGAGTTCTGAGTCAAGCTCTTCTGCGATCCGATTAGCAACGGTGCTGGCAGCAATTCGTCGTGGTTGTGTATGGCCGATTAATCCACTCACACCACGGCCTAATTCCATACAAATTTTAGGTATCTGTGTGGTTTTACCTGAGCCTGTTTCACCCGCAATGATGATGACTTGGTTTTCTAAAATAGCTTTGGCGATCTCATCTTTTTTCTGACTAACAGGTAGATCGGGGTAATTGATTTCAGGCAGGTTATCTAGGCGAGTTTGGCGCTTATCCATCGATATTTGAATGTCACAGGCTATTTTAACTAACCCCAATTCGGCCTTTTCTGCATCTTTTATTTTGCGATTATTAGCTAGGCGACGTGAAAACTTAAATTGATCTTTAATGAGAACTTGAGAAAGATGTTTTTTAAGGGTGTTTACGGAGAGCGTCAAAATAGTTACCTAGCAAGAATCAAAAAAATGATCCTAGCAAGTGCAACAAAAAAGCGCAACGAGTTGCCTCGTTGCGCTTAGATAAAGTTCGATAAAACTGGAGTATTAGGAATCGTTACAAAATAACTTGCAATAAATTGTTTCCAAAAAGCCTAGGAATCGTTACAAACTAACTTGTTCTAAATTATTTTCAAAAAACCTTAAATGACTGGCTATTTTAAAAACAAAATCGCAAATAATATTGAAGCCAATCCTTAGTCGTTGTTAAGCGTATAAACCGCCGATGATTTACTTTTCATCTCATTACAGTTATTACACCAAAAGCTCACTGCACCACATGCTTTGAGACGTTCAATTTCATCACCACATTCATTACAGCTGATATGAAGTTTAAAATCGCTATTACAGCTTTTACAGTGGCGTTTTAATTCACCACTACGGCTTAACTCATGTTCACATTTAGGGCAGTTCAATTCCATATTTATCTCTATTTTTTCTTGTGGCGGTCTACCATACGTTGACGCTTATATAACTGGTTTCGCGTTAACTTCTGACGCTTCCCTTGCCCCTCGAATGGGTTACTACCTTCTCGGAATTCAATTCTAATTGGCGTACCCATAATTTGTAATGAACGACGGAAGTAGTTCATTAGGTAACGTTTATATGAATCAGGTAGCTTTTTAACTTGGTTACCATGAATTACGATCAATGGAGGATTGTAACCACCTGCATGTGCATAACGTAATTTAACACGGCGGTTTTGAACCATAGGTGGATTATGATCATCCGTTGCCATGTTCATAATACGCGTTAGCATAGATGTTGAAATACGCTTAGTTGATGAGTCATATGCTTCTTCAACAGATTCATATAAATGACCAACACCTGTACCGTGCAATGCTGATATAAAATGTATTTTAGCAAAATCGATAAAACCTAAACGACGATCAAGTTCGCTTTTAACACGCTCTTTATCGTAATCTGTCATGCCATCCCATTTATTAACCGCAATCACTAATGAGCGGCCTGCATTTAGGGTGTAACCTAATAAACACAAATCTTGCTCTGCAATACCGTCACGTGCATCGATAACTAATAATACGGTATTACTGTCTTCAATCGCTTTCAGTGTTTTAATTACTGAGAACTTTTCAACGGTTTCATTGACTTTTTTACGCTTACGAACACCGGCTGTATCGATGATTATGTATTCGCGATCGTCACGTGTCATCGGAATATAGATACTGTCACGTGTTGTTCCAGGTTGATCGAATACAACAACACGCTCTTCACCTAATATACGGTTTGTGAGTGTTGATTTACCTACGTTAGGTTTACCGATAATAGCAAGCTTAATTGGCATTGCCGCTAGGCGATCTTGCTCTTTTTGCAGCTTCTCTTCATCGTCTTCGATGTAGATATCATCTAACTCAAACTCATCGTCTTCATCGTCACCTTCAGTAGGCGCTTCAAAGAAACCATCTAAAGCAGTATCTATCATCTGGCGCACACCTTTACCGTGAGCAGCTGCGATATGATACACTTCGCCAAGACCTAAACCATAAAATTCAGCACAAGCTGAGTCTGCATCGATACCATCTGTTTTATTCGCAACAAGAAATACTTTCTTCTCTTGTTTACGTAAATGCTCTGCAATCGCTTGATCCGCAACCATCATGCCAACACGTGCATCAACCATAAATAGAACGGCATCAGCTTCGTCAATCGCAAGTAATGACTGACCAGCCATTACCGCATCTAGACCTTCTTCATCACCAGTGATACCACCTGTATCGATAACAATGAACTCATCTTCATCGATTTTTGCTTGTCCATATTTACGGTCGCGCGTTAACCCCGGAAAATCCGCCACTAACGCATCACGTGTGCGTGTTAAACGGTTAAATAACGTGGATTTACCCACGTTTGGACGACCTACTAAGGCGATCACTGGTAACATAAATTGTGTATCCTATAAAACGAAAAAGCCCCTCGTCAAAAAAGGCGAGCGACTATTATACGTAGTAAATATAAATTTACTATTTCTTATTATTTATGTGCGCTGTATTACATTAATTAAGCTTTTCAAAAAATAGATAAAAGCAAAATCGTTAACCACTTAGCCACTACTCTAAAAAGAGAACACCAATAAAATATTAACAGCTTGAATTTTTCCAAAATTACAGGCTTGCCTGGTAAATCGCCTTTAGCTTTACTTTTAAATTTATGCTTTGAGCTTATTGCTATAGCTGATGACTAAAAGTCAGCAACTTGCCTCCTGCTTCTAAAACGAAAAAAAGCCCCTCGTCAACGAAGGCGAGGGGCTTTATAAATAGTAAATGGAATTTTACTATTTCTTATTAATTGACGGTTTTTCTATTGCGATTAACTTTCCACTACGCGTCTGTAGGTAGAGATAACTATGACTTTCGAAAGGTTGCATATACAGACCATCTGAGTCTAAATCTTGTTGTGCTACAAACTCACCACTGTCGCGATCAACCCAATGTAAGAAACCTTCACCATCACCAACAACTATATATTGATTAGCAATGGCAACACCAGTTAAGTTGCGGTAAGAAAGTTGCTTGTTAGCCCAAACTTCATCACCTGTATTTCTGTCTACAGCATACAAGTAACCACGATAATCACTTAGATAAAGTGTACTACCAGATAACGCGATATCGTTGTAACCAGAGTATTTACGCTCCCAAAGTTGCTGACCTTTTAGAAGATCAATAGCAACTAGGTTACCATTGTATGCTAATGCATAAATCGTGTTATTACGGATAACAGGTTGCATATCAGCATCAACAATACGATCTAACTCGGTTGCGCCATATGGACGAGCAACAGGTAGTTGCCATAAAGGCTGACCATTAGAGAGCAGTGCGGCAGAAACAAAACCATCAGCACGACCGTAAATAATACCACCTTGGGCAATAGTAGGCGTTGCGCTACCACGTAGTGTTAATTTAGGTTGCTTGTTATTAAGTACCCAAACCTCTTCACCAGTACTACTATCCAGCGCAATCAAATCACCACGACTAGTATGGATAATGACTAAACCTGTTGAATAGATAGGGCTTGCGATCACTTCACCCGATACTTTGCTTAACCAGAGAAGTTCACCGTTGTTTTTATCTATCGCTAAAACCTGTGCATTTTCAGTACCGATATATAAAGTATCAAGTGCTAAATGTACACCACCTGAAAAACGTGCGGAACGATTTAGCTCATTACTTTCATGATCACTAAAATCATTCGACCAAAGTTGTTTACCCGTTGTTGCAGCAAACGCTTTCACTTCCCCATCGCGAGATGCAACATATACTGCTTCATCATCAGCGGCAGGCATCAACTGCGAGTAGTATTTATCAACACCACTACTAATTGATGCTTGCCATGCAACTTGTGGAGTATAACTCGCCTCAAAAACTGGTAACTCGGCCATAGTAACCACATCCTCTTCACTTGAAAAAAGTGAACACCCTGTTAGTAACAGAGTTGATGTTGCTAGTGTGATAAGCTGTTTAAGCCCTTTTTTCATTTTTTTCTCAACTATGATATTCAACTATTCTTAATTGCCTAGTACAGGTGCTGCTACTTCATTTTCAACAGCAACCGCTAGATCGTCAAACTGTAACTGTAGAATTGGGTCGATACGACCTTTACTTGCATCAATGGCAGCTTGAAACGCAATACGTGCGTTATTCACATCGCCCTGTTTAAGGTAAACGGTCCCTTTAACCTGTTCAGCCTTAGCGATAAAGCCCTCTTCACTGATCAGAGCTAACGTTGCTAACGCATCAGAGAACTGGCTAAGCTCAACTTCAACACGTGCTAAACGTAGGTTGATAAGCGGGTTAAGTGGCGCGTATTTGTTCTGACCTTGCAGTTGCACTAATTGTGTTTTTGCAAGTGCATAATCTTTTTTCACAACCGCTTCTTTTGCTAATAATAGGGAAGCTAATATTGCGTAATTGCTGCTACTGTTTTCGCTGATAAAAGATTGTACTTTATCAAGGTCCGCTTCTGAGCCCTGGGCTTCAAATTGCACTAGCATATCGTTATAAGCTTGAGACGCTTTCTCTTGACCTTCAACCACAGAGTCATTATAAAAGCGCCATCCCCAAAGACCCGCTAAACCAACAACTGCACCAATAACTAATGTATTGCCGTTATCTTTCCACCACTGTTTAATGGCATCAACTTGTTGCTCTTCTGTTTCGTAACCTTCAATAATATCAACCACGGTATTTCCTTTATTTTTCTTTAAATTATTATAATTAGAATCAATTCAGCAATAGCTCGCACTCCTTGCAAGCTACCACTTGAACCATTTAGCTAAACTGTTGTGCTAATATATTTACTAATTGATCCATTGCAACGGTTTGTTGCTCAGCTTTGCCCTGTAGATCTTTAATTGTGACGCAGTTATCTTGTAACTCACCTTCACCAATGATGAGCGCAATACGAGCGCCACTTTTATCAGCACGTTTCATCTGCTTCTTAAAGTTACCCGCGCCACAGTGATGCATCATTTTAATCTGTGGTAACTCAGTGCGGATAAGTTCAGCTACTTTGAAACCTGCGATATCTGTATCTTCACCAACCAATACGCTGTAGATATCTACATCGCCTTTCACATCGTCATTAAGCTCAAGTTCATTAAGCATTAATACGATGCGTTCAAGTCCCATTGCAAAACCAACAGCAGGCGTTGCTTTACCACCTAACTGTTCAACTAAACCATCATAACGACCACCCGCACAGATCGTACCTTGTGCGCCAAGGCTTGATGTAACCCACTCAAATACAGTACGGTTGTAATAATCAAGACCACGTACTAAACGCTCGTTAATCACATATTTGATGCCAGCTGCATCAAGATATTGTTGTAGTTTTGCAAAATGTGCCACTGATTCGTCATCAAGATGCTCAGAAAGTTTCGGCGCATCCACTAAAACAGCTTGAACATCTTTGTTTTTGCTATCTAAGACACGTAATGGATTAGTTTTCATGCGACGTTTACTGTCGTCATCTAGCTTATCTTCATGAAGCTGTAAATAAGCAACTAACGCTTCTTTGTACAAAGCACGCGCTTCATTTGAACCTAAAGAGTTAAGTTGTAGCTCAACGTGCGAATCGATGCCTAACGCTTTCCATAAACGCGCTGAAAGTAAAATAACTTCAGCGTCGATATCCGGTGTTGCCATGCCAAAGGTTTCAATCGCAAACTGATTAAACTGACGGTAACGCCCTTTTTGTGGACGCTCGTGACGGAACATTGGTCCCATGTACCACATACGACGCTCTTGGTTATAAAGCAGGCCATGCTCGTTACCAGCACGTACACAAGAGGCAGTCCCTTCTGGACGCAGTGTTAAGCTGTCGCCGTTATCATCAAAGGTGTACATCTCCTTTTCAACGATATCTGTCACTTCACCGATAGAGCGTTTAAATAGGTTTGTACTTTCAACAATTGGCATACGAATTTCAGAGTAACCGTAGCTACTTACAACTTCTCTTAATAGAGATTCTAGTTTTTGCCAAACAGGAGTTTGTTCAGGAAGGGTATCGTTCATACCACGAATAGCTTGGATCTTTTTTGCCACGGTGAGTTCTCAATGCAGTTAATAAAAATAAGCGGATATTATATAGAAAAAACCCGTGATGTGTAACCATAACGGGTTTCAGTGCAGATATTATACTTTAACAATCAAGTTATTTGGATCATCTCGGCTAACGCGAGCACGAATCTTAGCTTCTAACTGATCGATAACATTGTCGTTATCAAAACGCTCTTTTTGACGAGTACCATCTTCGTAAAAGCCACTTTTAGTTTTACCGCCGGTAATACCAATATCTGAAATAAGTGCCTCACCGGGACCATTTACGACGCAACCGATAATTGAAACATCCATTGGTGTAATAATATCTTCGAGACGTTCTTCTAACGCATTTACCGTTGAAATAACATCAAACTCTTGGCGAGAACAGGTTGGACAAGCGATAAAGTTAATGCCACGGCTACGAATACGCAACGATTTTAAAATATCAAAACCGACTTTAATCTCTTCAACAGGGTCAGCTGCTAGCGAAACACGCAAAGTATCACCGATGCCCTGTGAAAGTAACATGCCCATACCCACAGCAGATTTAACACTGCCACTTCGCAAACCACCTGCTTCAGTAATGCCTAAATGTAGCGGTTGGATGATCTGTTTAGCAAGCAGTTGATAAGACTCCACAGCAAGTAGCGCATCGGATGCTTTCACACTCACTTTGAACTGTTCAAAGTTAAGTCGATCTAAAATGTCAACATGGCGCAGTGCAGAATCAACTAACGCTTGCGCCGTTGGCTCTCCATATTTTTCTTGAATATCAGCTTCCAGTGAACCGCCGTTAACACCAATACGAATGGGGATATTTTTATCACGTGCACAATCAACAACGCTGCGAATACGCTGTTCGTTACCGATATTCCCCGGATTAATACGTAAACAGTCAACGCCATATTCAGCCACTTTAAGCGCAATACGATAATCAAAATGAATATCAGCAATCAGCGGAATATTACATTGTTTTTTAATTTCTTTGAACGCTTCAGCGGCGTTCATCGTAGGCACTGAAACACGCACCATGTCTGCACCAACCGCCTCTAATCGTTGAATTTGTGCAACGGTTGCAGCAACATCAGTGGTTAGCGTATTAGTCATTGACTGTACGCTAATTGGGGCATCACCACCAACGGGTACATTGCCAACCATGATCTGTTTAGAAACACGGCGAATAATTGAAGAGGTATGGCTCATAAAAATAACTCTATAAAAATTTAAGAGAGTGGCACGCTAAATTGCGCACTACGTCCAGGTGTAAAATCACCTTCGATAATTTGATCTTGGTATTGTATCTCGACAACACTTGGATCACCTAATTTTAGCTGGAAAGGGGCCGGGCCAGACAGCATTAATACACGTCCATTTTTATACAGGCCAAACGCGATACGTTTGCCCGTTGCATCAAACACCTCGGTCCAACACTCTGCATTAAATGCGAGCATTAAACTTTCAGGCCCCGGTGCTAATTCAGCTTCTTCCTCTACAACTTGCTCAATAAACTCAAGTGAGTCATTATTTTCTGACTCACTTGCTTCAAAAGCATCAAAACTTGCTTCAGGCTCAACTTGTGGTGCACTCTCGGTCGCTAACACAACTTCAGGTTCAATTGCCTCAGGCGCAGGCTTAGCAATCACTTCTTCATTAATTCCAGTCATTTCAGCTTTAACCTCATCGCTTTCATGATGAATCTCTTTTACAGCGACAGGCTCACTATTAACCTCTACAGAACTATCTTCATTATTTAGATTTGTTGCTGCAGGTTGGCTTGTTTCTTCGTCCAAGTTAGTTGATATTAGCAACTTTTGAACGGTTCCAACTCTTGACACCTCAGCTGGCACAGATTCTGCCCCCGAAATAGGTATAAATTTATTAAGCGTTGCTAACAGTGGCTGTTGCAACAGATATACGAGTGTCGCAATAACAATAATAATCAACAGGGAGATAGGTAATAGTTTTGACCGTTTTTTACTAGGGGGAATAATAAGGCTAGATGTCTGTAATGTGGGTTTATTCTTTTTTACATTATCAAGCTGTTGATACTCTACAAACAGCTCAAGTGTCGTTAACCCCACTAATTTAGCATAATTTGCTAAATAACCACGTAGGTAGATAACCGGGTATTTATTCGTTGCTAATATATTATCAAGCTCATCTTCAAGGTCACGCACGGTACTGGGCCCCAAGTTGAGTTCTTGCGCAACCTCCTCAATGGATAAAACATTCGCTAAACGTGCTTCTTTTAGTGCCTTCCCTAATGGAACGATAATCTCAGGCGATTGATTGTTATCTGCTTTCATCTAGTAATACTCGTGATTTAAATAATCCAGCGCACGCTGCGAATCTGGGAACTGTTCAAGTAATTGTCCTGCATATTTACTCAAACTTGCCCCTTTTTGGGTGGCATAACTCAAACGGATCCACTGCCACAAGCTTTCTGCACTTGTTTTACTATTCTTCTGATAATTAAATAGGTTTAAACGCGCAGCTTTATACTCTTTTTTATCAATATTGAGCTTGGCTAAGGAGAGATTAATATAAGATTTATTAGGATTGTGCGAAATGGCGTATTGGTAATAAAAGAGTGCTTTATCTGTTGCTTCTGCTTTCTCTGCGCAGATAGCAGCATTCTCGTAGGTATTTGCAACGGCAGTATAACTCGATTGCTCTACGGCTGACAGAAATGCGTTTTCAGCTTCTTTATAACGGGTTAACTTACAAAGAAAAGTACCGTAGTTATTGTAGGTATCAGCATTTTTAGGATCGATTTGCAGTGATTTAAGATAATATTCCTCGGCAGTATCATCTTCATTCACACGTTGATAATAATAAGCAAAAATACGGTAAATATCAGCATCGTTAGGTTGGTATTCTAAGGCTTTATCAAGGTTCTCTTTAGCCTGTTGCATATTATTTTTTCGAAGATAAACGAGTGCTAATTTAACACGCGTCTTAGCAGCCCCTTCTGGGTCAAATTGTGTCGCATTGCCGGCGCCCGTATTTTTGGTTGTTACGGAGGTTTCACTGGAAACACAAGCGCTTAAAAATAGAATTGAAAAAAGAACAACAGAAAGCAGACGCATATTTTCCTTAAAAACTTTGAGTGTTAATTAGGCATTGTGACCGAAATAGTCCCACTTATCATGTGATTTAGTGTGGTAATCCTACTTCGATCATCCTGCAATATGAAGATTTGATTTTTAACCTTCTGAAATGTTGATGTTTTCACCTTTTTGACGTTTTTTAATCACACGTTTAGTTCGGTCAATAACATCCCCTACTAACTGACCACAAGCAGCATCAATATCATCTCCACGCGTTTTACGCACGATCACAGTATAGCCATATTCCATTAATACTTTATTAAAGCGATCAACACGGCTATTGCTTGGTTTCTCATAATCATTGCCCGGGAAAGGGTTAAATGGAATCAAATTAATTTTGCAGGGTGTATCTTTTAATAAGATAGCTAATTCATGTGCTTGGTCCGTTGAATCATTAAAATGATCTAACAATAGGTACTCAACCGTTACTTTGCCACGATTTGCTTTGGATTTTTCCATATAGCGCTTCACACCCGCAAGGAAATCTGCAATGTTGTATTTATCATTAATTGGCATCATTTGTGAACGCAGTTCATCATTTGCCGCATGCAACGAAATAGCTAAAGCAACATCAATCTTATCACCTAAAATGTCCAGCGCAGGTACCACACCTGACGTTGAAAGTGTTACACGACGTTTAGAAAGCGCATAACCAAAATCATCTAACATTAGGTCCATTGCTGGCACTACATTATTAAGGTTCAACAGGGGTTCACCCATTCCCATCATTACCACGTTAGTAATAGGACGTTTACCAGCCTCTCCCATCACACCTACAATTTGTGCGGCACGCCAAACTTGACCAATAATTTCAGCAACACTTAAGTTACGGTTAAAACCTTGTTGCGCAGTTGAGCAGAAGTTACATGCTAATGCACAACCCACTTGTGATGAAACACATAATGTTGCACGCTCTTTCTCTGGAATGTAAACCGTTTCAATATCTTGATCACCAACAGTCATTACCCATTTAATAGTGCCATCACTACTGCGTTGCTCAACTTTTACTTCTGGAGCAACAATTTCAGCGCGATCCTTTAACTTTGCACGTAGCTTTTTGTTGATGTTATCCATCTTATCGAAGTCATCACAACCAAAATGATAAACCCACTTCATCACCTGCTCTGCACGGAATGGTTTTTCGCCTAATTCGACAAAAAATGCACGTAATGCTTCACGGTTTAGATCTAATAGGTTTACTTTTTTACTACTCATAGGAGCCTCGATATTACAAAATGCTTAAAAAAGAAAGGATTTTACAACAAACGAAGAAGATAGCTACTCATAAAAGTAGCTATCAATTATTAACTGAAGTGATTTTTATTTAAACGATTGTTATCGAGGGGATTTGTGCTTTTTCAGGACAACTGTAGTAGATAACAGCGGATAGTTGCTCACCACGCTGGTGTAGCGTTTTTTGTATCCTACCTCGTTTTAAAAGAGGAACCAGCAAAGTGTCTAGCCCCTCTTTACGCAGGTGAAAATGTGTTAATAGAGTAGATTCTTCAACCCGACCAGCTTGTAACACATAATCATTTATCGACTTTAAAATCATTGTGAAACACTTAACGCTAGTACGTTTCCACGGCGCCTTAACCGAACTAAAACTGCAATTATAATCACAATAGAAGCAACTATATACAGGATATGGCTATTGGGCTGCTTGGCAAAAGTGGCAATCTGATAATAGGAAACAGAAACTATGTATGCGACTGCCGTGGTCCAAACAGCAATAAACTTAGCCCACTGCCCGCCAACTTCACGAACGATTGCCCCCATTGCAGCCGCACAAGGAGCATACAACAGAATAAATAGAAGGTAAGCAAAGGCAGCTTCTGGAGTGACAAAGGCATCTTGAATATTTTTGTAGATAGCCAGATCAACGCCCTGCTCTTCTGCAGCACTCTCTAAGTTTCCTAAATCACCAACATCTAAACCCAGTGGGTCACTGACACTAATTCCCATTAAGTTTTCAGGAATGGTTGTAAGTGCTTCATTAAACTTTTCGATTAAGGTTAACTCCACTTCCTCTTCACCATTCTGTGTTGAGTAGAGGTTATTTAACGTACCAACAACCGCTTCTTTGGCAAATATCCCAGTCACAATGCCCACTGTTGCAGGCCAGTTATCTTGGGTTACACCTAATGGAGAAAGCACCGGTGTGATAATTTGCGCACCTTTACTAAGCAATGAGTCGGCACTATCTTGGTGTCCAAAACTACCATCAATGCCAATCGAGTTCACTACGTTTAATAGCGTCACTACCACAACAATGGTTTGCCCCGCACCAAATAGGAACCCTTTTAATTTCTGCCACGTTTTGATCATGGTATTACGCAGTGTAGGAAACTCGTAATCAGGTAGCTCTAAAAATAGGTTCTCACTTTTACCCGGTAGTAAAGTACGACTTAATACAAAGCCCGTTAATACTGCAACTACAATACCAATAAGGTAAAGAAGGAAAACAATGTTTTGTCCACTATCAGGGAAAAATGCACTGGCAAATAATGCGTATACAGGTAATCGAGCACCACAAGACATAAAGGGTGACATTATGACTGTTAATAGACGCTCACGCTCTTTTTCAAGCGTACGTGCTGCCATCACCGCAGGTACGGTACAACCAAAACCAACTATCATCGGCACAAATGATTTACCAGGTAAACCAATGTACTGCATCGCTTTGTCAATAACAAACGCCGCTCGCGCCAAATAACCAGAGCTCTCTAACAGTGCTAAAAACAGGTATAAACAGGCAATAACAGGGATAAAAGTCATCACCGTCTGAATGCCATTACCCACACCAAATGCGAATATATTAATTAACCAATCAGGTGCAGACACAGCATTTAGTAGTTGCTCTGTTCCATCAACAAAAATAGCCCCCGCTGTGATATCAAAGAAATCGATAAATGCACTACCGATGTTAATTGAGAACATAAACATCAGGTACATAACAAATAGAAAGAAAGGAATGCCAACAAATTGATTTAATACAAAAGCATCTATTTTATCAGTGATTGTTCGGCCAAGCTTGCCCTCAGTCCGCACTGACTTTTGTACTAACTGGTAGATGAATGTATAACGAGTATCTGCAATCAATAAGTCGATATCATCGATAGTAGATAGCGTTAATTTGTCATTAAAAAATTCGCTTTTATCCGTTTCAGATAATAAAGAAAGAACACTTTTATCTCCCTCTAATAACTTAATTGCCAAGGCTTTGCTTTCAAGGTGGAGAGAGACTTTCTCAAGTCGTTGCACACTACTCTCAATAATAGGAGATAATTCAGTTCCATAATCAAGCTCAATCATTTTCTTAAGGTCTGATCCAGATAGTGCTTGTAGCTGCTCACTTAATTTTTGAACAGAACTCCTATCTTGCGCAGTGATTGCAACAACTGGACAACCTAAACTTTTTGCTAAACTTTTTTCATTAATTATTAGTTGTTTTTTCGCGGCAACATCCATCTTATTGATCACAGCAACAACCGGTAAACCCAACTCTTTAAGCTGTACTGTTAAGTACAAACTACGCTCTAAACAACTTGCATCGATAACATTGATAATCACATCGGGGCTATTTTGCATAATATAATCAAAAGCAATACGCTCATCTAGTGATGATCCATCTACATCATAATCAAGGCTGTAAATACCAGGAAGATCAACAATGCGTGCCTCGCTATTATCACATAGATTGAAATAGCCGGTCTTTTTCTCAACCGTTACTCCACTCCAATTACCTACCTGTTGATTTGCTCCTGTTAACATATTAAACAGTGTGGTTTTACCCGAATTAGGATTACCAATCGTAGCTATCGATAAACTCATGCTAAAAGCTCCACTTTAATCTTTTCAACAACCGATTTACGCAGTGCAATACTACTGTTGGCACAACGAATTACCACAGGATCTCCCATTGGGGCTAGGCGTAATAACTCTATATTTGCCTTTGGCAAAAAACCTAAATTCAACAATTTTTTTCGCATGATAGGTTCCATCTCATGCATATTTATTATTTGGGCGCACTGTCCTGCGCTAAGATCCGATAAATCCATCGCTTGTACCTTCATTATTAGTTGTTAATACCAATCACTATCATTAAGATTAACATCGATACTATTACAAAAAGTAAGGACTAAAAATGTTTTTGATCAAAGTTAAATCACTCTCTGCTAAACTGGGTGAATATTAAATTCTATAAATAAGGGAACAAACATGGACTTAAGTGGACTTAATCTTGTCTATTCAACCGATGGCGGAAAAATAGATCAACCCAAACAAAAAAAAACAGCACCTGAAGGCGACGGTATTATTCGTTTGCACCGTGAAACAAAAGGTCGTAAAGGCAAAGGTGTAACACTTATTAAAGGCCTGCAATTAGATGAAAAAGAGCTTAAAGCTTTGGCAAAAGATATTAAAAAACGCACAGGTACAGGCGGTGCAGTGAAAGATTTTGTGATTGAAATTCAAGGCGAACAACGTGAACTAATCAAAACGCTATTAGAGAAAAAAGGTTATACCGTAAAGATTGCTGGTAGCTAAAGGAATAAGCATATGAAACTCATAATTAAATTATCCATTGCAGTATTTTCACTGTTAATCTTAACCATCGCTCTGTTATTAGTACTTGTTGATCCTAATGACTATAAAGATGAGATTCAAACACAGGTTAAAAACAGCATTAACAGAGACCTACATATCAAAGGTGATATCGGTTGGACTTTTTACCCACAACTTGGTTTTTCTAGTGGTGAGATTGAACTAGATAATTTAGCGGGTTTCAGCAAACCTCAGTTAGTAAAAATAGATCAAGCCTCCCTTGCTATTAACATACTGCCACTGCTAAAGGGTGAGATCTCAATTGGAGAGTTAACACTTGATGGATTTGAGCTAACTCTGTTAACCACTAAGCGTGGTATTTCTAACCTTGACAATATGGGCACAGAAAAGTCTGTGCATAAAAAACAGGTTACAGACAAAAATCCTCCCCTTGATGAGAACAATAATGAAGATGGTTTCTTTAAGTTAAATAAAAGCCAACTTGCAGGCATTAATATCAATAACGCCATTATTGAAATTGAGGACTTACAACTAGCTAGTTATCAAAAAATATCTGTCAACAAGATAAAGCTAGGTCAATTTTTACTTGGTAAAGAGACTGATTTAGCGATCAATACAGCTGTTATCATTGATGACTTACAGATACAGATAAAGCTTCAATCGCAACTACTGGTCAGTAATGACTTAAATAATATTCAACTCAATAAGTTACAACTAGATACATTGTTAACCGGTGCCCCACTACCTAACGGTCAGCTAAGTAGCCAACTTAATACAGATATTAATGTTGCACTGCAAAATCAACAAGTCACTATCAGCGATCTCAATATAAAAACTGTCATTACTGGTGACAACTTACCCAACAAAAAAGTGTCAACACAACTCAACGCTGATATTAATTACCAATTACAGAAACAGTTAGCGACAATTAGCGCACTCAAAATTACAGTTGATGACATCAAACTAAATGGCCAACTTTCAGTGCAAACGGGTAACGTGACAAAAGTGCGTTATGATCTTCAAACAAATAGATTAGATCTTAACCACTACCTAACCTCATCAAGTGGCAAAAAAGACAAGCAGCCAGAAACCGCGTCAACCTCAGATCAAACAGCAGAGTTAGAGCCCGATTTAAGTTTCCTTCACGGTCTCGATATTGATGGTAAATTAAAAATTGCAGGTGTTAACGTTGAAAAAATTAAAGTGGGTGAAATCAATAACCGCTTAATTATTAAAAATGGTAAAGCACAAATAAAACCTTTAACGGCGCAGTTATACCAAGGTTTGTTAACCGTTAACGCTGAAGTCGATGAAAGCAAAGGACACAACAAGTATAAACTTTCAAGCAAACTAAAAGGTGTGCAAATTCACCAACTGCTTATTGATGCCGCAGAGGTTGATCTACTCAGTGGTACAACTAACTTTGATTTCATAGGTCAGGGACAAGGTTTAACGGCAAGTAAAGTTAAACAGGGCTTAGTTGGAAAAGGTAACTTTGAGCTACTTGATGGCGAACTGTATGGCGTAAACATCCCACAAGAGATACGTATATTAAAAGCGAAACTCTCAGCTAAAAATCCACCAACCAGTGACACGATTAAAAAGACAGACTTTGCCTCATTAACTGGAAAATTCTCCATTGATAAAGGTCTCGTTGATAATCAGAAACTACTGATGCTATCACCGGTTATGCGTTTAGATGGTTTGGGACTGGTTGATATTCTGAAAGAAACGTTAGATTACAAACTCAGCATTAGCCCTCTTTCAAGCAGTAAAGCGGATACCGACTATGTTGACCTGAGTGGTTTGACAATTCCGATGTTGATTAAAGGGAGCTTTACAGATCCAAAAATTTCGTTAGATACCGACAGTGCGTTAAAAGATCAACTCAAAGCAAAAGCCAAAGCATTAGAGAAAAAAGCCAAAGCCAAACTTAAAGCTGAGCAGCAACGTTTGCAGGAAAAAGCCGATAAAGAGCTCAAAAAACATCAAGATAAACTCGATGCAGAAACACAAGAAAAGATTAAAAAAGAGAGTAAACGCTTGGAAGATAAATTAAAAAAATTCTTTTAACTGATGTGGGCGGGTAAGCCATAATACTTACCCGCTTATCAATGATAAGTGCCTCGCACTGTAAAATACATTAAATAACGCCACGAAACATAAGCAACCATCAAAGTAGCCACGACCAACTCTACATAAGCAATAAATGATACTAAGCCTACTAATAACGTACTGTATTCAGTCATTTCTATATATTGAGCCACTTTAAACATCGCCGTTGCCCCAATCACTAATGGAAACGTAAAAGCTGAGTAAGCGGGGGTAAAAGGCAAACGTAACAGATGCGTAAATGAGTAGTAGATAAACAATGTCATTAATAACGAAATCACAGCAAGCAAACTCACCATCAAATAATGAGGGTTATCAACGACTGTTAAATATCCAGCAAGCGTTAAACTAGCAGGCGCTGCAAAAATAGCAATAGTTGGTTTTTCATGTTCAACCATTTTTTCAAAAAAGAAATAACGATATAACATGGCTGGTAACAATATTGAATAAGTCACTAAACCAAACAATAATAAGGTATTTGCAACAGTAATTAGATCTCCCCCCGGAAATGAAACCGTCGCAACCACAATACCAACGGGTGGAATAAACCAACTTGGTAGAATATGTTCAAACTTAAAATCTTTAAGACGGTAATAAATAAACACCACTAAAAATAACATATGTAAAATGATTGCGCAGAGCCACAATAAAATAGCAACAGTATGACTAAAATGATTAATATCGTTAGCAATCACCATAATAGCCATTGTAAAAGTAGGCACAACACTGCCATTCATATGATGTGATAGATCCTTTTTAAGCTGCTCAGGGTAAAGTACAAATTTCAGCAACACTGCAAAAAGTAATACTGAGGCAACTAATGCACCAACCGTTTGAGCTTGTCCTTGAAAACGTAAGCCACTTTCCCAACACCAACCTAAGCTTGCTATTGCTAATGCAAGACCCGCTAATGCGGTAGGTACTTCTGCTACAAATGTATTAAATTTGTTTTTCATCATTACCCCCTTGATTGATAAAGCGATTATATTTCACGTTAACCGTTAAAAATAGTTTAAACTATTTAACATCAGACTAAAAAAAACTGAACGAGAGCTGAAAATGAACATTACATTAAAACAGTTACAAGTATTTATCTGCATTACTCAAGAAAAAACCATCACAGCAGCCGCTGAGAAGTTATTTTTAAGTAAACCAGCTGTGAGCATGAGTTTAAGTGAACTAGAAAAACAACTTGGCCAACCACTGTTTGAACGTAAAAATAATCGTCTGTTTATTAATGATCTGGGCAAACAACTATTACCACTTGCCGATGAACAGATTGAACGTAGCAAGCTCATTAGTACACTTTTCAGTAATGATAATCAGCTCAACGGAAAACTACGCATCGGTGCGAGTAATACCCTTGGGAACCATCTACTCCCCTTGATGCTATCAGATTTTAGAAAGCAGTTTAATCATCAAAATCAATCTTTATTAATTGATAATAGCCAGACCATCAGTGAACAGATAAAAGAGTATGAGCTCGATATCGGTTTAGTCGAAGCGAATCTCTTTGACAGCCAATTAGAATCAATTAAATGGCTCAAAGATGAGATGGTGATTGTATGTTGTACAGACCACGAGTTATGCCAAAAGAAGTATTTAAACATCGATGATTTAGAAGATCAGCAATGGATTTTACGTGAGGTAGGCTCAGGCTCTCGCAGCTTTTTCCTGAATCAAATCGGAAGAAAACTGAGTAATTATCAAATATCATTAGAGCTAAAAAGTACCGAGGCTATTATTAATAGCACCAGTGCAGGCCTTGGTATTGCTTGTATTTCTAAAGTAGCCGCACGCCACGCACTAGCAGGTAAACGCCTAAAGCAACTTACACTTAATGTCGACATGCACCGAGATTACTGGTTAATTTGGCATAAAGATCGCTATCAAAGCCCACTACTCAAAACTTTTATCGATTTTAGTAAGCAATGGCAATTGCCGTTTTAAAAAAGCTGTCTCGAGCAGCTCAAGGTAGTTTAGCTCGATGGCTTCAAGCCGAGAAAGTAAAATATTAGGAGGGATAAAAAAGGTAGCTTAGAAAGCTACCTTTTTATATTAATACACCATTAAATTAACCTGTAAATTTAAAACTGTTATTTAATCTTTGGCGTATTGGTTGTTACATGTAAGTTTTGTGCACGATGGCGTAATAGATGATCAAGCAAAGTGATCGCCATTTGCGCTTCGGCAATTGGCACAGCACGAATACCCACACATGGATCGTGACGACCTTTGGTGATCATCTCTGTTGCTTCACCATCGGTAGTAATAGTACGACCGGGAATCGTTAAGCTTGAGGTTGGTTTAAGTGCAATCGAGGCAATAATATCCTGCCCTGTTGAGATACCACCTAAAATACCACCCGCATGATTTGATAAGAAACCTGTCGGTGTCATCTCATCACGATGCTCAGTCCCTTTTTGGTTTGCAACAGCAAAGCCATCACCAAACTCAACACCTTTAACCGCATTAATGCTCATTAATGAATGTGCAAGTTCAGCGTCTAAACGGTCAAATACCGGCTCACCAAGACCAACTGGAATACCAGCAGCAACTACAGTCACTTTAGCACCAACGGAGTTACCCTCTTTGATTAGCGCTTTCATATAATCTTCAAGTGCTGGAATCTTGCTAGTATCCGGGAAGAAAAATGGATTATTTTCCACTTCATTCCACTCAATCACATCAGGTGTAATATCCCCTAATTGGCTTAAGTAACCACGAATCTCAACACCTAATAACTCTTTAAGGTACTTTTTGGCAATTGCCCCCGCTGCCACACGCATTGCTGTTTCACGTGCAGATGAGCGACCACCGCCACGATAGTCACGGTGTCCAAACTTCTGATGGTAAGTGTAATCAGCATGACCTGGGCGGAAAAGATCTTTAATTGCAGAGTAATCTTTTGAACGCTGGTCTGTGTTCTCAATCATTAAACCGATGCTACAACCGGTTGTTTTTCCTTCAAATACACCAGAAAGGATCTTAACTTGATCACCCTCTTGACGCATCGTTGTATAACGAGATTGTCCTGGGCGACGACGGTCTAAATCATGCTGAAGATCTGCTTCACAAATCTCAAGGCCAGGTGGAATACCATCTACGATACAACCTAATGCTGCGCCGTGGCTCTCACCAAATGTTGTCACTTTAAAAAGTTGACCAATACTGCTTCCTGCCATGTTCTTTTCCTAATTTTATTTAACTACTCAGGTCGTTGCCATTTAAACTTATTTCTTCGTTGGAAATGCTCATTTAAATGGCTAAACTGCGCTTTTCGCCTTGAACTAAACGTAAATGGCTTAGCCCTAAGCAGTTATGTTTCAATTTGTATGTCTATTGTGCTCGGTATAACGACCAATCTACAATGCGATATTATCTAACTGTGCTTTGCTTAATACAAATACACCATGACCACCTGATTTAAATTCAATCCACTCAAATGGGATTTCAGGATAAGATGCTTGTAAGTGTACCTGTGAGTTACCTACTTCAACAAATAATAAGCCATTATCGTTAAGTTTATCTTTTGCTTGGTTTAGCATTTTACGTACTAAATCAAGACCATCAAAACCACAAGCTAAGCCTAATTCAGGCTCATGGGTAAACTCTTCAGGTAAGTTTGCCATATCTTCAGCATCAACATAAGGTGGATTTGAAACAATTAGGTCATATTTTTCATTTTCGATACCTGAAAAGAGATCCGACTGCATCGGAATAACTTGTTGCTCTAAACCGTGTCCTTGAATATTAATATCCGCTACCTCTAAGGCATCATCAGAGATATCAACCGCATCAACGTATGCATCAGGGAACGCATAAGCACAAGCAATCGCGATACATGCGCTACCCGTACAAAGATCTAAAATACGCTCTGGTTGTGTAGTTAACCAAGGTTTAAAACCGTCATTAATTAGCTCAGCAAAAGGAGAGCGAGGTACTAACGTACGTTCATCAACATAGAACTCAAGGCCCGCAAACCATGCCGTATTGGTTAAATAAGCAACAGGGATACGTAGTTCGATACGTTTTGTTATTAAGTCCACCAGCATTTCACGTTCGCTACGTAATAAACGTGCAGTTAACATCTCTGTACCGCCATGTAGAGGCAGACTTAAAGATGGCAAAATAAGCTGCAACGCATCATCTAGTGCATTATCGGCACCATGGCCATAAAAAAGTCCCGCTTGATTAAACTGCGTAGTCGCAAAACGTAACATATCTTGGATAGTAAGCAGTTCGTTAACTGCTTCTTCACGAAAAATCGATTCCAATTTTTTCTCCAACTAAGTTAAACTGCGCTTTCAAAATAGAGAGTTGGAAAAACCATGACAGATAAAAACAGTGATGATGATTTTTCGCTATTTAGCGCAGAATTTTCAGGTATTAAAAAGTTAACGCAGGATACCATAAAACTGCCACCTAAAAACATTAAGAAAAAACAGGTAATACAAGAAAAAGCGGCCGCTAATTTTGAAACAGAACATTTCTCTGATGGTTATGAACCGCACTTAAATCCAGAAGGCCCAGTGCGTTATAAACGTGACGATGCACAAAAGTACCTGCTTAAACAACTGCGCCGTGGTGACTTTGCGCCTGAGATAATTCTTGACCTACATGGTTTGAATCAAGTTGAAGCAAAACGTGAACTTGGTGCTTTAATCGCTTGTTGTAAAAAAGAGGGGTTGTATTGCTGTAGTGTGTTGCATGGAGTGGGTACTTACGTACTTAAAAAGCAAGTACCACTATGGCTTGCACAACACCCTGACATTTTAGCATTTCACCAAGCCCCTCTTGAATTTGGTGGGCATGGCGCTCTGTTAGTAATAGTTGAACTAGCCGATTGGCAGATGAAACGAGAATACGAAAAGTAAATTCTGTATTACAAAAGTGCCACGGCTTTTTGTAATTTTTCGTTTAACTCACTATTGATTAACATACCTGCTTCAGCATCAAAATTATCAAAGAAGCTAGGGATAGAAAGTGTGCCTCTCACATCCGCTGCAAAATAAGGCGCAGAGCCAGAAGCGGCAGCAAGTACACTTGCAGCACCACCGGGACCAGGTGATGTTGCTAACATTAACATCGCTTTGTTTTGATATACCTTCATATCAATACGTGATGTCCAATCGAATAGGTTTTTAAAGGCGGCTGTATATGAACCATTATGCTCAGCATAAGAGATAATAATCGCATCTGCCTCACCTAGTTTTTTAAAAAAATCTTTTGCCTGTTGTGGTTGTCCTAACTGCTTTTCACGTTTATCGCTAAAGATAGGCATTTCGTAATCATTAATATCAAGTACCTCAACCTCAGCACCATCAATTAAATTAGCAGCATAAGTTGCTAACTGTTTGTTGATTGAATTTTCACTGTTACTTGCTGCAAATGCTAATACTTTCATGGTAGTTCCTTGAGGTGTCGATTAAGTAAGCTAACTATATCTAAAACGTTTAACCCAATAAATATCAACAATGGCAAATGATTATTTCCATATGAATGCCAATTTCCATATTGATCAATATTTATAACTAACTTCGAACTTGTTTAATTAGCTATTGACGATGTAAAGAGTGTTCGACAGAATGGATGAACAATAAGTAACCTACTATAAAAACTTTCAAATAACGAGGTAACTATGCAATATTCAACACTCGGCTCAAGTGGTTTATCGGTTTCACGTACCTGTTTAGGTAGTATGACTTGGGGGCTTCAAAATAATCAACAAGATGCTAACCAGCAGATTGAATATGCACTGGCTCAGGGTATCAACTTCATTGATACCGCCGAAATGTACGCGGTTCCCCCCTCACCTGATACTTATGGCAAAACAGAAAGCATTATCGGTAACTACATTTCAGCACATCCCGATAAGCGTAAAGACTTTGTTTTAGCGAGTAAAATTGCCGGGCCAGGACTTGCATGGGTACGTGATGGAGGTCCTATCACAGGTCAAGCAGTCATTAATGCCGTTGAGGCTTCATTAAAACGTTTACAGACTGATTACATAGATCTATTTCAACTACATTGGCCTAATCGTCAATCTCCACATTTTGGTCAACACGCGCCAAACAGCTTTAATTTTACCGATCTGGATAATGTGCAACAAACAGAGAATATGTTGGATATCCTTCAAGGTTTAGATAAATGTGTTAAAGCAGGAAAAGTAAGGTTTGTAGGACTTAGCGATGATACCCCCTGGGGAATCAATAGTTACCTCAAACTCAGTGAGCAATATAATTTACCCAAAATAGTTTCCATTCAAAACGAATTTAGCCTGCTACATACTAAAGATTGGCCTTATCTGATTGAAAACTGTGTGCATGAAGACGTTGCTTACTTACCTTGGTCACCAATGGCTGCAGGCATGCTCAGCGGTAAATATTTAAATGGTGCACGCCCTGAAGGTAGCCGCTTAACGTTTAGCCAACGTAACCGTTTGTTCCGAGATACACCAACTTCTGATCTTGCAATTAAAGCTTATCAGGATATCGCAATAGCACATGGCATGAGCGCAGCACAGCTTGCTCTCAAATGGGTAGATCAAGTTAATGGCGTTACGTCCACGATTATTGGGGCAACAACAATGACACAATTAAAAGAAGACATTGATGCATTTAAAACACCTTTATCAGAGCAAGCGTTATCTGATATCGCAAACGTGTTAAAACAGTACCCTGTACCTTTTTAACGAGATAAAAATCCACTTAATGAATCACATGTACTGCTCAAATAGAGAATAGCTCAAGCAGTACATTAACTACTCCCATCACGTTATGCTTGCCACTGAGCACACTTTTAATGACCATATCCCCGACAACTGGTATCTTTGTGACATAAGATGTTAAAGTACTTTTATTGATTTACCCTGAAAATTTTCCTAGCAAACAAAAGAGAAAAAAATGAAACAATTACTCGAGTTTATCCCTTTAGTTATCTTTTTTATCGTTTATAAAATGGTTGATATTTATGCAGCAACAGCTGCATTGATGGTAGGTATGACCCTTACCTTTATCTATAGCTACTTCAAAAATGGCAAAAAAGCAGAAAAGATGCAGATCATTACGCTGGGTATGATCCTTATTTTTGGTACATTAACACTTGTTTTGCATGATGATACTTTCATAAAATGGAAAGTAACACTGGTTTATGCTGTGTTTGCAATTGGTTTGCTAGCAACACAATTTATCTTTAAAAAACCTGCAATTAAACAGATGTTAGGTAAAGAGCTTGAGCTACCAGATAATATTTGGAACAACCTTAACTTTGCATGGGCAATGTTTTTTGCAATATTAGGCGCGATTAATACCTATATTGCCTTTAATATGTCACAGGAAGTTTGGGTAAATTTCAAAGTATTCGGTTTATTAGTCATTACATTAGTGTTTACTGTTTTAAGTGGTGTTTACCTTTACAAACACCTACCTGAAGAGAGTAAGAAAAAAGCACTTAATAAAGAATCAGAGGAATAAAAAATGTTATATGTAATATTTTCACAGGACGTAGAAAACAGCCTGCCACTACGCATTAAATCCCGCCCTGCTCATATCGCAAGGTTACAGGAACTTAATGAGCAAGGACGCCTATTTGTTGCAGGACCAAACCCAGCAATTGATAGTGAAGATCCGAGTGATGCTGGTTTTACAGGTTCAACCGTTATTGCTGAGTTTGACTCATTAGTTGATGCACAGGCTTGGGCCGATGCAGATCCTTATATTGAAGCTGGTGTATACGCTTCGGTAATTGTTAAACCCTTTAAGAAAGTACTACCCTAGATACTATTTAGGTGTTTAGCTAACAGGCTCTGCACCTAATACTTTCCCTCTCAATTCATCACATATTTTCAATAATCAGGTCTAAGCCCTCCACTTTTTTCATTATGCAGAAACATTTAGGCGTTCTACTTGTTCAACTTTTTTATCAAACATCTGCTGTGCTTTTAACTGTTGTAACGGGGAAAGTTCACTATATAACAACATATCACTATCAATAACCTCACCTGTTTTGGCGATAAACAGTTCCCCTGCTTGCTGGTAATAAAAGCAGTTTAGGTACTCTTTATCTTGCTCTGCTAGTAATGATAGTGACTGCTTACCATTCGATTGATAGTGATTCAGATGAACTACAGCATCGCTTTTATTCAATTGTGCCGTTAAATCCTGTGAGCATAATAATGAGGAGAGTGCTTGATTGGTTTGTTGCACAGCGAGTTGTGCTCGCTGTACCTGTCCTTTAAAGATACTAGCTTCAACAGCTGGCAAACTAACAAACAATTGCCCAAGCAACTCAGATGACAAAAAAATAGATTTTTGTTGCTGTTTATCGGCAAGGTAAAAACGAATAAGTGGTAAACACTTTTTCCCTAAAAAACACTCTATATTCACCTGTTTCATTTTCATTGCATCAAGTAGTTGTTTAGGAGGCGTAGCGAGTAATTTCCAAGAAATATCTAAGTTTTTGTTAACTTGCAATATATCCTGCAAACTAAAAGTGTTAAATAGTTCGGTTAATGTATCTCTATTTTTTAATAATATACTCATATTACTCTCCTAAAATACCCACACTTCAACGCGACGGTTTTTGCTTCTACCCATCGCACTTCTGTTAGATGCGATGGGTAATTTTGCGCCAAAGCCTTCAACAGCGGTAACATTCAACCCGTAGGAATTTAACTCTTTTTCAAGCTTACTGGCACGAACAAGTGATAGCGACAAATTCATCTTAGGGTCACCTAAGGAGTCAGAAAACCCCATTAACACAATGCGTCGCCCACTATGATCGCTTAGGTATTCAACCAAACGTTTGATATCACGCTTCGCTTTGTTATCAAACTGATTACTGCCACTCTCAAAACGAAAACTAACCGATAAACGGCTCGCCACTTCTGCATAGTTATTATAAATTTGTGGTGCGCTCTTTACGGTATAGGTATCTTCAAGTTTTATATTTTGTGAAACAAGACCAACCTGCTCAACGACATTTTGCCCCTCTGCAGAGATAACAAACTGACTAAAATCCTGTGCCATCTGATTATTACTATGCGGTGCGTACATATATAAGCGACGGGATAAAGCGTAATCCTCGGTACTTACTGTAAAGCGGGTTGGATAGATTACTGCACTCTCTTTACTTGCTGAGATAGCTAACGCTTTGCTGTTATGAACATAAGGTAAACCGATAAAGCCGATCCCAGCAACATCATGAGCAACTTGAGAAGAAAGCTCACTGCTTGACTCAAAACGTAAACTATTTGCATTTAACTGCTTTTTATTGGCCTTAAGTACAAGGCTATTGAATGTATCCCAGGTGCCGGAGTTTTTATCACGCGCATATAAGTTAATGGTTAAATCAGCTCCGCCAAGTTGTTGCCAATTAGTGATTTCACCAGAAAAAATCTTTGCCAAAGTATCTGTGGTAATACTACTAATACTGTTATTTTGATTAACAATAACCGCCAATCCATCAAGGCCGATAATATACTCTTGGTTAGTCGATGAGATATCTCCTATTGTGGCTCTTAATTCTTCTGTCTCTGAAGCTTTAATTTTTCGAGAAGACATGCTCATATCTGCTTTATTCGTTAATAAGTCTTCAAAACCAGTACTTGAACCATGGGCGTGCAATTCAATGGCATAAACGTGATCGTCCTGCACATACTGTAATTCTCGCTCTACCGACATATCCCCTTGAACCCACTGCATCTGGCTTACAGACTGTTTTCTAAGAAAAGCCTCCAATAAAGCAGGTGCTAGGTTTTCACCAACGGTATTTGAGCCATGTAAACGAAGTTTCATTATGCGGTTTTCACTTGGCAAGCTAATCTTCTTTTTAACAATAACAGCAGGAATAATAGCTGGAGTCACAACCGCAACTTCCTGCTCTGGCTGTAATTTACGCTCTTCAACCGTTACTTGGGGCACCACCTTTTCTTTTAATACAACTTGTGCAACAACAGGTACTGCGTTACCAAAAGTAAGGTAACCATTTTGCCAACTTACAAATCCAGCAATAGCAATTAGTAAGAAAATAGAGACTAATAGAGTGACAAGTGGAGACTGTTTCTTTTCAGTAGGGGAAGATTTTTGTGGCTTGTTATCAGGCTCTATAGGCGCTAGCTTTATATACACTGCAGTATGTTTTAGCTGAGTCACCAGTGCATTAAATTCATCACTGCCTAAGCCATCTAATTCAGACAATACGGTTAAACGATACTGCTTGTCAGAGACCATTTTGTCTAATGAAACTTGAATATTAAGCTCTGCATTGGCACTACTTTTTAACAATAATAGTTGCTTCTTAAACTCTGGGTTAATAATCAACTTATTGTTTTTAGTTGTATCTTGGACTGACATCGGCATCCCTGTAATAATAGTTTATCCTATTTTATGAGGGCTATTATAAAGATTAGTGTTACAGGCATATGACGCTTTTATGACAGGGTTGTGTTGGTAAATGAAATATTAAAAAGTGAGTCGCGACAAGCTTTAGCACTAAAGCGTTCGATTGTTTTTTAGTGGAAAGTAACATGCAACTTATCATGATGTTAATTTTATAAAACAGGCAAACTCTAAAGCTAAAATTATTACTTTTATAACGAAGGCTAAAGAAGATGAAACGGGTCTTATTTATAACTTATCGCCCGAAAAGGCCAACGGCGCAGATATTCTTTCAATAGCATTATCACCCACTTCTATACTTTCTAGGCAATAAAAAAGGCTATGTATGAGTAAATTGTTGTTAAAGTGCCATACTTTATTTATGTGTGAATAACTCTTAAGGTGACACTCATGAATGAACAACAATTTACGCCTATTTTACAGCAACTTACGCTATTGTCTCCGAGCCAACGCCAACGACTTCATCAAAACCTAGAGCAGAGTGAAACATCCACTGAAGAAGTGTTAACTGTCAAAACAGGTTTACAGCAATGCCCTCATTGTGAATCAACTTCAATGAAACCCTGGGGCTCAAGCCATGGGTTACCTAGGTACCGATGTACTGCTTGCTTGAAAACATCAAACCCACTCACTAAAACACCCCTTGCTCGATTACGAAAACGGGATAAATGGCTGGTATATGCCCAAGCATTAATTGATGGATTAAGCATTAGAAAAGCAGCCTCATTATGTGGAATTAATAAGAATACCGCCTTTCTCTGGCGCCATCGTTTCTTGGCGCTTGCAAATGCTCATCAAGCTGAGCATGAAGAAGGAATAGTGGAAGCTGATGAAACATTTTTTCTCGAATCCTTTAAAGGGCAGCGTAACTTACCTCGGCCAGCTAGAAAACGAGGTGGTGTTGGTAAAACAAGGGGCACAAGTGATGACCAAATACCTGTTTTAGTAGTAAGGGATCGTCATAAATCAACAGCTACGGTTATTTTAGAAAGAGTGGATGCAGTGCATATTGAAGCTGTTTTAAGCCCGCTTATTGATAAGGATGCTGTACTTTGCACAGATGGCGCAGCAGTCTATTCAGCATTTTGCAGAAGAGCAGGTATAAAGCATGAGATCATTAAAAGCAAAGGGCCCAGATCGCGTGGTGCGTTCCATATTCAAAATGTAAATGCATTTGATAGTCGCTTAAAAAGTTGGATGAAACGATTTCATGGTGTGGCAACGAAATATTTAGGAAACTACTTAGGGTGGAGGCGGATGCTAGAGCGATATCATCATAAAATTAAACCAGATATTTGCTTGTTTGAAGCTGTTGGAAGAACATCGCAACAGCTAATTCAGACATAGCCATAAAAAAGGCGAACCATCTCAGGTTCGCCTTTTTCTCAAAGTAATAACTTTGTTATTAGTTAGAGTGCAACATGCTGTTTAGTTCAACAGCACTTTTGTTTGCTAGGCACTCAATTTGACCC
>Ga0105359_10000136_pt1 | contig 57135 bp, 52 predicted proteins | sample GOMGulsemesocosm_6_FD_83659 | JGI IMG/M metagenome (GOLD analysis project Ga0105359, IMG submission 83659) | Methane-oxidizing microbial communities from mesocosms in the Gulf of Mexico - GOM8C Gulf of Mexico | ecosystem: Environmental > Aquatic > Marine > Cold seeps | place: Gulf of Mexico...
AGTATGCTGCATAGCTATTTGTTTTAATTGTAGACAGCTGTTAGCAAAATTTTTAGAGCCTAGAACAAATCTCTACGCTATTAAACACTAACAATTTCACCACTTCTTTTTTAAACCACCGCATAGAAGCAGCTATAGCGCTTTCTTTATAATCGTTATTGCACTGTTTGCTACATTTGCCTATTAATCACCCAAAAGCTTGATACACCACTGTTAATCTTAGGATTCTGGCCATTAATTAGCTTTTTGGAAGACAAATTAATCAACTGCTGCGTTATTGTTAAAATATTCCAAATACACCTTGACGCATATGCACCACATCACTAATATACGCGCCCATCAGCCAACAACGATTCCTCGATAGCTCAGTTGGTAGAGCAGTAGACTGTTAATCTATTGGTCGTAGGTTCAAGTCCTACTCGAGGAGCCAGCTGATGATATATTAAGGTAAAACTTAATATTTAGTGACGGGGCATAGCGCAGTTTGGTAGCGCATCTGGTTTGGGACCAGAGGGTCGTAGGTTCGAATCCTGCTGCCCCGACCACTTCTTAAGAAAAATGTTAGACACGGGGCATAGCGCAGTTTGGTAGCGCATCTGGTTTGGGACCAGAGGGTCGTAGGTTCGAATCCTGCTGCCCCGACCACTTCTTAAGAAAAAAATGTTAGACACGGGGCATAGCGCAGTTTGGTAGCGCATCTGGTTTGGGACCAGAGGGTCGTAGGTTCGAATCCTGCTGCCCCGACCACTTCTCAAGATAAAATGTTAGACTCGGGGCATAGCGCAGTTTGGTAGCGCATCTGGTTTGGGACCAGAGGGTCGTAGGTTCGAATCCTGCTGCCCCGACCACTTCAACAACACTCTCTTCAAAAACACTCGCCCATCTTTATACAAAGCACTTATTTAGACAACTATCGTGTCACTCAATGATGACATGTATTACAATTACACCCTTAATACCTTTTTCTTCAGTTCGCTCAATAAAATTGTGGCGCAACTGCACTGGAGCCATCAATGCCCGACGAAAATCTGCTAGACCAAGCACAACCGCAACTCGATGTCGTGCGCAGAAAAAGCCCAGCAGAAGCCAATATTGAACCACAAGAACTCGGAAAAAGAGTCAAAGAAATTCGCCTGCAACAAAACCTAACACTAGAAGAAGCCAGCAAACTAACAGGCCTAGCGCGCTCCACGCTATCAAAGATAGAAAACGAGCAAATTTCACCCACTTTCAGCGCTGTATCAAAACTCGTCAAAGGCCTTGGTATCGACATTCCTCAGCTGTTTACTAAAACCAACACCCAAACCGGCAGAGGCGGCCGCCGCGACATCACCTTAAGCGGAGAAGGGAAGCCACGCTTAACACCCACCTACGAACACCAAATTCTAGGCGCACAACTACTCAACAAAAAAATGCTCCCTTACCACACCACAATAAGAGCGAGATCATTTGAAGAATTTGATGGATGGGTAAGGCACCAGGGAGAAGAACTGCTCTACGTACTCAAAGGAAGCATCACCTTTTTTACTGAATTCTATGAACCAATACAACTCAGCGAAGGCGATAGCGCGTACTATGATTGCGAAATGGGACACGCCCTTGTATCTACCAGCGAAAATGACGCCGAAATACTTTGGGTCACCGCCTAAGCGATAAAATAACACAAACTTAACTGGTGAAATATTAATCAGTTGAGCGTAAACTAAAAGAACTACGGCGAATAATCGCATTAAATACAATCATTAATGTACTTTAATAGTTATTAGTATATAATACGCCACCATATTTATTACATCTTCGCTGGCAATACCGCCGGCCAATAATATTGCAGGTTCCTATACATCATGTCAACTGATGAGCTGCCCTCTTTTTCAGACATGGGCTTAGCTGCCCCATTACTAAAATCTATACAAGAAATTGGTTATGAAACGCCTTCTCCTATTCAAGCTGCGAGTATTCCTTTACTACTCGAAGGCAAAGATATAATAGGCCAGGCCCAAACTGGTACTGGTAAAACAGCCGCTTTCGCACTTCCGCTAATGTCACGCATTGACGTCACGAACAAAACACCTCAGTTGTTAGTTCTTGCGCCTACTCGCGAATTAGCTATTCAGGTTGCCGAAGCTTTCCAAACCTATGCCAGACACATCCCCAATTTCCATGTGCTACCTATTTACGGCGGCGCTGCATACGAAGGTCAATTGCGCCAATTACGTCGTGGCGTACAAGTAGTTGTTGGTACTCCCGGCCGCGTTATGGACCACATCCGCAAAGGCACCCTTAAACTAGAGAACCTTAAGGCTCTAGTTCTAGACGAAGCTGATGAAATGTTGCGTATGGGCTTTATCGATGACGTTGAATGGATTTTAGAGCACACACCTAAAACCCGTCAGATTGCATTATTCTCAGCGACTATGCCTTCTGTCATTCGCCGTGTCGCTACTAAATATTTAACAGACCCTACCGAAATCAAGATCGCCAGCAAAACAGCAACGGCGACCACCATCACGCAGAAATACTGGCGTGTTGCTGGATTGCATAAACTAGATGCCCTCACCCGCATCCTAGAAATGCAATCATTTGATGCGATGCTTATCTTTGTCAGAACTAAATCAGCAACTGTTGAACTCTCTGAAAAGCTAACTGCACGCGGCTACGCCTGTGAAGCATTAAACGGCGACATACCACAACAACAACGCGAACGCACCGTTGACAGGCTTAGGAAAGGCAAGCTTGACATTCTAGTTGCAACCGACGTTGTTGCGCGCGGCTTAGATGTAGAGCGCATCTCATGCGTACTTAACTACGACATCCCTTACGATACTGAGTCTTACGTACACCGTATTGGACGTACAGGCCGTGCTGGCCGTGAAGGCGAGGCAATATTATTTGTTTCAGCTCGCGAACAACGCATGCTACGCATGATCGAAAACGCGACTAATCAAAAAATTGAGCCGATGGCACTGCCTTCCCCTAAAGACATCAACCTGAAACGTGTTGATACTTTTAAGGCAAAAATCAGCGAAGTCATGGACAATTCTGACCTTTCTCTTTATATGGACCTATTAATGGACTATCAAAAAGAGCATGACTCAGACCCACTTCATATCGCTGCTGCACTAGCATCACTTGTACAAGGTGAGTCACCGCTATTTATCTCTGAAAAAGAGTTTAAAGGACCGGTCGAGTTCGGTGCAAACGACAAAGGCACCAAAGAGCGCGGCGCTCGTCGCGAAAGAGGCGATCGCGGCCCTAAAGCTCCACAAGGCGACATGCAACGCTACGTATTAAGTGTAGGGCGTGAGCACAATGTGAAGCCAGGCAACATTGTTGGCGCTATCGCTAACGAAGCCAACATCGACAGCAAGTACATCGGTCAGATTGAAATCAAAGACTCTACTACACTGATAGACCTACCTGCCGGAATGCCTAAAGATGTGATGGATCTTTTAAAGAAAGTTTCAGTGTGTGGCCAACAGCTAAACCTGAAGCAAACCAGCGAAGAAATCTCTAAAGCCAAGCCGCGCAGACGCCGTCCTCGCAGCTAACTTGTAGCAGAACTCTCATAAAAAAGCCCTGATTTATCAGGGCTTTTTTATGCCTAACGCACTGCGAGACAACTGACTATCGGGCAGTTAATTAGTTTTATTTACTTAGATAACTTGCACCTTGCATTTCAACAATTCGACTCACAGTGCGCTCGAACTCAAATGCAACCCGACCTCCCAAATACATTTTCGACAACTCAACCTCGCAACCGATGACCACTTTACATTTTTGATCATACATTTCATCAATAAAACTAATAAAACGTCGCGCCTCATCATCACCTTTGGCTAACACAAATGGTCGGTTCGCCACCCTTTGATTGATATCAACCGTATCTTCTGTACCCCTTGCAACCTTGCGCTCATTTAACACTCCACCCATCTGCGGCACATTCAACAAGTAGAGGGTATCGAGCATCTTCGACAAAGCAATATAATCATTCGCTGCTCGTGGACCAACAAACAACTGCTCAAAACTAAAACAATACAATTTCAGCGCTTTTGCCACACAGTCAATACGGCGCGACTCTACCGACAACTGTACATCCCGCTCTATCATGATAGACTTGCTATGCAGCTGCGCGTCAGCCAAAAATCTTTGATACACCGCTGTATCATTATAAGCCCCGCCTGCATTTATCGAGCTGCGCAACGGTTCTATATAATAATTGGGAAAGCCATTTGCTTTAGCTAAACGATGATCATCCATCCCCGCCATTTCCACTATCGTCAGGTGCTCCTCGAGCACCTTAATCGCCGGCATAAACCGGTCGCGCTGCAAACCATCTTTGTACAACGCAGTGGGCTCGACATTTGAAGTAGCAACAAGCACTAAGCCCTGCTCAAACAATACCTTCATCAGCCGACCCAATAACATTGCATCACCTATATCTGAGACAAAGAATTCATCGAGGCAAAGCACTTTACAAGATTTAAGCAGATCCTGCGCCACATACACTAATGGATCTCTTCGCCCTTGATGTACCGCTAATTGTGCGTGCACAAACTGCATAAAGCGGTAGTAGTGAATACGCTGAATGCCAATTGCAGATGCATCGCTTTGACATGCCTGCAAGAAACAATCCATGACATACGTTTTACCGCGACCTACTCTTCCCCATAAATAGACACTTGAACACTGATCAAAACGATTTTGCGCGATGTTTAAAAACAGTTGCTGCAAGACATTAATTGCCTCGTTTTGTGCAGCGTCTTCAAGAAAGCCAGCAAGCTCGATATTTCGCTGATAGATAGTCAGTGGGGTATTTTTCATAGCAGGGCTTTTGAGATGAGGAACACAGAACCAACAAGCGCCGACACACTGTCGCGCTTGTCACAAACTCTAATTAATGGTGGTGACCACCTGCACCATGGGCATGACGATGGGAAATTTCGTCAGCGGTACCCGCCCTCACATCTATAATATCCATGTCAAAGGTTAACGTTTTTCCAGCAAATGGATGATTGCTATCCACTGTCACCATAAACCGCCCAAGCTTAACTACTGTCACTTGATGCTGTCCTTTTTCAGAATTAACGGTTGCAACCATACCTGGACGCCACTTTTTAGCCCCCTGCAGATGCTTGAGCGGAATTTTCATTAACGCATCTTCACGAATATTGCCATACGCCTCTGCAGGTGGCAGCGTCACAGTGACGGACTCGCCCTTCTCATGCCCCTCAAGCGCCTGTTCAACGCCTGCCAGCATATTATTATGCCCTTGCAGGTATGCTATTGGCTGATCTGCATCAGTTTGCTCTAATACACTGCCATCGGCATCTTTTAATACATAGTTAAACTGTACAACACTATCTTTTGCAATTTTCATTCATCATTCCTAATTTTTCAATCTAATGAGACCTATACATAACGCAACACTCGAAGATAACAGTCAGCCAAAATCGACCATATAGAAAAATGAACCTACCCATTTTAGGATAACACCAGTTCAAATAATCCTATTTACATTGATATCTTGCGCCGCTGGGTGATATCCAAGATAACCTCAAACTTCGCCTTTTCACTTTTATAAAGCCAAGTTTTAAAGCTGTATTACCCAGCGCAGCCGCTATATTTAAACCTCCTAATAAAATTTTAGCCTCAATCTAGCCATCACACATCATTGTCATTGCTACACCGAGACCGACTAATGTTTAGTACCGGAGCCTACAGTGATATCCGCTGGTACTCACTACCCAAAGCCGCTGCTGATTCAGCATTAGTAACTACCACAGTACTGACAGTGTCTCCGGTCAGATAAGTGCGCGCCACCCGCTGCAAATCAACTATACTCACCTGTAAAATCTGCGCCCTAAATGCCTGTCGCTGCGCAGCGGTACGACCAAATAAATTGGCGTGATATGCTTGTTTCGCCTCACCTGCAGGCGAACCCGGCTTATCGATAGAACTCACCACACCCAAAATCGCCTCTGATAATTTTTCATCATCGTGCTCGGTATTTTCCAACCACTCAAGCGATTTATCAAAATCTTGCAGGGTTTCTTCAATACGCGGATCGCGATAGGAGAAAAATCTAAACACAGCATCACCGCTATCCTGCCCTGCACCTGATCCGTAAGCACCACCTTGCTCGCGTATCGCTCTGTGCAAATAACCGTTGCGCAGAAAATCACCCAATACCGACAAAGCAGGTGCATCGCAATGATCCACACTCACTGTAGGGTAAGCTTTCGCGCTAAAGTTTACTTGCGTGCTAGTAACCCATATCTGCTTAACACTCTCCCTGGTCGGTGCCAGCTCAAAATGGCTAGATTGCGTAATCGCGACATCACACCACTGCTCTGCGAGAGCTTGGGTCAATTCCTGCTGTAATTCTGGCTCAGCCACCAACAAGAAACGCCTGCGACCTGCTAACAATTTTTGATGCATTTGCGCGAGAGTATCAGCGAGCTTTTGCAATACAGCATCATCCTCTAAACTGTCATCTAACAGCTTGATCGCTGCGATACTAGCAAGCCCGCGTGTCTCATGCGCCAACAGCGCAGCCGGTGCAAACTGCGCACTGGCAGCCATCATGGCCAACGAATGACCACTACCTGTGATACTCTGCTCTTTTCGGCTGCGCGATTGACTAACCAGCTCTCTAATACGCTCAAGCTCATCAAAGCGACTCTCAAGTAATGTCTCTTTGACAATACTCAGCAATGCATCTTGATGCGTTGTTAAACCTTTCCCAGAAATAACGAAGTAGCCACTGACTTGCTGCTCGTCGCTAAGCGATGCACGCACAGAGGAATACGCACTGACACCACCAGTCACTTGCGCTAAATACTGCTGATTCTGCTGGTAAGTTCGCTCACCACAACCAAGCTCACTCATACAGAGGCTAAATAAAGGCATTAACTGCTTTTGCTCATCACTAAAATCTGGCAATTCAACAATCACTTGCTGATACACTAGCCCATTGGTGCCCTGCCCATACCAATCAAGCTGCTGACCTGCCACTTCTAAGACCTCACCCTGCGCGATAAACTGTTCGGCTGGTACATCTTGCAAGGTTACCTCTGGCAGTATACTGGCATCATCAACTTGGCCTTGACGCGCTTCTAACGCTGCCGCCTGATCAACTACCGCCTGACGCTCTTGCGCACTCATTTGCGCTTTCATCTGCGCCAATTTATCCTCATCAAATGCAGCTTTGCGCTTTGCCAACTGCTGATCTGGGCGCATCGTCAATCGCACATAATGGGCATTATCTAACAGCAAAGTACGAATCAATCTAGGAATAAACGCAGGATCTTTAATTGACTCGCGCAATTCATCCAACACCGGATCTAAATTCAACAGCGCAATGGGATCACCGCGATGAATGGCACTGGACATAGAGGCCATGATTAAGTTCAAACCATAAGGGTACCCATCGCCACTTATTTCTCGCTGACCTAACTCCAACTGGTGCAATTGAGCCTCAACCACTGACAGCTCAACACCCTCGCGCTCCACTTGCTCTAGTACATCAATCACTAGCTTTTCAAACTGCTCAGCGGCTTGCGGCTCAGAACCTTCTAAACCACACATAAATGACATTTCACGATTCGAATCTTCTAAACCGCACAGTGGTGAAGGCGCTTTACCTAAATCACTCGACTCGAGTGCCGCTCTTAGCGGTGAGGCACTATTATCAAGCAGTACTCTAGAGAGCAAATGTGCCTCTAACTGCTGCTTAAGGTCGATAGAATCGCCTAGCAACCAACCTAGCACATGATGAGTTTTAGACTCAATATTTTCTTCATCAAGGTTGTACGCCTCTTCTACCCTAACGGGAGAAAAGTAACGCTTTTCGTCTTGAACGGCGACGTGAATATCCAACTTCTTAAAGTCTTTTAGCGCACCTTCTTCAAAACGCTGCTGCAAATCGGCTGCCGCAATATTACCAAAAGTCATAAATACTGCATTACTTGGATGGTAGTGAGAGCTGTAGAAATCTTTCAACTGCTGGTAACTTAAATCAGTAATAGATTCCGGATCTCCGCCTGAATTGAAGTGATAGGTCTGAGTTGGAAACAAATGTTTAGAGAATGTTTGCCACAACATCGAAATAGGTGAACTCATCGCCCCTTTCATTTCATTGTAAACAACCCCTTTATACTCAAGCTCTGAGCTGACATCGCCTTTTTCTTTAAATTCGACTCTGTGCCCTTCTTGCAAGAAGTCCAATTCATCTAAACGCGAGTGAAAAGTAGCATCTAAATAGACATCCAGCAAGTTATAGAAATCCTTGTTGTTCTGACTTGCAAATGGATAAGCGGTCCAATCAGAGCTAGTGAAGGCGTTCATAAACGTATTCAGAGAACGCCTTGTCATCATAAAGAAAGGATCTCGAACAGGATATTTATCACTGCCACATAAAGCCGTGTGTTCCAAGACATGCGCCACCCCGGTTGAGTCCATTGGCACTGTACGAAAAGCTACTAGAAATACATTTTCTTGCTGATCGGCATCGATGTGATAGTGCATTGCACCTGTTTCACGATGACGAAACTCCAGCATTGAAACATTTAGAGACTCAATGTTTTCCTTGCGTATAAACTCAAAACTACTGTGGCAATTAACACTTGTCATAAATACTAAAACCTTTAATTAAGTTGACGCCTATATCCTTCAATATAAAGCGCGATAAAGCATTGTAACGAGAAAACCACTGGTTGCGTAGGCGCTAAGCGGGTTTTCTGTTCTTTGATATTAAAAATATTTCATTGAGACCTTGTCACAAAGACTACGTTCGACATAAACACTCATTACAGGCTGATAAATAAAACGTTGCTTTGCAAATAGCTGACTCTAAGACTTTCGAGCTAAATCCGGTAACGGCCCATCGACCCCCATCGCTAAAGCCATCACCTTCTTTTTAGCCCCAGGCAGATGCCCCGCCACACCTAAACCGATATTTCGCAGTAATTTTAACGGCGCAATATTATTACTGAACACTCGATAAAAACTATCCATTAATTGCATCACCAGTAAATTATGTCTACGTCGATGTTTTTCATAAGACTGCAGCACGGTTATTGAGCCGATATCGAATTGTGTACTGTGCGCATACTCATCGGCACTACTGATATTATCACCCATCGCTGCCAGTAGATTTTGAGCAAGCTGTGCGGCATCGAGCAAACCAATATTAACGCCTTGCCCTGCCAACGGATGAATCATATGAGCGGCATCCCCTATCAAAGCGACCCCAGACCTAACATACTCTTTTGCATGCTGCCTTTTCAAAGGGAACGCAGCTTTAGCAACAACTGTTTCCACTTTTTCTAACGCATCCGGAAAAGTCCTTTCTAATTGCGCTAAGAACTCTTCTGCAGACAAGCTAAGTAACCCTTTAATATTAGCAGGTGTATTGTACCAAACCAGTGAAGCGCTATTTCCTGACAAAGGTAAAAAAGCTAACGGACCTGTCGGTGTAAATTGTTGCCAGGTAATATCTTGCTGAGTACTTTTCATTGTGACATTAATCACTAGCGCACTTTGCGCATAATCCCAGCTATGGATACCTATACCAGCGGCGGATCGCACCAGTGAGTTACCGCCATCGGCACCGACAATTAATTTACCGATAATTTGCTGATCATTATCCAGCTCGATAAGCGTTGCACCGCTTTGGACATCAATAGATTGCGTTTTATGCTGATAAAGGGTGATATTTGCCGCACTCACCATTCTTTCAAGCAAGGATAACTGGATAACTCGGTTCTCAACAATGTGCCCTAAATGATCGGCATTTTGCTCAGCACTGTCAAAGAGTGTAGCAGCACGATCCTGGTCTAACTCCCAGGTTTTTAATCGGCGATAGACACAACAGCGCCGATTCACAATCCCCTGCCAGGCACCAATGTTTTTTAGAATATTTTCAGAGGCAATATTCAGCGCAGACACTCGCAAATCATGTGGCTGATCAATAGCAAAAGACAGCGGAGGATTAGGCTCTATCACAGCAATTTGAAGCTGAGTATCTGCCAGTGCACAGGCCAGAGTCGCACCAACCATGCCCCCACCTACGATAATTAGATCAAATTTATTTGTCATCCACACCTCCTGTTAGCTGCCGGTATTATCCTAGATTGAGCAAAGTTAGGCAAAAAAACAGCGGATAATTCCGCATAAAAGATCAATCTCCAAAGCTTGGGTTCATTTTATTTGTCACTCTCCTTAAAAAGAGTTAGTAATGCGCTTAAAGAAATAGAGAAAAGCATTTAATTCAGAAGCGCACATTTACAATTGGCAACAATTACTTGATTTTAATATATTTCCATTAACTTAGCGCAGCAACAGCAATCAATAAAGTGACTGCTAATTTATCACTTTCCCTTAACTCAGTGCCAATGGCCGATAATAGGTCTAAGCTCAGCCAACTAAAGCATCAAACAGAAAAACTGATCGGCGCAAGCTGTGGAAAATTCACCTTAAAAATTCTGCACCACTTAGCTTATCTCTGCTCAACTCCTTCTAAGCAGGAGTCGCTATTGACTGCGCTTCACCATAAAAGTGTCGATACACTAGTACAGCGCATGCATTAAAGGTTTATTCATTTGCTGCCAACCAGCGCTGTAATAGCGATGCTAACTGCTCTCTCTCCTGTGCATCTAATGGCTCTAACATTCGGTCCTCATTGGCTATATGCGCAACATAAGCTTCTTCCATTAACCTGTAACCTGGCGCGGTTAAAACGATCTGACAGCTGCGCCTATCTTGCCCGCTGTAAGAGCGCTCTACTAGACCACGCCTGACCAACTTATCGATATTGGTGCTCATCGCGCCCGATGAGAGCATTGCTGCCTGATAGAGCGCTGTTGGCGTTAATGGCGAGTTATGCCTCCTTAAAGTAGCCAATATATCAAATTCAATTGCCGTTAAAGAGAAAGCACTGAACCCCGCTAATATTTGCGGGCGCATTATTTTTTCCATTCGAGAAATTCTCCCGACGATTGCTACAGGAGAACAATCCAAATCTGGACGCTGATCCCCCCACTGCGCCAAGATGCCTGACACATGATCCTTATTCCTCATTATTTACTACCACACAAGCGTTTAAAGACAGGTCTGTATTCAACCATAAATTTAGTTTTTTGAAAAGATAGTTGCACAAATCGACCTAAAAGCCTATATTGCTTTTATAAAAGTATCTTTTTAAAAAACTAAATAAGACTAATATTATGAATTATTTGATTGCACTTTCCGTACCTTTTCTCTGGGGTACCAGCTATGCCGTTATAGGAAGTTATTTAACCGACATTCCAGCCCCTTGGTTAGCGTTACTTCGCGCCCTGCCTGCAGGTATCATTTTATTGGCCTTAAAACCCAAACGCTGCACGCTTCCACTTTCACAGATGCTACTTATCAGCCTGGGCAATATCGCGTTGTTTTTCCCACTCTTAATGTGTGCAATATATTTATTACCCGGCTCTGTTGCTGGCACTTTAGGGGCAACTTTTCCGCTGGTGATGATGTTATTTAATTGGCTTATTTATAAAGTAAAGCCAAATATTACTAGCCTAGCTTGCGCAATCGTTGGCCTAATTGGCGTGACTATGTTGTTAAACCCTAACACCGACGTAAACCCGCTGGGTGTCTTAGCTGCTTTCAGTGCTATTAGCATTATGTCGATCACTTCTATTTGGATGAAACGACTAGTGATCAGTGATGTATTAAACGTATCCGCCTGGCAACTCATTACAGGGGGTATGCTAATGTTGCCTTTTGCCTATTTGCAGTCAGGCCCACTTGAACCACCTTCGCTCGAGATGTGGCCCGCTCTTATCTGGTTAATTGGCTTAAATACCGCTTACGGTTACTGGGCGTGGGTGCGCTCTTTAAAATTATTGGGCACAGAGACAATGGGAGTATTTTCGCTACTAAACCCAATGGTTGCCGTATTATTGGGTGTTTTGCTAATGGGCGAGCATTTAGACAGCCTACAGAACATTGCAATAATATTAATATTTGCGGCACTGCTACTTGCAACACCCGCTTCAAACACAATTGCTAAATATTTATTGAAAATACTAAAAATAGGAAAGCTAAAACAGCAGTAATAAAGATTTTTCAACGCCGTTTAAATCGTTATGTATATTTTAGCTGAGCGTTTTTAGTCTCATTTTTGTTGATTGAGCATTTTACTATTCACTGAGAATAGCAGGCAGCGTCACAATCGGTGGGTATTGGATAGCCAACATCAACAGCGGATATTACCGCAATCGACCATGACAGGGCACTCGTAAAAAGGTGCCGCCATTATTGATCAGCAGCTCTACTAAACAAACGGTGGTAGTTATCAGTGGTCACTTCAGCTACTTTGTCTAAACTGACGCCTTTTATGTCAGCCACACACTGTGCGACTTCTACTACATATTTAGGGAGATTCTGTCCACCGCGATAAGGCACTGGCGCCAGATAAGGTGAATCTGTTTCTACCAACAGCTTTTCAAGCGGCAGCGCTCTGACCACATCCTGCAAAGCTTTAGAGTTTTTAAAAGTGACGATACCAGAGATAGAGATCAGATAACCTAACTCTATCGCCTGCTGCGCCATCTCCAAAGACTCCGTGAAGCAATGCAATACACCAGCAGCACTGCCTCCATAGGCATCAATTAAGGCAATGGTGTCCTCCCTGGCATCACGAGTATGCACAATCGTTGGCATATTAAGAACATCAGCTGCTTGAAGATGATGAATAAAACTCTGGCGCTGTTGCTCTTTTGCGTCTGCGTCATAGTAGTAATCAAGACCCGTTTCACCAACAGCCACCACTTTAGCATGCGCTTTAACCAGCGCAACAAGCTGATCCACAGCAACAATATCAGCCGCTGTTTTTACATGCAAAGGATGCACTCCTAAAGAGGCATCGACTTGAGGAAAATTCGCTATCTGTCGATACATACCCTTAAAATCTTGCAAATCAACACTGACGCATAACATTCGCGAGATATTGCGCTGTGCACAGGCATCAAGCAACCCATCAAGGGAATGCTGAAAGTCAGTGAGGTCAAGTTTGTCTAAATGACAATGAGAATCTATTAACATATTTTTTAATCTTGTGATGGCTGTCCACTAAGGGACTAAAAATTACAGAGTTTGGGTGGGAGTGTTTGCATCGAAGCCGGCTAAATAAGTTTCGATCTTAATCGTTAAGTCTTGATCTTCGCTGGGAATCTGAATGCCTATCCCCTGCTTTTTACCATTTTGCGGTGATCTCGGCGTCATCCAGATGACCTTACCAGTAATGGGCGTTTTATCGGCTTCATCCATCAATTGCAACAAAGCAAAGACTTCTTCGCCAAGATGGAAGTCGCGATTGGTTTCAATAAACAATCCACCACCTTTGATAAATGGCATAAACGCTGCCGATAAGTTTTGTTTTTCAGGCAATACTAACGTTAATATCCCATGACTCATCCGCGGCCTTGTTGGCATGGGAGTACCAATACTTTCAACATTGATATCATTGTTAGATAAAATTATCGCCAAAATACAAAACCCTTTATACTAAACAACTCTCTAATCTGATATTTAAACATTTATATTAACTTTTTCCAATCTATAAACAACTCTTCAAGCAACAATTGTTTATTGGGATTCTGGTGCGCTAACAGGGCATTACGCTGATTTTGTACCTTATCCGCTAACGCATAAACCTCTTTTATAGCAGCGCGCTTTGCCAGTGCTGAGAGCATTTTGGCCATATCATTATTAACCAGCTCACACTGCTCACCCACTATCTGTACTTTAGTCACATCGACCAACAAGCTATACAACCAAGAGAGCAGCAACTTAATATCTTTCTTGGCATACAGAGGTGCCTGAGTAATGGCTGTGGTTTTACCCTGCAATATACTTTTCAAGCTGACAAAGAACTCGGCGCGCAGAGACTGTTCACCCCCCTCTTTAAAGCTCAAGCCAAGCAGAGGCGCACCATGCACAACACTCAACAATTGACTAGCAGTATTGTGTTCCAGCGACAATTGCTGCATCAACCAAGGTACTGCGACTGAGCGCTCTGGCAACGGACAGTCTATTCGCTGACAGCGACTTTTTATGGTCGGCATCACTTGTCCCAACTGATTGGATAACAATAACAATAGTGAATTGTTACCAGGCTCTTCCAAAGTTTTCAACAAAGCGTTAGCTGCGGATAAATTCATCGCCTCCGCGGGGTCTAAAATAACAACCCTATAACCTCCTTGCTGTGCAGTGCTTTGCATAAACTCACTGAGATTTCTCACCTGATCAACTTTGATTTGCTCTACACCCTCCTGAGGCGCCAAATGATACAAATCTGGGTGCCCACTTGAGCCAAAGAGCTGACAGCTACGACACTTGAGACAAGCACCAGTGGGCTGTTGATCATGACAAAGTACAAGCTGAGCCACACTGCCGGCAAAGTGTAACTTTCCCGTTCCTTTCACCCCATTTATGATCAATGCATGAGGCAGCTTGCCATTATCAAATAACTTCCTGACCCTCGCCCACTGCGGCTCAAACCAAGGATAAACAGCGGTCTCTAAACGGTGGTATCTGGAAGATACATCCATATCAAACCCCCAGCCTTTCACTAATCAGTGCATCTACTTGGATACGCACACCGTCCAAGTCTTCACTGGCATCAATCAGCGCAAACCGCTCGGGTTCACGATTCATCTGATAATGATAACCATCGCGAACTTTTTCAAAAAAACTCTGTTTCTCTTGTTCTATCCGATCTAGCTCTCCACGAGCAGACGCTCTCGCAAGACCTATATGCACAGGCGCATCCAGCAAAATAGTTAAATCTGGACGCAGTTCTCCCTGTACAAACTCTTCCAGCTGGGCAATTCGCTTAAGCTCAATACCACGACCAAAACCTTGATAAGCATAAGTGGCGTCGGTAAACCGATCTGACAGCACCCATGCACCACGCTCAAGCGCAGGCTTGATTACATTATGTATATGCTGCGCTCTGGCAGCAAAGACTAACAGCAGCTCAGTGTCAATTGACATTTGCTCGGCACTAGGGGCTAACAGCAAGTCTCTAATGTTCTCTGCCAGTGTCGTACCACCTGGCTCACGAGTTAAAACTAACTCAATACCAGCCGCTTCAATACGCTGTTTAACATAAGAAATATTGGTACTTTTACCGACCCCTTCAGTACCTTCCACGGTAATAAAGCGCCCTTTTTGCGCCTGCTCTGTACTCATTTTGCTGTTTCCCAATCAATAACGGCGAATCAAGTTTTTGATGATTAAGACTTGATCAAATTCATCTCTATTCCAGTATAACGGCTATCCAACCACTTGATGATGTAGACTTCATCTAATTTCATTTCTATTAATTTGCAGGTGCTGAGCGGTAATTCTTTTTTCGTCTCAACTGGTATTTTCTCACGGCATTATTATGCTCGCGCAAATTTTTTGAAAAATAATGACTGCCATTGCCTTTCGCTACAAAATAAAAATATTTTGTCGAAGCGGGGTTGAGCGCTGCGTTAATTGCCTCAGGCCCGACGGTGGCGATAGGTGTAGGCGGAAGCGCTCTAATCACATAGGTATTGTAGTCGCTTGGTCGACGTAAATCGGCGCGAGTGATGTTCCCTTTGTACCTATCACCCATCCCATAGATAACGGTAGGGTCTGTCTGCAGCTTCATGCCTTTGTTTAATCGATTGATGAATACACCGGCGATAATTGGTCGCTCTTTTGCGGCTCCCGTTTCTTTCTCGACAATCGACGCCATAATAAGGGCTTCGTAGGCATTTTTATAGGGCAGTTTTTTGTCGCGTTTTTGCCATTGCCTATCCAGCGTTTTATGCATTGCTTGATAGGCGCGCTTGAGCAACTGGACATCGCTAGTACCGCGCTCCACCCTATAAGTTTCTGCGAGTAATAACCCTTCAAGCTTTGATTCACTCGCGCCTATCGCTTTCAGCAATTGCGCCTCACTCAAATCGGTTGTTTTGAGCTCTATCACATCTTTATATTTTAACAGCGATGCACGCAGCTCTTTTATAGTAGACCCTTCGATAAACGTAACATTATGACGGACAATTTTTCCTGAGGAGAATAGTTTTAACAACCCTAGAGGTGATATGCCGGAAGGCACCAAATACTCACCTGCTTGAATTGTTTTACCGTATTGATAGTGCTTAGCATACAATTTGAAATATAAATCATTATCAATGAGCGCTTTGTCTTTAAGGGAAGCCGTGAGCCGATTAAAACCTGTCCCGCGTTTAATAATAAATAGCTGCGCTGGATTGACATGACTGCCTGAGCGCTCCATTACTTTATGTATATCCGTCCACAGGTAATAACCCGCACCAGCCGTCGCCGTACACACTAGCAGTAAAGCAATTAATACCTTCTTCAACTCGACACTTCCCTTAAATAATATTGTTGTAATAACGCATTAAGCGCGCTTGTTTTAGGACCAAATTTATACTTCAAACTTGGCAATCCACCGTTAATATTAGACGGTTCGACATGAATCTGGGTCACAGCCAATAAATCAAACACACTATTGGTCATAAATATTTCGTCAGCCTCTAGCAATGCCTGCCGCTTATAAAAGCCTTCACAGATGCTTAACTTTCCCTCTTTCGCACATAATTCCAACAGCAAGTTGCGTACAATGCCCTCTACACCCGAGAAATTTAACCTAGGGGTAAATAACGTCTGCTCTTTAATCCAGAACAGGTTACTCATACAACCTTCAACTAAATTCCCTTGGGTATCACAGACAACACCTTCCGTTATATCAGCACTATCCCATTCACTTCGCGCGATGACCTGCTCTAGCCTATTAAGATGCTTAATGCCCGCGAGTAAAGGCTGCCTAGCCAATTGGGTCTGACAGAACAGCACAGAGATCCCCCTGCTCTGCAATTGACTCATGGCGGGCATAGCCGATAGCATTGCTATTCTAGTGACAGGATTGGTTAAGGTGATCTTATAGCCGCGCTGGGCATTTCCTCGAGTGAGGATTAATTTCAAGACACTATGACCAGCTGACTGGCTTACAAGTGCCTGGCAGTCAGCGAGAAACAAAGCGACAGTAGTGTCGTCAAAAGGAATTTTTAAACGCTTGGCACCGCTGCGCATACGATTGAGATGTCGCTCCCATAACAGAGCAACACCATCGCGAACTTGGATTGTCTCAAATATGCCATCACCGTAGTTTAAGCCTCGATCAGCAACTTCTAGCAACTGATCACTTTTACCATTGATGAGGGCTGTGGGCATATTCAAAACGGGTTAGATTTTACGAAACAGCAAGCTACCGTTTGTGCCACCAAAACCAAAGGAGTTAGAGATAGCTGCTTCAATATTACAGCTTTGTGCATTGTGGGCGACATAGTTCAAATCACATCCATCCGATGGATTGTCTAAATTGATCGTTGGCGGTGCCACCTGATCTCTAATAGCCAGCGCACAAAATATCGCCTCAACAGCACCTGCAGCCCCCAGCAAATGACCGATCATCGATTTGGTTGAACTCATACGCATTTTGGCAGCATCAACCCCAAACAAGCGCTTTAATGCATTTGTTTCAGCGATATCCCCAGCAGGCGTGGAGGTTCCGTGAGCATTCACGTAATCCACAAACTTTAATGAAGCGGTTTTGTTAGCATCTTTAAGCGCATTTTCCATCGCCAATGCCGCGCCTTCACCGTTTGCAGGTGGTGCTGTAATATGATGCGCGTCATCACTCATGCCAAAACCCGCCAGTTCACAGTAAATTTTAGCACCACGAGCTTTAGCACTTTCATACTCTTCTAGCACTAACATGCCAGCGCCATCGCCTAATACAAAACCATCGCGATCAGCATCCCAGGGACGACTCGCCGCCTGCGGGTTATCGTTGCGCTTTGATAGCGCTCTTGCCGCTGAAAAACCACCAAGACCTAATTGAGTGGTTGCCATTTCAGCGCCACCTGCAACCATCACATCCGCATCACCATATTGGATCATGCGCATGGCTTGCCCTATGTTATGGGTACCGGTTGTGCAGGCGGTTGTAATCGCAATATTAGGCCCTTTAAAGCCGTATTTGATCGCTAAGTGGCCGGCTATCATGTTGATAATACTGCCGGGCACAAAAAAGGGAGACACTTTGCGTGGACCGCTATTCTTAATGATATCGTAGGTTGACTCGATCATCGACAGACCGCCAATACCCGATCCTATCGCGCAACCAATACGCGGTGCATTTTGCTCAGTGACTTCTATACCACTATCGGCTACGGCTTGTACAGCTGCAGCCAAACCATATTGAATAAAGAGATCCATACGACGAGCGTCTTTTGGATTCATGTACTGGGCTATATCAAAATTCTTTATCGATGCTGAAAATTGCGTGCTGTAACTTGACGCATCAAAATGTGTAATGGGAGCGGCACCACTTTGTCCCGCCAAAATTGACTTCCAACTATCCTCGACAGTGTTTCCTACCGGTGTCAGAGCGCCTAATCCGGTAACCACCACTCTTCTTCGAGACATTGTACTTCTCCCATTATACTCTTGATTTATTATTTAAGGGTTCACGCCATTGCTTGGCGTACGCTAGCCCCCTATACCATTGTGTATTGACAAGCAGACACAGTAAAGGATGAACTAACAGCTTTTAGTACTATCTACACAGCACTAAAAAAAGAAAAGCCGTTCTACGTAAATAGTAACGGCTTTGCATTGTTCAAAACGGCATTACAGCCTGCTTTGATTACTGGTTGGCGTTAACGTAGTCAATGGCCAACTGTACTGTGGTGATTTTCTCAGCTTCTTCATCTGGAATTTCAGTTTCAAATTCTTCTTCAAGCGCCATTACTAGCTCAACGGTGTCTAGAGAATCCGCGCCTAGATCATCGACGAAAGAAGCAGCATTTGTTACTTCTTCAACTTTAACACCCAATTGCTCTGCAACAATTTTCTTTACGCGATCTTCAATATTACTCATAACTTTTCCTATTATTAATCAAATAGCATCATACAGAGGTATGATTTTGATGTTTTATATATTATTTGAGCCGAAACTGCTCAAATAATTTTTTAAATATCCAGATGAGGCAATTATCAACAAATCCATGAAAATATCAATCACAAATGTCTGTTTTTGCTAATATCAACGCTAATCAGCCCTAATCACCATGGTCGGTTGATTAGGCCATATACATTCCGCCGTTGACCTGTATTGTCTCTCCGGTCACGTATGACGCGGCATCGCTTGCCAAGAATCCCACCACAGAAGCAATCTCTGCAGGCTGACCCAAGCGTGACAAAGGAATTTTGGATTGCAGGTTTTCCCGGTGCTCTGGTGCCAGATCTTTAGTCATATCTGTATCAATAAAACCAGGTGCAACGCAATTAACCGTCACGTTACGAGAACCTATCTCACTGGCCAGCGCTCTGGAAAAACCTTCCATACCCGCTTTAGAAGCCGCATAATTAGTCTGGCCCGCATTGCCCATAGAAGCAACCACAGAACTCACACTAATAATACGCCCCCAGCGCTTTTTACTCATACCGCGAATACAAGCCTTACTGACTCGATACAGTGAAGAGAGATTAGTATTGATCACACTATCCCACTCATCCGCCTTCATACGCATCATCAGATTATCTTTGGTAATGCCCGCATTGTTAACAACAATGTCAATCACCCCAAATTCTTCATTAACTTTCTTAACAACACTCGCAACTGACTCATCAGAGGAGACATCCAAAGCCATACCCGCGCCTTTAATACCTGCTAGCGCTAAATATTCACTAATGGCTTGCGCACCACTATCCCTGGTGGCCGTCCCCACTACGATGACACCTTGACGCCCAAGCTCTTGCGCTATCGCTTTACCAATACCTCGGGTAGCACCAGTTACTAACGCTATTTTTCCTTCAATACTCATATTTTTTAATTCCTATTACTAACATGGTCACACAAGCTAATATTTTACCTTGCGCTGATCACCAGTTTCAACCAAGCGTGGTAACTGGCACTAACTCACCGCTTTTTCCCAACCGGCCAGATCAGCCAAGGAGGCAACCTGTAGCGGCTTATGAATTTTTTTATTAAGTCCTGATAGCACTTTACCAGCACCGCACTCTATTGCTGCCTCAACACCTTGAGCAACAACCGCCTGCATACTCGCTGTCCACAATACCGGAGAATACAACTGCGCAATGAGGTTTTCTTTGATCTGCTCAACTGATTCAGGCACCGCAGCACTCACATTTTGTATTACCGCAATTTCAGGCATTTGCACATTGAGAGTGGCCAATTTTTCTGCCAGACGCTCTGCCGCTGGACGCATCAACTCACAGTGAGACGGCACGCTGACCGGCAATTCTATCGCTCTTTTTGCACCGAGCTCTTTAGCAGCTACCATCCCTCTTGCAACCGCATCCTTTTCGCCAGCGATGACCACTTGCCCTGGACAATTATAGTTAACCGCTGCAACAACACCACCTTGAGCAGCAACGACACAAGCCTGCTCTACTTGATCATCGGCCAGCCCCAAGATAGCCGCCATTGCCCCAGTACCTGCAGGCACTGCCTCTTGCATGTATTCACCACGCAGTCGCACAAGATCAATCGCCTGCGCAAAATCAATCGCACCGGCACACACTAGTGCAGAATATTCTCCTAAGCTATGGCCTGCCATCACCACTGGAGACTCGCCACCTTTTTGCAACCACAAGCGCCACAACGCAACACTAGCACACAGCAACGCCGGCTGGGTTCTATCTGTCTGATTTAAATCCTCACTTGGACCCTCTTGAACCAACGCCCAAAGGTCATAACCCAGCACTTGTGAGGCCTGTGCAAATGTTTCTTGAATAATTGAGTTATCAGCTGCCAGCTCGGACAACATACCTACTTGCTGGGAACCTTGTCCCGGAAAAACAAAAACTTTGGATTGCGACATTTTAAGGCTCCACGTCAACTACATCAGTTTATTATTATAAAAGCTTTACACCACCATCAGCATAAAACACTCTTTGTAACACTTAACAATCTAATTCTGAACTTTTATTTATCAAGCAAAAAATTATATTTTTTTACTTATCCCCTGCTCTATCAACTGCACCAAATCGCAACTGAGCGCAATTATTGCCTGATCAATCGCACTTTCAAAGCCCTGCCTATTGGCTCCACCATGGGATTTCACCACCACTGATCGCAACCCTAAAAGCACTGCACCATTTCTGCGCGAAGGATTAAGCTGCTCTCGTATATCCAGCAACACAGGCGCTGCCAACCAAGTCAGCATACGTCGAAAAATATTAGTTTTAAGGTTTTTAGCCACTTTAAAATTAATGAATTTCGCCAAACCTTCACTTGTCTTCAACAGTATATTACCGGCAAAACCATCACAAACAATGACATCCATTTTACCAACATAGACATCATCAGCTTCGATAAAACCACGATAATTAACCACAGCATGAGAACCCAACATATCGCCCGCCTCTATAACTGACTCAATCCCTTTATTGATTTCAGAGCCAATATTAAGCAAACCAACTTTAGGCTTAACAATGCCAAAAACACCACTGGCAAGCGCAGAACCCATCACCGCAAACTGATATAGATGGTGTGCCTTACAATTGATATTAGCCCCTAGATCAAGCACTGTACACTGACCTTTTAGAGTGGGCAGACTCGCCACTATTGCCGGTCGAGAGATTCCCTTTATGGTTTTAATCAACAGACAACTCATCGCCATTAACGCACCGGTGTTACCTGCACTAACACAAGCCAGAGCTTTTTTATCTCGCACTAAAGACAGCGCTAAAAACATAGATGAATCACGTCGATGACGCAGTGCAAATGAAGGTTTATCATCCATTTCTACTACGGATGGCGCATCAATAATTTCGACACGATTGAAATGACTAGCTGATATTTTTTCATGCTCGAAGTAGCTTAATATTGCTGACTTATTACCGCATAAAAACAAAAAAAGGGACGGCTTCTTTGCCAGGGCGGCAATGGAAGCGGGGAGGATAGCGTGGAGACCTAGGTCTCCACCCATCACATCGATCGCTAAAGTTACGCGATCAGACAACGATTACTCGCTGTCAGCTGCTGTGATTTGACGACCACGGTACATACCGTCAGCTGTCATGTGATGACGACGGTGAGTTTCACCTGTTGTCTCATCAACTGTTAAAGTTGGACCTGTTAGTGCATCATGTGAACGACGCATATCACGACGTGAACGTGACTTCTTACTCTTTTGTACTGCCATTTTATATAACTCCTAGTAACTTATTTCTTATCGGTCTTGCCCTTCAAAGAGGCCAAAACACTAAATGGATTTGGTTTTTCAGGCGCTGGTGTAGCGACTGTTTTTCCATCACCAAAACTGGTTTGTATACTGCAATTTTCATGATATGACACTATGGGTAAACTCAGTATCAACTCTTGTTCAATTAATGGCAGTAATTCTAAATCATCACCTTCTACAATGATCGGGTCATAATATTTTGGAAGCGTTTGGGCTTTTTCCTCGCTGTAAGATATCGCCAAATTCACATTGGCTGACAGCTTGACATCGACTGGCTCTAAACAGCGCTGACACTGTACGGGCACTGTCGCCTTGGCACTTCCAGAAATCGTTCTAATTCTCAGCTCGTCTCGAGAAAAAATCAAATCAGCCATCACTTGTGCTTCGCTATCCACTAACACTTGTGACAAGCCTATCATCTCTTTGACAGCTATAACCCCTGTCAATTGTACTCCCCGATCAGCAAGCTTTCGCGGGTCTACAACTTTAGGTAATTTAACATTCAACATAAGCGCGCAATTCTATGTACCTTAACCCCTTCTGTCAAAGGGAAACGTATGTTTGTCGTAAAAATTCGCGTATATTCTACGCCTTTCTAGCAATAGCTAAAGTTTTTTCGACAAACTACTTTTTTTTGGGAGTTTTACTAATGAGAGACATCATTCTTGCCTCTAGCTCAACCTATAGGCGCGACATTCTAAATAAAATCGCCCTACCTTACCACTGTATTAGCCCACAAATTTGTGAAAAAGTGCGAATTAATGAAAGCGCGGAGCATCTAGTGCAAAGACTCGCGCTTGAAAAAGCACAAAAAGTGGCCTTAGCACACCCCAACAGCCTGATTATTGGTAGTGACCAAGTTGCCGTACTTGGCAATAAAATACTAACAAAACCCCTGACCACAATAAACGCAGAGCAGCAACTTACCCTATGCTCAGGCAAATCCGTCACCTTTCACACAGGTCTTTGTCTTTTGGACAGCTCAGACCATAGCTATCAGTTGCTCCAAGAGCCATTCCAAGTCCATTTTAGAACACTAAGCGCACCCGAAATAAAGCGCTACATCGCCATCGAGCAACCCTTAAATTGCGCCGGCAGTTTTAAAGCAGAAGGCTTGGGAATTGCCCTGTTTGAAAAGCTCCAAGGCGATGACTTTAACAGCTTAATTGGACTGCCCCTCATTCGCTTACTGGCCATGCTTAGGAACAAAGGAATTTCACCGATTAGCCCCTAATGATTTAGCTGCTGCTGGCCTCGCCTCAAAAAACCGCCTCCCAACCAACTCGCGCACCAGCTTTGCTCCAATCTTGCACCTCTAACTGCTAGAGACACCCCTAACAGCTTGCGCACGCCTAATTTCTAGCTTGAACAGCTCTGTGATATCACCGAGCTCTTTAAGCTGCTTAACGCTATCAAACAGCGCTTGTGCTTGAGGACTGTGTGCTCGCATCATATTCAGCCACTGCTTTACTCTACCTGGCACAAATGGCGGTGGCAATTGCTGCTGAACATTTACATAATAGGCATTGATTAACAGCAACGTATCCAGCCAGTCAAATGCAGAATCAGACTCCCCTTGCAAACGCTTCTTTATATTCAGAGCCAGCGCCGGATTTGCCAACAACCCCCTGCCGATCATCACATCTTCACAACCACTCACTTCCCGGCACTGACGATAATCTTGCCAGTTCCAAATATCCCCATTGGCAATAACTTTAAGATCAACGCTGCGCCTTATTTTATCTATCCACTCCCAGTGCGCAGGCGGCCGATAACCTTCTAGCTTAGTGCGTGCGTGCACCACCAAAGATGAAGCACCACCACTTTGGATGGCACACGCATTCTCTACCGCTAAATTTTTATCCCTTATGCCCAAGCGCATTTTTGCGCTCAACTGAATATGCGCAGGCAGCGCATCACGCACTGCTGCAACTATCTTTCGCAACAACTCAGGCTCACCGAGCAACGCTGCGCCCCCACGGTGCTTATTAACCGTTTTTGATGGGCAGCCAAAATTCAGGTCAATCCCCTGCGCCCCAAGCCTAACCGCTAACTGACTGTGATAGGCAAGCATCTCAGGATCAGAACCTAAAAACTGCACCAACACAGGCACACCCGATGGCGTTTTACTACCCCACTCCAGCTCTGGTACTTTTTTGCGCAAGTCTCGTTCGGGTAGTTTTTGCGAGGTAATGCGAATGAATTCTGTGACACAGCCATCGACTCCGCCGACAGTGGTCAATAAATCCCTCATATTCGCATCAACTACTCCCTCCATAGGGGCCAATATTATTCTTGCCATGTACTCACTCTTTTATTCAAAACAACTTTCATTACCGCCAAATACCTTTATAGATACTGAGAAACAGCACCGCAACAGGCTTAAGCTGACAAAGAAAGCCACGGCCTGATTTACAAAAAGAACAGAAGCCTATTTATTACGCATAACACCTACTGTAAAACCCAGGAACATCGCTACGCGTTCTGAGATAACCAACTAATAGCATAAAACCGACTCTCGATGTACCCAAGTCAATACAGCAAGTATCAGCATGCTCAGACCTCTCCTGCTCAGTCATGAACCGCTACTTACTGACAGAAATTCTACTCTATTGACAAATAAAAAAGCGCAGTAAATACCGCGCTTTTTTATATTACTCCAGCGTCAATTACCGAATCTTATCATGCAGGTCCACTGGTGCATTTTCTCCATCCTGCAGCTCTTCATCATCCGATTTAGTTGCGTCATTGCGCTTACAATCAATTTGCTCTAGATATTCAGGGCTAATATCGCCTGTTACATACTGACCATCAAAAACCGAAGTTTCGTAGCTATCAAAATGTTGATCACCGGCAACGGCTGCTTTTAGATCTTCCAAGTTTTGATAAATCATCCAATCAACACCGATTGCCTCCCCTATTTCATCTTCCGTACGCTCAAAAGCAATAAATTCAGAGGGCGATGGCATATCAATACCATAGACATTGGGATACCGTACTGGCGGCGCTGCGGATGCAAAATAAACCTTTTTAGCACCAACTTCTCGCACCATCTGTACTATCTGCTTAGAGGTAGTACCGCGCACGATAGAATCATCGACCAGCATAACCACTTTACCGCTAAATTCGGACTCAATTGGGTTGAGTTTTCGACGCACTGATTTCTTACGCTCCCCTTGACCCGGCATTATAAAGGTGCGACCTATATAGCGATTTTTAATAAAACCTTCACGAAATGGCACACCTAATTGCTCAGCCATTTCCAATGCCGATGTACGACTTGTATCCGGAATTGGGATAATCACATCAATATCGTGCTCTGGGCGCTCCAACATCACTCTTTGTGCCAATTTAACACCCATGCGCATCCGCGCTTTGTGCACATTAATACCATCGATTACTGAGTCAGGGCGGGCAAAATATACTTGCTCAAATAAACACGGAGATAAACTAGCATTAGCCGCACACTGTTCTGTATGCACTTTGCCATCGAGATCAATAAAAATAGCCTCACCAGGTGCCACATCGCGCTCGCGCTTAAAGCCTGCAATATCCAGAGCAACACTTTCCGACGCAACCATCGCCTCCTGCCCACTATCGGTTTGCCTCAGGCCGTAAACCAAAGGCCTTACCCCTTTAGCATCACGAAAAGCCAGCACACCAAAACCGGTAATAACGGCGACCACTGCATACCCACCTCTAATACGCTTGTGTACACCTTTGACGGCACCAAAAATATCCGTGGGAGAGGGCGAAAGTTTGCCTTTAATCTGCAACTCATGGGCCAAAATATTCACTAAGATTTCTGAATCAGAGCTGGTATTAATATGACGCAAATCTACTCTGCGCATCTCTTCTTCAAGCTCTTTGGTATTGGTTAAATTACCATTATGCGCCAACGCAATCCCGTAGGGGGCATTAACATAAAACGGCTGCGCTTCAGCAGCCGACGAGCTGCCCGCCGTTGGGTAGCGAACATGGCCGATACCAATATTCCCCAACAAGTTTTTCATATGCCTAGTGCGAAAAACAGAGTTTACTAAACCGTTATCTTTACGAAGGAAAAATCGATTCCCCTCACAAGTAACCATTCCAGCAGCATCCTGTCCGCGGTGTTGCAACACAGTTAACGCATCAAAAATCGTTTGGTTAACCAATGACTTGGAAACCAAGCCAACTATTCCGCACATTCTTATACCTCAAGGGTTTTAATTAAAAGTTTGAGCCCTTTGCACCACGTAATCGCCATGCAAAAGCCTCTATATATTATTTTGAGAAACTCACCAAGACAGCCACTTAGTTGGCACTTCCCACCTGCCAAATCAGCTGACCGATATCTGATGCCACATCACGCGTCCAAGATTCCATTAACGCAAAGTGCGGGATCAACTGCGACTGCCCCCACCACGTATCTTCGATTGCAGGCGTTTGCGCAGCGAGCGCAACCAGCACAACGACCACAAGACCACCTCTAGCAACACCAAAGCCCATCCCTAGCACCCTATCTGTTGCACTTAATCCCGTGGCACTCACTAACATTTCAAATAAATTAGAGACTATTGCCCCCAAAATAAGCATTAATACAAACAACAGCGCAAAAGCAGATGCTATGCGCACCGAAGGCGTTTCAATATACTTTTCTAAAACAACCGCCATCGCACCTGAAAACAATCTAGCGACCACAAATGCCGACACCCACGTCACCAGAGATAACGCCTCCTTCACAAACCCACGACGCACACTAAACAATGCTGATATTGCCAATATTGCAATGATCACCCAATCAGCCCAATTCATCAATTAACTATCCCTCTATTGTGCAGTGGCAAACCTTACCAACAAACCATCTAAACCGAAATCTTTCTTTAAACCTTGTTTAAGCAACTCCAAACGCTGTTTTTTAATTTCAGGACCAACATATACCTTCACCAACGAGCCATTCTTACGGCTATAAACTTTGTGCCCTGCTTTTAACAGCTGTTTGCGCAAGGCTCTGGCGTTAGCTTCATCTTTAAAACTTGCTAACTGCAACGTCCAAGCAACGGGAACCCCCTGCTGATCAAGCTGCCCTTTCTCAACATTGACGACTGCCTTTGGGGCATCCACGACAATTTTTACAGGCGCAATGAGCTGAGTATCCGGCAATGGCTTTAATAAAGGCTCTATCTTCTGAAACGTTTGTGCTGTTGGCGCAGGCGGGATAACGGAAGGCAAATGACGCTCTTTATAACCATTACCACTAAAGAATAACGGGAAAAACACTAACAGCACAAACACCAGCGCCAACACGCCGATAATTTGTCTTTTTACCACCAGTTCCATATCCTATCCCCTTATAGTAATGCAAGCACTTGCGAGACAGTGACAAAAGATCCAGCGACAACCACTTGCTGAGCACTACTACACTCACGTTCTACCGCGTCCAGTGCCGATATCATATTATCGTAATAATGACATGACTGATTAGCCATACCATTTTCCAGCCAGCGCCCTAATTGCTCAGCGCTTTGACCGCGATACACATCCAGTGCAACAAAGTGCCAATGCGCTACGACTGGCGCCAAAGCTTTAATGACTCCTTCGCAATCTTTATCACCTAACACCCCTAGTACCATGTGTACTTTTCCAGTTAGATTTTGGGCCGCTAAAGACTCTGCTAAATACTGAGCAGATTGTGGATTATGCGCGACATCTAGCACTAAAGGCAGGGATTTATATTGCACGTTCTGCAACCGCCCAAGGGCAGCAGCATTTGCCAGACCATTATCAATTGCCGCGAAATCGCACGGCAACCCTAAAAGAGCCACAACTTGCAATGCCGTAGCCGCATTCTGCACAGGCAGAGAAGGTAACGCCAAATCATTATACTCTAAAGCATTACCTTTAATATCAAGACCATTCCAATGCCATTTAGCGTCCCTTGCAGGGACATCGTAACTGTATTTCTGATTAACTTGATAAAGTAAAAAACCCTGCTTTTTGCTTTCAATGGCAATACTGCTCGGCGGTGCTAACTCACCACAAACCAAAGGACGGCCTCTGCGGGCTATACCTGCCTTTTCGCGACCTATCTGCTCAATATCATCACCCAGCCAGTCAACGTGATCAATCGCTAATGTAGTGATCACAGCAACGTCTGCATCCACGACATTTACCGCATCTAAGCGACCCCCAAGGCCCACCTCAAGAATGGCAACCTCTGGCTTATAAACAGAGATAAGATAGAGCGCGGCGAGCGTACCTATTTCAAAATAGCTCAGCGAAATACGTTCAACATCGCCCATCGCCTGATCAATAGCCCGAAAAGCTCTAGTCAACTGCTCATTTTCTGCATTGACTCCATCAAGCCTTACGCGCTCATTGTAAAACAGCATATGCGGGGAAGTATAAGCGAGAGTTGTATAACCTGCCGCTAAATAGATTGATTCTAGCAAAGCAGTCGTTGACCCTTTACCATTGGTTCCAGCGACACTGACAATTTTTGATGCTGATAAATCAAGTTGCATACGCGCAAACACTTGCCCAACTCTTGCCAGCCCGAGATCAATTTCTGTCGGATGGTTTTTCTCCATCCACGCAAGCCATTGATTCAGGCTATAATCTGTGCGATTCATCATTCTTTACATCACAAAAAAAGCCGCGAGTGATAACTGCGGCTTTTATTAACATTTTATTGACTGCTCTTTTCGTCGACACCCGATGCCTGCACATCTACCGTCACCGAACCTTCCTCTGACTCAATATCTTCAACGCTAACAGGTTCAGCTTCTAGCTCAGGAACAACAAACTGCTCAACCATCATAGATAAAAGACTATGTAACCTGTCGCGCAACTCCAATCGGGATATAATCATATCAACCTGACCGTGCTCTAATAAGAATTCAGCGCGCTGAAAACCTTCAGGTAATTTTTCGCGTACCGTTTGCTCAATAACACGAGGACCAGCAAAACCGATCAGCGCATTGGGTTCTGCGACATTAAGATCACCCAACATCGCCAAACTCGCAGATACTCCGCCATACACTGGATCTGTCAATACTGAGATAAACGGAATCCCTAACAGACGCATTCTCTCAAGCACAGCAGAGGTTTTCGCCATTTGAAACAGCGAGATAAGCGCTTCTTGCATCCTAGCACCACCAGACGCTGAGAAACAGATAAGCGGAATTTTCTCTTTAATCGAGACATTCGCCGCTTGCACAAAGCGCTCGCCGACAACAGCGCCCATTGAGCCACCCATAAAGCGAAAATCAAACGCAACAGCAGCGACCGGCATACCTTTCATTTCACCGCGCATCGCTATCAATGCGTCTTTTTCACCAGTGGCTTTCTGCGCAGCAGTTAAACGATCTTTATATTTCTTACTGTCTTTAAACTTAAGCCGATCAACAGGCTCAACATCAGCGCCAATTTCACTAAAAGACCCTGAGTCTAAAAATTTTTCAAGACGGGCACGCGCAGCGAGTCGCATGTGGTGGTCACACTTAGTACATACGCTTAAGTTTTTCTCTAAATCCGGCAGATAGAGCACCGCTTCACACTTAGGGCATTTTTTCCACAAACCTTCAGGCACTGAAGCACGCTTCGATTCTGAGCGAACAAGAGAAGGAACAATTTTGTCGAACCAATTACTCATATGTTTAATCCGTTTTCTGTACCATCCAAAAGCAGATGGATTCTATCTTGAATAGCCTACGCGTTTGAGGCCCTACGTTTACTGCAAACTGTCAGTTGCACACACAACTGCCAAGCTATAAATTTATTTTTACAGGCATAAGGTAACACTTATCTTTTCACAGGTCTTTGCTCTTGTTCACCGCTGAGCAAAAAACAGTTAACTAAAGGGCATTAGCCTTATTTACCTGCGCCATAAAGGCATTAATCTTGTCCGCGCTTTTGACGCCGGCGCTGGCTTCAACACCACCGCTAACATCCACAGCAAAAGGTCTGACCTGCTCAACAGCTGTAGCGACATTACTCACATTGAGCCCACCTGCCAAAATAATTTTTGGCGCGATATCATCCGGAATAAGCCCCCAATTAAAGGCCTCCCCAGTACCTCCTGGCACACCTTTAACATAAGTATCTAACAGTATTGCGCGTGCACTTGTATAGCCGCTCACAGCATTACTCAAATCTAACTCCGACTTAACGCGGAGCGCTTTAATGTAAGGCCGATCAAATTGCTCACAGTAGTCGGCATTTTCATCGCCGTGAAACTGCAATAAATCCGGCTGAACAATATCAATAATATTATTTACAGACTCAGAGGTCTCATTGACAAACAGTGCAGTCACTGTAATAAAGGGAGGTAATGCTGCAACAATACGGGCAGCTTTAATGGGTTCTATATATCGCACACTTGGGACATAAAAAACAAAGCCCAATGCACTAGCACCCGCTGCTATAGCAACTTGGGCATCTTCTAAGCGCGTTATTCCGCAAATCTTTACACGAGATATCATTAATTTAAAGTCACTTTTTTGCGAATATTTCTAGCGCAGAATTCTACCAGCAAACCCCGAAAGGCACTATAATTTTCCGCGCTTTTTGCGATTACTAGTCGATTGCATGATGAACGCCAGCCCTACTGAGCAACTTCATTACAAATTGAGCCCACTATACTTTATAGTAAGCCCACAATTTCAGTCATTATTTTTATAAAACCAGCTAGCGCCCATTTAGAACCAAGCAGGACTTTAGCAGCACTGGCTAACTCCCAATAAAGAACGGCCCTACTTTAGATTTCGGCAAGCCGTATTCCTGCGGGTATTTTACATCGACAAAATACAAGCCATGTGGCGGGGCAGTCACCCCACCTTTGCGTCTATCTTTTGCCTTAAGCACCTCTAACGCCCATTCAGGAGATGCTTCACCAGCACCAATGCTAATCAACACTCCCGCGATATTGCGGATCATATGATGCAAAAAAGCGTTTGCCTGCACATCCAGCACAACCAACTCGCCATGAGTATAAACACTGATTGCAGAGATAGTACGCACGGCTGACTTTGCCTGACAAGCCACCGCTCTGTACGAGGTAAAATCATGCTCCCCTTGCAGGTACTGCGCCCCCTGTTGCATCTGCGCTACATCTAGGCTTTTATGTGTCCAAGTCACTCCTTTTGCAAGCACAGCAGGCATCACTGGATTTGAGTAAATAACATAGCGATAACGCCTGGATAACGCTGAAAATCTAGCATGAAAACTATCATTGACAACTTTTGCCCACTGCACAGCGATGTCTTGCGGTAATTGGCTGTTGGCACCTAACACCCAAGCGCGCATATCTCGCTGGGCATGTGAGTCAAAATGTATTATTTGATAGGTGCCATTAACACCCGTATCTGTACGACCTGCACAGATTACGCTAACCGAGTGATTGGCGACTTTGGACAGCGCTTTTTCTACATGCTCCTGAACAGTGGGCAGGCTATCAAACTTCTGCGACTGCCAACCTTTATAATTTTCACCAGCATACTCAATACACAATGCCAAACGACGCGGAGCGACTTGCGCCGCCCCCCCACTTACTGCTTTAGATTGTTTTGTATCGTTACACAAACAACCTTCTCCTTAATATTTAACCATCTATTAACAGCCTCTACACAACCACTATGCCATGCAAAAACATCTATCCACCCACAACCAAATCCACGGCATTATTTTGCATTTAAGCTAGCCAGTAATTCCAAGGCCTCGCTTTTATGCTCTTCATCACCTGCCGACATCACTTCCTCAATGATATCTTTCGCACCTTGGTCATCACCCATTTCAACATAAGCGCGCGCCAAATCCAGCTTCATACGCACACCGTCTTCACCGGACAACAAATCAATGCTTTCTTCATTTTCTGCATCAAACTCAGGCGCCAATGTATCTAGGGCTATATCATCATCCGTACTGGACAGCAGCTCATTCAATTCTTCTTCCAATACTGGGGCTTGTGTAGAAACCTCATTTTCAGACTTCTCACTTTCCTGAGAATCCAACCCATCATCCATACCGAGCAAGTCATCAAGAGCATCATCCATAGGAACTTGCAGATCCCCTTCCTCTTCTTCTTGAATGGCCGCCTCATCGAGTGACAACTGATCTGACTCGAGCAGATTTTCATCTAACTCTATCGACAAATCCTGATCAACTAATGTTTGTGGATCATCTGAAACAAGTGCTGAACTTTCTTGTGCGGCCGCCTCTTCAGCAGATCCATCGAGTAAGTCATTATCCAGCATTCCCTGAGCCAAATCGATCTCCGACTCAGCTTGGACTTCATCAAGTAGATCTTGAGCATCCTCAAGCTCTTCTAGCGAGGACACAGGCTCAGTAATTTCATCGATGTCTAGCTCGTCTTCTTCTACAAGGCTAGCGTCATCCTCCGACATCTCAATTTGCAACTCATCATCTTCTGAGAACTCATCACCATCCTGATTTTCTGTGGGTAACTCAAGCAATGGCTCTTCATCAGAAGAGGCCCCAGTATCTTCCTCCATCGCCGCGGCAAACTCATCTAGCGCCCTCTGCTCTGCATCATCTTCAGACTCCTGCGCTATTGTTTCAGCGCCGTCTTCATCCTCAACTTCGCCTAAATCAAATTCTAGACTGTCGATTCCATCAAGCATATCAAGGTCATCATCTTCTTCTTGAGGTACACTTAACTGGGCCTCAAGCTCAGCTGCGAGATCAGTATCATCCTCAGGGACCTCAATCACTTCAGAATCAAAACTTTCATCAAGATCCATATCCATATCTAGATCTAGATCTAAATCCAGATCCAAATCGTCTACTTCAGCAGGTAAGTCTTCTTTTTCAACAACCTCATCGAACTCCTCTAGAACACCCTCTTCTTCAATGACATCATCAGGCAAGCTGATTGTCGGTTCGGACTTACTCTGCTCTGCCAACTCATCGACCGGCTCTTTTTTCTTACGGCGCAGTAATAAAAACACACCGGCGATAATCGCTAACAACCAGCCAATGCCAGCGGCGATCATGCCCACGGTATTTTCAAGCAACTTATCAAGCCAGCTCTTAGAGCCCTCTTGCTGCTCTTTTTGCTGCTGGTTTTGCTGGGATTCTTGCAACTCGTCCTGCATCACAGCAAGCTGCTCATCTTTTAGCAGAATCAGACGATTAATATCTTCCAATTGCTTAACAATTGTCTCTAATTTCTTATTTAACTCTGAATTATCCCGCTCGAGCTTATCCATAGACTCTTGCGATAAGGCGAGCTTAACGTCTAGCTCTGCATTGTTTTTTAACAATTGGGCAATTTTTTCTGAGTCCTTGCTAGCCGCTAAAGCCATTGCCTCAGTCTTGGCTTGCATATCGAGACGCTTGGCAGCCTCTTCTGGCGTTATGACATTAACGATGCCTTTTTCAACCATTTTATCGTCAACCGGTATTTTCATACCCGCATCTGGTTTTTCCATGACCGCGTCAGCTTGCTTGGCTTTTGCCTTGCTCGCTTGGGCAGTCTTGGCGCTCTTATCATCTGTACCAGACTTTACGTCGCTAGAACCTTTTTCTGACGTTTTATTGCTTTTGCTAGCTGATTTAAGCACTTTAGGAAGTTTACCGCTCTTCCATAATTTTGTTTGACGAACGACTTCAGCTTGCGCCTCTTTAACACTCAGCGCATCGATCTCTGCTTGCGTTGGCAAATCTATCACCTGATTTGCCTTCATGACATTGATGTTGCCGTTGGGAAATGCCTGCGGGTTTTTCTGCTGCATCAACACCATCATCTGTTGTGGTGTTATTCGCTTGCTAGGTCGATTGGCAATCGCAATATCCCACAGCGTATCTTTGCGCGTAATGTAATACTGACCTTTGCCAACGACACTTGTAGCCGCTCTCTTAGGCTCGGCTGGCGCCTTTGTAATACTTGACTGCTGTGTTTTAGCGTCCGCTTTAGCGGCATTTTCATTGACTTTAAATGGACGTCCATTTAAAGAAGAGCGATAAGATGGAGGGTCTAGCAATAATGTGTATTCGCGAATTAAACGACCATTAGGCCAGTTCACTTCGACTAAGAAATTCATAAATGGCTCAGTGATTGGCGATTTTGAGGTCAGTATGATTCTACCAGTACCATTGGGCCTTACCCTGACTTGAAAGCGCACATTGGACAATGCTTGTTGAGTCGCCAAACCAGACAATGCAAAATCATTGAGGTCAGCCATGCGGGATTTTATTTGTAGCGGACTTAAATTCTTAATTTGAAACAGCGCTATTTCTGCATGAAGGGGCTCATTAAGAGCAGACTTCACCCGGATTTCCCCCATCCCCAAAGCATTAACATTTGCCGCGATTAACGCGCTAGCGAGGGCAACACCTAAACCAAATTTGCGAAGCATCTATTTTCCCTTTACCCGTTCTTGCGATTACAACAACCTTAACGGCATGATTTAAAAGAAGGTTTCTTATCAAAACAGCTTAAGTTACTGTGTCGGCCTATTTAACAAAGAATTTAATAGAATTATCATTTCCCTACAAAAAAACTAAAAAACCTTGCCAAACAATCAATTACCTACATCATAGTAGGTAAGATACAAAAATCAACTCATCTAACCTAACACCACTCTAAATAAATCAAAGAGTTATCAAGAAAACCTAGCTAAAGAAGATACCTATTTCACACTGTGAGGTCAATGAAATAGGTTTTCCTCCTTGAATTCGCCAGCTTGTACTGACGTCATCTTAGCTACGCTTTAAGACAGGTAATTTTCAATTAACAACTCAGCAATTTGCACAGCGTTTAACGCCGCACCTTTTCTGCCGTTATCGCTGACGACCCACATATTGATGCCATTATTGCCCGCCAAATCTTCTCTTACCCTAGAGACATACACCGCATCTTTACCACTGGCATGACCGACGGCAGATGCATACTCCTGCTGCTCTGGATTATCGACCACTTCAACACCTGGCGCTTGCGCTAACAGCGCTTTCACTTCTGCAGCACTGATATAGCCAGCTGTATCTAAGTGCAGTGATTCACTGTGCCCATGAAACACCGGTACACGCACACAAGTGGCGTTGACAGCAATACTTTCATCTGCGAGTATTTTCTGCGTCTCCCAAACCATTTTCATCTCTTCGCGGGTATAGTCATTCTCTTCAAAGACATCGATATGCGGCAATACATTAAAGGCAATTTGCTGAGAATAGACATTGATTTCAACATCGCGCGCATTTAACAGCGAGGTTGTCTGTTTTGCCAGTTCTTCAAGGCCGGCCTTTCCCGATCCAGATACCGCTTGGTAAGTCGATACATTAATACGTTCAATACCTACTTCACGATGAATAGGAGCAATGGCCAGCAACATCTGAATAGTAGAACAGTTTGGGTTTGCGATAATATTACGCGCCGTATAATTAACGATACTATCTGGATTGACCTCTGGAATAACCAGCGGCACATCAAAGTCATTGCGAAAGAAGCTTGAGTTATCAATAACAATACAACCTGAATCTGCCGCTATCGGTGCAAATTTTTCAGAGGTTGCGCCCCCTGCACAAAACCAGGCAATTTGGACTTGTGAAAAATCAAAATCTTGAAGAGCCTCTACTCTTACATTCTTGCCGTTAAACTGGATTTTCAAACCAACAGATCGCTCACTTGCCAGTAAATAAATACTCCCGACTGGAAATTCTCTCTGTTCTAAAATAGATAACACAGTCTCACCAACAAGGCCTGTCGCACCAACAACTGCTACATCATATGTCATACTCATAATTTCTCACTTTGCACCCATTTTCAGCAGGTGCTATTTTTAATCTTCAAAAACAAAACAGCCCGAATAAACCGGGCTGTCAAACATCTATACTCGGTTGTTATGCCTCAAGCAAAATACGTAAGGTTCGACGCAGCGGCTCTGCAGCCCCCCAAAGCAATTGATCCCCAACACTGAATGCATTTAAATATTTTGATCCAATATTCATTTTTCTTAAACGCCCAACCGGCACATTCAATGTTCCTGTCACCTTGGCAGGTGTTAAGTTTGTCATTGACGCTTCTTTATTATTGGCAACAACACTCACCCATTCATTGGCCTGCGCTAACATGCCTTCTATTTCATCAATAGGAATATCACTATTCAACTTAATGGTAAACGCTTGCGAGTGACAACGCATCGAGCCAATTCGCACACAAGTTCCATCAATTGGAATAGGCGCATTTGTAGTGCCTAGAATCTTATTGGTTTCAACAAAACCTTTCCACTCTTCTTTGGATTGACCGTTTTCTAACTGTGCATCGATGTAGGGAATCAAACTGCCCGCTAGCGGGACACCAAACTGATCAACTGGCATGTTATTGCCCGCAATCGTCTGGGCTACTTTTTCATCTAGCGCTAGAATGGCAGAACCGCTGTTCAACTGGTCCACGACACTACTATGGATAACACCCATCTGGCTTACCAATTCACGCATATGACGCGCACCGCCACCCGATGCCGCTTGATAAGTCATTGAAGTTAGCCACTCAATATGACCCTCTTTAAACAAGCCACCTAAAGCCATTAGCATTAGTGATACTGTACAGTTACCACCGGCAAATGTTTTTACACCTTTAGCAATACCTTTATCAATAATCTTTCTGTTTACAGGATCCAGTACGATAATACTGTCGTCTTGCATACGCAATGTTGACGCTGCATCTATCCAATAACCCTGCCAACCTGCATCACGCAATTTAGAGTAAACTGCATTGGTGTAATCGCCGCCCTGACACGAAATAATGGCGTCCATGGTTTTCAGCTCATCAATATCGGTCGCATCTTTTAAGGTGGGAGTAGCTTTACCAATATCCGGACCCGCTTGACCCACTTGTGATGTGGTAAAGAACACAGGCTCATCAATGTGATTAAAATCGCCTTCTTCTACCATGCGCTGCATTAACACAGAACCTACCATTCCGCGCCAACCGACAAAACCTACACGTTTCATTGTTACTCTCTTTTAAAGTCTAGAAGCTGTCTCTAACAGTTAGCTCACGCCGAGGTGCATCATAACTGGGTACAGTTTCCGTAAGTTAACATTCCCCTATGGGGCCATTTCCCTTGAGTGAAAATAAGGATTTCGCATTATCCGCGATAACGCGCAATTAGGCTAGATCAAATCTGGATTTTTAGTGGCTTATTAACCCTATACCGCTCAATTTCATGAGGATTTCTTGCTACTAACAGGAAAAACGTTACAGTGTAGCGCTAGCACTTCAACCAATGATAGCTGGAGCCCCTTACAGAGCACTGTGCGCAGTTATAACAGAGGCAGAGATATTTATGCAACGGCACCATCAACAAGCCCTGCTGAAGTAGAAAAACTCTTTTATAATGCGGAGCTATCTAGCCTAGTCATTGCAAAAGGTGCGTAAAACGTAACGAACAACAACATTATTCAGAAACGCCTGCAAAAAGCACAGTCAGCGCGATTCTATTTATTGGCATTATTCATAAAAAATGCATATAGAGCCTTTTTTTGACGCTGTATTGTTGATCACATTAGTCTTGCGGCCCCTCTGCATTGAGGCCAACATTTAGGAAACAACATGTCAAATTGCCCATGTGGGTCAGCCAAAGATTTTAAGGATTGCTGCGCCATTATTCACAGCGCTCCTCACTTGGCAGTGCACGCGCAACAAATAATGCGCGCCCGTTATAGCGCCTTCTCTTTGGGAGAGGTCGGTTTTATAATTGACACTTATCACTCAAGCGCAAACGCGCAGTCCGAGCGCGCTCAAATCACCCATGCAACTCAGCTCTCTTGGGTCAAGCTGGAAATCGTCGACGCTCCAACATTTGCAGCTACTGACGAGTGCAGTTATGTCGAATTCAAAGCTTGGTTTGTAGAGGAGGGAAAACTTCAATGTTTACATGAGCGTTCGCGCTTTAAAAAAGAACGACGAGGGCAACATTTTCAGTGGTGTTATATAGATGGTGTGCATAGTAGCGCGCAAAACACTGCTAAAAAGATGGGCAGAAACTCCCCCTGCCCTTGCAATAGCGGTAAAAAATTCAAAAAATGTTGCGGCGCAAATAATTGAAGACTCCCTCAACCTAAAGCGAGATCCAGATGAGAACAACTACAGTGCCTGAGCTATGCAGCATGGCTCTTTAGATCCTCTCAAAAACTATATACTAGCGCTCAGGCCAAACATCAACGGTACTCTCTGCCTTTATTTGCTTCTGCAAAATTAGTTAACAATGCTCAAATGCGAACCGCTTTGATCACAGCTAATATCAATACGAATCGGCATTTGCTCTTTGAGTTCAGCAACATGGGAGATAACCCCGATCATACGCCCAGTGCGCTGTAAATCCACCAGCGTACGAATGGCAAGCTCTAGAGCCTCCGCATCCAAACTACCAAAACCTTCATCAATGAAGAGCGTATCAAGCACGATACCACCGGCATAAGCTTGAACGACCCCAGAAAGCCCCAGGGCCAAGGAAAGGGCCGCCATAAAACTCTCCCCGCCAGACAGCGTTGCCACCGAACGTACTTTGCCGGTATAAGCATCATCCACTTCTAACTCCAAACCCGAGGCTTTGTTTCCTTTGGCCCGCTGCTCTTTCCTCAGTAGCTGGTAGCGACCTTTGCTCATTATCTGAAGACGCGCACTCGCTTCAATTAAAACATCATCCAGCAATGCGCTGAGCACAAATCGCTGTAAACTCAGCTTCTCACCTGTAGCCCCATTGGCCACATCAGATAGTGTACCCACCACTTTGTACTTAGCCTCCAGCGCCGCACTTTTCTCAGCCGCTTGCCTCAACTGTTTGGCTATACCTGATAACGTGGATAATTGTTTATCTATCTCTGAAAACTGCTGCTCAGCTGTTTTTTGTGCCAGCAACAAACCTTCTAACTGTACAAACATTAGCCCCAGATCTGGCTTTTGCTCATCACCCACCGCTACTCGCTGCGCGCTGATCGCCCCTTCTAACTGCTTGCGATTGAGTTCATAGGTATTAATTTGCGCTCTTAAGTTGCCCTGCTCTGGTAGATCCACACTCGACTGCAAATACTCTAGCTCGGTATTAAAGAAGCTTTCTTCAAGCGCTTGACTCCACTTCTTAGTATTGTCCAACAGTTGTGCTTGTATGGTTTGAATCGACGCCTGTTGTGCTTGCACTTTCGCTTCAGCTGCCTTCTCCTCGCCTTGGGACTTCACATATTGCGCCGCCAACGCTTCAAACTCACTTTCCAATTGACTCAGAGTAACCTGACAAGCAGAGACCGCTAACTCCAGCGCCCCCGCCTCCCTTAAGGATTCCGGCAACTGCTCTTTACATCCTTTGATGGCATTTTCAAGCACAGCACTCGACTTAGCCAATTGCGCTAGTATTTGTAATTGCTTTTGCTCTAGTTCTTGTGCTTCTTCTTGTAGCTGCGTCAAGCGCTGGATTTTCTTTTGCGCACTACGCACATGCACTTTCTGATCCCCCAATTGCGTCATTTCACGCTGCGCCTGGGCTTGCTGCCCCCGCCAATAATCAATACTGTTGATATCCCCATTGCTCGCTTGCGCAAAGACCACTTGGGACTCATCCAGCCTGATTTTTAAAGCTCTGCACTGCGCATTAGCAGTAGCGTATGCATCTCGCTGAACCAACAGTTCTTCTTCCCACTGCTGCGATTGGCTCTTTGCCTCTTCAATTTGTTCGACACTGACCAACGCTTGCTGGCTAGTCGCTTTGTTAGGATGCACTTTTGACCCGCACACAGGGCAAGGCTGATCTTTGTGCAACTGTTGAGCGAGTCGCTGCGCTTGTGACAAATGCCATTGCAATTCAAGTTGCGCAACTACTTTTTGTTTTTTAGCAGTGTCTCCACTGAGTTTTATTCCCGCTGTTTTCAGTATACCAAGCTGTGACTGCCCAGCGATCAAGTCACCTTTTAACTCGGCTATCTCTGCCAAGTGTTTAACTTTTTGCTCCGCCTGCACTGATTTCACCCCAGGATCAGCCAGTTGCTCTATCAGGTTTTGCGAAGCGACAATGGATTGACCGAGCTTCTCTAGCTCGGCCTTTAAACTTGCAATTTGCCCCTGGGTAACACTCAGATGATCACTCGCCTGCTGCTGTTCTCTCAGTGCAGTCTCGAAACTCTGGTGATACTGATTAAGCTCGATCGCGGTTTTTGAAAAACGCTTAAAACTGATTAACTGCGCTTTAGCGGTGTCTATCTGCTGCTTTATTAAAGGTGAGCTTTTTTGCGCCTTAACCGCTTCACCCAGCTGTGCATTCGCAGTATTAAGAGCATTTTTGGATTCAAACAATAGCGCTTGCGCACTGGATAACTGCTGCTGCCCCTGTTCTCGTAATACAAATGATGGCGCTATCTTTTGCGCCTCCTCTGCCCTGAGTAAACGATTTTTCACCGCCATAATATGACTTTTTTGCAATTGCATGCTCTGCTGCTCATCTAACAACTTTTGCAACTGCTCAAAACTACGATTTAAACCTTTTGCCTGTTCATACGACTTAGTGGCATTTGTGCTCAGCTGCTGACTTTCTAGCATGGTGGTACTTGCTGCAGCTAACTGCTCTGTCAGTTGCGCGACGCTGTCATCCAGCGCCTGAGTAGTTGCCAAGTTGTGAGTGCTTAGCACATCGTGTTTTAACCTAATCAAATCTCCCACGTCTCGCTTGAGTGCTAGTGCTTGATCTTTAAGCTGATTTTCAATGCGCTTATATATATGGGTCGAGAATAACTTGCCAAAAATGGCCTCGCGATCTTTGGAATCAGCCATCAATAATTTTCTAAACTGACCCTGTGGCAACACCATCACTTGTCTGAATTGATCGACATTAAGACCTGTTAACAGCTCAATTTCTCGGGTCGCCTCGGTGACTTTTTGCCCTACTATGACTCGAACATTGACCCCTAGCTCATCAACAAGCCATAACTCAGCTTCAGCAGATTGACGGGTAAACCCATCGCCTTTGGCTTTGGGACGCGACTGCTCAGGCACTCGTCGGATGTGGTAAAAACGCTCGCCGATTGCAAAATGTAACTCTACTTGCGTCAACACTTGGGCCTTTGCATGATCGCAGCGCATTTGCGTTGCATCGCGCTCATCTCCAGTGGTTTTCCCATAGAGGGCAAAGCATATGGCATCGAGCAAAGTCGTTTTACCGGCGCCCGTCACCCCATTAATTAAAAACAACGGATGCTCACCCAGTTTTCTAAAATCGACGTTTTCAACCCCAGCAAATGGACCAAAAGCACTCATTTTCAAGGATACTGGCTTCACTGAGTCTCTCCGTCATGCTGTAGCTTTGCAATAACGTCACTGACCAAAGCCTGTTCTTGCTCAGTTAAATCTCGCGCTAGCACTTGATTAAAAAAATCGCCAAACATGGCCAACTCGCCAGCACTATTTTGCTTGGGCTGCACTGCATGCTCATTTTTCACCGCCATCAAGCCCGGGCGCTCCAAATGCAATATATTCGGATACCGCTCGCGCAACTTGCCCATGACATCTAAAATTGCATGAGAATCCGTTAACTTTATCAATAAATAGTCATCCGCATGGGCATCTGTTATCGCCGCTTCCAATATATCTGACAACTGCCCTTCTATACTGCGCATATTGTGCAGTGGCTGTAATGACACTTGCTCGATTTGACACTGACCCTTTGCATCAAGCTCCACAATCACCACCGATTTAATATGCTTCTCTTCTGAAAAGGAATATTTTAGGGGTGAGCCAGAGTACCGGATGCACGCTTTGCCTTTAAACTGTCTGCCATGCAAGTGACCCAAAGCCACATAATCAAAAGCGTCAAAGTGCTGCCAATTAACTCTATCTGCACCGCCAATTGACAGCGGCCTTTCTGACTCAGATTCACTACTGCCATCGATAAAACAATGACTGAGAGCCACATTTCGCTGGCCTGCATTAAATCGACCCGTCACTGTGTCACACAGTAGCTTGATTGCATCATCATGAGTGCTAATTTCTTGCGTAAAGACACTGCGCACGGTAGCGGGGTCTGCGTAAGGAAACCCCCAAAAAGCCACTTCACCATTTGCATCTTGCAGGATGACAGGCTCGGAAATAGATGAAAGCTCACCGAGAATATAAAGCCCCGACTGTTGCAATTGAGAGGATGCAAACCCTAAGCGCTGAGCACTGTCGTGATTTCCAGGAATAATAATCAGCGCAATCCCCAAGTCCTGGATAATTTCATTGACGATGCGATCTAATAACTGGACAGCACTCGCTGGCGGCACCGATCTATCGTATATATCTCCGGCGACTAAAATCGCATCGACTTGTTGAGATTTTGCAATCTCAACAATTTGTCGCAGGATATAAGCTTGGTCTTCTAATAAGGAGACGTTGTGGAAGGCACGACCAATATGCCAATCAGAGGTATGTAAAAATCGCATTGAATATTATTTAGATCCCGCACTGCTGTTTATAAAGCGTCACAAATTCACCATACTGATGCATATCAAGCACCCTAGGCGGCGTTAAATGTTCCGCCACTAATTTGTCATAGCAGCGCGAACTCTGATCGATCACTTTACGCGAATCATCGCGAGTGAATCTCACTTTCGTATATTGCACCTCACTGGTGAGCAGATCGTAAGTTTTAGTGATGACACCGGCACAAGCATAGGCCTGATAGTTATCGGGTTTAAAAGAAATAGTATCCAGACTGCTGGTCGTTGCATCACTGGTAAAAGTGAGGATTTGATTGACCGTGGCATTAATATCCACTTCCAATTTTGACTCAGAGATAAGCCGTGCATCGTCGACCCCACCAAAACAGCGATCTCCCCCATCCTCAATCGTGGTTAAAAAATCCCTGGTAAACTCAGTACCCGCTATTCGGCCGACAAAGTAGATAGATGTCACAGGGGTCGACTGTTGCTTATCGTAAACCAGCAGCAGATCCATGGCATTATCTAACGACCCAATCGGCTTGTAAGCCATGTATCCAGCACTGTTTTTCCTCGCGGCAAAATAAGCCCCTTGGGATGTTTTAGTCACGGCTATTTCACGCTGTCCATCGGCGCATTGTTGCATATCTAAAGCGCCGCCATCTTGCTCCCAGTTTCTTAATGTTTCAAGGCATAAAGGATGATATTTTGCGACGGAATCAGGACCTGCAAAGCTGGGCGCAGCCGATACCGCGCCAGGCACTAGCACACAAGCAATCAATACAGAATTTACTAACACTCTCACATGACTTCTGATTTCCATAACACCCCTAACTCATCCAATAAAATTGCATATCATACCTGTTCACCCACAATTGAGCATCTATATTTTAATGGAACAATAAGCAGACAACCATCACCCACTTGCTGTAGATTTTTGTCTCTTGCTAGCACATGCATATAGGTTATCGCGAATAACTAATGTTATAATTTCGCCTCACAACACCATAACGACAAACCCATCAAGAGTTAACCTTATGAGCCCGGCATCTAACCCTGCAAATGACATTGTCATTGTTGGTAATTCCTCAGACAACCCTTTCGCCATCGACGTCGCTTATGCGATGGGTCAAAACCATGACATCGCCGATATTATTGGCATGAAAGCTTTTACTAACACTGAATTTTGCCCAAGATTCATCTCTGACGAACTAGACTTTAGCAATATAGGTAAAAGTTTACAGAGCAAGACAGTTATTATTGTCAGCACTAGCAGTTTAGTAAAAACCCGCCAAGAGCTGGCGATGAGTAACTTTTTTATTGCTCGCGCCGCTAAAGAAAACGGTGCCGCTAGTGTAATACTACTTGAACCCGATTTATTCTTTAGCGCACAAGATCGCGGTGCCCACAGCGAGCTTGGCGAAACGGCGGGAGAGCGCAGCCAGGAAGATCTTAAAAAGTTTGACGGCCAGCCCTTTACCTCCAAACTTTATGCACAAATGCTCAAGCTTTCAGGTGTCGACAAAGTACTCACTGTTCACAACCACTCCTACTCAGTACAACAAATTTTTAGCGACGTTTTTGAAGGTCAATTTCACAACCTTATCCCCTATGAAATTTACGCCCACTATTTGCTAAACTCCAATATTGTTCAATGTGGTTCACAGGGCGAAGGGCTGGCACTGTGTGCCCCTGACAAAGGCGCTCGTGATTTCGTCAAGGAAATGTTTGCTAAGCTCGGCCTCCCCAAAGCCAAGTTTATCTTACTGGATAAAGAGCGCAATTCTGAGCACAAAGTCAGCATCACCTTGCATGCGGAGAGCGAGAACACTTTTGATGAGTTAGAAAACTGCAGCATAGTACTGTTTGATGACATGGTGCGCACTGGCGGAACGGTGGTCAAATCTTGCCAATTTTTGCAGCAACTAGACCCAAAGAGAACGATCTTTGCCGTCTCGCATTTCTACGCATCCGATGAGGGCCGCGAGCGCATGGCAAACAATGCTCTCGATGAAATTCTCACACTAAATACTCTGCCAACGATTCTCAACAGAGATGTGCAAGGTCGTCTGCGTAAAAAGTTAGTCGTTTTAAAAATCGAGAAATGGCTAGCGCAAGAGTTAGGTAAAATTATAGATCTACCACTGACAAAAGAAGACAACCCTTACAAAATTGATATGTCTTCCAAGAACCCTAGATTTACCCGCAAAATCTGGTTCGCAGATCAGCTTGACTCTTTGAAAGCAGACAGCGCTGTGTAGGTTTCACTAAGCATTGCAAGCTGGCAAATAGGCGTCGTCAAAGACGCCTTTAGCCCTTAATAAAACCCAAGCATTTAAACTGTCTATTCATATTCTTTTGCCACTCTAGTTCTGTGCTAAAGCGCCTCGTTTTAACTGCCTTCACTGCCATAGTGGCAAGCGCGCACAAAATTAACATAAACTTCAGCTCAGGCTCCCCTCATTAACGGACAGGGGTATTACCCATGATAATGACTCTACTCTTCTACAGTGAAGAATATACCTTGAACGATTTGGGCAGCCCCTGCTACATTCCATTCAACGTGTTTGATGAAAATTGATGAGGTACAAATGGCAGATTTAGCAATGGCCGTAGTGATCAACAATAGACTAGTCTTAATTCAACAACGCTTTAGAGAGAGTAAAGGTAGAGTTTACGAATTCCCAGGCGGCTCTATTGATGAAAATGAATCACCTGTGAGTGCCGCGAAACGAGAGTTAGGCGAAGAAACCGGCATGCATTTAGATCATGTACTAGATCAATTTTGCTTTAACAATGAATACGGGGAGAACATCCACTTTATCATTCTTCAAAGCAACGACAACTCACAACCAACTGCAACCGACCCCACTAGAGAACAGCAATTTTACTGGTTTAAGGCAGCTAACATCCCACTTAATGACTTCTATCAAGCCGATCAATTATTCATTAAGGAGAATTTAATCCGTTATATCGATTGAGTATGACCCGATCTAAATCAATGGATTCAACACACTACACAGCTGTCAAATGCTCTACACACCCCGTTTAACATTAGCGGTAACCTTATTTGAATACCCGTAATTTATGCAAAGCGCTGATGCGTACATAAGCCATTTAGTATGACGCTTTTCAGCTGCGGCATAAGCGCTAACGGTCAGGTTTTTTGCGATAGCTCAGCGACTAACGCTGGAAGCTCTTGCATACTGGTAATCTTAAAATCAAAAGGCAAATCAGGATACAGCCCCACAGGGTCAAATAACACGGTCAACATACCCGCTGCCTTCCCTGCTGCAATACCCACTGGCGAGTCTTCAACCACAAGACACTGGTGCGCTGGATAGCCCATTTCAGCAGCGGCATACAGAAAGACACCAGGTGCCGGCTTCCAACTTTTAACGGTGTAGGCACTGTACACCTTAGCATTAAAGTATTTTTCAAGACCCGTCGTTTGTAATGCTAATTGTAACTGATCGGCAGGGGCATTTGAGGCGACACACACAGCAACATTGAGCGCAGATAGCGCCCCTTGCACATCCGGGAAAGCCTGTAATTTGTCAGCGAACAAAGCCGCCACTAGCGCTCTAAATTCAGCGACAAAACTATCCTTAAACGTCACTTGATGCTCAATAGTTAAGCGTTTTAGAACATCAACAAACTTAGCCCCACGATTTTGATCGGTTAACTTAAAAGACGGCTCAAAAATATTGTACTCTGCCAATTTAATTGAGAGCGCTTCACTGGATAGCGTTTCACTGTCCACCAGCGTGCCATCGCAATCAAAAATTACACATTTGATCATTACTCATTCCCTGTTTTATGACTGTCAGTTTGATCTTATAAGATTAATTATTTGCATGTAAATGCTGATTAATACCCCCCCAAAGTTTTGAGTTCGTGGCAACAGCCTCTACCGCACCCGACAGGCTATTTCGCCTAAACAAAAGCCCATTGCTGCCTGATAACACTTTCGCTTTGACTACTTCACCATCGGGCAACAACACTTTAGTGCCCGCCGTTACATAGAGGCCCGCTTCCACAATGCACTCATCCCCCAAGGAGATACCTATTCCGGCATTAGCACCTAACAAACTGCGCTCACCAATACTATTAACCTGCTTACCACCGCCTGACAATGTTCCCATGATGGATGAGCCGGCCCCAACATCTGAATGCTTACCGACAATGACACCGGGAGTTACCCGCCCTTCAATCATACTTTCACCTAAAGTACCGGCATTAAAATTTACAAATCCCTCGTGCATGACAGTAGTACCCGGCATTAAATGCGCCCCCAATCGCACCCGATCTGCATCGCCAATACGAACCCCTTGGGGGATCACGTAATCACTCATACGCGGAAACTTATCGATGCTAGTGACAGTCAGATGATGAAATTCATCACTGACAAGGGCGCGTAGTTTGTTGATACTTTTAGGTAGAACAGGCCCTGCCGAGCTCCACGCTATATTGGGCAATAAGGAGAAAATCCCCGCTAAATTGATACTATTGGGTAAATACAAACACTGAGACAATAAATGCAACCTCAAGTATGCATCTTCAGTACTTTGCGCTGTTTGCTCTAGATCAATTTCAATTTCAAACGTTTCCCCGCGAATCACACCGACTTTTTGCGCTAAACAGCCACGCTTACACAGCCCATCAATCGGATACCAAGCATCCAATGTCACCCCTGTGTCACAATCGATATATTTATGTCCAACTCTGTTCATTGCTAACTCCAAGTAATTTAGTGCAGTAAAAACAGTTATTGGCCAGGCCAGATAAACTCGATACGTAATCCACCCGGTTCAGCGCACATCATATGCACGCGTGGGCCACCGTTGACCAACTGCGGCGCAAATTCTATTGTCACCCCAGGGTAATCTCGAGCTGATTGATACAACTGTTGCAAAGCTTGTTGCGTACTAATTTCAAGCGCCAGATGATGCAAGCCTAAGTGATCACGCCTGGAAAATTCAGCGACCTGATCGGGACTGCGAACTTGCCATAAAGTGAGTTTTAACTTGCCATCACTGACGGCGCAGCGAGGGTAGTTCAAATCTACTGCCGACTGCTCCCAACCTAATAACTCAACAAAAAAAGCACTGCTGGCCGCTAAATTTTTGACCGACAATCCTAAGTGATTTAAACCATTGGTTAGCATGTCTCACCTCTCACCTTCAAAGATTTTTAAATACGGGTTTGGTTTTGTAAAATACTGAAATCTATCAGCGCCTTGGCAACAGCTTGCCCAAGTACAACATGTTGCGGAGCGTCTAAATGAATACCGTCCACAGCACTTGCATCTGTCACACTAGCTGCGTCAAAAAAGTAACATTGCTGTGTATCACTAATGAGCTGTAACTCACCGGCAAGACCCACACTTCTGTGCACGCCGCCTTTGAATTTTTGCACTAATGGACCTTTAGGTTGCTGCATCATAGGTGGTGAAATGATAAGAATGTCTGGCACTGGCATACCTGGTTCAATGGGAGCGGTTCGAATGATGTTAATGAGCTTTAGCATACCTTGGGCCGACATCCACGCATCATTGTTATGGGTGGTTTGAAAATCATTGGTGCCCAACATAATCACCACCAGCTTGAGCGGTGCATGCATTTCCAGTACTTGCGCAAACCCCTGAGAGCCATCTCGGCCATCTTTGTAGGGATCACTCCAGACAGTACGACGACCATTCAAACAGTTCTCTAGTATTTTTACGGGATAACCCGCTGCTTTAAGCTCTGCCTCAAACACTCCGGGCCAGCGCTGAGTAAAACTCAAACGCCGGCGTGTATTTGGAATAATACCCCAAGTTAAACTGTCTGAATAAATCAATATATCCTGCATTTCACTCCCCCTTGGTGTTGGCTGCATACACTCAATGATACTTATAAATCTATAACAACCGTGTCTAAAGATCTCGCAATTTGATGCCCCCAACGACGCACTTCTTCATTGGGGCTAATTAAGTCGGGTACTTGAATCACTTGCATGCCCGCAGATAACGCTGCACGCACACCATTGGTAGAATCCTCAAAGGCATAACAATCGGAGGGGTTTTGCTTAATCTGGCAAGCTGCTTTTAAATAGATATCGGGAAAAGGCTTACTCTTTGCCACTTGATCACCGCCGATAACGACATCAAAATACTGTAAAATGTTGGCATTTTTTAACTTTATTAAAGCAAGAGAGTGTGAAGTAGATGTGGCTACAGCGATGGGAAAGCGCGCAGTTTTAAGTCTGTCAAGCAGATGTACGACACCTTTCATTAATGGCACGGGCATGTCATAAGCTTTTTTGACATAGTTTGCATACCAGATGGCTTTAATTTGGTCGTAGGGAAAATCAGCGCCGTAACCTTCTATGAGCAACTGTTTGGTCTTTTGTGGGTTACAACCTATCACAGAATAATAAACCTTTAAATCGGGTTCAAAGCCAATGCTCTGACAGGCAGCTAAAAAGGTATCCAAACAAATTTTTTCTGAATCAAGTAGCAGTCCATCCATATCGAAGATTGCGGCTTTCACTGTTTATCTCTCCATGATTAAAGTGTAAGGCAATAAAAAATATAACAAAAAAAACCGCTACCTGATACAGGTAGCGGTGTCAAAAGTCTACAATAGTAGATGAGGAAATTGGAAATGGCTTAATCAAGCGCTAAGCTAATGCTTGTTAGGGAAAATCAAATAGTTGTAAGCTAGCCTGCAACACCGACGAAATCATAATGAGTGAAACTGTTATTAATAACAGCCTGGGTAGATGGTTGCACAGCAGTGATTTTTTCTGACTTAGTATTCACAGGTGCAGCTTCTTTACGTACCAGCGCGATTTTGCTTTTGCTAACGTTATCGTAAGTCATTTGAATTGCGTTCATTGTTTGCCTGCACTTTAAATATGAATGATTTGAAACATATTATAGGCAAAGCCAAGAATAACTTAAAGAAATATAAAAGAACATTATTATAACCAAAAAGAATAACAAGCAAAGCTATTGATTTGCAACTTAAATTGACTATTCTAGTCTTACTAATATCTTTTCTTGAAGAAACATTACCTATGTTATTTCGCTGGCTCAACGCCAAAGCGCCTTTTGATCAATCAGCACTCTTGGGCTCCGATAACTTTTGTCGCGGAAAATTTCAGAATTTTCATCAGCACCAACGCAAAGGCAACAGAGCGTTACTGCATTATATTAAACGATTATTAACAGACAATAACAAACTTAGGGTCCCTAGTAACCCTATTCAAACAGAGCTTTTAACCACTGACATACTCAATGACTTAGACAATACTAACATTCATCTTACACGCTTGGGTCACTCGTCAATTTTACTTAAAATTGCCGGTGAATTCTGGTTAATTGACCCAGTATTTTCCGAGCGAGCATCGCCTTTTAGTTTTATTGGCCCTAAGAGGTTCCATCCCCCACCTATTACAATTGACCAATTACCCGTGCTCAAAGGCGTCATCATTTCACATAATCACTACGATCACTTAGACAAGCAGAGTATCAAACAACTTATTGAGAAAACCAGCCACTTTTATGTGCCTTTAGGGGTTGATGGTGATCTTGTTAACTGGGGAGTTAATACCAATAGCATTAGCACTTTTGACTGGTGGCAATCAGCTAAAATCGGAGATACTTGTTTACGATTCACTCCTGCTCATCATTATTCAGGTCGTGGGCCCGATGATAATTGCTCAACTCTTTGGGGGTCTTGGGTGATAGAGCACCATAAGCAATCTATTTTCTTTAGTGGAGATTCCGGTTATTTCAATGGCTTCAAAGAGATTGGCGAAAGATATGGACCTTTTGATATTTGTCTAATGGAAACGGGTGCTTACGACAGACAGTGGCCTTCAGTGCACATGCAGCCAGAGCAGAGCTGGCAGGCCTTTTTAGACACCAACTCGCAGGTAATGCTGCCCATTCACAACTCTACCTTCAATTTAGCCTTTCACGCCTGGGATCATCCATTAGTCAGCATTACAAAACTAGCCAAATCACACAGCAAAAAGCTGCTTATTCCTAAATTTGGCCAAATTGTGACTGTCGGTAAAAACATCAAACAGAGCCTTTGGTGGCAGTAATAATTCGTCTAACGACAACTGCACTTTGACCACTGAACGCTACTAGCATGATATTTAATGATTTTATAACAATATCTTGTAGCGCTCTAATTGAGCTAGTGATACTTGCGCAAAAGGCAGTCGCTTTTGGCTGTTTGCTAGTGCCATTCATAAATAGATGCCTACTGCACAGGTCCTACAGGTTCATCCTCGCTCCACCCCTCTTTTCGGACAAAACTCACTCATTAAAGTCAGATAAATCCACCGCTACACGCTGACCTGTCTCGTTACTTAGCAAAGCAAGCTCAAGTATTTTTATCACTTTAGCCCCTGCTATGGCACTGACAGGCGCAGCAAGTTTTGCATTAATAGCCAGTGCCAATTGCGCATAATATTCACTGTAACAACCTTTCATTGTTTCTATTTTAGAGACGGATTGTAACTCCCCTTGCGCATCCGATAAATATTTCACACCGTAATGAGCGGGCGGCTCTATTCCAAATGCAGGTGCTGAGGGGCGTACGCCATCGCGCAACTGGTCTTCTTGAGGATCTAAACCATATTTTATATAGCTACCTTTAGTGCCCTGTAATTCAAAGCGAATATTAGGGGTCGCTGTAAAGGGGCTAGAGCCTAATACAACTTCCAAATGAGGATAGTGAAGCATTACTTGAAAATAATCGACGGTCAGCGAATCTGCCCGTAACTTGACGCAATTTGCCGTTAAAGATTGCGGCTCGCCAAACAAGCACAGCGCTTGATCTACTAAATGCGACCCTAAGTCATAGAGTATACCGCTCCCCTCGCCTGGCTGCTCTCGCCACCTATCGCGCACCACTGGTCTGAATCGGTTAAAGTTTGAATGAAATACTTTGATCTCACCCAAATCTGCGCTTTTAACTAGCTGCTTTAAGGTTAAAAAATCACCATCCCAGCGACGGTTGTGATAAACAGATAAAATTAACGATTTATCGAGCGCAAGAGCAGCCAATGCCAACCCCTCTTCACTTGTCGTGGACATTGGCTTTTCCAGCAATACATGCTTAGACGATTCGAGAGCGAATTTGGCCAACGGGTAATGCGTATTGTTTGGCGAGGTAATGATAACCAAATCTGCATCGCTTTCACGGATCATTTGTTCGCTGCTTTCATATACATCAATATCAGGGTAGTTTTCACTCACTTTTTTTAGCTGAGTAGAACTAATCGCAATTAGGGAAAAATTAGGAGATTGAGTGATAAATGGAAGATGAAAAACCTGGGCTGAAAGTCCATACCCGACAACTGCTACTTTGATCAAAGAAATGTCTTCCTATTAGCTATAAAAAATTCTATTTTACTTCGTATTCACCCGATCAAGACTGAACGAAACTTAAAAACTATAATTATCTGACACATATATCCACTATGCGAGATAATTAGAACGCTATTGTTTCAAACAATCGTTTAAACCACCTCTATTCGCCATTGCTTGCCCTGTATTTTTTCGACATAAACACAGGGCAAGCTTAACCTAATGCGTTTTTCATTAACAAGCGAATAATACTCGCATATCCGACTGTCTTGCTCATCAATTAGCGCCCAAAGCTGTTTGCTGCCATCACGTTTATCAACTGCAATACTCAACGCTTGATAGCTGCAGTTACTACCAATATGAAATTCAAACCTCTGCCACTTTTTAGACATAGCCTGTGGGTAGGCATACGCATTGTGGAATTTAAACAGTTCATCATGACATAAAACACTCTCTCTCACCGTCGGCCACAGCACTTCTCTTAAGAAATGTTGATCGATGAAATGCTTATTGGCACTATGTGCTACGCAATATTCTTCCATTCTGGCTGTTATTGCTGGTAACCCGCCACGAATGCCACCCCACATGCCTGCCAGCAAGAGTTCAGTATGCGTAAAGTAATCACGCATATGATGAAACCAGTAAGCGGAATTTAACCAGTGATTAACCGCGGCTTGTTCTTTATCTGATAACAGCGAATCAGCATCGCGGATTAAATAAAAATCCACCTCTTCATCATCAACCACCAGAAAACGCCAAAGCAACGGGTGCAATGCATTGCCCTCTACTGCCATTTTAATAAGTTGCGCGCCAAGCTCTTCCAATCTTGCGACAACTTGCTGTGGAACGTCTAAGGCGACATAAAATCGACAAGTCCAATCTGGGAATAATTCCCTGGCAAGTTGCGCATTAAGAACTGCGCCTTCGCAATACTTTGGTAGAGCGCCAAACAGTGAAAAAGAGATAATGTTGCGGGCTTTATCGGATGGCTTAAATTTTGCTCTAACAACACAGGGCACAAATCGCAACCCATTATTGCTGCTAACCCTTTGATCAGCCAAGCGCAGTGCTAAACAACCGTATCTCTGCCGCTCTTGCTCTTTGCCCAACCAACCGCAAACTTCCGTCAACCCATCTAACCAAGTCTTACTCGCTTGATGCCAGGTTAGCTCACCTGCATGAAAGATTCTTTTATATTGAATATAAGCAGCTTGATACTGTCCAGCACGTAACAGACAAAAAGCTAAATCTGATATAACCATAAAATGATTAGGCATGAGTTTGAGCGCTTTTTTTGCATGAATTATGGCACTCTTATATTGCTGCTGCTCGGTACAGCGGCGAAATTTAGCGGCTAGCTTTTCAAACTTTTGGCGCTTTGCTGTACTGTTAACTTTTCCATTGCTCACCTGCCCTTATCTCCCTATAACAGTTTCTAATCACTGGTGATTCTTGGACTTGCTCGCTGACTGTTACCTGATCGATCCGCCACAACTTTATAACGCTCTTTGCCGCGACAAACGCTAAAAATACATAAAAAAACCTGCTCAAGGCAGGTTTATTTATGATGATTATTCGAGCAGCTTGTTAACATAAGTTGAAAGCACATCAATGGCTACTTGGTTTTCCCCACCTCCAGGTATAATAACGTCAGCGTGTTTCTTACTCGGTTCAATAAACTTATAAAAAGAGGGTCTAACCGTATCTTCATACTGATTGATCACAGAATCCATAGTACGACCACGCTCTCCAACATCACGCTTTAAGCGCCTGATAAAACAAAAATCTAACGCTGTATCAACATAGATTTTTGCATCAAACAATTTACGCAATCGACGATGCGTAAAAAGCAGGATACCTTCAATGATAATTACTTTTTTCGGCGCTTGTTCAGTCTTGTCAATAAAACGAGTGTGATTAACAAAATCATACTGCGGAATGGCGACCGTTTCACCACCGATCAGTGCTTCTATATGATCACACAACAAATCAAACTCTTTAGATTTAGGGCTATCATAATTAACTTGTACTCGTTCTTCCATCGATAGGTGATCTTGACTATGATAGTAAGAATCCTCGCAAATCAGCCCGATATCATCATTGCCATTGGCACTTACTCGCTCTATTAATGTCTTAGCCAAAAGCGTCTTACCTGAGGCTGATGCACCTGCGATGCCGATGATGATAGTTTTATTTGTCATTTTGTTTCCAGTCATTATTCGAGAGTCATAAAGTATTGATCCATACTTGTACTGCTTAAAGTGAAGTATTATCCCTACTTAGCTTTAGTCTAGTCTTAGTCGTCATATCGCTTACCGGTAGCTTTGAGATTTCGAGGTAATGCAGCCACCTTTAAAAGCTGTATTTTAGCATAGGCGATATTATTAACACGGCAATTCACCTTCAATTAATATATTTTTAGACACCAAAAAACATCCATTTATTCTCTGTGCAGAAAGTGGCGACAACTCCTCAGCGCATAATGGCTTATCGGTAAGACTGGGAAATATCATTTTCATTCATAGCCTGAGTGGATTTGATATACAGATTCACGCTCTCTAAATTTAATTGCGTTTGCACTCTTGGATACCGTGGCATTTGTCGATCATTGAGCATGGCATAATGCCAGCCTTTAGTAAGTTGTACAAAATCCTCGCAAAAAGCTTCAGAGTACTCAAGACAACCTGCCAGGATCACATCGAGATAACTGAAAACCACGGGGTGTTTAGTACAAGGGGGCACTACTTCACTCGCTTGGTACAACCAGACACAGACCTCTTGTGAGCCGTTTTCAAGATCGATCCCATCCTCGTAGAAGCTTAGCTTTGATACATCTACCTGCACCCTTTGATATCCGCGTTCGCGCTTATCAAACTGTTCAAATTCTGACTCCTCAACTTCTACTAACACGCCATTGCAAGCTCCCTTTTCATCGGCTAACACAACGACAGAGCTCATGCCAAAATCATCAGAAATCTTCGACCAGTGGCGACTGAAACCGTCTATTTTAACGGCGACTGCAACACCCGTTTCCCCTGTCACTGCTCTAGAAATACTATTGATCAAGCTACCGTAGCCAAAAATAAAATGGCGCTGGCGCTGTTGAGGGTTGTTATGCAAAATATATCCTTACTCTCTGTTGCTAAAGCGACTATTTGCCCCTTTAAACACTGTTAATAAAGATGCAATAGGTGGAGCTTATTACATCTAAGGTCAATGCCACGCAGCTTGCTACGGGCAGTTTGTTGATTAATCAAATCGACGACGCTAACGCTAAATCAGCACTGAATCTAGATTCTACCGCGGTTTTTTAAAGGCCATTGAAGCGATGGGTGAAACTTAGGTTTATCATCATATTGTAAACCAATACTTCACTGTGTATAGCAACGCTGAAACTTTACCGTTAGGCACTACCCAAACCAAGCCTTGTACAGACCCAAAATGCTGATCACCAGTAATACAGACCCCATCAATCGATAAAATAATGGGGTACTTGCATTGACTATCTTTTTGTGGAACCCCAGTCCCAAAAAATGACCTATGGTAACTAAAGGCAATAACCACAAATGCTGCAACCAATTAAAATCAACCCCTGCCACCCCTAAACCAAGCACTTTAATGAGCACTAATATAAACCAGAGTACGAAGAGTGTATCTCGCAGTTTATCTTTGCTAACGTGGGACGCAAACACCGCAACAATTAAAGGCGCGCCGATTAATGATGTACCGCTGATATAACCTCCAAGCATCAAAAAAACGCAATCTAGCAACTTGCTGTTAGAGCGAAAAGGCTTATTCAGCACATAACCTATAGCATAGACAAACACTACCACAAAAATAATCGTTGTCATCACTGTAGGTGGCATCGTTAGTAGACCAAAAACACCCACTATTTTTGGCACTATCATGATGCTCATTGCATATTTTAGATATTGCCAATCGACAGTGACGATTGAATCGGCACTATTGCTATTGAGCTTGCGATAATTACTCATCGCCATCAATGACGAAAATATCAGCAGCTGTACCGCCATGAGCGGCATAAATAACAGCGGCTCATTATGAATCAACAGCAAAAAAGGCAGCGCTAAAACAGTACCGCCAAACCCCAACCCAGAACGGACAAACCCGCTCCAGATAAATACCAACCCTACCAATGCTAATTGCAGTGCATCCAACTGCCCCATCCAACTGCCCCTTTTGGTTATCGCCTGAATATCAATTGCTTTTTTACATTTGCAGCGCTCGACCAACGACTGCGTTATACAAAAATCTCAGTTACTGAATAAGCTTTATAAAACGCTACTTAGCAGCGACTGCGTAACACACCACCAGCAAGCTATTTTAGAGCCGGTATTTTGCAGTAAACTTTTCCACAAACCTACCAATTTCATGCCAAACATCGTAAATTAGTCATGAATTATCTTGGATGATGTTTTATGGCAAAACCCAACAGAAAAGGCCCAACTAAAACGGTTGATATATTCTGTGGCACCTGTAAACAAGCCCTCTTTAAATACCGCAAAGGCGGCAAGGGAAATTTAATTAAGTGTTTTAAAGAGAGAATCGTGAAAGATTATACTAAAGATATGCTCAGCTGCCCTAACTGCCAACAGATATTTGCCAGAGATTGTCTCATTCGCGGTACGCCTGCGCTTAAAATGATTGGCAATAAAGTGACTTGTAAATAAACCTATGAGGTGCCCATTAGTGCTAATAGAAACTAATGGGCAAGCAGAGATCTATTTCATAACACTGATCTCTAGCGATAAAGTGATTCCTATGATAGTGCACATAGGTGGGTGTCGGCTGCATCTTTAAACCTGAGGCAGGTAACCATTTAGCCCAAATCTGCGCTAACTGCAGTAATAAATCACCATAACTCCCGTTCAATCGAAATACAGCATGTAATCCGCCAGGTATTTGCAGTACGTTAATAGGCCCCCTTGCCAATAGCGATTCGGTTATTTCAATACAGGCAACATAACGACATTCCTGTAGCGGGACAAATGCGGGGTTAGAGTGATGTAAACCAAA
>Ga0105359_10000146_pt1 | contig 55299 bp, 54 predicted proteins | sample GOMGulsemesocosm_6_FD_83659 | JGI IMG/M metagenome (GOLD analysis project Ga0105359, IMG submission 83659) | Methane-oxidizing microbial communities from mesocosms in the Gulf of Mexico - GOM8C Gulf of Mexico | ecosystem: Environmental > Aquatic > Marine > Cold seeps | place: Gulf of Mexico...
AATTTGCAGCACTTGAAGATGCAGGTGTATCAACTGTCCGTTCACTTGCCGATATTGGTACTGCTTTACGTGCTAAATTAGGTTAATATCTGTTTTGTTTAAAATAAAGCCACCTTCGGGCGATTTACTACAAGTTGCTCTAAGGTGGTTTTTCTATTTAAAACATAGCTTTAACTGTTTAGGTTGATACTGCGATATGTATCATATACTACGAGTTTGGTCACAATGTGGACATTGGGTTTAGCGTCATCGCTTCATTTAAATAGTCCGGTGCCAGGTGAGCATAAGTCATTGTTTGCATAATAGTTGAATGACCCAATATCTTTTGTAACGTTAAAATATTACCCCCGTTCATCATAAAATGACTGGCAAAAGTATGTCGTAAAACATGCGTTGCCTGACCTTTCGGTAAATCAAATCCCTGTGCTTTCAATACATCATAAAACTCCATGTATACCCGTGATCAATGAAGGTACTTGATTTCTGACTCAATGAGGATCATGATATTTCAATGCAGAAAATAAACCTGACCTCAGACCAAAAACGTGAATTAATGCGTTTACATAACCTAACTCGCGATAAGCGAGTTTGTGATCGTATAAAAGCAATTATTCATTGCTCCAATGGCTGGTGATCACCTAAGATTGCAGAAGCTCTTCTTATCCATGAAACAACAGTAACTCGACATATTAATGAGTATCTTGCTACTGGTAAGTTAAAACCAGAAAATGGTGGCTCGGCAGGTTATTTATCTGTAGAGCAAACGGATGTGTTAATTCTTCATTTATCGAATAATACTTACCGATACTCACACCAAATTATCGATTATATTTTTAATTCGTGGGGAATATCATTCAGTATTTCTGGTTTAAATAAATGGCTTCATCAGCAGAAATTCAGTTATAAACAACCAAAAGGTGTTCCTCATAAATTTGATAAAGAAAAACAGGCTCAATTTATTGAATATTATGAAAACCTTAAAGATACAGCGGGCAAAGAGCCTATTTTATTCATGGATGCAATGCATCCAACGCAAGCGACCAAAGTGACTTGTGGATGGATACGTACAGGACATGATAAAAGCATCGAAACAACAGGTAGCAAAACAAGATTAAATATCGTTGGAGCAATCAATTTAAATCAAATCGGTGCAGCTATCGTTAGGCGTTACGACAAGATGAACAGTGAATATATTAATCTTTTCTTAGACGAGTTAAGATTGAAATATGACCCAAATACACGTATTCATTTGGTGCTTGATGGGGCTGCTTATCATCGTTCAAATATTGTTAAAGATAAAGCGGAAATGCTTAATATCAAATTGCATTATTTGCCGCCTTACAGCCCGAATCTGAACCCAATAGAGCGACTTTGGAAAGTAATGAATGAACACGTGAGGAATAATAAATGTTTCTCTACTGCAAAAGAATCTCGAGAACAAATAGACCATTTTTTTAAAGTAAATTGCCAGAAATAGGAGACTCATTGTCGAGTCGAATTAACGACAATTTTCAAATACTAGACCCTGCATCTTGAAGTAGGATGGGTATATGAACTATTAAATAAACGGCCTGTTTTGCCATTGTGGATCTCTTTCATTAATTCAGGCGTGATAGGGACAGTTCTATTTTTACCATTTTTGGTATGTTGACATTGCTTGGCTATGGATAAAAGAAGGGGGGTAGAGGAAAATGAATGAATAAAAAAATACCGCTATAAAAGCGGTATTTTAATTAGTGCTAATGCCTGTTATGGGCAAGTTGCGATTATATTAGCTCTTGGTTCTAGACCAGGAAGCGAAGTTAATGTATCTACAGCTAAGATACCTTTCGCAAATGTTGCTACTTGATTTTGCATTTCTAATGATGCATAGAGAGTATCATAGGTATTTGTTATGCCAGCAGAAACGCCAGGGTTAATTAAAGAACTATGATGGCCTTTGGCGAAGCGAACCAAACCTCGTATTGGTGTTCCCGTACTATCAGTTAAACAACCTAGTGCAGGATTCGCTACGGATGTTATATTTTTGACCAATGCTTCTGTACCAGTAACTGGCACACTGCCTATATTTGGCAATACTTGATCTGATTCATTCGTTCCTCCGGCAACTTTATTTCCTGAAATTTCAATTACATGAAGTTTAGGAGTGTTATTTGCTAGTAGTGCCGCCATATTGATTGGATCAATCGAATCAATTTGTGTTTGTACTGAGAATAACAAAGATGGAACAACAGATGCGTCTGCTGCAGCCTCTAATTTTTTGTACGTGTTACTGCTACGGAATGCAGTAAGTGCTGCAGGGTCTGTAGGAAGTGTAATAGTTTGTCCTTGAGTTTTAGCCACAAGAACAACTAACTGATCCATTAATAAAGGCCCAAATGTTGGACTCTCGTTGAACACCCAAGCTAAACCACCAGTAGGTGCAACTAAAGATACACTTTGTAAAGCATAAGCAGCATCAGCAGTTGGGTTTGCTGGTACAAAAGCTTGATTGGCATAAGCAGCAAAAGAAGTTGCTGTTATTGCACCTAAGCTAAGACCATGCGTTGAAACTTCGAGTGGATTAAATAATGTTGGTATATCACCAAGTGCTGGATTTGGATCTGTAAACGCTGGTATCATTTTACGTAAAGACAGTAAGTCGACAATTGCTTGACGGAAGTTATCACGTACTGTTAATCCACTATTAACATTAATAAACTGTAACGGTGAACTCGTTACCGCGTATGAAGCACCTTTACCAATGCTATTAGCAAAATTGTAATCTGTTGCACTAATATCAAAGACACCATCATTGTTTAGATCAAAACCTCGACTGCCATGTAGTGGCATATCAATAGCAATTGTTGCGACACCTTGTTTTGCTAATGCACCTGCACTTTGTAATGTGGTTTCTTTAAATGTACCTAAACCATGCACGGCGATATTAACTGGCCAGCCGCCAGCAGGTTTTGCTCCACTTGGTACCGTTATTTGAACTGCAACATCTTGTGTACCTGTTGGCATAGGTAAAGGGTTATAACGGGTTAGGTGGTTAAATGGATCTATTGTTGCTTCACAACCTACAAGAGACTTAGCATTAGTGAAGTCGGCAGTTGGACAAGCAGTTTTAATTGCTGTTGCAACAGATCCAGATGCATTAGCAGCACCTAACAATGCAAGTGGACTATCACCTTTTGCTTTCCAATAGCTACTAATACCTGTTTTAGAAAGGTAATAAGGGACTGTTAGTTGCGATGCATACAGTTTTGTGGCATTCGAATCTGTATACCGAGGGTCTGCAGGGATCATACCAAGAGCTAGTGCGACAGACGGGGCTACAATAGTTGTATTAACAACGCTAGTTGGTTGAAATGGCGCATGAGAGGTGTCTGTAGATACAATTAAACTCTTTACTGTTGAAACCACATCAAGTGTAGATTGTGTGGTAAATACTCCTGCAAAGGTGACTTTACTTGCATCCATTCCATAATCGTCAACAAGGCTTTTATCATAATTATTCATTAAGCCTTGTAGGTTTCTTGTTGAACTCCCATCTGGACCAACGTCATTTGTTCCTTGGTTTTGCTTAACAAACTCATAAGTCTTACTGCCTCGAATTATCCTACCTGAGCTATCTTTAATCGCATCTGTAAAGGCATACAGGAAACTACTTTTAGCTGGTAGCGGTTTTAACCACACAACAGCAATGGTTCCTTTACCGTCATTAGCACCATCATCAATAACCTTAACTATAAAATCACCAGTCGAACCGTATTGTAATTCCCCATTGGTGTCGCAAACAGTAAGACTTACTGATGAACTCGTAGAGCAATTACTGGCATCGGTGCTGAGTGGGCCATTAAGCGTAACTGGAAATATGCGAACTGCATTTGGCGCTAAGTAATTGCCAGCACCTGAGACTATTGTTCTTCCGTCTAATAAGTCAACATCCATCACTAGTGGATGAGTCGTTGACCAACCATCTAGAGCGCCAATACCTATTGTATTATCTGCATAAGTTGTTGCTGCACCTGAAGCTGCTACAGCTTTAATTTCGTCAGGTAATTGGAGAGTACCATCAGTTGTACCGCTAAATAGGAGATCATTCGGTTTTGGTAATTGACCACCTGTGGGATTAAATTGTAGGCGACTATACGAAAAATTTTCATTTTCCTTAATCGGTAAATCTTCAGAATCACAAGCGGTAAGGGCACAGCTTGAGATGATTAATGCGGCGAGTATTTTTTTTCGTGACATCGAATCCAACTTAAATTTTATAATCTACATATAGAATGAGCATTATAAGAATAGTAAGCTGCTAATGCATACAAAATAGAACAACCCGTCGGGTTGTTGCTCAATTTGTAGTCAGTGAGCGCTTGGAGGACTCATTGCAGAGAATCTTGCTACCTCACTCACTGTTCGAGATTGTGGTGGTAACATTTTGCTTAAAGCTGCTTCTTTTCTTTCTGGTGAACAATATGAAGAGGTTGTAATCAAGCTCGCAGACGAAGAACAATTAGTCTTTTATACTGATGGTATCTTTGAAAGTATTGATAAAACTAATGAATGGTTAAAGCCACAATTAGCTAACATTGAAATTAAATCAAGTGAAGACACGTTAAATCATCTTTGGATGAATTTTGAAACGTGCTTACCTAGTGAATTAGAAGATGATTCGACCGCTATTGTGATCGGGCGGAAAGTATAAATATAAATTTAATTGAGGTATAAAATGGATAATTCTGAGATTAATGAGGCAATTTTCTCACAGTTATTGGCTGATGTAGGTGAAGAAATGTTACCTGATTTGGTTGCTGTCTTTAACGAAGAATCGACAGAACGTATTGATGAGCTAAATTCAATGCGTGACAATATCGATAATCAGAGAATTGCTCAAAGTTGCCATAGCATTAAAAGCAGCGCAGGTACTTATGGTGCTTTATCAGTGCAAAAACATGCTGAAGAATTAGAGGTAATGGCTAAATCTGAAAGTACGGAAGAAGTCGCGGTTAAATTGCCTTTGCTGATCGATAGTTTAAAGGCTGTTGTAGATGAGCTTTCTGATAAATATTGTTAATTGTAGTGGTAATTGCATATTTTAATTTAGCTCTATCATTTTTATCACTGTTTTCTTGCTCTCGTAAGTCAAAGCTATACGAAGGGTAAGAAATAGAAAATTGGTGCTGTTTATCTTGAATTACGGCATCAATAAATTTTGTTCCCATTTTATCTTCTAACCAAAATAGGCGTTGTTCTAATGATACGGTTACAGCTGGGCTCAACTCTTCTCTTAAGTTGCTAAAGTAAATAACCTTCGCAGATGTCTCTGCAATGGCATTGCGAATTTCAGTAAGTAATAATGGTGGAACAATACTGGTTAAAAATGAACCGGGACCAAGAATGATTACATCTGCTTGCTTAATTGCATGAATTGCTTCTTGAGTTGCGCTCACCTGCGGTTTTAGTAACATATCTTCTGGGAATAGTGCCATTTTATCTACAGACACTTCACCATAAACATCACTGCCACAGGGTGTAATAGCTATAAGATCACTTGGTGATTCAGACATCGGAATTAACTGGCATTTAATATGGAGCATGCCACGGATAAGGTTTACAGCATCTAGAGGTCGTACACATAAATTATCGAGTGCAAGTAACATCAAATTACCGAGGTTGTGGTTATTGAGCTCTCCGCTATTTTGAAATCTATATTCAAATAATAGAGAGCCTATATCTGGTTTAGTCACAAGTTGATTGATGCAATTTCGAATGTCCCCCCAAGCGATACAGTTTTCTGCAGTACGTAATCGTCCCGTAGATCCACCGTTATCGGTTGTAGTGACTATACCTGTTAGGTCATCTTCAAGATAGGCAAGTGCAGACAGCACTCTACCTAGCCCATGTCCACCACCAATCGCAACTACTTTACCAAGTCGTTTTTTTTGCATTTGATACAACTATAATATTACTAATCCCTATTAAACCTAAAGCTAGCATGTATTTTTATTTGATATGTAATAAATATGTCAAGTCGAGTAGTTGGGCATAGTTTTTATGATGTTGGTTGATTTTTTTACCAACTAGTGACGATTTAAACAACATGCCGCATTTAGCGCATGAGCCGAGTTAAAAGGTCGAGAGTGAGGTCACAATCATTACCGGTAATTAATTGTTGCTTCTGGTCTACCGAAATAGGCAGTAACTCTATCCACCGCTGAGCTATCCAGCTAGAATCACACATTTTCTTTTTCTCTGCGTAGAGATTACCTAGTTCTGGGTGCTCTGCAAATATCTCTGCTAGCTTATCGGTTAAATGCTGATGTTTATGATGGATTGGTTGCTCAGGCCAATTAGGTAGAAAGTTAATATCTGCTTGACGTAATCCATCATTCTCAACGTGAATATCTGTAATTTTGAAACGACGTAAACCTTCTACGATCAAACCTAAAAATCCGTTTTTTAAGTTATAAAAATCTATAATTTTAACATAGGTACCAATCGGAGATATATTGCCCAAAGATGTTTGGTTTGCATTGTTGATCATAACAATACCAAAACCAGTCTTGTTCTGAGAACATTCACTGATCATACGAATATAACGCTGTTCGAAAATACGTAAAGGTAAACGGCCACAAGGCAGTATATGTGATGATAACGGAAAAATTGCAAGTTGTGATGGTTGCACATGAGTCTCGATAATAGATAACTTTATCGGTAAGCATAGTTTGCTTTATTAGCTTTGTGAGGGGAACTAGTATGGAATAATAAAAACGGGTTAGATATTATTCCATACTGATAAATCAGATTTATGCGCTTGTTTTGTTAAACTCTAAGTACATAACAGCTGCTTCAACACGAGAGCTAGCTTCTAATTTTTTTAATAAACTTTTCACGTGAACCTTTACCGTGCCTTCAGAAATATGCAGGTTACTAGCCACATGCTTATTACTGTAGCCTTTAGAAATTTCTAATAAAATTTGATTTTCACGTTTTGTTAATTTAGCTAATTTTTCTTCAAAATTGTTATCTTCATGCAAACAATCAAGATAGCTAATCAGGCTTTCAGAAATAGCTTGTTGACCCGATAACACATCATTAAGTTGTGATAATAAAACGTCAGGTTCTGAATCTTTCAGTAAATAGCCATCTGCACCAGCATTGATTAAACGAATAACATCTTGTTTGTTATCCGAAACAGTTAAAATAACTACGCGTGAAGATAATTCCTCAGCTTTTAGTGCTTTTAAAGTATCGAGACCAGACATGCCTTTCATATTTAAATCGAGAAGAATTAAATCAGGTTCATGTTCTTTTGCTAATGATAATGCTTCGACGCCATCGCTTGCTTCACCGATAACATTAAAGTTATCTTCAAGACTAAGCAGTTGTACGATACCTTTACGCATTAAAGGGTGGTCATCAACGACTAAAATTGTGTAACTGTTCTCAAGCATGTTTGTTTTCCCTATCGAAGGTAAGTAATACTATAGTGCCTTTGGCGTTATTATTATTCTTTATGGCTAATTTAGCCCCTAATTTCGAGGCACGTTCATCCATAATACTCAAGCCATAATGACTGGATTTTCCAGGGTTAACTGGAATACCGTCACCATCATCCGAAATGGTTACCTCAATAGTACCACTTTTATTTGTAGCGCAGTCAACTATTATTTCGCTCGAATTGGCGTGCTCTATCGAGTTTAAAACTGCTTCACGGATGATTTGTAAGATATGAATGTGCTGATTTGGTTTGAACACATGGTCTTCTAATGTGTAATTGAAATGTATTTTAGCATTGCTCCTTTGGCGCAACTGAGCAAGCATAATAGATACTGCTTCAGCTAAATTAGCATCATCTAAAGTGAGTCTGAAAGTATTCAGTAATTCACGAAGTTGAGTATAAGATAATTTTAAATTTGAGTCTATTTCTTCAACAATTTCATGTGTTTGATTGTTAATGGATTGTTTACTTAAATGACGTTTCAATAGTGTGACCTGAATTTTCAAATAAGATAAGGCTTGGGCTAATGAATCGTGTAATTCACGAGCTATGACTGCTCGTTCTTCCATTAATAAGGAACGCTGAGCTTCTAAATTACTCTGTGAACGATGCTGTGCTCTGGCAATAATGTGGCAGTAATTTTGAATGTGTTGCGGATCATTTAGCTCATCTCTGAGCACAGTTAAACTCCCAAAAGTGTGATCTTCGAGGGATAAAGGTAACTCAATTGTTGCTGAATTTGTATCCGCACCTTGAGCAAGATTAATGGTTTCAACTTCTGAACCTGTTAAAGTGAGTCGGTAAAAGCTTAAACCATTTAAATCGGAGAAGTGCTTAAGAGTTTGCTGCAACATTTGTGCATTTAAGTTTGTAACATGCAGAGTTTGTGAGGTGATGTAAAGAAAATCGATTTTATCGTTGGCTTGTTTGAGCTGTAATGTTTTTGCATCAACCTGTTGTTCCAAACGAGTGTAAAGTTGTTCTAAATCCTTAGCCATGTGGGATATGTTATTAGCTAAGTAGCCTATTTCATTTTCGTAAACTACTTCGAGAGAAATATCGAAGTCACCTTTGCGTATACGAGTTGCAGCCTCAAAAATATTTTGTAATGGATTTAACATCTGTAATTGCATCAAACGAATTGTAATAATACAAACAGCAAAGATAAGCCCGATACCGAGCCCTTTAATTAACGTTATTATTTTTACTTTATATTCAGAATGTAATTGTAGATCTTTAACAAAATCATCAACTTCGACAACAAAATCGTCAACGGTATTTAAAAACTGAGCCGGATTATTACCTTCTAAAATGGTGTGCTGTATTTCCCATTGCTCGTTAATCACTGAAAATTTGTGTTTTAAGTTTAGCGTGATGTCCCAATTATCGACGATATTATCGGAGATATGCTGTAAAGAATGATCGAACCTCTCAACAGTGTCATTAACTTGAGGTGAACTAGGATCGGTGGAAAGCAGGTAAGCTATTTTATAACTTTGCATCCGAAGTGCCCCAGCTTTATTGATCGAAGATGCATCCGAAAGGCTTAAAGAAAGCGCTACAAGAGAGATAAACGTCAATAACGAAGCTAATGCTAGAATACTAAACATGCCTAGACCGACTAATGTCGTAATTGATCTATGGGCTGGGATTTTATTTTTCATATTATAAATTACAGGTAATTTCCATTGAAAAAGAGGGGCTAATTTAACCTGCTATCTTGTTTCGATCAATATTAATCATTATTTGTATAATTAACGGATTATAACTATTTTAATTTTTCATGAAATAGTTTAGATTGAGCAGCTATATTTAAAAGATAATTAATCAAACTCCGATCCTTAACTTACTAACACTTTGAAATAAATAATTTGAATCAAAGAAATGTAGTTAAGGACTCATAGCATTTTTGCTATAAGGGTTTAATCAGAAATGGTTGGGCCTCCCGATTTGGAAAGGTGTTTATGCAACTGCAAGATCAATTCTCTCGTAAATTTTATTATTTACGATTGTCCATTACTGATGTATGTAATTTCAAATGTAATTACTGCTTACCTGATGGTTATCAACCCGAAGAAAACCCGCAATTCTTAGGCCGGCATGAGTTACGTCGAATGGTTTCAGCTTTTGCCGATATGGGTACTGAAAAAGTACGTATCACTGGCGGTGAACCTTCTCTGCGTAAAGACTTTGCTGATATTATTTCAGATATTGCTGCGTTACCTCAGATAAATAAAGTGGCTACAACAACGAATGGTTTTAGCTTAGAAAAACATGCCCAAACTTGGCGCGATGCTGGACTTGATGCTCTTAACGTTAGCATTGATAGTTTAGATCCAAGAATGTTTCGTCAAATCACAGGAAAAAATATGTTTCATAAAGTCATGGCCGGGCTTGATGCCGCGTTTACGGCTGGCTTTGAAACCGTTAAAGTTAATACTGTGTTAATGCGTAATCTTAATGATATGGAGCTCGGGGATTTTCTAGATTGGATTAAGACTAGGCCGATTCAGCTGCGTTTTATTGAACTAATGCAAACAGGTGACAATGCTGAGTTGTTTAATAAGCACCATATCTCTGGAGAAAGTATTCGCGATAAGCTACAACTGCAAGGCTGGGTTAAAAAAGTGCGCGGTAAAGCCGATGGTCCTGCGCAGGTCTTTATACACCCTGATTATGTAGGCGAAATTGGTTTGATCATGCCATATGAAAGAGATTTTTGTGCCACGTGCAACCGTTTACGTATATCGACAAAAGGTCGTTTACACCTTTGCTTATTTGGCGAAGAGGGCGTTGAATTGCGAGACTTGGTACAAAAAGACGAACAAAAAGGTGATTTGATTGAGCGTGTGTTTGAACATATGTCGGAGAAAAAGTCGACTCACTTTTTACAACAAGGTTTTACAGCTAATACGCCGCACCTTGCATCCATTGGCGGTTAAACGCAGTTTGTAATTAGGTAATAAATAGCTCATCTATCGTTGAGAATAAGAAATCAGCAGCTTAATTTAAACTGCTGATTTCTTCTTTGAAAATCTCAAAATTACTTTGCGAACTGACAAGTTCGATGAATAACCCCACCAATTATCTTAAAAATTCGCTTGTTGCAGAGTTTCTTACTATCTTTACTGTATTTATTCCTGCGTAAATTATCAGCACTATGTTCAAATAAAAAAGCGATGAAACAAGACTCTTGCATATGTATTCATAAATCTTCATATATCTTCATATGTGGATTGATCTAAGACAAGTTTACACTCGTTTATTCATTAAGGAGTATTTAGTAGGTAAGAGATGTATATATCATTCGTATATAAGTTTTATATGCTAAATCAAATCATAAATTTTTATTTTCGGTCGATGACATATGAGTATAAATCAGCAACGTAGAGCACTGTTTCGCCGTACTAAGGTTGATGAATCTGTACGTTTGCCATGGCTTAAAAAAGACTTAGCATTTACTGATGCATGCACGCGTTGTGCCGATTGTGTCAAAGCATGTCCAGAACAGATTATACGTATCGGCGATGGTGGTTTTCCAGAGATAGATTTTAGCATCGCTGAATGTACTTTCTGCCAAAAGTGTTTGGATAGCTGTTCAGAGGATATGTTCGATAAAGAGCAAGAGTTAGCCTGGCATTATAAAGCGCAGATATCAGAGCGTTGTTTAAATGCTGACTCAGTTTATTGCCGAAGTTGTGCCGAGTCTTGTGAGACTCAGGCATTGAAATTTAATTTTACAGATACTCTATTTGTTAGCCCAGATGTGGTATCTGATGATTGTAATGGTTGCGGGGCGTGTGTTGCTATATGTCCAACCAAAGCTATTACAGTGAAGTAACCCATAAATAATTATAAGGTCTGAAAATGGCGCAACAAGAAATTCATATCTCAAGTTTAATTGTTCACGTGCAACCATCTGCGATGGATAGTGTGAAAGAAGCAATTACTGCCGTACCTGAAGCCGAAATTTTTGGTGACAGTGAAGAGGGTAAGATTATTGTTGTGTTAGAAACAGCCAATCAAAAATTTGTTACCGATATTATTGAGCGAATCAATAATCTCGAACATGTCTTAAGTACATCACTAGTTTTTCATCAAATTGAACAATTCGATTCATCATGTGAGGATGATCTATGAAATTAACCAGACGTGCGTTTGTCAAGGCAAATGCTGCTTTATCTGCCGCTGCTGTTGCTGGCGTAACGCTACCGACCAGTGCTACAAACCTTATTGTAAGTAGCGATGAGACTAAAATCAAATGGGATAAAGCCCCATGTCGATTCTGTGGTACAGGTTGTTCTGTATTAGTTGGTACCCAAGACGGTAAAGTCGTTGCTACGCAAGGTGACCCAGAAGCTCCTGTGAACAAAGGCTTAAACTGTGTTAAGGGTTATTTCCTATCGAAAATCATGTACGGTAAAGATCGTCTAACGACACCTTTACTGCGTATGAAAGATGGTAAATTTGATAAAGATGGTGATTTCGCACCAATTTCATGGGATCAAGCATTTGATATCATGGCTGAGAAGTGGAAAGCAGCATTAAAAGCCAAAGGTCCTACCTCTGTAGGTATGTTTGGTTCAGGCCAATGGACTGTAATGGAAGGCTACGCAGCAGTTAAACTGATGAAAGCTGGTTTCCGTTCAAACAATATTGATCCAAACGCGCGTCATTGTATGGCATCTGCTGTTGGTGGTTTCATGCGTACCTTTGGTATCGATGAGCCAATGGGTTGTTATGATGACTTCGAAAATGCGGATTCGTTCGTACTTTGGGGTTCTAATATGGCTGAAATGCATCCAATTCTTTGGACTCGAATTAGTGATCGCCGTTTAAGTAATCCACATGTCAAAGTAAACGTATTATCAACTTATACGCATCGCTCATTTGAACTTGCTGATCTGGGTATGATCTTTACGCCACAATCAGATTTAGCGATTGCTAACTTTATTGCTAACTACGTTATTCAAAACGATGCAGTAAATTGGGATTTCGTTCAGAAGCATACTCATTTTAAACGTACCGCTACGGATATTGGTTACGGTTTACGTGCTGAACATCCATTACAGATGAAAGCTAAAAACCCGAACTCAGGCAAATTATCAGCTATGACGTTCGAAGAATATAAAGAATCTGTCGCTGAATACACAGTTGAAAAAGCGTCTGTCATGTCTGGTGTGCCAGTTGATAAACTGATTACGCTAGCAAAACAGTATGCAGATCCAAAAGTGAAAATTATGTCACTTTGGACTATGGGCATGAATCAACATACACGTGGTGTATGGATGAACAGCCTAGTTTATAACATTCACTTATTAGTGGGTAAAATTTCACAGCCAGGTAACGGTCCGTTCTCATTGACTGGTCAACCGTCTGCTTGTGGTACAGCGCGTGAAGTTGGTACATTCTCTCATCGTCTACCAGCTGATCTAGTCGTTAAGAATCCAAAGCACCGCGCGATTGCTGAAAAAATCTGGAAATTACCAGAAGGTACTATTCCACCAAAACCAGGTCTACATGCTGTTGAACAAAACCGTGCATTGAAAGACGGTACGTTGAATGCGTACTGGAGTATGTGTAACAACAACATGCAAACTGCACCAAACATGATGGAAGAAGGCTTACCGGGTTACCGTAATCCTGAAAACTTCATCGTTTGTTCAGACCCGTATCCAACAGTAACGGCGCAAGCATCTGACCTTATTTTACCAACAGCAATGTGGGTAGAGAAAGAAGGCGCTTACGGTAATGCTGAACGTCGTACACAGGCTTGGTATCAACAGGTTGCTCCTATTGAAGGCGCAAAATCTGATTTATGGCAGATCATGGAATTCGCAAAACGTTTCAAAATTGAAGACGTATGGGGCGATGAACTACTTGCTAAAATGCCAGAACTTCGTGGTAAGTCTATGTATGACGTACTATACAAGAACGGCAACGTTGATGCATTCCCATTAAGTGAAGCACAAGCGCTTAATGATGATGCTAAATCGCAAGGTTTCTACGTACAGAAAGGTCTGTTCGAAGAATACGCAACATTTGGTCGCGGCCATGGGCATGATTTAGCACCTTACGATATGTATCATAAAGTGCGTGGCTTACGCTGGCCTGTAGTGAACGGTGTTGAAACTAAATGGCGTTTCCGTGAAGGCAGTGACCCATATGTATCGAAAGGCGCAGGTTATGAGTTTTACGGTAAGCCAGATGGTAAAGCAAACATCATTTTCGCCCCGTATGAAGCACCAGCTGAATCACCAGATGAAGAGTTCAACTTGTGGTTATGCACTGGTCGTGTACTAGAACATTGGCATTCAGGAACAATGACTCAGCGTGTTCCTGAGCTTTATCGCGCAGTACCGGATGCTCTTTGCTACATGCATCCAGATGATGCGAAAACACGTAATCTACGTCGTGGTGATGAAGTATTAGTTGAATCTAAACGTGGTGAGGTACGTTGTCGTGTTGAAACCCGTGGTCGTAACCGTCCACCGGAAGGTTTGGTATTTATCCCGTTCTTCGATGCTCGCGTATTGATTAATAAGGTATGCCTCGATGCAACAGATCCGTTATCAAAACAAACGGATTACAAAAAATGTGCAATTAAGATCCGTAAGGCTTAAGCACAGGTTGCAATTGACCTCGTTTCATAACGATTAACACAGTGAAGTTATTAGTCATTCTGAATATAGATTAATAACGGGTTAATAACTTCACAGACCGATTTTGCCTTATGGCGGAGATTTAACTATGAAAAAATTATTGGCTACTTTAATAGCTGTCTGCACTTTGCTTTCTATGTCTGTTCAAAGCACAGAAGCGCCAGTGATTGAAAATGTAAATAACGGCGGTGTTGCGTCACTGCGTGGTATTAGCGAATTAGACACAACGCGTAAAGCAGACGATCTAAAGCGTGTGATAAAAGATCGCAGCCCAATCGACCGTGATTATGTTTATCAACCACCACTCGTTCCGCATCAAACGCGTCATTACGAAGTATCGTTAAACGCAAATAAATGTTTATCTTGCCACAGCTGGAAAAACGCAGGTGAAATGGGCGCAACTAAAATTAGTGTAACTCATTACCAAACACGTGAAGGTCAGGTTTTGTCTGATGTTTCTCCACGTCGTTACTTCTGCTTACAGTGTCATGTGACACAAGCAGATGCATCACCTTTAATCGAAAACAGTTTCCAACGTGTTGATTCATTACGCTAGTTTAGCCTAAATGATTAATGAGGCGATAAGATGAAATTACTTTTAAATTTTTGGCGTAAACTGAGAACACCAAGTAAAGCGGCTGTTGGTACTGTACTAGCAATGGGCTTTATTGGTGGTATCGTTTTCTGGGGTGCGTTTAATACTGGTATGGAAGTGACAAACTCGGAAGAATTCTGTTCTGCTTGTCACGCACCAATCGTAAAAGAGATCCGTGAAACTATTCACTTCTCAAACCGTTCTGGTGTACGAGCTATCTGCTCCGATTGCCACGTACCACATAAATGGACAGATAAAATTGTTCGTAAAGTACAAGCAAGTAAGGAAGTATACGCTTTCTTGATGGGCAATATTTCGACAGATGAGAAGTTTTATGCGCGCCGTAAGCACCTTGCTTTACGTGAATGGCAACGTATGAAAGAAAATGACTCTCAAGAATGTCGTAATTGTCATAACTTTGATTACATGGATTTTTCAGAGCAAGGACCTCGCAGTAGAAAACAACACTCTACCGCGTTAGCAAGTGGCGAAAAAACTTGTGTAGATTGTCATAAAGGTATTGCACACCAATTACCTGATATGTCAGATGTACCTGGTTGGTAAAGGACGGAGTTTAAGAATATGAGCACATTAGAATATGTAATTTGGAATGTATTAGGATATAGCGCAATGCCAGTTATCTTCCTTGTAGGTTTCACCGCAGTCGCTGCGGTAGCTGTTTGGGGTTTATCAATGACAGTTGATAAATAATAATATAACTAACATGTTATGTTATTGATGAAAGACCACATTTTAATGTGGTCTTTTTTTTAGTTTTTTTCGACTTAAATCCATTTAATAAAACCATTGCCGCCTATTATTTTTCCACCATGCTGTTGCGTAAAAAATTCATACTTACCCTTGGCTGTGAACTTTAATTAAGGCTTGACTAAGGTCAAGCCTTATATCTCCGAGTATCACATAAGTAATATGTAAATTATTGTAAACTGGCATTTATTGATTTAACGCAAGAACTGGACTACTCACTGCTAGGTATTATGCAACTAGTTGTTTGAATTCTGCTTTCGCTAATTTCTCATCATTTGAAAGCTTTAACTGCGAGCTGCAGCATATTGCTAAGTCATGCAGAGGATCAAGGACTGAAATTATAATTATAGCGTCATAAAAAATGACATATTCATATTTCGATCATCGTGTGAGGATGACTATGAAACTAAGCCGCCGTGAGTTTGTTAAAGCGAATGCTGCATTGTCTGCAGCTGCTGTTGCAGGGGTAACTTTACCTGTCAGTGCAACAAACCTAATTACCAGTAGTGATGCAAGTAAAATTAAATGGGATAAAGCCGCCTGTCGTTTTTGTGGTACAGGTTGTTCAGTATTGATTGGTACTCAAAATGGTAAAGTAGTTGCAACACAGGGTGATCCAGAGTCACCTGTAAATAAAGGTCTTAACTGTGTTAAAGGCTATTTTTTATCAAAAATCATGTACGGTAAAGATCGTTTAACATCGCCGATGCTAAGAATGAAAGAGGGTAAATTCGCTAAAGACGGCGATTTTATGCCAGTATCTTGGGATACCGCCTTTGATGTAATGGCTGATAAATGGAAAGCTGCATTAAAAGAGAAAGGTCCAACTTCTGTTGGTATGTTCGGTTCAGGCCAATGGACTGTCATGGAAGGTTATGCTGCTGTTAAACTAATGAAAGCGGGTTTCCGTTCTAATAACATCGATCCAAACGCGCGCCACTGTATGGCCTCTGCCGTAGGTGGTTTCATGCGGACCTTTGGTATTGATGAGCCGATGGGTTGTTATGATGACTTTGAACATGCAGATTCTTTCGTGCTTTGGGGTTCTAACATGGCGGAAATGCATCCGATATTATGGTCACGCCTAACAGATCGCCGTTTGAGTAATCCACATGTAAAAGTGAATGTATTATCAACGTATACCCATAGATCATTTGAGCTAGCCGATAACGGCATGATCTTTAACCCACAATCTGATTTGGCGATTGCTAATTTCATTGCTAACTACATTATTCAAAATGATGCAGTGAACTGGGATTTTGTTAATAAACATACGCATTTTAAAAAGACAGCCACTGATATTGGTTATGGTCTACGTAACGAACATCCGCTGCAACAAAAAGCTAAAAACCCGAACTCGGGTAAATTGTCAGGCATGACGTTTGATGAATATAAACAAGCAGTTTCTGAGTATACGGTAGAAAAAACAGAGCAAATTTCTGGTGTACCCGCTGCGAAATTAATTGAAATGGCGAAGCAATATGCGGATCCAAAAACTAAAGTCGTTTCATTGTGGACTATGGGTATGAACCAACATACCCGTGGTGTGTGGATGAACAGCCTTGTTTATAACATCCATTTATTAGTGGGTAAGATATCACAACCCGGTAACGGTCCATTCTCTTTAACCGGTCAACCATCCGCTTGTGGTACTGCGCGTGAAGTAGGTACTTTCTCGCATCGTTTACCTGCTGATATGGTCGTGAAAAATCCTAAACATAGAGCGATTGCTGAAAAAATATGGAAACTACCCGAAGGGACTATTCCAGCAAAACCTGGTTTACATGCTAATGCTCAAACTCGCGCTTTAAAAGACGGTACGTTGAATGCGTATTGGATACAGTGTACTAACAACTTGCAAGCTGCGGCAAACATGATGGAAGAAACACTGCCTGGTTATCGTAATCCTGATAACTTCATTGTGGTATCTGACCCGTATCCAACTGTTACCGGACAAGCAGCAGATCTTATTTTACCAACGGCGATGTGGGTTGAAAAAGAGGGCGCTTATGGTAATGCTGAACGACGTACGCAAGCTTGGTATCAACAAGTGAAACCAGTCGAAGGTGCGCGTTCTGACTCTTGGCAAGTAATTGAATTTTCAAAACGCTTTACCGTTGAAGAAGTTTGGGGTGAAGAGCTACTCGCGAAAATGCCAGAGCACCGCGGCAAAACATTATATGAAGTTCTGTATCGCAATGGTCAAGTGGATGCATTTCCAATTAGTGAAGCAAAAGAGCTGAATGATGAATCCCATGATTTTGGTTTCTATGTACAAAAGGGCCTATTTGAAGAGTATGCATCGTTTGGTCGAGGTCATGCTCATGATTTAGCACCATATGATACCTATCATCAAGTACGTGGCCTACGCTGGCCGGTAGTTGACGGTAAAGAAACTAAGTGGCGCTTCCGTGAAGGCAGTGATCCCTATGTGAAAAAAGGCGCTGGTTTTGAATTTTATGGTAAACCAGATGGTAAAGCCAATATCATTTTTGCACCGTATGAACCTGCTGCAGAAGAGCCTAATGCTGAGTACGATATGTGGCTCTGTACGGGACGTGTATTAGAGCATTGGCATTCAGGCTCAATGACAGGTCGAGTGCCAGAATTATACCGTGCCGTTCCGGATGCGTTGTGCTTTATCCATCCTGATGATGCTAAGAAGCGTAACCTACGTCGTGGTGATGAAGTCTTTATTGAATCAATCCGTGGTGAAGTTCGCTGTCGAGTAGAAACCCGTGGACGTAATAGACCACCGGTCGGATTAGTATTTGTGCCTTGGTTTGATGCACGCGTATTGATCAACAAGGTGACACTAGATGCGACAGATCCGCTTTCAAAACAAACGGATTTCAAGAAGTGTGCAATTAAGATCCGCAAAGCCTAAGGCTATTGTGAAACCTTAAATTCATATGCTTAACACAGAGAAGTTATTCGCCATGCTTAATATTGATTAATCATAGGCTGATAATTTCTAAGACGGATTTGCCATTAGGCGGAGACTTATTATGAAAAAATTTTTGGCAACAATATTAGCAGCTTGCAGTATGCTTGCTTGGTCGGCTAACAGTGCCGAAGCGCCAGCAATCGAAAATGTAAACAATGGCGGTGTGCAATCACTGCGTGGTGTCAGCGAACTGGATGTAACACGTAAAGCGGTTGAACTGAAACGTGTGATTAAAGATCGCAGTCCAATCGATCGTGAATATGTTTACCAACCACCGTTGATCCCACATCAAACGCGTCACTATGAAGTATCGTTAAATGCCAACAAGTGTTTATCATGCCATAGCTGGAAAAATGCGGGTGAAATGGGCGCAACTAAAATCAGTGTAACGCATTATGAAACGCGAGAAGGTCAGGTATTATCTGATGTTTCTCCGCGTCGTTATTTCTGTATGCAATGTCATGTTACCCAAAATGATGCATCACCTTTAATCGACAATAATTTCAAACGTGTGGATTCATTACGCTAAATTAAGCTGAATGATAAATGAGGCGATAATATGAAACTAATTTTAAATTTTTGGCGCAAATTAATGCGCCCCAGCAAGGCAGCTGTTGGAACTGTACTTGCTATGGGGTTCATCGGCGGTATCATTTTTTGGGGGGCTTTCAATACTGGTATGGAAGCGACAAATACTGAGGCTTTCTGCTCGGGTTGCCATGCACCGATTGTGAAAGAGATCCGTGAAACTATCCACTTCTCTAATCGTTCAGGAGTTCGAGCTATCTGTTCTGATTGCCATGTACCGCATGAATGGACTGATAAAATTATTCGTAAAGTGCAAGCGAGTAAGGAAGTATTTGGATTCTTGATGGGGACCATTTCAACCGATGAAAAATTTTATGCGCGTCGTAAACACCTGGCATTGCGAGAATGGCAACGTATGAAAGAAAATGACTCCCAAGAGTGTCGTAACTGTCATAACTTTGAGTACATGGACTTTTCTGAACAAGGTCCACGCAGTCGTAACCAACATTCAAGTGCGTTGGCTAACGGTGAAAAAACCTGTGTTGATTGCCATAAGGGGATCGCCCACAAACTACCTGATATGTCTGATGTACCAGGCTGGTAGCATTAGTTAAGGAGAGTAATATGAGTGTATTAGAATCGGCTATTTGGAATGTATTAGGCTTTAGCGCTATGCCGGTTATTTTCTTAGTTGGGTTTGCAGGTGTAGCTGTTGCTTCAGTGTGGCTATTATCACTGACCGCAGATAAAGCAGAGTAATTTTAAGCTATAAAATATTTTAAGTTATGTCTAAAGACTGAATTATTTAACCAATAATTCAGTCTTTTTTTATGCGTGTGATTACGAGAATCATAAGTAACAAATTCGCACTGGCTCTGGCTTTACGGTATTATGTGCGCTTGATTATTTGAGATGTAGAAAATGAAAAAAAGCACAGTGAAAATTGGTTTAACAGATCCTAAGAGCCCGACAAATGTTGGCGCTGTTATGCGCGCTGCAGGTTGTTATCAAGTCGATGAAGTTTGCTACACTGGCGTACGTTATGCCAAAGCCGCTAAGCATCATACCGACACCAAAAATGCGATGAACAAGATCCCGCTGACCAGTATAAATGATTGGGTAGCGGACCTGCCTGAATCGTTACCTATTGTTTGCGTGGAGTTAGCCGAAGGCGCTACGCCATTACCGCAGTTTCAACATCCCCAACAAGCTATTTATATCTTTGGTCCCGAAGATGGCAGTATCGATCAAAAGGTTATCGATCGAGCTACAGCCGTTGTTTATGTCCCAACTATTGGCTGTATGAATTTAGCTGCCACTGTCAATGTGGTGCTTTATGATCGCTTGGCTAAATCGACAGAAACACTGGCTGGTGATGAACTAATCAAGCAAAGTCGTGATACCAATAATCGCATCAAAGTACGTAAAAATGAGAACTGTTTAGAAAACGTTTAAATCCTATTCATGCGATGGTTTAAACCGCTAAAATACTGGCTTTAGATGTGAATTGTTGGCATATTGTAACCATTATCAACGAGTGAGAATAACGAGATGAAGATAGCTGGAATTGTGTTAGCTGGTGGCCTTTCGAGCCGAATGGGGACCAATAAGGCATTATTATCTTTGCACGGCAATACCTTACTTACTCGTACTGAAAAATTACTGCATAACTTGGATCTGGATAAGGTGTGTATCAGTGGCGAATACGCAGACTTTACTTGCATCGCCGATGAGTTTTCACAATTAGGACCTATTGGCGGTATTTACAGTTGTGCTAAAGCATTGATTGATGATTTCGATTATATGCTCGTTCTACCTGTTGATATGCCTTACATTACCGCGAAAGAGCTGACGCCTTTGCTCAAGCTAAGCGAAAATAACGTAAGCGGTGCATTTCATGAGAATGCGACTTTCCCCATGTTGATCCAACTCAATCAAAAGTTAATCAATTACTTATATCATTGTCTGGTTGAAACTACTGAAAAGAAAGGGCGCTCTTTATATCGTATGGTGCGGACGCTTGATTTTACCACGCTAGTGGAATCTGAAATGACCAGTTTTGATAATACCAATACACCGGATGAGTGGCATCAATGCCTTACTCGTTTCGAAAAATAACAAATGTTTTACTCGTGTTTAAAAACAACATAAGGAATAATTATGAGTCACGCACAAGCTGTATTTAAAGCGGCAAAATTAGCGGTATTAACTGTATCAGACACCCGTAACGAAGAGACTGATACGTCTGGTCGTTTTCTTGCTGAAGCCTTAGTTGCTGATGGTCATATCCTTGTAGACAAAAAAATTGTGATTGATGATAAATACAAGATCCGTGCGATTGTTTCACAGTGGATTGCTGATGATGAAATCCAAGGTGTATTAATCACTGGCGGCACAGGTTTTACAGAGCGAGATACAACACCTGAGGCTGTTGAACCATTATTTGATAAAGCCATTGAAGGTTTTGGTGAATTATTCCGTGCAATTTCATTCCAAGAAATCGGTACTTCGACAATTCAGAGTCGTGCTGTTGGCGGATTTGCTAACAAGACCGTTGTATTCTGTATGCCGGGTTCTACTGGAGCATGTAAAACAGGTTGGAACAAGATCTTACGTGAACAGATGAATAACTCTCATCGCCCATGTAATTTCATGCCACATATCTAAGCTTTAAGGAACTTTTATGTCTCAAAAACCAACAGATTCATCACCACAATTTACTCATGTGAATGCGTCTGGCGAAGCGAACATGGTTGATGTTACCGAAAAAAACGTAACACAGCGTGAAGCGATCGCAGAAGCGATGGTGCACATGTCCGCGGAAACATTAGCGTTGATCATGTCTGGCGATCACCACAAAGGTGATGTGTTTGCGACAGCGCGTATCGCTGGTATTCAAGCAGCGAAGAAAACATCGGATATCATTCCTTTGTGTCATCCGCTAATGTTAACTAAAGTGACAGTAGAATTAACACCTGATATTGCCAACAGCCTAGTTCGCATCGAAACTTGTTGTAAGCTTTCGGGTAAAACAGGTGTCGAGATGGAAGCATTAACGGCGGCCTCTGCTGCTGCATTAACCATTTACGATATGTGTAAAGCTGTGCAAAAAGATATCGTTATTGATGGCATTCGCTTATTGGAAAAGAAAGGTGGCAAATCAGGCCACTTTAAAGTCTAACTGAAGGTTTTTATGATCAAAGTACTGTTTTTTGCTCAAATCCGTGAACTATTGGACTGTGGTAGTCTTGAAATTGAGGCTGATTTTACATCTGTTGACGCTCTGCGTTTATCACTACTTAACAACGGTGACAAGTGGGCTTTAGCTTTAGATGCCGAGAAGTTATTGGTTGCTGTTAACCAAGAGATCACCACACTTTCCGCTACCATTAAAGCAGGCGATGAAGTGGCGTTTTTCCCACCTGTGACCGGAGGCTAAATGACGACTGAAATGATCCAGATCCAACACGAAGATTTTGATTTAGCGACTGAGTATGCTGAGCTGGGGGAAAGCCACAGTACGGGTGCTGTCGTGACTTTCGTTGGTAAAGTCAGAGACTTTAATCAAGGTGAAGATGTTTCGGGTTTAACCCTTGAGCATTATCCGGGCATGACGGAAAAATCGTTAGCTAAGATCATTATTGAAGCTCAGAATCGTTGGTCTATCCAAGGTGTAAAAGTGATCCACCGAATTGGTGAATTAGCGTTAGGCGACCAAATCGTGTTTGTTGGTATTGCTTCTATGCATCGCGGTGATGCATTTCAAGCTTGCGAATTCATTATGGACTACTTGAAAACCCAAGCACCATTTTGGAAAAAAGAAGCCACAGAAGAGGGCGCTCACTGGGTTGATGCCAGAGAGACAGATACTACAGCGGCAGACCGCTGGAAAGTGTAGTTTTACATAGCAAATTGTTATAAATAGAAAGCCCGTCATCGTTAAGATTGCGGGCTTTTTTATTAAATTAATTAGCTCTTAACTTATTGATAGTAAAATTAAAAAATAGTATCTTCAATAAATAAAATTATACAAGGCTCTGTTATTATTTCGGAGTTTAATCTGATTGTTAACTTTCAAATGTATACACTTGCTTATAAAGATAGTGTCAACTCACTGAAGGTCAACTCGCAGCAGATGCATTAGCAATGGATTGGATCGAAAAGTACCAACCAAACAATCAGGTTTTATGACTGACATAAAAATGCCATTAGAAACTAATGGCATTTTTATATTAACCTATTGTGAGAAACCTAAGTTAGGTTATGCCGTGTTACCTTTACGATGCAACTTAGCACTAGTCTTACGGTGTTTACCGGCGCTAGCTTTTTTGGTCGGCTTAGTTGTCTTAGGCTTGTGTTCTGGCTTTTCTTCACCAACCGCTTTGTTGCGACGAGGCTGACGACGTTCATGTGCTGAACGTCCGCTGATGTCTGCAATTAAGCGTTCACGGTTACTTACTTCATAGCCTTTAACCATTTGACGTTCGATCTTATGACCAATCATCGCTTCAATATCTGCTAGACCGTGCTCTTCTTCACGACATACAAATGATACTGCATTACCTGCTTCGCCAGCACGACCTGTACGGCCAATACGGTGAACATAATCTTCTGCAAGGAAAGGTAAGTCAAAGTTAACGACGAATTGAAGACCCTGCACATCAAGACCACGAGCAGCAACATCCGTTGCTACAAGTGCACGGATTTTACCTTCTTTAAACTCGGTAAGAGCACGACGACGAGCGCCTTGACCTTTATCACCGTGACAAACTGCAGCTTTAATACCGTCGAGTTTTAATTCTTTAACGATATTGTCCGCAGCTTCTTTGGTGTTTACAAATACTAAAACTTGTTTCCAGTTTTTAGTACCAATTAATTCAGACAGTAGTTCTTGTTTACGACGTTGCTCAACTGGGTGAATAACGTGTTTTATTGTTTCTGCTGTCGAGTTTTCTTTAGTCGCAGAAACTTTGACTGGGCTAGTTAATAACTCATTCGCTAGATGTTTCATTTGCGCAGAGAGGGTTGCAGAGAACAGCATAGTTTGGTATTTATTTGCTGTCATTGACTCTAAAATCTTACGAATGTCAGTGATGAAGCCCATGTCTAACATGCGATCTGCTTCATCTAATACTAAATGTTCAACTTGTGATAAGTTAGTATTAGCTAATTGTAAGTGCTCTAGTAAACGACCCGGAGTAGCAACTAACACATCAACGCCTTCACGCAGCTGTTTAGTTTGCGTTTCCATTTTCACGCCGCCATAAACATTGACAACATTGAAGTTTAAGAACTGGCTGTATGCTTTAATATTATCACTTACTTGCGCTGCAAGTTCACGAGTAGGCACTAATATAAGTGCGCGAACTGTACCTGGCTTGTTATCTTTTGGGTTATCAGCAATTTGTTGCAAGATAGGTAAAGCAAAAGCGGCGGTTTTACCGGTACCTGTTTGCGCATTTGCTAGAATATCTTGACCACGTCCTGCCGCTGGGATCGCTTGTTGCTGAACCGGAGTCATTTGTTGGTAATTACATGCTTCTAGCGCACGTAAAATTTCAGGGGCAAAACTATATGATGCAAATTTCATTTGATATCCTAGCAGTCGGCGTAAATGCCATATTAAGGCGGCGTATTCTACAGCAATAAATAGCAGAGGTGAAATTTAGATCTTGTTGAATTTAAAAATAATCTGCTTAAATGCGATTTAATTGCGTAGAAATTAGGCTGTCTGGATCTTGGAAGCAAATTTCATTGTGCTATACTCCTGCGCTTATCTCAGCATTATAGGCTTCTTTATGAGTATCGAGCAAACGTTTAAACTAGTGGCAGTGGAAGGTAATATTGGTGTTGGTAAATCAACATTACTACCTTTATTAGCAAATGAATTAACTAAAAATGACAGCGGTAAATGGCAGTTAATTTTAGAAGATGTTGATTCGGATCCTGAATTTCAGCGCCTGCTACAAGCGTTTACAGTCGATGCAAGCCGTCGTATTGAGTTTCAACGTTATATTACCAACAAGCGCGCTGATATCTGTAAAGATCTTGATCCTGCTTATAATTACATCATTGAACGTTCGTTGTTCTCGGATCTTGTTTTTTGCCAAGCTAACTTAGCAGAAGCATGCCGTCCTGATGGCCAAGATCTTGATTACTATTACGATATTCAAGCTAAATTAATGGATTACCCTCGTGTATCTGCCGTTGTATACTTGCGTTCAGATGCGGATACTGCATATGAACGTATGTTATCTCGTGCTCGAAATGCAGAGCAGGGTACACCTAAAGACTACATTCAATTAATTTCAGATTGCCATGATACTTTCTTACCGCATATCTGCCGTAAATATAACACGGTATTATTAACTGAAGATTGGACTGATTTTGGTAATCCTGAACAGTTAGCTAAACGTATTCTATCTGAAGGTCTGTAATTGACGACTGCGGTAAGATAACGTTTCTTACCGCTTTTATTTTTCCCTCAAAATATCTATCTCCTTTTGCTCCTGCAGTTTAATTTCCAAGATTGTTACCACTAAACTATCCTTAATGACATATCCTATTTGTTTTGATATATCTTTTAAGGTGCTGTCTTACGGTGAAATTATTGGTCTTTTTGCTTACATTATTATATTGCCACTCTAGTTGGGCTATCGATAATATTGATTATCAGATCTCCGGTACTAGTGATGATGTTGAAGCTAATATCCGCGCTTATCTGTCAACTCTTGCAGTACCCGATAACGATGAATTAAATTATTTTGATGATCGTGTGCGTAAAAATATCCAAAAATCCCTGCAAGCATTCGGTTATTACGAATCTAATATCATCATTAACCTAACTCTAGATAATAAAAAACTGCTGGTATTTATTACGGTCGCATTAACGCAGAGAGTCAAACTGGCCAATGTTGGTATTACCCTCAATGGTGAGGCGAAAGCAGATCCATATTTTAAAAATCTTTTTGCTCGCACAAAATTAACTCCAGGTAGCTATTTACGCCATGATATTTACGATCTATTTAAGTTACAGGTTAATCGCTTGGCACTTGCGCGTGGCTATTTTGATGGCGGTTGGGTTATCAATGAAATAGCCGTGAACACAGCAACCAGTGAAGCGAATATAAAGTTGATTTATGAAAGTGAAAAACGTTATCAGTTTTCAGATACTTTAATCATTTTACCTGTTGAAGCTGAAAAAATTGTACTTGATATCGCGCCTTATCAACGTGGTGACTATTACGATGACAAGTTAATCAACAGCTATAATTTAGAGTTATTAAATAGCCAGTATTTCCGCTCTGTTTCGGTGCGTGCTGATGTTGTAAATCGTAAAAATAACCGAGTTCAGATCTTGGTCGAGCTATTAGAATATGCGAGTAATACTTACGAAGTCGGTATTGGTTATGTGAGTGACGTAGGGATGCGAGGCAAAGTGAGTTGGACTAAACCTTGGTTAAATCGCCATGGACATCGAGTTTCTGCTGCTATTGAATATTCGCGTGTGCAACAGGAATATATTTTCTCCTATGATATTCCGATTGAAGATCCAGTGGTCAACATTGTGCGTGTTCAAGCGGGTTTTCAGCGCAAAAATGTCGCAGACACTGACTCTGAAATCTACACAATTAAATTTCAGCGCCAGTTTGAGTTATCTTCTCGTACTTTACGGACTTGGTTTATAAAGTGGGAACGAGAGCGTTATGTTCAAGGTTTACAACGCGACCAAAGCCTGATGATCTTGCCTGGAGTTAGCTTTGCTAAGGCAAGAAAAAAAGGTGGCTTTGATCCTTACAAAGGCTATCAACATTTATTTAGTATTGAGTTTACAGATCAAATTTGGGGCGCTGATGTAGATATGGCCAAGTTACAGACTCACAGTAAATTTGTGTATTCCATCGATAAAACTCACTTCCTTATTACACGACTCGATCTTGGTGCTATTTGGGTTAATGATATTTTATCAGTGCCAGCATCGATGCGTTTCTTTGCTGGTGGTAGCCAGAGTATTCGCGGTTTCAAATATGAACGGGTAGCACCTCTTGATGATTCACAGCAATTGATCGGTGGTCGCTATTTGACTGTCGCATCTTTGGAATACGGTTATAAGTTTGCTGAAGATTGGCGCAGCAGTATTTTTATCGATGGTGGTACGGCGACCAATGATTACTCTGAAGATATGAGTATTGGTGTCGGCGTTGGTATGCGTTGGTTAACGGTTATTGGGCCTGTGACTATTGATGTCGGTTTTCCTGTGCAAGGACGTACAGATGATAATTTTAATATTCATCTTAACGTAGGGCCTGAAATATGAGCATTCTACGTTTATTAGTCATTCTATTATTGTCTGTTGGCTTAAGTGTGTTGTCATTACTTAGCACTAATACTGGGTCTGTTTTTGTCCTAGATAAAATAACTACTTCGGTTCCTGCGCTTCGCTTAGATCTCGAAAGCGGTTCGATATTAGGACGCAATTTATGGCAGGAAGTGGCATGGCAAGATGACCAAGTAAATATTTCAGCTAAGAATGTCAGTTATCAGATAGACCTTACTTGTTTAAGTTTACTGACTTTATGTTTACAGAAACTTGAAATGGTAAGTTTAGATATCGATGTCGCTAATGAATCTGAGTCAGTTACCAAGGTTGCAGTTCTCGAAAGTATGGTAACAGACAGTCAAACAGGTTTAATTGTTGCCGCACAAACCTCAAGCAATCAATTAATCGAATTTGATGCGTCATTGATCAAAGATTATTTCGCTAAAATCATTAATAAATCAGAGTTGGCTATTAATGCCCTACATGTAGAAAACTTATCTGTAAAGGCTAATGGGGAAACGCTAAGCCAAGTTGACAGCTTATCAACAAGCCTCACGTGGTCAAAAGATAGCTTGTTATTGGATAAAACAGTTATTACCAAAGTAGCCGTGACCCAGCCTGTTCAGGATATAAACGAGCCTAATGTTCCACCTGTAAATTGGGGAAATACTAACGCTAAAACTGTTGTTGATTTTATCTCTGCTAAACAGCGGGTGTTTATCAACTGGTATAAAGCGCAGCAATTTAATTTTGATATTCCTATCACTATTTTATGGCGAGACGTACGTATCGAAACATTAATCAGTTTTAGTCAATTAGAAGAGCAAGCAGTACAAACTAATGCCGATAGTCGTAATAATAATCAAAGCAAAGAAAATTATGAATGGGTAGTAAAAGAGGTAGCAACCTCTGGAGATCTGAATCAAGAGCGCATCAAGCTAGCTGATTTAGAGCTTACGACTCCTCTAGGAGATATACGAGCTTCAGGAACATTAGGCATTTCAACTGAACTACCAATATTACTGCATATGCACAGCCCTGATTTTTTAATTGCAGATGACTTAATTCTTTCAGTAACTTTGAAGGTCAGTGGTTACATTAAGTTGTTAAATTTAGACGTTAATACTACTGGTTTCCTCGTCAGCCAGAGTCAATTGCAAGTAAATATTTTAGAGCCGGACTTACCTTTCTCAGTTGGTTTTTTTGTTCAGCACTGGCAGCGAAGCGATATAAAGCTATCTAATTTTGCTATCAAAGTACAAGGTGATTTAAACACTACGGATTTAGATGTAAAAGGGAAGGTTGCATTTATTAACGGGCTTCCTTTGGATTTAAAGGTCAGCGCAAATACTGATTTTAGTCATGTGAATGTTGAATTGTTAAAACTAAAGTCGTTATCTACGAAACAGAAATCTAACTATTTATCATTGCGAGGTGTCATTGAGAGTAAAAGTGTCGCGCTGGATGGTGAGATTGAAGTTAATAATTTGCCTGAGATTTATAAAGCGATTAGACCTGAAGTCAAAAATGAAATAACTAATGTCAGTGGGCGAATATCAGGAAAGCTAAACATTTCAGGAGATATATTATCACCATTAATTAGCTATGATCTATTTTCTGAAGATTTAGCTGTCGCGTCGACTTCGATAAATAATATAACGGCAAAGGGCAGTGTTCAATGGTCAAATACTTTTGCTATCGCAACTAAAATTCAAGCTGAATCGCTTGATATTAAAGGTATTGAAGTAACAAATATAGGTTTAAACGTAGCCACACTAAGATCTCATAATGAGGATTGTTATAATATTGAAATTACAGTCGACGAGGATGATTATAATTTTGAGTTAGCTATGTTAGCTAGTCTTTCTGAGCAGAACTTACAGATAGAAGTCAGTAAAGGTCGGGCATTAGTATTATCAGAAGAATGGTTGTTACAAAAACATTCTCAAGTGACTTATACAGTAGAAAGTCAAAAATTAACAGTAAGTAAGCATTGTTGGGTTAATCAGAAAGCGCAAATCTGCACTGAAATATTACCAATAAATACAGAACATAGATTGACCGCTAGAGCAGCTGAAATTTCTATGTCTGGTTTTGTATCGAAATTAGCACAAGTAAGCCAGCTAGAACTACAAGGGTTATTATCTGGGCAAGTTATTGTGAATTTCAACTTTGAAAAAGTGATTGATATTACTTCTGACTTTGAGGTAGAAGGCGCTGAACTTACATTAACAGGTAGCGATAAAGAAACTCTAGCATTATTGGGAAAAGTGAAAATGACGCTAGAGTTTATAGACGATAAATTAATAACTAATTTGGTTATTGAGTCGGAAGATTTTGGCGACATTGATTTAGGCGTTTCCATCAACGGCATCTTTACGACTAAGATAATAACTGGCGAACTGATCGCTAACTCATTTCAGCTCGCTTTTTTGACGCCACTCTTTAACGGGCTATCACAATTCGATGGAGAATTATCGGGTTCGAGTAAAATCTCAGGTGATCTCGAATCACCGCTATTTGATGGGCAGTTTAACCTTATTAATGGAACCATTAGTTCTGAAGAGTTTCCGGCTAAGTTAGATAACTTTAATGGTGAGTTATTGGTTAAAGGCCAAAATACCCAATTTATGAGCTCATTTGAGTCGGGCAATGGAAATGGATCATTATCTGGAATAGCTAATTGGCGTGAGAGTTTTAAGTATAGTTTGCAACTACAAGGCGATAACTTTAACTTTAATGATAGCAAAGGCGTTAAATTCAAGTATCAGCCGGATATAAAGTTTGTCGGTGACTTGTCTAGTTTAGTTTTAACGGGTGATATTGAGGTCCCTTATGCTCGAATTGAAGTGAAAAAGCTGCCAGCTTCTGCTGTTCGTGTATCACGCGATGCTTATATCATCGATTTAGATACGCAATCAGATAATGACTTTAGTGTGTCGATGAATATTAATATTAAACTGTCTGATGATGTAAAAATTGACTCATTTGGTTTACAGGCTTACGTTTCAGGCAAGATGCAAGTTAGCCAAAATGATAAAACAGATTTGGCAGGTATTGGAACATTACAGCTCAGTGAAGGGCGTTATCGATCATTTGGTCAGGATCTTACCTTACGCCAAGGCGAAATAGCTTTCACAGGCACTCTTGATAACCCTTACCTAAACATTGAAGCAATTAGAAATCCGAATAATACAGCTGACGATGTTATTGTTGGGATCCGCTTACTTGGTTTCACCGATAACCCATCTTTAACACTTTTTTCTGAGCCGCGACTAACTCGTCCTGAAATGACGTCTTACTTACTTCGGGGACGTAATGTCGACAGTCAAGACAATAGCAGCCAAGATTCCATATTAACATCCCTGCTGGTGGCTGTAAGTCTTGGGCAAGGTGAAAACTTATTTACAGTGTTAGGTGAGAAAGTTGGCGTGGAAGATCTCGCTGTTGAAACGGCCGGGCAGGGAGAAGAGACGTTAGTGCAAATAAGTGGCTATGTATTACCTGGAGTGCAGATTAGATATGGTGTTGGTTTGTTTTCGGCGCTAAGTGAAATTACGGTGAGGTATGAGTTTTTTCCTCGACTGTATGCTGAGTTTTCTTCTGGTCTAAATAGTGCTGTTGATCTCTATTATAAATTTACTCGTTAATATGAGAAGTGAATAGGTATTTTCCACATAAAAAAAAGCAGCTAGGCTGCTTTTTTATTCAACATTTCGATATGCTATTTAATCATACTTGATTCATGGGATGAAATTGAAATCGCATGAGAACCTTTTGGCCCTTCATCAATTTCATATTCGACTACTTGCCCAGCTTTCAATGTACGATATCCGTCCATTTGAATTGTGGAAAAGTGTGCAAACACATCATCACCACCAATCTCTGGACAAATAAAACCGAATCCCTTTGCATTATTGAACCATTTTACCGTACCGGTTGCCATACCTCTGCATCCTTTCTTTGTAATTGCAAAAACAATTTGCAAATCGTTGATTGTTAATACTGTTGTTGATTTCATCATTCAGTTTTATAAGCTTTAAATTGGCTATTAAGAAACATAAAATGACGAGATAATAATATAAAACGAATATGTGAAATATTTGTTAATTTATACTCATATCTTGTTAACAAACTTAGTTTATTGGTAGTTATAGTCAAGTAAATCTTCCAAAAAATAACAAATTTAAGGTAGACTGCGTAGAAAGGTGGAAACTTATTCGCCCTAATGTTTGATAGGTACTAAGATAGAATTATGAGTAAGTTAGATGAATCAATTGATTTCAAAACAATAACTGAACAAGAGCTCGAAATTAAGCCGCCATCATTTTACAAAGTTTTTTTGAATAATGATGACTATACTCCAATGGATTTCGTTATAGATGTATTGCAGCGTTTTTTTTCTATGGACATAGATAAGGCAAATCAAATAATGCTCACTGTTCACTATAAAGGCAGAGCTGTTTGCGGAGTATTTACTGCTGATATAGCTGAAACAAAAGTATCGCAAGTGATGCAGTATGCAAAAAAGAATGAGCAATCCTTATTATGTACTATGGAGCAAGCTTAAACGTTATTTACATTTTTCCATATCTCCCCTCGTTATAGGAAGCTGCCTATGTTAAGTAAAGATCTTGAAGTTACGCTCAACGAAGCGTTTAAGAAAGCTCGTGAACAGCGTCACGAATTTATGACCGTTGAGCATCTATTAGTTTCCCTTCTTAGTAATACGTCTGCAAGTGAAGCAGTTAAAGGCTGCTCAGGTGATATTGATAGTATTCGTAATGAATTACTTTTATTTTTAGATCAAACAACACCATTACTTCCTGTGGCAGATGAAGAGCGTGAAACACAGCCGACGCTTGGTTTTCAAAGAGTATTGCAACGTGCCGTTTTCCACGTGCAATCTTCAGGAAATAATGAAGTTACTGGCGCAAACGTGCTGGTGGCAATTTTTAGTGAACAGGAGTCTCAAGCTGCTTATATTCTAAAAAAAGCAGGCATGAGCCGACTTGATGTCATTAATTACATTTCTCACGGTATTCGTAAAGCGGATGAAGACCCTAGTCTTGGAGATTCCAATGAGGCTTCAGAGCATGTTTCGGATAACGAAGAACCGACGACTCAACTGGAAAGCTTTGCAACAAACTTGAATAAATCAGTTCTAGAAGGCCGTATTGATCCACTCATTGGTCGTGATGAAGAACTGCAGCGTACAATACAAACCTTATGTCGTCGTCGTAAAAACAACCCGCTATTGGTTGGTGAAGCTGGTGTCGGTAAAACAGCCATTGCAGAAGGATTAGCGTATCGGATTGTTAATGATGATGTACCTGATGTGATGAAAGAAGCGCAAGTTTATTCATTAGATCTCGGCGCATTACTGGCAGGTACGAAGTACCGAGGTGATTTTGAAAAACGTTTTAAATCATTACTTAAACAGCTAGCTAAACAGGAAAATGCAATCCTATTTATCGATGAAATTCATACTATTATCGGTGCTGGTGCAGCATCTGGCGGTCAGTTAGATGCAGCTAATCTAATTAAACCTCTATTAAGCAATGGTACTTTACGCTGCATTGGTTCGACGACTTATTCTGAATACAGTCAAATTTTTGAAAAAGATAGTGCGCTTGCTCGTCGATTCCAAAAAGTCGATATTGTAGAGCCATCTATTGATGATACAGTTAAAATCCTACTAGGGCTTAAGTCTCGCTACGAAGAACATCATAATGTTCGTTACACTGCTAAATCCTTGCGTGCTGCTACAGAGCTTTCTGCTAAGTATATTAACGAAAGACATTTACCGGATAAAGCCATTGATGTAATGGATGAAGCAGGTGCCAAACAGCGTTTACTGCCTGAAAATAAACGCAAGAAAACTATTGGAGTTTCGGAAATTGAACACATAGTTGCAAAAATGGCTCGTATTCCTGAAAAATCAGTTTCATCAAGTGATCGTGATGTATTAAAAAATCTAGAGCGTAATCTGAAAATGGTGGTGTTTGGACAAGATCCTGCTATTGAAGTGCTTACTGATGCCATCCGCCTATCGCGTTCAGGACTTAGTGCTGAAACAAAACCTATCGGTTCATTCTTATTTGCAGGCCCAACGGGTGTTGGTAAAACCGAAGTCACTCAGCGTCTTGCTAAGATCATGGGTGTAGAGTTGATCCGTTTTGATATGTCGGAATACATGGAACGTCATACAGTATCTCGTTTAATCGGTGCTCCTCCTGGTTATGTTGGTTATGATCAAGGCGGTTTACTGACAGACGCAGTGATTAAGCAACCGCATTCAGTGGTATTACTTGATGAAATTGAAAAAGCTCATCCAGATGTATTTAATTTGCTATTGCAAGTGATGGATAATGGCACGTTGACGGACAATAACGGTCGTAAAGCTGATTTCCGCAATGTTATTTTAGTGATGACTACTAATGCAGGTGTAACTGAAACTACTCGACAATCCATTGGTTTTAAAGAGCAAGACAATACTACGGATGGGAAAGGAGAAATCAATAAACTGTTTGCACCTGAATTTCGTAATCGTTTAGACAATATTATTTGGTTTAATCATTTAGGCATGGATGTCATCCATATGGTGGTAGATAAGTTCCTCGTTGAGTTGCAAGCACAACTCGATGATAAGCAAGTCTCTCTACATGTCTCAGACAATGCTCGTAAATGGTTAGCTGAAAAAGGTTATGACAAGACTATGGGTGCTCGTCCAATGGCACGTGTTATTCAAAATGAAATCAAGCGCCAACTAGCAAATGAAATTTTATTTGGTAAGTTAGCAAATGGTGGTAACGTTGATATTCAATTAACAAATAACGAGTTAGCCTTTAAATATACGAAAGAAAAAGTGGCAGCAACTGAAACATAATTAATCAAACTAGCCCTGCATGCATAGGGCTAGTTTGATCTTTTAATTTTCACTAATTAGTGTTAGCGTGTTATAGCACTTGACTTAAAGAGGAATGCAATATGGATATTTCAGCATTAACTAAAGTCGAAATTAGTATCCCTGATGGGATTAGTTTTGAGTCTCTTGGGCTTGAAGTTGATGACGAAGGTAGTATTTCGTTTGATTTTGAAACATTAGAAGCAATTGCGTTAGAAAGTAAAATTGATGTCGATCTACTTGAAGAGAACTACGTATTACAAGTTATATTGATAAGCTTTTATCAATGGCATCGAGGTCGAGATGGTGAGGTGAATGAAGTTATGGAAGACATCATTGAGCAAGCTAATGACTTAACATCTTATACTGATGATGAACTCATTATGATATTAGCTTCAGCCGAAATGGATAAGCAAGCTAATACTGCGGCTTGGCAAACTGTACAATGAGCACTAATTCAAAACTATCCATTACAGTTGAAAAAAGGAAGCTAAATGCTTCCTTTTTATTAATTAAACTTACTTAATACGAAGGCCTGTCGCTTCGATATTAATTAAACCTTTTTTTAGTAATTGGCCTACAGCACTTTTGAAAGTCTTTTTACTCACACCAAACAGACGAGAAATTGTGTCTGGCGATGATTTATCATTAACTGCCATAAACCCATCATGTTTCTGCAATTGTTCAAATAATACATCGCTAAAGTCAGCAACTTTGCCGTGGCCGGGTTTATCTAACAGGATATCAACTTTACCGTCTTCACGAACTTTCTTGATATAACCTTTTTGCTTTTCACCGCGGTTCAGCTTTTTAAACATTTCATTTTTGTAAACAACACCCCAATGGCTATTATTTACAATTACTTTGTAACCTAGTTCAGTTGGATCAACAGGAATGATTTCAACTTCTTCCATTGTAGCGTAACGAGCTGGAAGGTTGTCAACATGGCGGTCTAGTTTGGTTGTTGCTGTAATACGACCGTGAATGCGATCAAGATAGATTGCAACAAGATATTCGCGACCAACCTGGAGAGGTATGCGTTGTTCACTATAAGGAACTAATAAGTCTTTATCTAAGCCCCAATCAAGAAAAGCACCGACGTTATTTACTTGCTTTACTTTTAGCATTACAAATTCACCAACAGCGCCAAGTACTTTTTGCGTTGTTGCAATTACGCGATCTTCTGAATCAAGGTAAATAAATACTTCTAGTTCATCACCAACTTCTGCGCTAACTGGTGCGTTAGCAAAAGGTAGTAAGATCTCACCAAGTTCTCTGCCATCAAGATAGAAACCAAAACCTGTTTCTTTAATAATTTCTAAGGTATTTAATTTACCTAATTCAGCCATATTCTGTTGCTCTGTATTGAAAAAATAGTATAGGGATCACATCACCTAATAATGCGGGCAATGTACCATGAAGCGTGGCAAAACCCAATTATAGATGATTAATTAATACAATTAGCTTGAAAGATGAATAATATAAGTGATTATTTCCTCCTAATTTGGGGTTCTGATATACTCTACCGATTAACTAGCCCTTATTATTAGAAAACACATCATGACTCAAGTAGAAATTAAGCAAACCAGATTAAATAAATACATTAGTGACACAGGCTATTGTTCTCGACGTGAAGCGGACAAACTTATTGAACAAGGTCGCGTGACTATTAATGGGTCCATTCCTGAAATGGGAACGAAGGTTTCTCCTGGTGATGATGTGGAAGTAAACGGCAAGCCGATTAAAGAAAAGCAAAAACGTATCTATATCGCGTTAAATAAACCTGCTGGCATCACTTGTACTACAGAGCGACACATTCAAGGTAATGTTGTAGATTTCATTGATTATACAACGCGTATTTTTCCCATTGGTCGCTTAGATAAACCATCCGAAGGACTGATTTTTCTGACTAATGATGGTGATATTGTTAATAAAATATTACGTGCTGGTAATGCACATGAGAAAGAGTATGTAGTTAAGGTTGATACTTTAATTACGGACCAATTTATTCAAAAAATGTCTCGTGGCGTGCCGATTTTAGATACCGTAACTAAACCCTGTAAAGTCATTAAACTTGGTCGTTATGAATTCAAAATCATTCTTACTCAAGGTTTAAATCAACAAATTCGTCGTATGTGTGAACACTTTGGTTACGAAGTTAAAGCGCTAACTCGAACTCGTATTATGAACATTAATATGGACGGCTTAGCGACAGGGCAGTGGCGTTTACTTTCAGAAAGTGAAATGGCTGAAATTAACAGCATGGTTTCGTATTCGAGTAAGACTGAAGAAGCATCAGATTACGGTCAAGCTAAACCAAAAAATAAAAAACAGTTTTCAACACGAGGTGTTGATAGCGCAGCTCGTCAAAAGCGTTATGGCATAGGTGAGTATGCCGATGTTGGAACGACTAGTAAGCCTAGAACGATTGAACAAACCAAAATGAAAGGCACTTTGTCTTTGAAGAAGAAATAAGAAAATTATTGTGGACAAAGATTTTCCTGTTATTTCAATACCATTTGAGGAGCGCCATAAATGCTGGTTTTGTGGCGAACCTTATCTTTCCTTCATCGCTTTTCCTATGGACACCGCGGATATTCGTAGTTTTTATCATGAGCCTTGTAAGGTGCCTGCTTGCAAGGAATGTCAATTGCTCACGGAGAAAGAGCGACTCCGTTCTGTATTTGCATATAAAAAAACAGTTAAGAAAAAATTAACTAAAAAATATGCGAATGAATTACAAATCGGCAATCGTTGGACTGAACAAGAACTAAAAGATTCAGAGTTAGATGGCGCAGCCTTTCTTGGTTTTAAGAAAAGTGCTTGGTTGATGCATACTATCGCAAAAGAACGAGTTAATTACGCTGGTTGGCGAGTTGAGGTTAATGGTGTGATTATCGATGAAGATGTTAATCAAACAGCATTTAATTTTGATGGCATGGATTTTATTAGTATTGAAGCGGCGGTTGACTACTATGCTGAAGCTTACTATCTAAATCATCAACTGTTAAGCGATGCGGTAAAACTCTTGCCAAGAGAGCAATTTTCTTTTGCGATTCGGCTATGTCGTTTATACCCAGTGTTTCATTCTTCAGAGTACTCGGGTATTTTAGCTGAAATTAAATTACGAATTAGTGAATCTAATTAGGCTTTGAGTTTATTCTTCGTCTAATCAAAGCCTAATTACTTGTTATCAATTACTATTCATTACTAGTTAAAAAATAGCATTGAGCATTAGAGTGTAAATGTTTGCTTGGTTGTCACTTAATTCAGTTGCAAACTGTCCACGTGAGTTACTATTGGCTCTTTCGTGTTGCCATTCTAGATTTGCAGATAAATAAGGGGTAATGTCATAACGTACACCCGTTACAATGGATGTACTTTTTTGGTTATGATGCGCCTCTGCATAACTAACATAGGGAGTAAAGTCTCCTAAATTATGGCTAAGCATGCTATACCAGTTAACATGCATTTCATCCACAAGCACTTCACTTTGTACAGACCAATCATCAAATGCATACTCACCACCAAGGGTATACATATTTAAATAATCAAAGGGGACAACCATTTGGTGTGTTGGAGCCGTTAACGTTGTTTCATACTTAACATGGTGAAAATTAAACATCACTTTATAATTAAAACCACTAAGCTCTGCATTTATACCGCTAGTATCTTCAGTATCAAACGCGTATTTAAGTGGTGGTACACTGGCTTTTGCTTTACGATTTAAGCCATAAAATGGCGTAATGGTTAAGTAAAGTTCGTCATTTATTTCATAGTCAAGAGCAACAGAGAGCCCTTCGTAGGATGTAATACCTAATACGGAATCATATATAGTTTGCGGTAAACGCGTTGGTAAGTAAGCTTGTCCAACATAAAAATATTCCGAACTTAAAAACAACGGCAATCTTAAACGACCAGCCTTTATATTAATATTTTCATATTGATAGCTTATATAAGCCCACTCTAATTCAGGTGATGACCAAGTATCGTGTGGACGCTTCACTATCTGAACTGATGCATCTAGATCTGACAGTACGGCTAAGTCTACTTGTAATCCGAACGTGGTATCACAGTCATAGCAAATATCATCCGTAATGTTTCTGTTAACAAAGAGTGGAGTTGAGTTATTTGATTTACTGACAGCAGTAGAAAAGAAACCGCTTAGAGCTAAATCTTCAGTAATTTGAGTTCTAGCATAACTTGCCGTTGAAAGTAGCATTGCGGAGCATGCGATTAATATTTTATTCATGATCATTTCCCTTGCTCTAATTCAAATAATACATTCACATGTTCAGGTAGACTCATTTTTGGTGTATACGCAATACCGTTTGGGTTTTTATCTAGCCACAATAGAATGCTATCTAAATCATCATTATCAAGTGATTCAGGGATATTTCCTTTACCCGAAAATGCAAGGCTGGCGCGGTAGCCGTTGAGCTGAGAAAGGGATTTACCAAGTAGTAATTTATAAAACGAAGCTTTATAAGGTGAGTCATCTGACAAATCAAGTAGCTGCACATTTGATTTGTTTAGACGCTTTACCTTGCCTTTATAGAGCATTCTAATTTTACTTTTACTTAATGGTGCAAGGGATTTATTTAAACTAAAAACAACAAAAGTTTTATTATTAGTTACTTTTGATTCTTCGATTGCCAAAGTCGGATGGGATAAAGTCAACAATGTGACAGATAATAAAATTTTAGAAAAATAATTCAATTTAAGCTTGCTGAATAACATTCATAACCTGCTATTTGAGAATGTGTACCTAGAATTAAAGCTAGTTGTAGAAATAAGGAAAACAAATAAATCAGACTAGGGATGAGAATTAATTATGTTAAATATGCTGTCGATCAAAAAACGGCTGTTCATACTTCTTTGTTTTCCATTAATCTTATTGCTCATCATCGCATTGGCTGAAATAAAACAAGATGTGACCACGCTAAATCAGCTCTCTTTACTTGAGCAACGTACAGAGCTAGTGAAAACACTTATCAGACTGAATAATGCCTTTCATGAACAGCGATTAGCCGTCCTCTATCAAGATAAAGCGAAATTCAATTCAAAAATATTAAAAGATAAGCTGATGGATATTAAGTTAGCCATTCCTTATGCTATACAGAATAAAATTAACCAAAACACTAGCATACAGTTAGTTAATGAAATGTCTAATCTTGGGGATGAATTTTATGAAACGGAAAGGGCTGATATTGCAGATTGGTCAGTATGGTTTACTAATATAATAGAAAATCTTTATTTCAGTCTGGAAAGGGATATTTTAAAGCCTGCAGATGAACATTTGAACAGTAATCAACAAACGCTTTATCAACTACAGTGGTTGCATTTTTGGGCAAATGAAGAGCGCTGGAACGCGAATTTACTTTCACAATTGCCGAGTAAAGAAATCAAGAGTAGGTTGTTCACTATCAATGAAAGGCAGCAGATTTTTTTTGAAAGGATTATTGCGACGAACGTTGACCCATTGCAAACATCGATGTTTAAAAATATTTTTACCGATAATTCGTTTATGGCCAGTTATGTATTAAATAACCTGATCCAAGGTGATGACTATCTCAATAAGAGTCAGTATAACATTGCAGAATTAGATCAACGAATCGAGCTGATAAAGTCCGTTACTATTGATATCAGCAAACAATTCAGTAACAGAATTGCCAATCAAATATCTGCAACAAAACTGAAGTTAGCGCTGGTTTTACTAAGCCTCGTGATGGGAGGAGGACTTTTTCTATTGCAAGGTCTGGCTGTTACGCGTAGGGTCTCTGTGCACTTGAATGAATCTATAATGCAGATTCGTGGTGTGATTAAAAATAATTTTTCTCAGAAAGTTAAGATAGAAGGAAATGATGAATTTACAGAACTTGCTCAAGTTATAAATGAGGTGTCTGATATCAACTTAACTAAGCAGCGCTACTATGCAAAACAACAATCGAAACAGCGGGACGAAATAGCTGCTAAAAGAGAGATTTTTGATAGGTTAGCTAAAGAGTTAGTATCGGTCTCTGTGCTAATTAATTGTTCCAAGGAAGATATGCTGACCTTGCGCAATGATGAAATATACAATTTATTACAAACCCCTTTAGATAAATTATTTTCAATACATAATGCACTGCATGCTTATACTAGCTACGATAGTGTTGATAATAAGGTTGTAACGGCCAAATGTGATTTAAGAGAACTTACTTTTAGTGTGTTAAAGGCATTACAGCCACTAGTATATCAACGCGATAAGAAGCTTGTAGTTAATATTTCTGATGATTTACCCGAGCAATTATTACTTGATGAAGGGAAAGTAAAGCAAATCTTGTTATCGGTTTATACTAGTATCATAAATTCATCATTCGGTGGTGAAATTAAAATTATAATCGAAACAATGCCGCTCCCTAACTCCCGCAGTGATTTACATATTTCTATTGAAGATAATAATGGAGAGTCTGCAGACATTAATGAAACGATACTTTATTCATCTTACCTGCAGCAATTAACTGATCAAAAAGATAAGCAATCAGGAACCAATACTGGGTTGATCACCAGCGCTACCTATATCGAAAATATGGGAGGGCAATTATCTATTGATTTATCGACAAACTGTAATCCAATCTTCTACTTTGGCTTACAAGTCCTTAGGGTTGAGGATGTAAATAATATTCAAACAGATATAAGTACAGATCTGTATCTGGTGACAAACGAAGTTGAATTTAGCGATAATATTATCAGTGAGCTAACTCGTTTGGAGTTTGCCAATATAAATATCGTGGAATATGCTTCTGAACTGGAACAACAATTAACCGTAAATGGTGTGATATTATATTGTCAAAAAAATACCAACCTAACCAACAAAGACTACACACTGTTAAAAAAATTCAAAAGCGACATGAAAATGTTATTATGTCGAGAGTACGCACCTGAGCCTGAGGCCTTAGATGACCGAGTCTCAGCCATTATTACGGTACCAATTTTAGGTGATAGTTTGTTACACGCACTGCAATATAATATTGAATCAGAGCTAGGTAGTGATTCTAAACAAGCTTAATTATTTAATTATTTCATTTAACTCATAGCTTGCGATATTTGCTTGGCATGATTCACATTCTTGTTCACATGCATTCGTTAAGTTAAAACGAAGTTGTTGCTGATTAAGTTCCACTGAGAGTGGCGTCAATAGCACTTGTGCGGTATTAATGCTGTCTAAACTTTCACTTAAGTCATCTTCATTGAGAGTAAAAGTCGGCATGATCACAATGTCATCGGCTATATCAAAAGCACATGTCTCTTTTAGATTAGTAGTCACAACTCGTGAAAATCCCAGCTTGATAATACGCATGAGTTTATCTTCAGATGGGCATAAATCGAATGCTCGGTGAAAGGTAACTTCTAGGCCCTCTGCTGCGCGGAGTAATCTTTTTAGAGTGAATTCATCCAGTGAACCATCACTTTTTAGAGCAGCAAAACTAACCCCTCTAACTCCTAGTAGCTGCATGAATTTGATATCTGACACCATAACGTCAACTTCTTCATCTGTGTAAATGAAGTTACCAGTTCGAGGGCGAATAAATATATGTAAAGGGATTGGAGACATGTCGAGACATTTTTGTACTAAACCTGCACTTGGCGTTAAACCTCCAAGGCAAAGGGAAGAGCATAAATCTAAGCTACTCGCTCCGAATGCAATGGCAGATTCTAACGACGGAATATTATCTACGGATATTTCAACTTTAGTGCCCACTGGACTAACCTATGACAGAGTATTACTGATATTACCATCATATTTTATTTTATTGTTTTTCGCAGAAAAATACAGACTAAACCTCATTTAGATCAACTTTATAGATAATAAAGGTTATAAGTTAATTATTATATAGAACAGATAACTGACTTCATTAAAATTAAGCACCAATTAAACTTTGTCTGCAAACTCGCAGCACATTGCCAGTGATACCTGCTGACTGTGGAGCTGCAAAAAAAGTAATCGCTTCAGCTACATCAATCGGTAATCCACCTTGTTGTAAGGAGTTCATTCGTCTTCCCGCTTCTCTGCTTATGTAAGCATTAACACTGAATATTTGACCATTATTAGAGTTTTTATTTTAAATTATGTTTCAATAATGTTGCACTTTCGGTTGTCTGCAGCTTTTGAATATTTCGATGCTGGGCAAATAAATTAAAGGAATAACATAAAATGACAGGTCAAACAGTCAGAAGAGTCGCTATCATTGGCGGTAATCGCATCCCATTCGCGCGTTCAAACTCAGCATATATTCAATTAAGTAATCAAGATATGCTTACCGAAGCAGTACGTGGCCTTATGGTTAAATTTGGTCTTCGTGGTGAACAACTAGGTGAAGTTGTTGCTGGAGCGGTGATCAAGCATTCAAGTGATTTCAACTTAACACGCGAGTCTGTGCTAAGTGCAGGTCTTGCACCGGAAACACCTGTTATGATATTCAACAAGCTTGTGGTACTGGACTAGCCGCGGCAATACAAGTTGCAAATAAGATCGCATTAGGTCAAATTGAATCAGGTATTGTGGGTGGTTCAGATACAACTTCTGATGCACCAAAGAGTGGGGCATCATGCGTGAAGCTCAAGATGAACTAGCATTTCAAAGTCATCAAAAATTAGCTGCAGCATATGATGAAGGTTTTTTCGATACGCTAGTTTCTCCTATGGCTGGCTTAGAAAAAGATAATGTTCTAATAATAGTAAATTGTAATAATAAGAAGCCAACATAATTGTTGGCTTCTTTGATCGTTAAATATAACTAATGCAGTTCATTAGTATGCTTCGTTATGTACACCCGCAGCTCGTCCAGATGGGTCTGCATTGTTTTGGAAGCTTTCATCCCAGGCGAGAGCTTCAACTGTCGAGCAGGCAACTGATTTACCGAAAGGTACGCAGTTTGCTGCTGAGTCACCAGGGAAATGACCTTCAAAAATTGAACGGTAATAATAACCTTCTTTCGTATCAGGCGTATTGATTGGGAATTTGAATGAAGCTGATGCCAACATTTGGTCACTAACAGCTTCTTCAACGTGCGCTTTTAATTGGTCAATCCATGAGTAACCCACGCCATCTGAGAATTGTTCTTTTTGACGCCAAACGATCTCTTCAGGTAACAAGTCTTCGAATGCTTCTCGAATAATGTTCTTTTCAATACGATCACCGTTGATCATTTTTAGCTCAGGATTTAAACGCATCGACGCATCCACAAACTCTTTATCTAAGAACGGTACACGAGCTTCAATCCCCCAAGCTGCCATTGACTTGTTAGCACGTAAGCAGTCAAACATATGAAGTTTTGATACTTTACGTACAGTTTCTTCATGGAACTCTTTCGCGTTTGGTGCCTTATGGAAATACAAGTAGCCGCCATACAACTCATCAGCGCCTTCGCCTGATAAAACCATCTTGATACCCATGGCTTTGATTTTACGCGCCATAAGGTACATCGGTGTTGATGCTCGAATTGTGGTCACATCGTACGTTTCTATGTGATAAATTACATCACGTAATGCATCAATTCCTTCTTGAACTGTAAATTCAATTGAGTGATGAATAGTACCCAAATGGTCTGCCACTTTTTGCGCTGCGGCTAGGTCTGGTGAGCCTTTTAGACCAACTGAGAATGAGTGTAATTGTGGCCACCAAGCTTCAGATTTACCACCGTCTTCAATACGACGCTTTGAGTAAAGCTGAGTAATGGCAGAGATAACAGAAGAATCAAGACCGCCTGAAAGCAGTACACCATAGGGAACATCACACATAAGCTGACGTTTTACAGCGTCTTCTAAGCCTTGTTTCACGACTTCTTTATCGCCGCCGTTATCGACAACTTCAGAAAATTGCTCCCAATCTCGTTGATAATACTGGGTAACTTTACCGTCTTTGCTCCATAAGAAGTGACCTGGAGGGAATTCTTCAATTTGCGTACATACTGGAACAAGCGCCTTCATTTCAGAAGCCACGTAGAAGTTACCATGCTCATCATAACCAGTGTATAGAGGAATAATACCAATATGATCGCGACCAATCAGATATGCATCTTCAGTTTCGTCGTATAAAGCGAAAGCAAAAATTCCATTTAGATCATCAAGAAATTGTGTGCCTTTCTCTTTATATAAAGCAAGGATAACTTCACAATCAGATTCTGTTTGAAATTCGAAATCAACGTTAAGCTGCTTTTTCAATTCTTTGTGGTTATAAATTTCACCGTTAACGGCAAGTACATTCGTTTTGTCTTCGTTATATAAAGGCTGAGCACCATTGTTAACATCGACAATCGCTAAACGCTCATGAACTAGAATCGCTTTTTCATTGGTGTAAATACCTGACCAGTCGGGTCCGCGATGGCGTAACAATTTAGATAATTCTAATGCTTGTTTACGAAGAGGCTTAATGTCTGACTTAATGTCTAAAATCCCGAATATTGAGCACATAATTGATTCCTTTATTTCTAGTGTTCATGCAGCTAATTCAAATAATATGTATGTAATTTGCCATATTCTCAATTAAATGCAAATAAAAATATGGAATTAATAAAATAACTTTGAATTGATTGTTGTTTTGTTGCAATTACAGGCTTGAACTTAAGATCCGTTAATATAAGCCTGCAAAGTTGTTGTTAAATTGACGAATCTTAATAATAAAGCCTAGCTTACTGAAATACGAGTTAAAACAGGCGTTAATTGGTGACTTAATATACGATAAAATTAAAATCATTTGGATTTAGTGAATTTACTGAATAAACTAAATGAATATGAATTTAATTCACTATTTTTGAATGGGCTTTACAGATGTCAGAAAAATATAAACCTTATGACCTTAGCTTTCGGGCTCATTTTCTTAAGCCCAAATTTTGGCCTGTATGGCTAGGTGTATTATTTCTCAGTGTGTTAGCATTTGTCCCCGTAAAGTGGAGAGATGCTACGGCAAGAAAAATAGCCAATCGTTTATATGATCTAAAAATGATGAAGCGAAGAAAGGAAATTGCCAAAATCAATCTTTCGATGTGTTTCCCTGATATGGATGAAGCAGAGCAAGAGCGCATAATTAGAGTCAACTTAGTTACTTTTTTCCAAGTGATTTTAAGCTATGCAGAGGCTTCTGTTCGCAGCGTTGAATATAACCGTAGTCGCTGTGTCGTACATGGAGGAGAGCATCTATTTCCTTTACTAGAACAGGGCCAAGCTTGTATTCTATTAGTGCCGCATACATTTTCGATTGATCCTGTTGGCCTAAATATAGCCTCTTATGGTGCACCATTTTGTGGCATGTTTAAAAATTCGGGCAATGAATTGTTTGATTGGTTAATGACAAAGCAAAGAACTAAGTTTGGTGGTACAGCATATCACCGTAGAGCTGGTCTAGGCGCGATTATTAAGTCATTGTCGAATGGCGAAAGTTGCTATTATTTACCAGATGAAGATCATGGCCCTAAGTACAGTGTATTTGCTCCTCTTTTTGCGACCCAAAAAGCGACATTACCAATTCTAGGTAAGTTATCAGGTAAAACGGCAGCGCCAGTTGTACCTGTTTATGCTGCCTACAATGATAAAATAGGTAAGTATGAAACATTCATTTTACCGCCAATGGAGAACTTTCCAAGCGAATCAGCTGAACAAGATGCGGTATTGATGAATCAAGAATTAGAAAAACTGATTGAAAAAAGGAAAGATCAGTACATGTGGACATTACGAATTTTACGAACACGTCCTGATGGTAATAAAATATATTAATTGCTGATCTTCAAAAGCTCTTTTTTTAATAATTCTTTTTTATTAACGAAAAAGCGCATGATAATCGTTTGTGCGCTGAAAACTGCAACGTTACTACTGCAATATTAATACTCACTAATAGTTATTAAACTTTAAACTAATGACTAAAATCACTTATTTTATACATTTTAGTCCTTACTTGGATGAGATTTATACTGCAAAGTTGATCTAGGTAAAGATTCTGTCCATCTTTATGTAATGAGACTAGGCTTCATTTTATATAGTTGTTACAATTGCTTTCAAATGAAACCAAGCTGGTTTTTTAAAGAATAAATTCTACTTTATTTATATGCTTTCTTTTCCTGTGAGAACGAACTCTCTATTTATACTATAAATAAAGACAACAAATTCGATTTAAAAATATAAAAATCCCAACGGAGCTTAAGAATGAAAAAAACTAAGATTGTTTGTACGATTGGTCCTAAAACTGAGTCAGTTGAAAAATTATCAGAGTTAGTAAATGCAGGCATGAACGTAATGCGCCTGAACTTCTCACACGGTAATTTTCAAGAACATTCTGTTCGTATCGACAACATCCGTGAAGTAAGTGAAAAGCTAAACAAAAAAATAGCAGTACTGCTAGATACTAAAGGCCCTGAAATTCGTACAATCAAGCTAGAAAATGGCGATGATGTTATGTTGACAGCAGGTCAAGAATTTACATTTACTACTGATACAACAGTTATTGGTAATAAAGATAGTGTTGCAGTTACATATGCTGGTTTTGCAAATGATTTACATGAAGGCGCTATAATCCTAGTTGATGATGGCCTAATTGAAATGAAGGTTATCGCAACAACTGAATCTGAAGTTAAATGTAAAGTATTAAATACTGGTGCATTAGGCGAAAATAAAGGTGTGAACTTACCAAACATCAGTGTTGGTCTCCCTGCACTTTCTGAAAAAGATAAAGCGGATTTAGCGTTCGGTTGTGAGCAAGAAGTTGACTTCGTAGCTGCATCGTTTATCCGTAAAGCTGACGATGTGAGAGAGATCCGTGAGATCTTATTCAACAACGGCGGTGAAAACATCCAAATCATTTCTAAGATTGAAAACCAAGAAGGTGTTGATAACTTCGACGAAATCTTAGCTGAGTCTGACGGTATCATGGTTGCTCGTGGTGATCTTGGTGTTGAGATCCCAGTTGAAGAAGTGATCATGGCGCAGAAAATGATGATCAAAAAATGTAATAAAGCAGGTAAGGTTGTTATTACGGCAACTCAAATGCTTGATTCAATGATCTCTAACCCACGTCCTACACGTGCTGAAGCGGGCGATGTTGCCAATGCTGTGCTTGATGGTACAGATGCAGTAATGCTTTCTGGTGAAACAGCTAAAGGTAAATATCCTGTTGAAGCTGTAACTATCATGGCTGATATCTGCCAACGTACGGATTCTTCAATGACGTCAGAGTTAGGTGCTAATATTGTTGCTAGCAGCATGCGTATTACTGAAGCTGTATGTAAAGGTGCTGTTGAAACAACAGAAAAACTTTGTGCGCCGCTTATTGTTGTTGCTACTCGTGGTGGTAAATCAGCTAAATCAGTACGTAAGTACTTCCCGAAAGCAAATATTCTTGCAATCACCACTTATGAAAAAACGGCACAACAACTTTGCTTAACTAAAGGTGTTAACAGCTGTATCGTTGAGCAAATAGATAGCACTGATGAATTCTATCGTCGTGGTAAAGAACTTGCTTTAGCAACTGGTCTTGCTAAAGAAGGTGATATCGTTGTGATGGTTTCTGGCGCATTAGTACCATCAGGTACAACTAATACTGCATCAGTACACCAGCTATAATTAACTTTGCTCTTAGTTGAGAGAAGTTAAAATAAAGCCCCAGTAAGTTAACTTACTGGGGCTTTTTAATTTCAATCGTATTAGTAATATTTACTGTGATTGTACTTATCAAATACAATCACACTCGTTTCAACTTATTTATGACGAGATTCTAGGCATTGTGTTATTTCGGTTAAAGGCACTTCTTCTTTCTGTAGTAGTACCAATAAGTGATAAAGTAAATCAGCGCTTTCATTAACTAATTCGTCACGATCTTTAGCTACGGCTGCAAGTGCAACTTCAACGCCTTCTTCACCAACTTTTTGAGCGCAACGTTTAGTTCCACGCGCAAATAGACTGGCGGTATAGCTTTCTTCTGGATCTGCTGTTTTACGCTCAGCCAATAGTTTATCTAGTTTTGTAATGAAACTGATTGCTGGTTTTTGCTCAGTAACAAAACAACTTTCAGTACCTAGGTGGCAAGTTGGGCCACAAGGTTCGGCCGTAATGAGTAAGGAATCATTATCGCAATCTTTGGTAATCTCTTTAACTAATAAATAGTTTTCAGAAGTCTCGCCTTTAGTCCATAAACGTTGTTTAGTTCGACTATAGAAAGTCACTTTTCCCATTTCAAGCGTTACTGATAGCGCTTCTTGGTTCATGTAACCAAGCATTAGGACTTCGCCTGAAAGTGAATCTTGAATAATTGCAGGCATTAAGCCATCTACTTTCTGCCAATCAAGTTGGGTTAGTTGGTCATTGGTTAGCATGTTCTGATCTCCACATCTTGATCTTTAAGGTAATTTTTCAATTCTTGAATATTAATAATTTGTTTGTGGAATACACTTGCTGCAAGTGCGCCATCAACGTCTGCTTCTTTGAAAACACTGTTAAAGTGATGCATTTCACCTGCACCACCAGAGGCGATAAGCGGAACATGACATATTTTGCGTGCTTTTGACAACTGGACTGTATCATAACCACATCGAACGCCATCTTGGTTCATTACATTTAGAACTATTTCTCCCGCACCGCGCTTTTGTACTTCTTTGATCCATTCAAACGTAGTCCATTTGGTTGCTTGAGTTCGGGTTTCATCGCCTGTGAATTGATAAACTTTGTACTCTTGCTCATCTTCATCGAAATAGCTGTCTATACCGATTACGATACATTGCACACCGAATTTTGCTGATAAACGATTAATTAAACTTGGATCTGCAAGGGCAGGTGAGTTGATAGATACTTTGTCAGCACCAAATTCTAGGATACGGGCTGCATCTTCTTCACTCTTTATGCCACCAGCGACACAAAAAGGAATATCGATAACTTCAGAAACACGTGTAACCCAGCTTTTATCGACAACACGATCATCAGCACTCGCTGTAATATCATAAAAAACTAACTCGTCAGCCCCTTCTTCTGCATAACGCTGAGCTAATGGAACAATATCTCCAATTAATTCATGATTACGAAATTGCACACCTTTAACTACTTTCCCATCCTTGACGTCTAAACAAGGGATTATGCGTTTCGCTAACATGCTACATCTCCAAGAAATTTTTAATTAACTGTTGACCAGCTGCACTAGAGCGTTCTGGATGAAACTGAACGCCATAAAAATTATCTCTGTTTACTGCTGCGGTAAATGGCTGTCCATGTACCGATGTTGCAATCGTATCGCTTCCAACAGTAAGTGCGTAACTATGCACAAAATAGAAATAACTATTATCTGGAATATCTTTGAAAAGAGGATGCCCATCATTTGCTGTGATCGTATTCCAACCCATATGAGGAAGGCGAACATTTTCAGCTGACATAGGATCTATCGTGCCAGGAATGATGCCTAAAGTTGCAACATTGCCTTCTGATGAAAATTCAGCCAGTAATTGCATGCCAAGGCAGATCCCTAGGACTGGCTGAGTTAATGATTTTACTAATTCAATTAGCTCCCTGTCTGCTAGATTCTGCATTGCTTCTTGTGCAGTTCCAACACCGGGTAAAAATAATTTGGTTGCCGAAGTCAGTACATTCTTGTCTTTGCTGACAGATACTTGGTAACCTAATCGTTCAATTGCAAATTTGACTGATGATAGATTGGCGCAACCCGTATCGATTATTACAATGCCTGTTTTAGCATTTGCCATTATAAGACTCCTTTCGAGCTCGGTAGCATATCACCTTCGACTTTAATACATTGACGCAGTGTACGACCGAAACTCTTAAATAAACTCTCCACCAAGTGGTGAGTATTTTTACCTTCAGCTTTTAAATGCAAAGTGGCTGCCATGCCATCGCTCAATGAACGGAAAAAGTGTGGCACCATCTCAGTGGCAAAATCACCGATGTTTTCACGCGGAAATTCAGCATTAAATTGTAAGTAAGCGCGACCAGAAAGATCCAGCGAACATGAAGCTTCACACTCATCCATCGGTAATACAAAACCAAAGCGGCCTATGCCACGTTTATCACCCAATGCTTGGTTGATTGCATTGCCTAATGCCAACGCAGTATCTTCGACTGTGTGGTGATCGTCGATATGTAAATCACCCGCTACCGATAGGTTAAGGCGGAAACCACCATGAGTAGCAATTTGATCTAACATGTGATCAAAAAATCCCATGCCAGTATCAATACTGCTGCCGCCTTGAGTGTCCAAATCAATATCGACTTTGATATCTGTTTCTTTGGTCGTTCTTGTGACACTTGCGATCCGATTACCTTTCGTTAATAAACTATCAGCAATGGCAGTCCAGTTATTATCTTTGGTATTATAAAGAATGCCTTCAATACCCATGTTTTCAGCAAGTTGAATATCAGTGATCCGGTCGCCAATAACATAAGAGTTAGCCGAGTCTATTCGACCAGATTGAAGATACTCTTTGACCATACCTAAGTGTGGTTTGCGGCAACTACAGTTGTCTTCTGTAAAATGTGGGCAAAGTAATACAGACTCAAAATTTACGCCTTGAGATTTAAATAATTCTATCATGGCATTCTGTGGAATATCAAAATCAACTTGCGGGTAGCTATCTGTTCCTAAACCGTCTTGATTCGAGACTATAACTAAAATAAAACCAGCATCTTGTAGTTTTAATAATGTTGGAATAACAAGTGGCTCAAATTTTAGTTTCTCTAAGCTATCAACTTGCTTGTCTGTGATCGGCTCATCAATTAATGTCCCATCACGATCAATAAATAAGAATTTTTCCTTGTTCACATTGTGCTCCTGCGTATCGATTTTTATAATTTAATTATGAGTTAAGCGCTTTGATCGCGGCTAATGTTTTGTTCATTTCGAATTCAGTACCAACGGTAATGCGAATGCAATTTTCTAATGTCGGTTTATTACTGAAATCTCTTAAAACGATTCCTTGCTTGGATAAAGCTGAGAAGACTTTACTGCTGTCTTTGAAACGCACGAGTAAAAAATTGCCTGTTGTTGGAAATATATATTCAACAGTTGGCAAGATTACTAAAGCTTGACTGAATTGTTCACGAATGCCGTTTAGCGTAGTCACTCGGTGTCTCATATGAGATATACCTGCAATCGTCAGTGCTTGGATCGCAATTTGAGCAACAGGTTCAGGTACTGGATAAGGCGGAATTACTTTTAGTAACAGGTCAATAATACTTGGATTAGCAATTGCAAAACCACAACGAATAGAGGCAAGGGCAAAGGCTTTTGATAAGGTTCTTAATATGACCAAGTTTTCAAAATCTTTCAGTAACGCGACCTGGGTATGTTGAGGGCAAAATTCAATATAAGCTTCGTCTACAACCACAATAGCGCGATCTTTTGCTGCAACCAATAAGTCGATTAGTGCACCTTGATCTAAAGTGTTACCGGTTGGATTATTTGGCGCACACAAGAAGATAATTTTAATATCATCAATTTGTTTTTTGATTGCCTCATAATCTGGGTTAAAACTAGCTGTTAGTGGCTGCTTGATTGTTACAACACCATTTGTTTCCGCACTGACTTCATACATGCCATAAGTTGGTGTGTTGATCAGAATTTTATCTTGGTTTGGCTCGCAAAACGTTCTAATTAATAATTCAATCGCTTCATCAGCACCACGCGTTGTGATCAGCTGATTTGAATTTACACTTGCATAAATCGCATAAGCATCAAGCATACTTGTTGGTTGAAATTCTGGATAACGATTTAAGCGTTCACAATCTAATTCGAATTCTACCGATTCAGGTGATTCATTGGCATTCAACCAAGTATCTCCTGTACCACCAATACGTCTGGCTGATTGATAAGGTGTCAGAGCATTAACATTGTTCCTGGCGAGTTGGCTTATTTTACTCATTTATTGGCCTCCAAAAAGTCAGTGCGAATCGTTACTGCACGTTTGTGAGCATCTAAACCTTCAGCATCTGCGAGAGTTGTGACAGTTTCAGCAAGGTTTTGTAGTCCACTTTTTGTTAATTCTTGAACAGTAAAACGCTTAGTGAAATCTGCTAAACCTAAACTTGAGTAGGTTCTGGTATAACCATAGGTTGGTAGTACGTGATTGGTACCGCTGGCATAATCACCCACTGATTCTGGCGACCAAGCGCCTAGAAAGATAGATCCTGCATGCTTTATCTTGGGTAATAAAGTGCGTGCATTTTCCGTTTGAATAATTAGATGTTCAGGCGCATAGCGATTACTAATTTCAACTGATGTCGCTACGTCTTCAGTCACGATTATTAGACTTGAAGCAATTGCTTGCTCAGCTATATCCTTACGAGATAGTTGTGCTAATTGAGCTTTAATTTGTTCTGCTACTTCAGCCGCAATCGCTTGGCTTGAAACGGTCAAAATAGCTTGAGAGTCTGGTCCGTGCTCGGCTTGGGATAGTAAATCTGCAGCAATAAAGCAGGCATTCGCTCGCTCATCGGCAATGACTAATACTTCGGAAGGGCCTGCTGGCATATCAATCGCAGCGCCAGTTATATCATTACTCACTTGGCGTTTAGCTTCGGTAACAAAAGCATTACCTGGACCGAATATTTTATCTACACTCGCTATAGATTCTGAACCGTAGGCAAGTGCCGCGATAGCTTGAGCCCCACCAAGTGCATAAATCTCGGTAACACCGCATAAATTGGCTGCAAATAATATTTCATCAGCAATCGGTGGAGGTGAAGTTAAGACAATACGTTGGCAACCAGCAATCTGTGCTGGTGCTGATAGCATTAATACGGTCGAAGGTAACGGCGCACTGCCACCGGGAATATACAAACCAACTGCATCAATCGCTGCAGTATGCATTTCGCAAACAACACCTGGCATAGTTTCTATGCTTATCACATCTTGCTGTTGGGCCTGGTGAAACACTTTAATGTGTTTATGTGCTTGCTTAATTGCTTGTTGGATTTTAGGGGCCACGCGATCTGAAGCTGATTGTATTTCCGTTGCTGAAATCTGTAGCTTAGTTAAGCTAACTCTATCTAACTTTTCGGTGAAAGAAAATAATGCCTTATCACCTTGTGTTCTGACTTGATTAATAATATCGGTTACTATGTTATTAATCGTTACTGAGTTAGAGATAGCAGGACGAACTAATACTGTATTCTTTTCTGCTTCCGAGAGTTCATCCCAAATTACCATCTTCATATTTGCTTCCTCTGCCTTCCGCTAACGTTATATTTTAGATCGATTACCCAAGCATTTTTTCAATTGGCAATACTAAGATTGAACTCGCACCAAGTGCTTTTAATTGTTCCATCGTTTCCCAAAATAATTTCTCAGTACTTACTACATGCACAGCAACGGTATCTTCAGTACCTGCAAGTGGTAGCACGGTTGGATTTTCAGCACCTGGAAGTAAGTCAATGACAGCATCTAATTGTGCTTTAGGAGCGTGCAGCATGATGTATTTACTTTCTTTTGCTTGCATAACGCCTTGAGCACGCGTCATTAACTTATCAATTAAGTTTTGTTTCTCATCTGATAATGCAGCTTTAGACTGGATTAACACCGCTTTTGAGTGAAAAATATCTTGAACTTCTTTAAGCCCATTGGCTTCTAGCGTTGCACCCGTTGAAACAAGGTCGCATATTGCATCAGCAATGCCAGCACGAGGCGCAACTTCAACAGAACCATTAAGCATCACTGATTTGAAACTAACGCCTTGATCATCAAGATAACGTTTCAATAGCTCAGGGTATGAGGTTGCAATACGTAGCCCTTCGAGGCATTGGGGACCGGTATAATCAAACTCCTCAGTTGTCGCAATAGATAAGCGACAGCCACCGAAAGTCATGCGTTTAAGTACTTTGTATTCAGCTGCTTCACCTAAACGTTTACGTTCTAATTCTTTTTCTTCTAATTCATTTTCACCAATGAAACCAAGATCTGCAACACCATCCATGATAAGACCCGGAATATCATCATCACGAACTCGCAATAGGTCGATAGGCATATTTTCACAGTGTGCAATCAAACGTTGTTCACGCATGTTTATTTTCAGCCCCATTGCTTTGAGCAAGTTTTGAGACTCAGTACTTAAACGACCTGATTTTTGAATCGCAATACGAATTCTTGGTTGTTCCATTTTATTATCTAACATAGTTATCCCTAATTTTTATCTAATCGCGTATTAAGACGCTCAAAATTACAAAAAAAAACCCCCGGAAGTTATCTTCCGAGGGTTAGTAATTGGGTGTCGGAAGTTTGCGTATATGCACTTCCAGTCAACGAGCCTGAAAGCTAATCAAATATGATGATGGTGATGTACGCTAACTTTCAGATTTAAATTCATAATAGTACTCGTTAATTATTTGTTATTAGTTATGTGCTTAAGTTCACAATAGCAAGATGGATTTAAATTGCAATATTTTTTTTGATCGATTTAAGTGCGGTTTAGTCGAAAAGTTACTATTTAGCTATTTACAATATCTTCATATCCACTAAATAACGATTAGCTAATTCATTTTGCCGTAGCCAGTGCCAAACTTGTTCTATCGGATTTAGCTCTGGCGAATACACTGCCATTCACTTCATTTTAATAAATGGGGACAGTCTGGTTCAGTACAGCGATATCGTTGTAAAAAATGCACTAAAACCTTCAATATTAAAACAAAATTGGCCCCAGTATGCTGAATGTATGGCACTGAAATTAACACTGCGGCAATCAGCCAAGGTTTGTAATATTAACCTTAAAACAGCATTTTTATGGCGTCATCGTTTTCTTGAAGCACAATCAGAACAATATAAAGATAAATTATCGGTGATCATTGAGGTGGTGATGTAGATAAAAGAACGCAAAAAGAACAAGTCGCAATCCTGCTGTCGATAGACCGAAGCAAACACATCGTTGACGGTGTTTTAGCAGCAGACAGTGCAGCTGAAATAAAATTACATTTAGCGCCACACATAATTAAAGATTCAGTCCTGTGCAGTGATGGGGCGTTTTAAAGGTTGGGCAGACATCAAAATGCGAGGAGTGGCAACGAAGTACTTGTCACATTATCTGGCTTGGTTTAGAGAAAGCTACGTGAAGTTTAATTTTCAGCAAC